>Ga0180301_10001364_pt1 | contig 19282 bp, 22 predicted proteins | sample GuaBasSediGuay16_FD_121797 | JGI IMG/M metagenome (GOLD analysis project Ga0180301, IMG submission 121797) | Subseafloor sediment microbial communities from Guaymas Basin, Gulf of California, Mexico - Guay16, Core 4569-2, 12-15 cm | ecosystem: Environmental > Aquatic > Marine > Hydrothermal... | reverse complement strand
AGCATTGAATAAGCTTGCACCTAAAGCTGCAGCTACAGCTATTGCTAGCATGAACCCAGGTATTGATATCAAAACATCCATAATTCTCATGAGCACAGAGTCTAATACTCCGCCAAAATATCCTGATACTAAACCTATAACCACACCTATAGATGCAGCTAAACCCACAGTAATTATTGCAACAGCTAGATCTATTGATACTGCATAGAAAACTCTTGTAAATATATCTCTACCTAAAGAGTCCGTTCCAAAAATATATGGCCACATAGGGCCTGATGAAAGCGGGGGCAAAAGCACATTGTCTGAAGTAGCATATGGATCATAAGGGGATATTAAAGGTACCAACATACCTAAAATAATAATTGCTCCTAAAATAGCTATGCCTAGAACCGTAGATGGCTGTAAGAACCTTACCAACACGTCTTTTGTTTCAGGCGATATTTCGAAAAACCCCAATTTAAGTCACCATTTCGCTTAAATCTTTATTCGAGGATCAATGTAGAAGTATATGATATCAACGATTAAGTTGACAAGTACATATATTATGGAAATGAATATTACAGTACCCTGAATTACCATGTAGTCTCTTAGCATTACAGCTTCGTAAACTAGTCTTCCAATACCTGGCCATGAAAATATAGTTTCTATTATTATGTCCCCTGTTACGACGACTGCAAAATAAAGGCCCATAACAGTAACTACGGGTATTAATGCGTTCTTAAGGGCATGCCTATATAGGATTATGTTCTGCGGTAATTTCTTCATTTTAGCTGTTCTTATGTAGTCTGAAAGTAAAACTTCAACCATATTTGCTCTCACAAGCCTCATAAGTAATCCTGAGAGTGGAAAAGCAAGTGTTAGTGCTGGAAGCGCTATTCTCCTTAATGCATCAACAAATCCGTGAATGTTTCCTTCAAGTAAAGTATCTATAAGCATAAATCCCGTAATAGGCTTTGGAGCTAGTAAAGGATCTATTCTCTCACCAACAGGGAATCCTAAGTATATTCCGAAAACAATTTGGACAACCATGCCTAGCCATATTGTCGGCATTGAAATACCTATTACACCAATAACCCTAACTAAATCATCAACCCACGTTCCCTTCTTTAAAGCAGCAATTACACCTAAAGGTAAACCCATAATTACAGCTAAAATGTAAGCTGCAATTACAAGTTCGAAAGATGCAGGTAGTCTAGATAAAATAAGGTCTCTTACTCTAACATTCATTATGTATGATCTTCCAAAATCAAATGTTAAAATCTTACCTAAATACTCTATAAATTGCGTTAAATAGTCTTTGTTAAGACCTAGTTCTTTAATTACTCTTTCAATATTTTCAGGTGTTGCTTTCGGCCCTAAAATAGCAACTATAGGGTTACCTGGCAAAATACGTGATAATATGAAAACTATAAGTAAAACTCCTAAAACTGTTGGAATGAGTTGAAGGAGGCGTATAAAAAGAAAACGCGTTATACTCCTGGCCATGTCTTAGCTGTTCACCTCTTGTATACAGGGTAGAAGTCTATGTAGTATGCTGGATACAGTATGAAGCCCTCAACATTCTTCTGCATGAATACGTAGAGTTTTGGCACGTATAGGAATACCCAAGGTGCTTCGTCGACAACTATTTTCTGTAGTTGCTTATAAATTGCTGTTCTTTCTTCAATATCTGATATTGTTCTAGCTTTCATCGTTAATTCATCAACAGTTTCGTTCTTAAAACCGTCTAAACCTAGTCCTTCAGATGAGAATAGCGGATAGAACCAGTCATCAGGGTCTACATAGTCCGGGAACCAATCGACCATGTACATGTCGAAGTTTCCTGCGAAAAGTCTATCTAAGAACGTTGACCAGTCAAGATTCGTTATTTTCACTTTAACACCTATTTGTCTTAAATTGTCCTGTATTACAGCAGCTACTTCTCCTCTTTCCGCCCTCTCTTCAGTACTTATTATTAACTCACGCTCTTGTAAACCTTCACCATTCGGATACCCTGCTTTCGCCAATAATTCCTTAGCTTTCTCAGGATCGTACTTGTAAGCGTAGGTTTCTATTTTCTCGTCATAACCCCAGATCTTCGGAGGTAATGGTCCATAAAGCCTAGTTGCTGTTCCTTTAAGAACATTGTTTAATATGTAGTCATAGTTTATAGCGTAGTTTATTGCCTTCCTAAATAGTTTATTATTGAATGGTTCCCTTCTAAGATTCATACCTAACCATTCTATCACTAATCCCTCTATTGAAGCAACTTTAATGTTCGGGTTCTTTTCTAAAGCAGGTATATCCGATGGCTGTATTCCAAAGGCCATATCTACTTCTCCGTTTTCTAAAGCTATCCTTAGAGATGATGGGTCCTTAAATATTCTAATAATTATCTTTTCTACTTTCGGCTTACCTCTCCAATAATCTTCATTAGCTACTAAAACAACTTCCTGTCCTTTAACCCATGACTCTAGTTTAAATGGTCCTGTTCCAACAGGTTTTTCAGCAAATTCTTCACCGTACTTTTCAGCTGCTTCAGGGCTTACAGGCGCCATTACCATGAATGCTGCAAGCGACGGGAATGGTGCGAAGGGGTATTTAAGAACAAATCTTACAGTGTACTTATCAACAACATCTACTTTATCTATGGCATCAAGTAGGAATGCTGGGGGTCCCTGGAGTTTCTGAACTCTTTCAATAGAATACTTTACTGCTTCAGCCGTTAACTCTGTACCATCATGGAATTTTACTCCTTTCCTAAGATAGAATGTCCATACTGTAGCATCTTCATTTGATTCCCACTTTTCAGCAAGTTTCCCTATGAGTTCGGTTGTTCCAGGCTTATACGTAACTAATGTGTCAAATATGTTTTGAATAACCATTGATGATGCTATGTCGTAAGCTAATGCTGGATCCAGTGTTTTAGGATCATAGGTTGTTCCAATAATTAGTACTTTAGCTTTCTCCTTTTCAGGAGACGGTGTAACCATTAACGCTACAGCTATTGCGGCTATAGCTAATACTGCAACTACAATTACTCCTATTACTTTTTTGGAAGGCATGGACTTCACGCCCTTTATGCAATAAACTTACTTATTTAAAGTTATAGCGAAAATATAAAAATTTTTTCATTTCATTTACTCGTTTCACATATTTTCTAGGTGTAAACGTTTAGTAATTAGAGAAATTTCCAATGAAGTCTTTCATCAAGGCTTTCAAACATTTAAAGATTTATTGTATAGGTTTACTTACTTCTGATTTTTCCTCTTTAACGTTTTCCAGTTTTTCTATAGTGTCTTTTAAGAATTTTTTAGCTCTTGTAAGTGCTTCAAGACCTTTCTTTGTTGGCTTGTAAACTTTAGTTCCGCTTACTTTCTCTGTTTCTAACAATCCCTCTCTAACCATTCTATACAATACTGTGTATACGGTAACTGAGGGAACTTTTATGTCAAAAATTCTTCTTAACATAACGCGAACTCCGTAAGCGTAGTTTGGCTTTTCCGCTAATATGGCTATTATGTACATCCATAAATTCTCAACCGTAAGTTTCCTACGTAATCTCTTCTCGGCTTTTAGCATTTAACTCGCCTCTACATTCCCCATTTCAACCTTAAAAAGTTCATCTTATAAATATTTTAGGAAAAATATTTATCTAGAAAAATATATTTTAGCAGAGATATTGTAGTTTATATATAACTACGGTTAGTTTAAGGGGTGTCTTCTATGGGAAAAATAAGAGTTGGTATAATAGGTGTGGGTAACTGTGCTTCAGCACTTGTCCAGGGAACATTCTACTATAGGAACGTGGATGCAGACTTCATACCTGGACTAACATATCTTAAACTTGGAGGTTACAGTGTTGACGATATTGAATGGGTTGTTGCTTTCGATGTTTCAGAAAAGAAAGTAGGTAAGGATCTTTCCGAAGCAATATTTGCTCCACCAAACATTACGCCTAAGTTTGCCGAAGTCCCTAAACTTGGTGTTGTAGTTCATAGAGGACCTGTAATGGATGGTGTAGCACCTCATATGGAGGAAGCGTTTAAACCTATTAAGTCAGGTAATGAACCAACAGTAGATGAAGTAGCTGACATAATAAAGGAGAGTAAGGCAGACATTATGATAAACTTTCTTCCAGTAGGAAGTGAGGAAGCAACCAGGTTTTATGCTGAAGCTGTTAGAAGAGCTAATGCAGCATTTATAAACGGAATTCCGGTATTTATTGCAAGCGATCCAACAGGGCATTGGCCTAAATTATATGAAGAAGCCGGTTTGCCTTTAGTGGGGGACGATATTAAAGGCCAAATAGGTGCAACAATACTTCACAGAACACTTATAGCATTGCTCTATCAGAGAGGTGTTGTTGTTGAGGAATCATACCAGCTAAACATTGGAGGAAACACTGACTTCCTAAACATGACTGTTGAGGAGAGACTTGCAAGTAAGAGAATAAGTAAAACAAAAGCTGTTACCAGCATTTTACCTTATGGTGAAAAATTAGAGAAGGAAGGAAAGGTTAGAATAGGACCTAGCGATTACGTGCCCTTCCTAGGAAATACGAAAATAGCTTACATACACATTAAAGGTAGGAGTTTTGCAGACTTCCCAGTAACAATAGAGGTTAAATTAACAGTTGACGACAAAAGCATGTTTGCCGGAGCAATGATAGATGCTATTAGAGGTACGAAAATAGCTTTAGACAGAGGAGTTAAAGGCATTGTTCCAAGCGTTTCAGCATTCTTCTTTAAGCATCCACCAGTACAAGCACCAAACGATGTTGAAGCTAAGAAGTGGTTTGAGGAATTCATTGAAGGAAAAAGACCTAAGTAAATACCGTATTTTTATTAGTTAAAAAGATTAATAGGAAGCGAGGAAAATACGTAGTTACCATAAGTAAAAATAACTCTATTTAACATTTTTCGCAACGCTTCTTCGCAACGTTTCCTCCGAGAATCATGACGTCTATAAATGCATGATTCAACATAGGTTACTCCATACACACTGTAAACTGCTACCAGTATACTCCTACTCAAACATGCCACCTATACTATAGGCTTTTTCCTTAACCCCCTTTAAACATTGTCAAGAGCTTGTTTTGACAGTTTAATTAGACACAATAGCAAAGTAGTAATTTGAGGAGGTTAGGTGTGAAAACAATAGGTATAGTGGGAGGTTTAAGTCCTGAATCAACTATTCTTTACTATACTAATATTATTGAGGAGTATAGGAGAAGGTATAGTAACGAAGAATATCCTGAAATAATAATTTACAGCGTTAATTTTGGGAGATTCACACGCTTAATGGAAGAAGGTAAGTTTAAAGAAGCAGCTGATATTATTATTAAAGCTATTAAAGCATTACATAAGGCCGGAGCAGATTTCGCAATAATATCGGCAAACACACCCCATATAGCTTTTGACTACATAGTATCTCAATCTCCAATACCATTAATTAGCATTATCGACTCCTTAGCTGAGGAATTAAAGAAGGAAAATGTAGAAAAAATTGGTTTACTTGGAACAAAGTTCACATTAATACATGGCTTCTATGCTGAAGGACTTAGAAAACATGGAATAATCGCTATAGTCCCCGACTTAGAGGATGTAGAAGTTATTAACAAGATAATTTATGAGGAGCTAACTAAGGGAATTGTGAATGAATATTCAAGGAAATTGCTTCTAAAAATTATTGAAAAACTTGTCAGAAAAGGTGCTGAAGCAATTGCTCTAGCATGCACTGAACTCCCACTAATCCTAAGAGAGAACATGGCTAATGTAAAACTATATGATACGGCAAAAATACACTCAATAAAGGCTCTAGAGTATGCATTAAAGGAGTAGTAATATTACTAAGCTACCCTTACTTTATTATTGCTATGAACCCCCCTTAGGTGTTCAAGATGGAGCTTAAAAAAGTCTATGATAGCAATAGCTGGTGTATTTACTATTTAAAAATAGATAATTTTGTTCAAGATCTCTCCAAGTTAGGTGAAGTTCTCGAAAAACTCTCAGAAAATGGTAAAGTAGTCACCATAATACCTAATATCGGCCTAACTAAGACGAGCATTTTCTTAGGAACAAGTTATCAAGGAGTAAAAGGGTAGCCCTTAAATGTCTTGAAGCATCTTTAAGGAAAACATCGGCATTCTCAACCCATTCCTTTGGAAGACTCACGATTTCATCACATTTACATTAAGTGCTGCTATAGTTAAATAAAGTTTTATTTGTATCTTAGAAACCAACGGATCTCTAAACATTGAATAAAGGATACCATGTAGGGAAAAAGAGGAGTTTTAATTTACAGGGTAACTTTTTTAGCTTCTCCATACACCACCTGACAAGTCTATTTCGTTTTCTGTTTTAGCAACTATTATTGTTCCCGCAAGATCTCCTGTTACGTTAACCATTGTTCTTCCCATGTCTAAAATAACGTCTATTCCAGCTATCATTCCGTAGGCTAATGCTACGTTAAGATCTGTTAATGGTAAACCTACTGCTTCAAGAACCATAGCTAACATTATTAGTCCTGCTCCAGGAACACCCGCAGTACCTATTGACGCTAGAACGGCTGTTAATACTATCAGTAACTGCTGGGTTATGTCTAACGGTATTCCTAGCGCATTAGCTATGAATATTGTTGATATTGCCTGATACATTGCTGTACCGTCCATGTTTATTGTTGCTCCTAAAGGCAACGTGAACGAGTAAATTGACCTACTTATTCTAAAGTTCTCTTCAGCAGCAGTCATTGTTACAGGCAGTGTTCCTGAACTGCTTCTAGTAACGAAAGCTGTTAGCATAGGTTCTTTTGCTCCCTTAAGGAACTTTAGAATGCTTAGTTTGAAGGCCGTTAGTAAGCTACCGTACACTAGGAATATGTGGATGAAGAGGCCGACATAGAGGGCAACAACTACTATAGCTAATGGTCCAAGAACTCCTGGGCCATGCTTAGCTACAACGTAGCCTATTAACGCAAACACACCTATTGGTGCGTACTGCAGTATTCCCCTTACAATCTTATACATTGTTTCAGCTAGTCCATCAAATATGCTGAAAAGTGTCGTAGCGGCTTTAGAAATTCTTTCAACCCTACTTTCCCTTAGATAAGCAATAGCTATGCCTAAGACTATTGCGAAGAATATTATTTGAAGCACTTTACCCTGTGTTAAAGCAGCAAACGGGTTAGTGGGAATAATGTTTAGCAGAACCTCTACAGGTGATGGCGGAGGCTTCACAGTTACCTCCTTAGCTTCGCCTGCTAGTTGCAATCCAACGCCGGGCCTGAATAGGTTCGCCATGGCTAGCCCTATTACTACAGCTATAGCTGATGTAATTAGATAGTAGATGATTATTTTAACACCTACTTTACCTAGTCTCGCAGGTGCAATGCTTGCAGCGCCGACAACTAGTGAAAACAGCACTATGGGCGTCACTATCATTTTTAGAAGTCTAATGAACAAGTCGCCTAAAGGCTTCAAAGCAGCTATCGGTTCCCCGATAATAGCGCCGAGAATTATTCCTAGGATAAAGCCGATAGCTATTTTATAAATTACAGGAAATCTAAGGTATGCTCTTAAGAGACTCACAAAGTGACACCCAGAGCCTATTAAACTATAATGTTAAATAATGTATTGATATAACATAAATTTTACGTATAGAAACATTTATTAGATAGTATTTTTCAATTCGGAGCAATTAATGCATTGTAAATGTTCCAAACTAAGCCCAAATTCTTCGCATTTAACAAATAAGAGGCTGCAATATTTCTTTAATATTTTAGTTAAAAACTATATATTTAAGGCAGAGTTAAAGGAATTTTCTTAGTTAAAGAGAAACCTGTTAGTTATTGGTGATGTAGTATGGTGGAAAGCAGAGACTTAGTTTACTACGTTTATGAAGATGAAGTTACTGAACACCCACCTTTACACTTTGAGAGTGTAGAAAAAGAGCATGAAGCAAAGCTTGGAGATATTCTCCTAGGTCACGGATGGGTTTCTTTATGGGAAGACTGGTTCTACAGTGGAGGTCCTTTTAGAAGGCTTAAAAGCGAAAGCTTACGCGAATGGGTTGAAAGATTAGATGTAGAATCAGGGTATGATTGGCCAAGAATAGATGATGTAGTAGAGTCTTGTGCTAAAGGCTTCTGGGACAATATTGAATCTTTTAAAGACAATGGATTATTTATTGTCTTCGAAGTTATTGGGCCTACTGAGCATGCCGAATATTCTATGATGCCTCCTAGGCCTGAATCCGGATTTAAATATGACTTAGCATATCATAGTTTAGATTTCGCTAAGCTACTTTTGCTAAGTAGGAAGAAGGCTATTAAACTATATGATATTCTTGCGAAATACACTTTAGAAGTAATAAAATATGCTAGGGAATTAGACATAGTTGACGCTATTAGGGTAGCTGATGATGCATTTACGTATACCGGCCCAATATATCCTAAATGGTTTATTGAAAACCACTATCTCAAATGGCATAAAATATTCACTAATGCTATAAAATCTAAGGGCAAAATAGCCATTTTACATTGTGACGGAGATGTTTCTTCAATTAATTTCATAGCTAAACTTGCGGAAATATATGATGGTTTACATCCTTTAGATTTGCAAAGTAAAAGCACTGTCGAAGCAGCTTTAAAGTGGGCTAGTAGGGTTGCTGAAGTTAGGAAAACTATTGAGTGGAAAACGGTTTTCCATACGGGAATGTCCATAGATCTCATAATTAGTGAAAACATAGATGTAAAGGGATTTCTCACTACGGTTAAAGCTTTTCTAAAAGCTCATGGTAGGAGAAAGCTCGTACTAAGCGTAACCCATAGACCATATCCTGGTAGAAGCTTTAGTGAGGAACATGCTTTAGCTAAGGTTAATGCTGTTAGAAAGCTTCTTGGATTAAATGAGGTTACTCTCTAATTTTTCATTCCGAATTTTTCTTCAACAAGCTTCCTTATCTTCATTAAGCCATCATATGCGTCTTTACCGTATGCGTCAGCACCTATTTTCCTAGCGAATTCCTCGGTAATCGGTGCTCCACCTACAATAACAATGTACTTGTTTCTTATGCCTTTACTTTCAAGTAGCTTAATCACTTTAGCCATGTTCAACATTGTTGTAGTTAGGAGCGCTGAAATAGCTATTACATGGGCTTTGTGTTTTTCAGCTTCTTCAACAAATTTCTCAGCAGGTACGTCAACACCTAAATCTACTACTTCAAACCCTGAAGCTTCAAGAAGTGTAGCGACAATAGTTTTACCTATGTCGTGAACGTCGCCTTCAATAGTTCCAATAATTACTTTACCTAAGGGTTTTGTTTCTCTTTGAGCAGCAAGTTTAGCTTTAAGGTATTTATTAAAGATTTCCTTGAAAATATCTGCTGCAAAAACAAGTTCAGCTAAAAAGTATTCTCCACGTTCAAACTTTCTACCTATTTCCTCCATGGCGGGCCTTAATGCTTTCTCAAGAACTTCACTAGCACTATGCTTCTTTAGCGCTTCCTCAATTAATTCCTCAAGCTCTCCCACATCTAGTTCCTCAAGATTCATCATGAGCTGTCTTATTTTCTCCAGGATCCCCATGAAACTACACCATTATAACAAATGTGTTAAAGGAAAAATAAAAACATGTCCTATTTCAAATACTAACTTAAATTTTAAATGCATTCTTGGTTATCATACAGTGCTTATTGTTGGGAATGTTTTTAAAGGTGTACTTCTACTAATCAAAAGGTGCACCCTAAGAGGTGCAGTTTTCCGTGAAAAAACTGGTCACTTTTGGAGCATTAGCAATATTATTTTTAGCAATCATTGTGCTAGGTTTAGCTTATGGAGGCTTTAATTTAACATCGCCAACAGCTACAGTTACCCTTACACCTACGGAAATAACTATTACAGACACTTTAGGTAGAAACGTAACAATACCTTATCCCGTCGAAAAAGTTGTCGTATGTGATGATTTAGTAGCTGAACTTGTTCAATTAATTGGAGCTGCCGATAATGTTGTAGGCATTGAGCCAAGTGTTAAGGATAGAGGATATTTCCCTAAAATGACTGATAAACCTATTGTAGGTAGTCAGTTTAGAGATTTAAACTATGAGCTCATAGTTGAGCTTAAGCCAGACGTAGTTTTACTTATGGACGTAGGCCCTGTAGCTAAGGTAATAGAGAAGCTTAGTGAAATAGGGGTTAAAGCAGTTGTTATAAGTATTAGGCCTGAGAAAATACCTGAAACAATAGAGCTTCTAGGTAAAATGTTTGGTAAAGAGGAAAGAGCTAAGGAGATTCTTGAATGGTGGAATAATAAGTGGTCGCTGCTTGAAGAAAGAATTTCATCAGCAAATTCTAAAGTGAAGCTTAAAGCTTTCGTTGGAATGGGGTTTAGTCCTACAGATAAATTACCGACGCAAACATGGGGTAGGTTGGCGAATTGGAACTACATTTTTGAACGACTAAGTTTAGTGAATATTGCTTCTGAAAAACTTAAAACACATGGAGAAGTAGATTTAGAGTTCGTTATTGAAGCAAACCCTGACATTATAATTATAGGTGATTGGTCTGATGTTTGGCTAGGATACACTAAGAACTCCACTGAATTAGCTGAGAAAATGGTTGAAGTAGTTCTTAAAGACCCTGTTTTAAAGGATGTTAGTGCTGTGAGAAGAGGTAAAGTATATGTTATGCATTACAGTATACTTCTAAGCTTTAGATCAGTTATTGGAGCATACTATTTAGCTAAAGCAGTATATCCCGAACTTTTCAAAGACATAAGCCCTGAGGAAATACATGAAGAGTATTTTGAAAAATGGCTTGAAGTACCCTATAAGGGAACATGGTTCTACCCTGAGCCATGGGGTGAATAGTTTATGGTTACCTATGGAAGCATTTTGAAGAAAGCTTTTGAAGAACCCTTAACCAGGGAAGAGGCTTTATTCCTATTTAAGAAGATAAACAGTTACGATAGGTTAATGGAGCTTCTTAAAGTAGCTAGTAAAGTTAGAGACAATGAAGTGGGTAGGAAAGTTAAGCTGATGGGATTTATAGCTTCAATAACTCCATGCACTGTGGATCCGCCTTGCAGATACTGTTTTAGATGGAGTAATCCAAAGCTTTTCACATGGGAAGACGTATTATCTGATGAAGAACTTAAAGCAGCAATGGAAACTGTTGAATCTAAAGGGCTTAGAAGAGTTGAGTTAGGTGGAGGAACATTCTTAGGTGAAGAGGGGCGGAAAACAACATTACGTAAAGCTGAAATTGCATGTAAAGCTTCTAGGAAAGTAGGTGTTTGGATAAATAATGGGCCATCATATAAACCAGAAGATGTTTACGAGTTAAAGAAGATAGGTGTCGAAGGGATAGCTTGTAACTTTGAAACAATTAGTGAAAGCAAATATAGAAAACTTAGGCCAGGTCTCAATCTTAAAGCGAGAATGGAGATTGTTGAGGAAACTGAGAAAGCAGGTTTAGGAATAGATAACACATTAATGATAGGTTTAGGAGACTGGCATACTATGAGAAAACCGTATCGTGAATGGGTAGACTTCCTATTCTACTTCGCCAAATTCGGCAATTTAAGGATAATGGAAATACATCCGTTCAGGCCGATAAGGAATTCTCCCGTGCAAAAAATGCCTTCAGGTTCAGAGTTTGAAACAGTGAAAGCAATAGCTATTGCTAGACTAATTTATAGAAGCATTGACATTAGCGGAGCTCAAAGCATTTTAGGATTACTGGCTGGCGCTAACTTAATAATGCATGTTTACCCGATAACCAAGAGTTTTAGAGCTTGGGGTAAGCACCCAATGTATAGTTCTAAAGTTGAAAGAGTTTTCGGGGACATTGTTGTTGTCGATAACTTCTATGAAGTTACGAGAAACGCTAGAGAAATGGGTTTTGAAATAGAATTTTAGAAGGTAATGTGGTATGAGTTCTTTAGCCGAAAAATATAGGGGGCTTGTTAGGAGAAGAATTTTGTTTCTGTTTTTTCCTGCTAACAGTATTGCTCATGTTAATGGTTGTTTCGGTATGTGTTGGTACGGCTAGTATTTCACTATCTGAAGTAGTTAGAGCTATAGTGTTTCCTTTAGCTCCTGAAAAGCTTAGAGTAGATTATTTTGCGGTTAATATTGTTTGGAATCTTAGATTACCTAGAGTAGTAATGGCTGTTCTTGCCGGAGCATGTTTTGGGGTTGCCGGATGCATATTACAGGTTGTTCTTAGAAATCCTCTTGCATCCCCTTATACTGTAGGTGTTGCTTCATCAGCTGCTTTCGGAGCTGCTTTAGCAATAATTTTAGGTGCTGGAATTACGGGGTGGTGGGGACAAGTGATGATATATAAGAACCCGTACTTCATTGTTGCTAGTGCTTTCGCAATGTCTATGGTTTGTTCCTTAGCAATAATGGTTCTTTCATTTTACAAAGGTGCTTCACCTGGAACAACAGTGCTTGCCGGAATAGCTATGACATATATTTTCTCTGCTCTAACATCTTTACTGCAGTATTTTGGGACAACGGAGCAAGTGGCTGCTGTTGTTTTCTGGACTTTCGGCAATTTAGGTAAAGCCGGATGGTTTGATATAGTATTAACATTCTTCGCTCTCTTAACATTAGCTCCGGTAACCTATTTTCTTTCAAGCAGCTATAATGCTGTTTTAGCTGGTGATGAAGTTGCCGCTAGCTTAGGGGTTAATGTTAGAGCTTTAAGAATAGTTTCGTTAGCCATGGCTTCCCTACTTACAGCAACACCAATTTCCTTTGTTGGAACAATAGGTTTTATAGGGTTACTTGCACCGCACATTGCCAGAATGACTATAGGCTCTGATCATAGATTCTTAATACCATCTTCACTACTTACCGGTTCTATTCTGCTTTTAGCTGCAGACACTATTGCTAGAATAATTGTTTCACCCCTAATACTTCCAGTAGGAATAGTTACAGCATTCATGGGTGTTCCCCTCTTTCTCTACCTGCTCTTAACTAGGAGGGAAAAGTATTGGTGAAAATAGAGGTTTTAGGTGTAAGCTTCAGTTACGATAGCTTAAAAGCATTAGACAATGTTACATTCACCGTGAACCCCGGCGAAGTAGTTAGTCTACTAGGGCCTAATGGCTCCGGAAAAACAACTCTTCTAAAATGTATTTGCAACATCCTCAAACCTAAAGTAGGCGTAGTTACTATAGACGGTAAAAACATCCAGGTTTATAGTAGAGCTGATTTAGCTAAAATAGTAGGGTATGTTCCCCAAATAGAGGATTCAAAGTTTCCTTTAACAGTTTTCGAATGGGTTCTTTTAGGTAGAAAACCACATATGGGAATAGCTCCTACGGAAAAAGACATTGAAATTGTTGAGAAAACCATTAAGGAGCTTGGTTTAGAGAAGCTAGCTTTCAGGAAAGTAAATGAGCTTAGCGGTGGCGAATGGAGAAAAGCAGTTATTGCCAGAGCTTTAGCTCAGCAACCCAAAGTACTGCTTCTAGATGAACCAACAAACCACTTAGATCTTAAACACCAAATAGAAGTCCTTAAGCTAATAAGAAACCTTGCTTACAAAAGAAAAATAGCTGTCATTATGGCAACACATGACATAAACCTCGCATTAAGGTTTTCAGATAAAATAGTCGTTCTAAATAAAGGAAAAATAGTTTTCTGCGGGTTTAGAGAAGAAATTAAACCAGCAATACTGGAGAAAACATTTGAAGTGAAAATTGAAGTAGTAAAAGATAGTAAAGGAGAATTCATAGTTATCCCTAAAATGTAAAAATTAGCATTTAAGCTAAAGTACTTCAGCGTCGACTTAGCTTAGAAACATTTTCGAAAAAAGATTTAGATATAGTCTTTTTACTTTTAAATGCATTAATTACTACAGGTGCTTATATGTAATGATTCGGGAAGAAGCTTTAGACTGGTTTGAGGAAGCAAAGGTTGATTACGAACGCGCCTTAAGAGCCCTTAAAGATAAAGATTACAGTTTAGCATGTTATATGTGTCATCAGGCAATAGAGAAAGCATTTAAAGCAGTAATGATAGGGTTAAAGCATAAAAGACCTCCTCACGCTCATGACTTAACGTTCCTCTATGAAAACATTAGAGATATTATTAAACTATCTAGTGAAGTGGAGGAAGCATTACCTGAAATTTCACAATACTATGTTACGGCAAGATACCCTAATGCTGGGTTAAAAAGGCCTTCGCTAAGCTTCAGTAAAGTGCAAGCTAAAAAAGCACTTGAGGTAGCAAGGAATGTTCTTGAAAAAGTTGAAAAAACACTCACTACCTAAGAATGTAGTTGAAGCACTGGAAAACTTCGTTAAAAAAGTTAAAGGGAAATATGAAGACGCAGAAATCTATCTCTTCGGAAGCTACGCAAGGGGGACATGGACAGAAGACAGCGACATAGACTTAATAGTTGTTTCAAAGCATTTTGCAAAAATGAGTGCTGAGGAAAGAGTTAGGCTTCTTAGAAAAATGGCTTCAAGAAAAACACCCTTTCAAATACTAGCGTATACTCCAGATGAGTTCTGTGAAGCAAAGAGAAAAAGCATCGCATTACAAGATGCAGAAGAATATTGGATAAAATTAGCATAAGCTATAATTACCTTTAACTCCAATGATTCCATCTTACTTTAAGCATTTCTTTTCAGCTTGAAACATAGCTCAATGTTTTTATCTTAAAAAGAAATAGATTATTCAGCTTCTATATTATATTGCTTCTACAATCAACACTATTTTCAAAGTTTCCTTATCTATGAAAACGTCGATTATATGAGGTACTCCGGGGCTTGGATCGTACCAGTGAACTACCCAGCAATAATGGTCCTTACCATCTACAGGTTCACTGCCTGCACTTCCCATAAGCCTTTTTAAATTCCAGTTTTCATCAACAGCATAAACCATCCCATCCGCTGTCAGATAAGCTCTCCTAACATCATATTTAGCGTTAGGATGCTGTTTAAGATATCTTTGAACCTTAGGGTCCTGCTTAGAAATTTCAGCATAGTCTGTAGGAGGCGATAAAGACACATAAAGCAGTAAACATGCAGCAATAAATAATGCAACTACTGAAGCTCCAAGAAGTAATTTTCCCATAATATTTTCCCTCACACTACCGTTACTACAAACATTACCTAGAATTAAAGCTACCCCTTAGAACACATCTGTTCCAAAGCCTCAATCATGAACCTCCGAAAAATAAACAATAACGTAACATAATAAGTAATAGATGCTATCCTACTTCACATACGTTAGAATACCTATACTCAATAATTAAAGTAGAAACTCCATAGCTAAGCATAATATTCAAGAACCTTAACCTCAGAAACCCTAGGATTACTCCTTAAAAATCTAAGTAAATCTTCAACTTCAACATCATTAGCCTCCTTAAGCACAATAACAATAACCTTCAAGATCTCAGGCATAATTATGCCCTACATTTAACTTTTATTGCCTAGAACTTATCTTTTACTCTCTATACTAAGTGTTAAGTGTAAACTAAATTTTACTTAGTGTAAACTGCTAAGTACTTTTGGAGATAATTGAATGCCTAAGAGGAAACTTAATGGTCCATTGAAGCTTTTAGCGTATTTGTTAAGTGTGAATAGGGAAGTTCCAATAATGAAAATACATTATGATACGGGGCTACATTATAGGACAATATATACTGCAATTAGTGTTTTGAAAGAAGTTGGTTTCGTAAGGGAAAGGTATGATGAGGGACCTCCTATTAGGAGGTATGTGAGTTTAACTGAGAAAGGTTTTGAAGCAGCTAAGTATGCTAAGGAAATTCTTAAGTTAGCTGGTGAACTTAAAGATTCTTAAATTACTTTGTTTATTGTGGTGGATGTGTTTCTCCTACCTTATCTAGTGGGTTATTGTGGAGTCTTCATTTTCCGGAGGCAGTTAAACCCTAATTTATCTCATGTTAAAGTGTAGAAAATTCAGTTGAAGTGTTTATTATCTTTTAAGGATTTGTTTTGAAGTGTAGATTTAATTATTTAAGTAGACGCTATTATAATTTTGAGATACTGGTGTGAAATATGAGGGAATTAAGGTTTAAACAAGGGTGGGAGGGGCTTACGGATTATGAGGGAAGTGGTTTACTGTGACTTATGGTAGGAGGAATCTTAGGTTAAAACCTGTTAGTAAAGGTGTTTTTGAGCCTAAGTATTTGTCTTCAACTAAAGATAGAAGTGTTGTTGAAGCAGCTATTGGGTTTTACGAGGGTTGCTTAGGTAGGCGTTTCGGAGATATTGATTGGGACGAATTAAGAATTATTATTGGTGATGACAGGCTTTTTAACGGTTTAAGAAAGGTTATGTCACATTTCTACAAACCCAAAGAGATTGGGTTAAAAACCGTTGTTAACCCTAAAAGCATTAGGATTAAGGTTTTCAAAATTGTTAATGAAAAATACGGTGGCTTCGTTGATTCAAGCATTAAAGGCGATGTTGTTAAGAGAATTTCTGAAGAACTAAAAATACCTAACATAGACGAAATCCTATGGGCTGATGATGTTTCAAACATGCCCTTAGTTAAAATTAGGGAACCCAGTGTTGAAGAAGTTGTTTCACTATATAATTTTGAAACATTAGACACTGTTTTCGTTAATAGTTCTAAAATGTTCATTAAGGCCCAAGGCGAGCCGATGGTTTTAGCTAAATTAGCTAAGAAAGTGGGGAGGGAATGTAAGTTTTACGGGTTAATATATGATATGAAGTATTTTAGGGAGAAGAAAACACTTAACATTTCGGTTGAAGGACCTTACGGTGTTTTCGGTAAACCAACAAAGTACGGTTCTAGGCTTTCAATTTTAACCAGCAAGATCATATCGATGCTTAAAACATTGGATAAATGGGTTGTTTACTCTAAAACACATTTTAGAAGAAACGTTTTCAACATTAGGGTTCTTTCGGAAAAGCTTGTTCCTGAGCTTAAAATTCCTGAAAACGTTAAACCACAGCTGGCTTTCGATAGTGAAGTTGAAAAGAGAATATACTATACTCTTAAAGCTATAGGGCTTAATGTTGTTAGGGAACCTGAACCTGTTGCTTTAGGTGAATTACTCTACATTCCCGATTTTAAAGTTGAAAAGGGTGGTGTTGAGTTTCTTGTTGAAATAGTTGGTTTTTGGAGGAAAGAGTATGTTGAAAAGAAAATGTTTAAACTAGCCGAAGTAGCTAAGTTTAGAAGAAACATTATTGTTTTAGCTGATGAGAAGCTTGAACCTTTTCTTTCTAAGCTGAAAATATCTGTAATATACTATAGTTTAAGGCAGGGTAGGCCTGTTTTACCTTACAGGAGAATTTTAGAAATAATGTCTAAGTAGTTTTATTCGAAAAACTCTATTCTCCTTCTCCTCCAGGCTAAGTGGGGTTCTATTGTTTTCTTAGTTATTATTTCAACTAGTTTAGCTACTTGCTTTTTAGGTCTAAGAATTCTACCTAGTCTTTGAACGTATTCTCTGTGGCTACCTGTTCCGCTAATAACTATTGCCATTGAAGCATCTGGTACATCTACTCCTTCATCTAGGGCCATTGCAGTTGCAATAATTCTTACTTTTCCCTCCCTAAACATTTTCAGTATTTCCTTTCTTTCATCCTTAGGTGTGTCATGAAGTATTCTAGGTATTAGGAGTTTCTTGGAAATTTCCCTAACAATATCTGTGTATCTTGAAAATATGATTACTTTTTCTTCAGGATTTTTCTTTAGAAGCTCTTCTACCACCTTTATTTTCTTCTCAGCGCTTAAAGCTATTTGCTTAGCTTTATTTCTTGCTCTAAGAGCTCCACGTGCTTTAGGGTCTTTAGTTGCGAGTTCAAGTACTTTCCTAAATCTTTCCTTAGGATCTTTTATTTCAGGTATTTTTTCCTCACAGTATTTGAAGTATTTCTCCATTAGCTTCAAGTATTCTTCCAGTTCTTCCCTTGAAAGTTCAATGTATATTTTCTCTTCAACATGCTTCGCTAAATACCCTTTCTTCTGAAGTTCCCCTGGTTTTAAAGTGTAAACTATTTTCCCAATTACTTCGCTGTAGTATTTGTGTAGTCCGTCGCTTCTAAAGGGTGTTGCTGTTAATCCTAACCGGTAAGGTGCTGTTACTAGGTCGAATGTTTTCCTGTAGTTTGGAGCTACGGCGTGGTGTACTTCGTCAGCTACTATTAGTCCGAAGAATATTGGGTGTTTTTCCAAGTTTATGTATGCTGAATCATATGTCATAACGGTTATTTCTTTGATTTCTCTTTTCCCTCCTCCGAAAACACCTATTTTTTCTCCGCTTACCCCTAGCTTCTCTGTTAAAACGTTTTTCCACTGATGCAGTAGATCTATTGTTGGAACTAGAATAACTGTTTTCACAGCTAAATACTCTATTGCCTTAAGGGCGACTAGTGTTTTACCTGAACCTACAGGTAAAACTATGATTCCCTTACAGTTGTTTCTAACCCATTCCCTAAACGCTTCAAGCTGATAACTTCTCAGCTCAACTTGGAGCTTAGGCTTAAACGTTAATGAGTAATTTAGGTTGAAAGAGGTTTCAACATTTAAACTCATCGTTGACGCTAGCTTCACTATTTCATGTAGGTTTGAAGGTTTAGCTTTCCAAACACCCAGTTTCCTATCCCAAACAATAAGTTTCCCTTTTGAAGCAGCATTTACGAATTCCTCGGTGCTGTAAATTGCTAAGTCCTGACCTTCAAATGTAATGTAAACGTCTATGTTTTTCCTTGAAATATCACTAATTAATTCCCTAACATTTTCCGGAACATAAACTTTAATTTTCGAAAGAAAATTCACAGAATTTTCCAAACCAAACTTAGCGGCTTTAACAGGGTTAAGCCTGTAAACGCTGAAGCCAAATTTATAATCATACCTAACATAGTCAGCTACTTTCTCAAGAACTTTCAAATCTAAAGCAGTAAGCCAACGAACCCTAAACAGCATCGTTTACCACTAAACCCAAAAATTTACTTTTATAACTTCACATTTAAACCGTTTTAGGTTTTTAAGGAAGGAGTTTTATATATTTCGATTATGAAATATGTTACTCGGTAAATTCGAAATGTTATTTGAGGGAAGAGTTGGTTCGAAAGGTGAGCTTTTCCCACCTAAGAAGGTAAGGGAAATTTTAGGTTTAAAGCCGGGTGTAAAAGTTGTTTATAGGGTGGAAAATGGTAGGCTAATAGTGGAGCCTATACCTAGTCTTGAAGATGTTCTTAAAGAACCTAAGCCTGTTAAAATTAGTGTTAAAGAATTCTATAGGTTTAGAAGGGAGTTTTCTAAGAGGCTGGAATCGTGAAAGTTCT
>Ga0180301_10001363_pt1 | contig 19283 bp, 17 predicted proteins | sample GuaBasSediGuay16_FD_121797 | JGI IMG/M metagenome (GOLD analysis project Ga0180301, IMG submission 121797) | Subseafloor sediment microbial communities from Guaymas Basin, Gulf of California, Mexico - Guay16, Core 4569-2, 12-15 cm | ecosystem: Environmental > Aquatic > Marine > Hydrothermal... | reverse complement strand
TCTAAAGTAGCTGCCGATGTTCTAGTCCAGGAGTACGGCAGATATTTTGGGCTTAAAACAGCAATTTTTAGAGGTGGTTGTCTTACCGGACCTCTTCATCGAGGGGCAGAACTTCATGGATTTCTTGCTTATTTAGCAAAATGTATCGCTACAGGCAAGCAATATACCATATATGGTTATAAAGGGAAACAAGTAAGAGATAACATCCATTCTTATGATTTAGTAAATGCTTTTTATCTCTTCTATCTAAATCCTCGCTGTGGGGAAGTCTACAATATAGGGGGTGGTAGATTTTCTAATATTTCTATGATAGAAGCGATTACTTATTTTGAGAAAGTGCTGAGTAAAAAAGCAAATATAGTTTATTGCGATCAGCCTCGCAAAGGAGACCATATTTGGTATATTTCCTGTGTAGATAAATTCCGCTCCCATTATCCAGAATGGAATTACACCTACGATATTTATAAAATTATGGATGAGATTTGCACAGAAAGCTTCTCGTCCTAAAGGAAATATAAAAATTTACGGAGAGCAATTCGTTTTTCGTTAAGGAACAGTTTTTTAGAGATTTAAAGATTAACAATAAAGATATAGAGAAAAGTAGGTTAAAGCATTATTTGTGGATATATTCATTTAAGGGGGCAGAGTCTATCGATTTGATATACAAATAGTAAGGAAATGAATAAAGTAAAAGTATAGGATTGAGAAGTGAAAATAAGGCTGGATAAAACTCCTTGGATATATATAATAAGTTAAAGATGACGGAAGAAAGTTATTCGTTCTCTTATGTAATTGTTAAATAAGATGATACCTTTTGTAGATTTAAAAACTCAATATAAATTAATAGAAGAGGAAATAAGATCAGAAATTGAAAAAGTACTTCAGCAAGGTAACTTTATTCTTGGCGAACAACTAACTGAGTTCGAAGAGGCCTTTGCAGATTTTTGCGATTCTCAATATTGTATTGGCGTTGCTTCGGGAACCGATGCTTTGTGTCTTGCCTTACATGTTCTTGGGATTGGTCCGGGAGACGAAGTAATTACTGCCGCTAATACTTTTGTTGCCACTGTTTTTGCTATTTCCTATGTTGGTGCTATACCCGTACTTGTTGATATTGATCCTACAACGTACAATATAGATTTGGATATAGTAGAGAAGAAAATTACTTCAAGGACTAAAGTAATAATTCCAGTTCATCTCTACGGTCGCTCTGTAGATATGGGAAAATTACTCAAAATTGCTTCAAAATATGGGATAAGTATCATTGAAGATGCTTGCCAGGCTCATGGAGCAATATGGGAAGGTAAAAAAGTAGGGTCATGGGGAACGATGGGATGTTTTTCTTTCTACCCCGCTAAGAACTTGGGAGCATACGGGGATGGGGGAGCAATAGTTACTTCAGACAAACATTTATATGAAAAGCTAAGGATGCTTCGTAACTATGGTTCTCCTAAAAAATACCACCATGATATAGTAGGATATAATAGCAGGTTAGATACCCTTCAAGCGGCAATCTTACGAGTAAAGTTAAGGCATTTGGATGATTGGAATAAAAAACGGGTAGAGAACGCTATTTTTTATAATGAAAAACTTAAGGATATCGGTGACTTAGTACTTCCTGAGATAAGAAAAGATGGTTCTCATGTTTTCCATCTATATGTTGTGAGAACAAAAGAGAGAGATGCCCTTCTGAGTTATTTAAAAGAGAACGGAGTTCAATGTGGAATTCACTATCCTATCCCGATTTATTCTCTAGGTGCTTATTCTACGCTTGGTTATACACCGAATGAGTTTCCAATAACTGAGGCTTTTTCCAAACAGATTTTATCGCTGCCAATGTATCCTGAGCTTAACGAAGCTCAAATGAGTACAGTGGTAAGTTTAATAAAAAAATTTTATCAGGGAAGAGAATGATTAAAATAGGAATTATTGGTTGCGGTCACTGGGGCCCTAATTTTGTTAGAACCTTTAATAAACTTAAAGATACTACAGTAAAATATGTATGCGACTTAGATTCTAAAAGACTCCGAGAGATTAAAAAAAGATTCTCTTCCGTTTTTACTTCTACATCCTTTAGAGATATTCTTAAAGATTCAGAGATAGATGCGGTTGTAATTGCTACTCCTGCGGTTACTCATTATCAACTTGCTAAGGAAGCTTTGAAATTTGGTAAAAATGTTCTTATAGAAAAACCTTTCGTGCTTAACCCTCAAGAGGCTAATTACTTGATAAGATTAGCTAAAAGGGTTAACAAGATTATTATGCCAGGACATATATTTGAATATCATGATGGAGTTAGGATAATCAGAAATTATACGAGAGAGGGAAAGTTAGGTAAAATATATTATATGTATTCTAGAAGGACAAATCTTGGGCCTATTAGAAATGATGTAAATGCAATTTGGGATTTAGCCTTACATGATATCTCTATATTCAATTTTATTCTCGATGCGGTTCCTCTTAAGATATCAGCTGATGGTTTTTCTTACTTAAGAAGCCATATCGAAGATGTAGGATTTATTACTCTCTATTATCCTCAAGACATAATTGCTCATATTCATGTAAGTTGGTTAGATCCAAGGAAGATTAGAGAGATAGTAATGGTAGGAGATAAAAAAATGCTTATGTTTGATGATTTGGATGGTAACTTTCCTCTCAAGTTCTATGATAAGAGGGTGATGAAGAAAAAGTACGAACGTCCTTATTATACATTTGAGGAGTTCAAAATGATTATAAAAGATGGCCAAGTAAGTACTCCTCTCATCAAAATAAGAGAGCCTTTGCTTGTTGAGTGTGAAAGTTTTCTTGAATATATTAAAAAGGGAAGGGTTCCCGAAGAAGTATTAAAGAGAGGTATAGATGTTGTAAAGATCCTAAAAGGGATAGAGAGTTCTTTGAAGAATAAAGGTAAAGAAATAAATTTATCTATTAGGTAGATGGATACAATAAAGGTATTAATTACAAGTGCTGGTTCTGCTCCCGCTATTGGAGTAATTAAAGCCTTGCGTCAACAGAAGGAAATTAAGATAAGAATTATCGCTGTAGATATGGATAGACTTTCAGCAGGATTCTATCTTGCCGATGATTTTTATCTTGTTCCCTCTTCTCAAGAGAGCAATTTTATTTCAGAAATAATAAAAATCTGCAAAAAAGAGAAAGTTTCATTTTTAATTCCTATAATTGACGAAGAATTGCCATTTTTTGCTAAGGAGCAGAAATTATTAGAGAGTGTGGGATTGAGGGTTTTAGTAAATAATTTGGAAGTTATAGAAAGAGGAAACGATAAATACGCCACTTATCTTTTTTGTAGAGAGCACAATATTCTCGCCCCAGAGACTTATCTTTTTTCTCCAAGGAGTAAATATTCAGGAATCAGCCTTCCTATAATTGTAAAGCCTCGCTGGGGAAGAGGAAGCCAGTTTCTTTATAAGTTAAAAGATTTGAATCAGCTCGATTATCTTTCCCTTCCCAATAGGGAGTTCGTCGTTCAAGAGTTTATTTCCGGCAGAGAATATACCGTGGATATTCTTGCCCAACCAGATGGTACTATTTTGCAGGCTATTCCTCGGGAAAGGATAGTAGTGAAGGCAGGAATGATGTATAAGGGAAGGACAGAAAAAAATAAGGGCTTGATAGAATATGCTAAAAGAATTGCCCAAAAATTTGGTATAAATGGTCCTTGTAATATTCAATTTATAGAGAAAGGGGATAAATTTTATTTGATAGAGGTCAACCCTAAGTTTGCTGCTGGCCTGCCGCTTACGGTAAATGCAGGCATAAATATTCCGTTTCTTCTTATTAAAATGCATTTAGGAATGAGGGTATCGTCTCAGGAATTAGAGTTCAAAGATAATTTTTACATGTTAAGATATTGGGAGGAGATTTATTTTTCTAACTATAAAAAAGTAGAACATTGAAGATCTTTTTTGATTTAGATGGGCCAATTCTGGATGTTTCCCAAAGATACTATCAGGTATTTCTAGCAATTTGTAAAAGAAATGTAGTACTAGGAAAGGAAGAATTTTGGGAATGTAAGAGAGAAAGAATTTCTTGGTCAGAGATATTGAAGAAAGCAAAGGTTAGTATACCAAAAGAGAGATTCATGAAATACTGGATGTGCTATATTGAGATGAGACGGTATCTTATTTTGGATAAGATTCAGCCATATGTAAAGCAAGTTCTTCGTTTTTTCGGAAAGAGACATATTTTGTATTTGGTTTCTATTCGGCAGTCAAAGAGGAATTTATTATGGCAATTAAGAAAGTTTAAAATAGAGAAATACTTCAGAAAAGTTGTTCACTGCAAACACACCTTTAATATGCCTTGGAAAGAGAAAGCCAGATTAGTTATGGAGTTTTTGAGACCCAAAGAAGATGGTTTAATGATAGGAGATACAGAAGTAGATATCAGAGCAGCAAAGATCGCAGGGATTAAATCTATAGGAATAACAAATGGAATAAGGACAGAAAGAATTCTTAAGAGAGAAAAGGCTGATTTTTTGATCTCCAACCTAAATGAGGTTTTTCAAATTTTAACTTGATATGAAAGAGAATTTTTTAAAATTCAGTTTCTCTCTACCAGTTTATAATGAGGAGAAGAGAATTAAAAGGTGTCTCGATAGTATCAAGATGCAAGATTATCCTCAGGATAGAATTGAGGTTCTCCTTGCTGACGGAGGTTCCTCTGACCGGACAGTAGAGATTGCCTCTCAATATGAATTTGTAAGAGTTTTTCCCAACCCTAGAAAACTTGCCGATTTTGGGGCAAAGATCAATGCTAAAGAAGCAACGGGAGACCTTTTTGTAATTTTTGCTGCAGACAATGAACTTGCCGATAGAGACTGGCTTAAAATAGTCAATAATGTGTTCTTATACGACCAAGAAGTTTCTACCCTGTGGTGCAAGATGATTTCCTCTTTAGAGGATTCCCCGTTAAATAGATACTACGAGCTAATTCAAAATGACCCTCTTTCTTTTTTTGTTAATAAAAATCTCAGGTATTACTTGGAAAGAGCATTTTTAAGAAAATTTAAGGGAAAAAATTGTTATATTTTTAATGTAGATAAAAATAAGCCTCTTATTTGGGGAGCAAATGGTTTGGTATATAGAACCTCTTGGGTGAGAGAAATAATCCTTAGAGAAGGATTTGTAGCAGATAATGATGTTTTTCAGATTCTTATTGAAGGAGGTAAAAATAAAGTAGCGTATTTAGAAGATTTATATGTTTACCATCATCATATAAAATCTTTAAAGCAGTGGAGGAAGAAATGGAAGAGGAATTTCTTAGAGCATTTTCTAACTAAAAGGCATACTAGAAACCTTGGGTGGATAATGAATAAAAATTTTAAGTGGAAACTTCTTCTTTGGATGGTATACAGTATTATTCCACTCTTTTCCTTCATACACTCTGTATATCTTTCTTTCCGGAGAAAGAATATTTACTGGCTGTATCATCCTTTAGCGAGTTTCTTTCAAGCAATTACATATTTTTGGCTTGTATTGTCAAATATTGAAGGAAGGAAGATGATTCGAGAATTATTTTATGGAGGTAAGTTATGAAAGAAAGAGTATTTGTTACTGGAGGTGCTGGATTTATTGGTTCTCATATTGTAGAAGCCTTACTTCAAGAAGGCTATGAAGTAACTGTATACGATAATTTTTCTTCAGGAAGAAGAGAGAATCTAAATAATATAATAAATGATATAAAAATTATAGAAGGTGACATTTTAGACTATGAGAAGTTAAAAAAGAGTATGAAAGGACATCAGTATGTCTCTCATCAGGCAGCACAATTGGAGATCCTTAGATGTATAGAAGATCCTTTAATTGATTTAAGGATTAACACAATTGGAACTTTAAATGTGCTTAAGGCATGTGTTGAAAATAGGATAAGCAAAGTGATTAATGCATCTTCGGCTTGTGTGTATGGACAGGCTCAGTATATTCCTCAAGATGAAAATCACCCCACCAATCCCAACTGGCCTTATGGAGTAAGTAAATTAGCCACAGAAAAATATGCTAATATTTATCATGAGTCCTATGGGGTAAGTATAATAAACTTAAGATATAGCATTGTGTACGGAGAGCGAGAATGGTTAGGTAGAGTCCTTACAATGTTTTTAAAAAGGATTTTAGAGGACAAGCCCCTTGTAATTTTTGGTAAGGGTGATCAATTACGAGATTTTATTTATGTTAAGGACCTTGTTAAATTCCATAATCTTTGTTTCGGGTCTAATAAAAATTTGGGTAATAATGTGTATAATGTCTCCACGGGGATTGGAGTAAGCATTAAAGAGTTAGCCAATATAGTAATAGAGGTTTCGGGTAAATCGACAGAAATTGTTTTTGAAAATGTTAAGGAAGGTGAGTTTTCTAGATATATGCCTAATCGGAAAAGAATCCCGGCTGAACTTAAAAGAATGGTATTAGATAATGAAAGAGCAAAAAGGGATTTTAATTGGTATCCGGCTACAAATCTAAAAGAGGGGATAGAGAGGGAATTATCGTGGATAGCTGAGAATCCTTCCTATTGGAGGCAAACAGATATAATACACGTTTGATGAAGAGAGTATTATTAATAAATCCACCTAGAAATTTAAGAAATCCTAATAAACAATTCATTGCTCCTCCTTTAGGACTTGCTTATATAGCCTCATTTTTAAGACAGTATAATTATGAAGTAAAAATTATAGATGCTGTTGCAGAAGGTTTTGAAAATGTGGAAGAGGTTGAAGAAGGTGTATATAAATGTGGACTTTCTTGGAACGATCTGGGGAAGAAAATAGAAGCGTATAAACCTGATGTGGTGGGAATAAGTTGTATTTTACTCCTAGGTTTAACAATGTAGTAAAACTACCCCAAGTAGTAAAAGCGATAGATGAAAGAATTAAGGTAGTGGTAGTTGGAATGCATGTTAGTTGCTGTCCCCAAGAAGTTTTAGATTGTGAAACGATAGATTTTGTAATAATAGGAGAAGGAGAACTTACCTTTTTAAGGCTACTTGAGGCCTTAAATACCGATTGGAATGGTTTATCAAGTATAAAAGGAATCGGATTTAGGAACATAGAGAATGACAAAATAATTAATTACGAGGTTAATCTCATAGATAATCTGGATAAAATTCCTTTCCCTGCGTGGGACTTGCTGCCTATGGAAGAGTATTTTAGAGTTAATGTGGGAAGGGATGCTTTAACAAAAGAAAGAAGGCACATTTCAATTATTACAAGTAGAGGATGTCCTTATGATTGTTCCTTTTGTAGTTCTGCTGCTTTTTGGAAGAAGACGTGGAGAAAAAGGAGTGCGGAGAATGTTTTGGAAGAAATTAAATACCTAGTTGAGAAGTATCAGATTAGAGAAATATCTTTCGAAGATGATAATTTAAGTTTAGACCCTATAAGGTTGGCAAAGATATGCTTAGGCATAATAAAGAGAGGTTTTAATATAAAATGGAATACTCCTAATGGAATTTCCGTTAAAAACTTAGATCGAGATTTGATAAGACTCATGAAGAAAAGTGGTTGTGAAAGGCTCAATTTTGGAATAGAGTCGGGAGATGAATATGTCTTGCATAATGTAATAAAAAAAATCTCTTTAGAAAAAGTAAAAGAGATAATTTGTTGTTGCAAGGATGAAGGGATTACTACTTTAGGGTATTTTGTAATAGGTATGCCCGGTGAAACCCTAGATTCTATTGAGCGCAGTATAGAGTTTGCTAAGAAATTGGATTTGGATGAGATAGCATTTTTATTGCTATTCCTTTCCCCCGGAACAGAGTTATATAGGGTCTGTAAGGATAAAGGTTATTTGAAATACGAATATAAAGAAATATTGGCGGAAGACGAGATTGAGAATAGAATTTTATTTGAAACTCCATTGATTTCAGCGGATACTTTAAGTAAATATAGGTCAAGATTCTACTCAGATTTTTATAGAGCAAGGTGCATGAAAAGGCCATTTTATTATTTGAAGCGCTGTATGAAAGATCCTCTTGTAATTATACGTTATGTGAAGGAACTATTTAATAGATAAGTTCTATTTCAAACTACTCAAGGTGAATGCAAAAGAAGAGGTATATAATTGTAACTCATAAACTATTTCCTGGAGTGGGGCAGGATTTATATAGATATTTTAAAAGCAAACATATCCCCGTACTCCTAGTAGAGCATACCTTCCTTTCTGCTTCTTCAAGGCGGACTATGTTCTCATATTACAATGGCAAAAAAGAAAAACAAAGAGTAGGTTTGGACTACAAATTTCTTTCTTCTGATTTTATTTGTTATATTAAGGATTTTATATACTCTTTGTATGCCGCTCTTCTTTATCCTTATCGATACCAAGTTTATTTTGGATGTAGCGGCTTCGATACTATTCCGGGATTGATATTGAGATTATTTAGAAGGGTGGAAAAAGTAGTTTTTTATACTATAGATTTTATTCCTGATAGATTTAATAACTATTTATTGGATAGATTATATCTTTTTATAGATAGAATTTGTGTTAGGTATGCAGATCAGACTTGGAATTTATGTAAAAGAATGATTGAAGGGAGAGAGAAATACAATAAGATGCCCCGACAGAAATTCAATAGACAAAAAACAGTTCCTGTTGGAGTTTGGTTGGAAGATTTGTCAGATTTGCGGAATACAATAGCAAAAGAAAAAACTCTGATATTTTGTGGTCATTTGGAGGAATGCCAAGGGATACAGCTTGTTTTAGAGTCTATTCCTGTAATTATTGAAAAAGTTTCAGAGTTTAAGTTTATAATAATTGGAGAAGGGGGTTATAAAAGAACGCTTATGAATTTGGTTAAACATTTGAAGATAGAGAAATATGTAGAATTTAAAGGACCTATTTATGACCAGAAAGCCTTAGGGAAAGTATTATGCTCCGCCCGAGTGGGAATAGCTCCTTATAAGGAGGAAGGGAATCTGAGGGTATATTTTGCAGATTCTACAAAGCCTAAAGTATATCTGGCCTGTGGGCTTCCGTTAATAATTACTAAAGTAGCATGGATTCATGAAGAGGTAAGAAACCGAAATATGGGGATTGTAATCAACTACAATAAACAAGAATTGATTGATGCGGTAGTAAAACTATTGAGCGATGATATATTCTATATGATATGCAAAAGGAATGCTGAAAAATTCATTTTAGACCTGGATTGGAACAGAATTTTTGATAGAGCACTCAAAGGATTAGAAAATGCCTGAATTAAAGACACTTTACGATGCTTGGCATTTAGATAAGTCTATGTCTTGGGTAAAAGTGAAAAAATACGAAGAAAGAATCAATAGTAAAATTCTAGATATTTTAGAGGTAAAAAGAGGAGAAACTCTACTAGATTTAGGATGTGGAAAAGGAAGCTTTTGCAATTCAGCTTTTAAGCGAGGAGTAAAGGTATACGGAGTGGATTTTTCAATGGTTGCTTTAAGGGAAGCCAAATCTTTAAATAAAAAAATAAATTTCATTTTAGCTGATGCAGTAAAACTTCCTTTCAAAGAAGATTTCTTTGATCATGTGGTATGTTTGGGTAGTTTAGAACATTTTTTAGACAAGATTTCTGCACTTAAGGAAATACATAGAATTGTTAAGAAAAAGGGCAAGGTTTTTTTATTTCTTCCCAATAGTTATTTTTTAGGGCATATCTATTTTGTATGGAAGACAGGGCTGCCTCCGGATGAAGGAGGACAATATTTTTGTGAACAATTCAGTACAAAGCTTGGTTGGAAGAAACTTTTAGAGGATAACTCTTTCGATGTGGTATCGATATATAAGTTTAATACCATATGGGCTTCAAAGAAAGTTTCTTGGTTTACGAAATATGTTTATAATTTTATTTTAAAGCACTTTATTCCTTTCAATCTATCTTATTCTTTTGGATATTTATGTGTGAAAAATGAAGATAGGAATCCTTGTAGACGAAATAGCCCCTGGGAGTGCACCTAAGATTCTAGGCCAGACGGTTCAAGGGCTTAGTTCTTTAGGGCATTCTTGTGAAGCGCTTGTTATAGTAGAAAGAGATTACTATAAAGAATTCTCTGAAATTTATAATTTCCACCTCAAAGGTGTTAAAATTCGATATCTTCTAAATGAAGTTTCAAACTTTTTGAAGGTATTTAAAAAGATAGATTTTAAATTCCCCGGCTTTTCCTTTTTTTCTATCCATCACATTCTGAGTTTTCTTCTGGCGCCTAATGTGATTAAGAATAGGGAATACGACATAATCATTGCTCATTGTCAATATTCTACTTTTGCTGCTCGGAGTCTTAAGAAATTTAGGAAAATACCTTATTTACTCTTAGTATGGGATCCTTCCCCTTATACTCTTAAAAAGATCTATTCTAAAACGTGGTTAAGAATATTTTATCCTTTCCTTTATGTAGCAGCTTTACTTTTAGACAAATTTGCTATTAGTGGGGCAGAAGCTCTTATTACTAGTGGTAAGTTGCATCATAAAAGATTTAGAAAAATCTCTAACAAGCCCTTAGAAGATTTATATCCGGGATGTTTTCCGAACAAAGAATTTATTCCTTACGCTAAACGTGAAAAGGCAATCCTAACCTATGATCGTTGGGATATAGGAAATAAACCTCATATTTTTTTGGATTTATTAGAAAATATTGATCAGGATATTAAGTTGAAAATTGGTGGATTTTGGCATCCGGAAGGGATAAAGTATGATTTTCTGAAAGAAATCAAAACACGAAATTTAGAGACACGGATAGAGCTATTAGGGCCTTTAGATGAGAAAAGGATTCTCGAGGTATGTTCTCAGGTAATGCTTCATGTTCATCCTAATGAGGAAGCCTTTGGGATGCAAACATTAGAAGCAGCTGGATGTGGGTGTTGTATTATTATCCCTCGAGGTTCTGGCGTTACCGATTTATTTGCCCACGGAGTACATGGTTACTTTCCAGAGAAGGGAAACTTTCAAGAATTACTAAAATATGTAAAATTAGTTTTTTCCAATATTAATAATTCCGAAAAGATGGGGAGAAGAGCTTGGGAAATAGCTGGAAATTATACTTGGTCAGGTTATATAAAAAGATTGAAGGAAATAATTGGGAGGTACGTTGATGAAGATTGATTCAATATCTGTAGTGGGTTTAGGTAAGTTGGGTTTATGTATGGCAGCTTGTTTTGCAAGTAAAGGGTATAAAGTGGTAGGAATTGATATCGATAAGAATAAAATAGATTTGATAAATAGAGGTATAAATCCTATTCAAGAAACAGGATTAACTCGATTGATACAAAAATATAAAGAGAATCTTAAAGCGACCAGTGATTATGAAGAAGCAATTCTAAATTCACAGATAACATTTATTGTAGTTGCAACCCCCTCTGAAGCTGATGGTTCTTTTTCGAATGAACAGTTGGAGGAAGCCCTTAAGAAGATTGGTTTAATATTGAAGAAAAAGAAGCAATATCATTTGGTAGTGATTACTTCTACTGTAATGCCAGGAACTACAGAACATGTAGGTAGGTATATTTTAGAGGAAGCTTCGGGCAAGAAATGTGGAAAGGACTTTGGACTTGCTTATAATCCGGAGTTTATTGCCTTAGGTAGTGTAATTCATGATTTTCTAAATCCTGATTTTGTGCTTATAGGAGAAATGAATAAAAAAGATGGAGATATTTTGGTAAAAATCTATGAAAATATTTGTGAAAATACTCTTCGTTTTGCAAGGATGAATCCCATTAATGCAGAGATTGCTAAAATCTCTCTAAATTGTTATATTACTACAAAGATAACCTTTGCTAATTTTCTTGGAGCAATATGTGAGAAGGTACCTGGTGCGAATGCTGAGGTTATTACTCAAGCTTTGGGTTTAGATAGTAGGATTGGCTCAAAATACCTAAAGCCAGGACTTGGATATGGAGGTCCTTGTTTTCCTCGAGATAATTTAGCCTTTTCAGCATTTGTAAGGAAGTTGAATATGAAGGCAAAATTAGCTGAGGTTGTAGATGAAGTAAACAAAGAGCAGGTCGCTAGGATAGTAGCTATACTGGAAGAGATAGCCAAGAGAAAAAGAGGAGTTAGAATTGGCATCTTGGGGCTTTCTTATAAACCAAATACTCCTATTATAGAGGATTCCCAAGCTATAGATATTGTGGAAATTTTAATTAAAAAAGGATATGATATTATAGTTTATGATCCTATGGCATTAGAAATTGCAAGAGGAGTCTTTGGGGACGAAGTAGGATACGCAAGGAGTACCTCAGAATGTATTGAAAAATCCGATGTGGTGTTAATTGCGACTCCATGGAAAGAATTTGAGGAGTTGGATTTTAAAAAAATAAAGCACAAAGATATAGTTATTTTGGACTGTTGGCGAATTGTTAGAGACAAGGGTCTTAAAATTAAATATTTGGGTATAGGTGAACAGTTGGGAAAAGGAGAAGAGGAATGAGAGAGAAACGAATTCTCGTTACTGGTGCAGGTGGATTTATAGGGTCGCATCTAGCACGGAAATTATGCACACAAGGAAATTTTGTCAGAGTAGTGGATATTAAATGGGATGGGTATATTGAAGAACCTTATTATTCAGAGAAACTTACACTTGATTTAAGAGTATATGAAAATTGTCTTAGAGTAACGAAGGACATTGATTGGGTTTTTAATTTAGCAGCAAATATGGGTGGTATTGGATTTATTACTCAAGTGGGTGCAGAGGTTATGTATGATAATGTGCTTATAAACTCCTATATAGCTAAGAGTTGTGTAGAAAATAAAGTAGAGCGTTTATTTTTTTCTTCTTCAGCTTGTATCTACCCTACTTATAAACAGGAAACTCCAGAGGTAAAACCCTTAAAAGAAGAGGATGCTTATCCCGCAGATCCGGATAACTACTACGGATGGGAGAAACTCTACACGGAGAAAATGTTGGAAGCATTTAAGAAAGATTATGGCTTAGATATAAGAATTGCTCGGTATCATAATATCTATGGACCGGAAGGGACTTATAAAGGAGGAAGAGAGAAATCGCCTGCTGCGCTATGTAGAAAAGTAGCGGAAGCCTCTAACCCAGGAGAGATATAGATTTGGGGGGATGGTAAGCAGACGCGTTCCTATTGTTATATTGATGATTGTATAAGAGGGACAATTATGCTTATGGAATCTGATTATGATGAGCCCTTAAATATAGGTTCAGATAGATTAGTCACCATCGATGAACTAGCGGATATAATTATAAAGATTTCGGGGAAAAAGATAACAAAGAGGTACAATCTAAATGCCCCTCAAGGGGTAAGAGGCAGAAACGCCGATTTAACATTAGTTAAAAAAAATCTTGGCTGGAGTCCTACGATAAATTTAGAAGAAGGACTTAAAAGAACATACATGTGGATTCTTTCTCAGATTAGAAAACGATAATCCTTAGAGTGGATAAGTTAAAATCCTTAAGTCTCCTTATCTCCGGACAACTTTTCACAAGTCGAACTGAAACTTTAGAAGATTTTTTTAAAGATAGAGTCAGTTCTTTAGGAATTATAGGTATCACTAGTCCATATGCTTCTCCAGGAAGTGCTAGAAGAAGGTATTATGAAAATGGGAGACTGATATATGAAGGTAAAATAAGAAACATTTATTTTTCCTCTCGGAAGTGGTATTCGGATTTCCTACTTGTTTTAGTGTTTGGAGTGTATTTTTTTGAGATATTAAAAGCAGCTTATAGCTTTAAGAAAAAATTTGATATATTCATAGGAGTAGCCTGTTTTTCTACTTTGTTAGGTTTAATCCTTAGGAGACTTGGTTTAGTAGACAAGATTATTTACTATAGTATAGATTATTACCCAATACCCAGAAAACTTAGTTTTAATACCGTTATCGTTAAAGCCTTTCGTATAATTGATAAATTCTGTGCGAGAAAAGTGGATTTGATTTGGCATATTTCTCCTCGCATTCCTGAGGCGAGAGATAAGTTTTCGAAGTTAAAGCCAAATTGCTATAAACATATTGTTGTTCCACTTACTTATACCAAGAGGCTGTTACGGTTTAAATCCTTAGAAGAGATAGAGAGGTATACCATAGGATTTGTAGGTACTCTTTCAGAAAACCAAGGGTTGCAATTGCTTATTAGAGCAATGCCAGAGATTGCAAAACGTATCCCTCAGATAAAGGTGAAAATTATTGGGAAGGGTCCATATAAGGAGACATTGGAGAAATTAGTAAGAAGATATGGAGTCGAGCGATACTTTGAATTTTATGGTTTTATTAAAGAGGAAGAGGATGTACTAGAGATTCTTTCTCATTGCACTGTAGGAATTGCGGTATGGACATCAAAAGAAGATGATAATATCTTATATGCTGATCCCGGTAAACCCAAGCTCTATGCGTTCTGTGGTTTGCCGATAATTATTACCACTGGGGCTATAATTGCAGAAGAGATTGTTGAAAGGGAAGCTGGAGTAAGTATAAATTATGAAAGTCAAGAGCTTATAAATGCCATAGTGAGAATTCTCAATGACGATGAGTTAATAAAAAGATATAAGAAAAATGCTTTTGCATTAGCTAAATCCTATACTACAGAAAATGTATTTGTTCGTATAATGGATGATTCTTTAAAGATTTTGTTTAATTAAAATTGCAAAATGAAACACCCGTTAGTAAGTGTTGTCATATTAAATTATAATGGAGAAAATCTATTAAGAAAATTTATGCCTTCTGTTGCGAATTTGGCTTGTCCTAATTATGAAGTTATAGTAGTCGATAATGCCTCTACAGACGAAAGCATAGATTTTTTACGAAAATTCTATCCTCATTTTAAAGTAATTCGTAATGAGAAAAACTATGGTACTGCAGAGGGAAGTAATATCGGAGCCAAATATAGTGAAGGAGAATATATTTTTTTCATGAGTAATGATATGGAGTTAGATCCAGAAATTCTAAACTATATGATTAGAAGGATGGAGGAGGATCCTAAGATAGGAATTTGTACTTGTAAAATGAGACGAATAACAGAGAGGGGAGAGAGGTTAAATATTATAGATAGCGTTGGTGGAGAGTTAGATATTTTTGGTTTTCCTTCAGCAAGAGGAATTAATGAACCAGATTACGGACAATACGATTATTTTACAGAAGTATTTTTCTCATTCGGTGGTGCTATGCTGATAAGGAAGAAAGTATTCGAAGAAGTGGGAGGTTATGACTCTGAGTTTTTCACCCTTGCTGATGATATAGACTTATCTTGGCGAGTGAGATTATTAGGTTATAAGGTTGTGGTAGAGCCTAAGGCTTTTCTTTATCATAGGGTATCAGCGACTTTAGGGACACGTTTCGGGAGAAGCTTTAAGCGATTCATGTCTGAGAAAAATACATTGAGAATGCTTCTTAAGAACTACGGTTATCTTGCTCTTCTATTTATTCTTCCTGGTTACTTTCTTCTCTTATTAGGTGAGATTTTCTTCTTTTTTCTGATTGGAAAGCCTATTTTATCCAAATCAGGAATTAGGGCTTTTTGGTGGAATGTAAAACACTTGTCCCAAACACTAAGAAAACGAAAAGAGATTCAAGCAAGACGCATTTTGGCTGATAGAAAAGTAATCAAATACATGCGTAAGAAGTCCCATAAATTTGAAATTTTTCTAGATTTTCTGGTTAATAGATCTTCTTTGAATTGGAGATTCTATTTTGGAGAAACATAATCAAAAAATAAAATTTATTGTTTATAGGATTGTATCCAGATTTGGGATTTCGCTCTTACGGAGGCTATTTCCTGAATATTTTGCCAAAGAACCATTAGCACCCACTGATAGGTATATAGAATACCCATTTATTATAAGAAACCTCCCCAAGCCACCTGCAAAGGTTTTAGATGTGGGATGCTCTGGTAGTTTCTTCCCGTTACTGTTAGCTAGTTTCGGATATGATACTTACGGGATAGATATTCGAAATTACCCAATTTTAAATAAATTGAAATTCAAGAATTTTACGTTTGTAAAAGGAGATATAAAGGAAAGTCCGTTTCCAAACAGTTATTTTGATGTAATTACAGCTATTTCAACAATAGAACATATTGGGATATCGGGAAGATATGGCATAGAGGATGACCCAGAGGGTGATAAAAAGGCGTTGGAAGAGATGGTGCGTATTTTAAAACCTCAAGGTGCAATATTGCTTACAATTCCTTTTGGAAAAGGAAAAGTTATAAAACCATATATGCGTGTTTACGATGAGAGTAGACTTAAAGATCTTGTTAGAGATTGTATAATTGAATTAGAAGAATATTATATCCAAGATGACACAGATAATTGGATAGAATGTTCCAAAGAGGATACTCTTTTAGTAGATGTTAAATTTGATAAATATCCTTTATGTTTATTGAAGCTAAAAATTAAAAATGAGATCGATCCCTCTCAAGCATAAAATAGCTAATAAATTCGGAAGTATGATAAAAAATATAAAAGGTGGACACCTGGGGAGAGGAAGGTTTTTGTTTACTTATTTCATTTACCATTTTCTTCCTTATTTAGGTTATGATTACTCCAGGTTAGTAGAATGGAAATTTATTCTTAGAAATTTACCTAAGGATAAGGAATCTAAAGTCTTAGATGTAGGATGTACTTCTAGTCTTTTTATATACGAACTTGCAGGGAGAGGGTATGAAACCTATGGAATTGATACAAGAAAGTATTGTGAAGCGCTCCCTTCTAGGATCAAATTTTTGCAGTCGGATATTATTAATACTCCTTTTCCATCTGGATTTTTTGATATTGTTATTTTAATTTCTGTAATCGAACATATAGGACTTGGTACCTATCAGGATCCAATATATAATGAGGGAGATATTGGTGCTGTGAGAGAAATAAGAAGAATTTTAAAAAAAGGAGGTTTCTTATTTATTACTACACTGATAGGAAATAGATATATAATAACTTCTGACGAGCCTCAACGTATTTATGATAAGCACAGGTTATTGGGACTATTTAAAGATTTTGAAATTTTGAATGAAAGATACTATATCTTTCGAAAAAAATGGATTGAAGTAGACAAAGATATAGCTTTTGAGGAACCACCTGAAAGATTTGGATTAGCGTGTTTACTGCTTAAGAGTCTGTAAGAATGCAATAAGGGGAGTGTATCTGGTGGAAAAACTTATTAGGAAGAAAAAGTATGGGATATTTTTACTTCTAACATTAATTTCTTTTACACCTCTATTGTGGTTTAAAAACGGACTTTTGATTGCTGGAGGAGATCAGAGTTTATTCCTTAATCCTGGTTTTTATTTAGATAAGTTATTCTTATGGAGTGATTATTTAAATGGGGGAGGCCCCAGTCCTTTTATAAATATATTTTCCCCCTTTTTAACTTTATACAAGTTGGTAGAAATTTTAAAAGGATCGGCTCAACTATTCCAAAAAGTGTGGTTTGTATTTTCTTATCTTTTGGCTCTGGTATCCATGCGGTATCTTTATAACACTGTAGGAGATAGGAGAGATTCTGTAGGTACCTTAGTTGCGGTATGTTTTTATGTATTCAACTTATATACTTTAATTATCTCTCCTTTTGTTTTTCAATATTGGGTGATTTATGCAGCGTTTCCTTTAACTTTTACTTTATTTATTAAAGGACTCCATCATCCAATCAGCTCTGGTAAATACATAGCATTAGGAGGGTTGTCCTCTCTTCTTTACTCAGCTACAAATCCTGCGTTGTTTTTGGTAAGTTTTATACCTTTAGTTTCATACCTTTTATACTATTTAATTTTGAGGACAGAAAGGAGATTCAAACAGAGCTTATTTTTTTCCTTAAAATTTTTTTCATCTATAATATTACTTAATCTTTGGGCTTTCTATCCTTCTTTTTATACACTTCTACTCTATATGAGAACTACGACCGCTTCCCAAGGAGGGACTGGTCTTTGGGCTACAACTTCTACTCAAGTTTATGAAGCAATTCGTTTGTTAGGGCAATGGTGCTGGTCCTTGTCTCATCTTTATAAATACTACGATAATTCCCTTTTTATTTATTTAAGTTATTTATTTCCCTTTTTCATTGTTGCTATTTTGTTGTTTAGACTGAAAGATTCCAAGATTTTATTTTTCCCTTTACTGGCTATTATAGGTATTTTTTTAACTAAAGGAGTAAATCCACCTCTTGGTTTTATTTATAAATATGCCTATCTAAAAATCCCAGGTTTTACAGCCTTTCGTGAACCATTTACTAAATTTACATTTATAACTGCCATTTCTTATGCAGTGATAATTGGTTTCGTTATAGATAAATTATGGAGTATTTTAACTACGAAGGGTTCCAGAGATGTTCCTTGTAGATGGTTTATACAGGAGTTATTCTTAATCTTTGTGTTCAGTATAATATTGATAAATGTATGGCCTACTTTTACAAATAATTTTATTAGACCGGGGGATAAGAAAGAAAAGTCTTTCCATGTAAAAGTTCCTAATTATTGGGGAGAAGCTAATAGATGGCTCCATTCTTTTAAAGAGCATTTTTCATTATTAGAACTTCCTAAAGATAGTGGATACGGTACATATTTTAATTGGAGATACGGCTACGATGGTATAAATCCTTCTGTTTTTTTATTGGATGTGCCTATTTGGGGACATAGCTGCTTCTCCAATAATTATTCAGATCGCTTGGTAGATTTGATTTATGATGGGTTATATGAATACAAAACAGATAAGTTATCTATACTGTTAGGGATGATGAATATTAAGTACATTCATTTAAGAACTGACATGGATTGGAAAAGTACAAAGTTAACTTCCCCTGCATTCAATCGTGACGCGTTAAGTTTCCAAAAATTTATTCGATTGGAAAGAAGATTTGGAAAAAAAGAATTTTATGAGAATGATAAATTTCTTCCTTTAATATATGCAGCTCATAATTTAAAAATTATAGATCGAGATCCTTGGAGTTATAATAATTTAGAATTTCTAGATGCTCTGGAAGATAAAGATTATGTAGCCTTAATTTTCCAAGGACAATATAATGATAAATTACTTTTTCAGAAGATTAATTATCATTACAAGCAAGGGAAGCTCAATGATCCTCCAAAAATAAATTTTACCAGAGTCAATCCTACAAAATATATAATAAATATCACATCTAATTTCCCATTTTGCCTGGTATTTAGCCAGTCGTATCATCCCAATTGGGTTGCCTATATTCAAAATGAGAAAGTAAAATTTCATTTTGTTGTAAACGGTTTTGCCAATGGTTACTTTGTGGATAAAACTGGTAAATTTTCGATAGTTTTAGAGTTCATTCCTCAGAGGTTAGAGATTTTATTTATTTTTATTGCGATGTCTTCTATAGTATTTTTG
>Ga0180301_10001361_pt1 | contig 19304 bp, 14 predicted proteins | sample GuaBasSediGuay16_FD_121797 | JGI IMG/M metagenome (GOLD analysis project Ga0180301, IMG submission 121797) | Subseafloor sediment microbial communities from Guaymas Basin, Gulf of California, Mexico - Guay16, Core 4569-2, 12-15 cm | ecosystem: Environmental > Aquatic > Marine > Hydrothermal... | reverse complement strand
GTCATTTATCCATACCATCATAACCTGTTCTTCATAAACCTTCTCTCTCGGTACAGTAGTTATGGTAAATCCCATCTCCAATATAGATGGAGATACGGTATTCCAATAATTGTTTAGGGGATTTACAGGACGGATGAAAAGAAATTTTGTTTTATTCGTATTTATTTCCAGTTTTAGTTTCTCGCCTAAAGCTGTGGGCCAATTTTCGGTATACCATATCTTATCAGGTACGATGCCTCCTCCACTATTCGGTAGGTTACATGTAGGATCATTTGGTGGGCATATAGAGCTGAATGATATTTGCTTAAACGGTATAGGCGTTCTATGTAGTTGATGTATAAGCTGAGAGAGATCGTCGGCTTTGACGACACCATTCTTAACATATTTTATGAGTAGACGTATACCCGGCGTCTCTATAGCTGTATCCCATGCTGTTGATATGTCAGTAAATGTTGTGTAAGTATATATCAAGCTATTTCTTACGCGGCTATAGACAAATACATATATTGGTATTTTTATTTTATTCTCCATCTCTATATAAAATACATACCATCCTCTAGATCCCCTGGCAAACCATGGTACATTCTTACGCGGATCAACCGTGATAGGAAGCTCCGGAGGTAGTCTCAGCTTTATAGTAGTATTGGCAGTTATAGTCCTATCAAGTTTATAGTATTCTCCCCCAACAGCTTTAATATGGAAACTATATGGAATAAAAGGTAATTCTAACCATCCTTTGCTTCTAGTGTATACTGCAAAATGTATTGTAGTAACTGGTATATTGATGAGCTTATTAATTAGCAGTGGATGCTTAATCTCTACTGGTCTTCCCCCCATCAATAACTTATAGTAGATCGTGGTATTCGATAAATCTAAGTGTTCTTTTGAAGCAAGATATTTTATCACATCATTGTAATTACTGTAATTAACTCTAATAACTTCTAATGATTCATTCTTATAATATATACTCCCCACATAGAGTGTCCCTGTTAAAGCAATTACTAACATTAATATAAATATAATGGGTATTTTCCGTTGAACCATTTTTTCACCATCATAATATATTGATGGCATCCCTAATTTTTTTCTGTCAATAAAAACATTTATGAATATTTACTATAGTATTACTAACCATAGATAATTGATTTAAACCATATATTTATATTTAAGCATAAACAATATAATTACCCACCTTAGACACATAATCTATTTACTACATAAGTTCTATAACAAGAACGTCTGTACTAAAATTGGTAATCTGATGTATAAGCTCTGCCAATAGAATTCGAGAAAAATCCTCTTTTATCACATTTCATATGATCTACAAAAGTCTAAGCCTATTTTATCACAATATCTATTGTTATAAGTCATTGATGGGTCTAAACGAAGATAATATGTAATAAACTTCCCTTTGTATCCTCCTCAAACACCTATAACCCTACTTATAACTGAGCCTGTCTCAATTAATGTTCTAGCTGCTTTCACTACTGTTAACATTTGGTCTCCTGATAAGAGCTTTCTTTGAACGGGTTTTGTTTTAACACCACCGTATCCCAGACTCGAGAATAAGTATTAGATGAGGTATATGCCGCCGGGATTTTTGAACGCATGAAAAATTATATATAAATGGGTTTAAGTGTTGGATTTAGCCAGTATTAATCAGTAATTGAAGATATCTATTCTAATAGCTCTAATAATGGTAGAGACACTAAGCGGGTTTAAAAAGTCTATGATTAGCAGTAATGCTTACAACATACACTGGTGGTAATGAATATTAAGGGGGATCAATTAATTTTATACACTGGTGTTCGGATGTGGTTAACTATGTTGCATTAGCTTGTGAGTATTTGATGAGTTTTTACGACAACATTAGTAGGAAAAGGTTTGCTCCAGCTGCCAGTGATGCGCTACATCTATGTGATATGATTGTATCAGCTATACTTAAGGATAAGGGATTGCCTGTGCCAAGGAGCCATAGAGGAAAACTCTCAATAATCTCTAGAATCGACTTAATTATCTACAACATATACCATGAACTCCAAACTCTCTACTCTAGAATGAGCTATGAGGGGCTAGATGGAGGGCTTGCCAAGAGGTTGCAGGAGCTTGTAGAAGAACTTGTTAATAGGGTGAGAAAGATCTATGGGCTCAGGATCTGTGGATAAGGTTATAGAGAGTATCCTAGGGGCTTGCGGGATAGAGAATGTAAAAGCCATTATACTATACGGAAGTGCTGCAAGAGGTGTTGCGAGAGAAACAAGTGATATAGACCTACTTGTCCTAGTAGAGAAGCCTTGCTCACCAGCACTAGAGCCTCCATACAGTATAATAGTTAATACAATAGATGAATGGAGTAGGCTAGAGAATGAGTTTCGGATGGAGATACTTAGGGATGGGATAATACTTTATACCCGTGGTCTAGCTATTAGGAGGATGCTAAACGGTAGGCCATGGCTTCTTATAAGGTATAGTGGAGAAAACCCGGGTATAAGACAGTGTATTAAGAATAGTCTAAAGAGACTCTACAGGAAAATGCCTATTGAGAAAATAGCTCCTGGAGTAATCCTTACCCCCTACGGAATTGTTTCAAGTAAAGTCATAGAGACAATACTCTCATGTAAAGGCGATATAGATACACGGTTCATAGTGTATAGGCAAGTAGATGTCCACTATGCAGTATGCCCATACTGTGGATACACCATAGCCGGGTACAAGGAATACGTTAAGAGAGAAATGAAGAAACATCTCCTAACCACACATAGAGATAGACTCCAGGAAATCATAGATAGACTAGTATTGGAGAAGAAGGGGATCCCGGGAGGAAACATAAACGGAGTAGCTGGCTGGCTCACATCATACCTTATACATATAGAGTAGCGATGCAACCTATCTGTAATACAGTAGGTCTAAAGCTTTATAAAGAGATTATAAGTTTATAATCATTCCTTAGCTCCTTTACGTAAACTATACTGGTTTCAACATCCTCGATAGAATCCCAGATAAGTCTATACCTCTGATCTTCCTTAGTATCGCGATCCCCATAAAAGATGAAGTGCTTCAGGTGGAGCCCTCAGAAGCCTGAGCCTTTCTTCAAAGTTTCTAATTGACCCTGAGTGGAAGGTAGCTAAGCTACCGCTACCAAGTACTGCAGCCTCAAAAAGATAACGGATCTCCGGCCATGGGCCTTACCAATAACGACATATTAAGCCCTAGTCCTAAGAGTAGCTTTAGCAGCTTCCACCAATGTTGTCATTTTATCCCCTAGAATTTTCTTAGAGGGTTTTTCTTTAAGTTTTAACGCCACCTTATCGCCCCAAGGAAGGCAGGGTTTGAAGGAGGGGTGTTTATGCCGCCGCCGGGATTTGAACCCGGGTTTCCCGCGCCCAGGGCCTATTGATCTCGGCTGGGCGTCACGGGCTCGAGAGGCCCGCATACTTGGCCGGGCTATACTACGGCGGCTTCTTGTCGTATTTGTTTTAGTTGTGATTGGGGTTTTATTTTTTATTGCCTACTTATTTTTATTGGCTTCTTCGATCTCTCTATATAGGAATTTTATTTTTATTGCTTCTATAGTTTTGAATATCTTTTTCCTCCACATTACTATTAATGCTATTAATGCTGCTTGGCCAAGATCTATTGTAATAGTACTATATCCATGAATATTTGTTTCAATAAGTATTAGTGGTAATAGGGTTATGTTTTCTAATGATGATATTATCGCTAATAGTGTATAGTGAAGTATAGATATTAGTATAAGAAGCACTGTTAGTATATACTTTACGAGTTTGTTTGTAAATAGAATATATATTACAATTGATGCTATTATGAGGATTGCTATGATTTCTTGGATTCCATAGATAGGGTTAATTATTTCTTTAGGAATTGTATGTGTATATGTTAGTGCTTGCAATAAATCGATCACTGAACTTACACCTATTAATTGTTATATAGAGCTATATACAGGTTATATACGCTATTGAATTATAAGCTAAGATAAGGAATTATATACTTGGTGATAAATAGTTGAAGGCTATGGTTCTTCATAAACCATCATCTATAGAGAATAGGCCGTTAGTCTATAGTGATATTGATAAACCTATACCTGGTAGAGGAGAGGTTTTACTTAAGATTAAATGCTGTGGCGTATGTCGTACAGACTTACATATAGTCGAGGGCGAACTTAAGCCCATTAAGCTACCTCTTATACCAGGTCATATGGTTGTAGGTATTGTTGAGGAGATCGGTGAAGGCGTTGAAGGGGTTAAAAAGGGTCTTCGTGTAGGTGTTCCATGGCTGTATTGGAGTTGTGGAAAATGTCGATTTTGTCGACGAGGGCTTGAGAACTTATGTGAAAATGCCTTGTTCACGGGATATAGTATTAATGGTGGTTATGCTGAATACATGGTTGCTAAAGCCGACTTCATACATCTGATACCCAGTGCTTATGATGATTGCCGAGTAGCTCCTCTACTTTGTGCAGGTGCCATAGGTTATCGTGCACTCAAGTTAACTGGACTCATTGGACAAAGTGGTAGACTTGGTTTATTTGGTTTTGGTGCTTCTGCTCATTTAGTTTTACAGATTGCCAAATATCTTAACATAGAAACCTATGTATTTACCAGTAGAAAAGAGAAAATAGATTATGCATTAAGATTAGGTGCTGATTGGGCTGGCTTAACGAGAGAAGAACCTCCATACAAGCTTGATGCTGCAATAGTGTTTGCACCTGTTGGATGGGTTGCTATTGAGGCATTGAAAAAACTTGATAAAGCAGGTCGTCTCGTTTTAGCAGAGATCTATATGTCTCCATGGAAGGAGCTAGACTATAGTTTACTATGGTATGAGAGAGAGATTAAGAGTGTTGCTAATGTTACCCGTGACGATGTACGTGGTGTACTGGAAATTGCCTATAAGGCTGGTGTTAAACCCGATATAGTGGTCTATAATCTTGATAAGGCTAATGAGGCACTATATGATCTCAAGTATGGAAAGTTTAAGGGTAGCGCTGTTTTAAAAATAGACTAGTACCATGTTACATAGGTTATTTTTATCTCTTTACTAATTTCATCAATTCTCCTCCAATCATCATAACTTAATCTCCAATCTACAGCACCAGCGTTATCGATTACATGTTCAGGCTTTTTAGCTCCCGGTATAGGCACGATTAAGGGACTATACATTATAAGCCAATTAAGAGCAACTTGTGCAGGTGTCTTATCATACTTTTCTCCAGTATATTTTAACTCTTTAGCTAGACGCCATACCTTCTTGAAATTGTCTAAGTAGAATACAGGATCACTGCTACGTACATCTTGGAATTCTGGGAAGTTCTCAGGTGTGTATTTACCGGTTAATGCGCCCTTAGCTAATGGGCTCCATGGGAGAATAGTCATGCCATGTTTTTCAGCATAAGGTATAAGTTCTTTCTCTGCCTGTCTTTCAATAAGATTACATCGAAACTGAAGACTAACTATATCAGTTGTTGATAGGCACTGTCTAGCTGCCTCTACAAGCTCTACGGGATAATCACTGAGCCCGATATATCTTATCTTACCTAAGTGTACTAGTCTCTCAAGAGCCTTCATATACTCACATGTCGGATGATTATGCCAGCATGGTGGCCAATGTACCTGCATCAAATCTATATATCTAACACCCAGTCTCCTAAGAGACTTATCAACTGCACGGAAAACATCATCATATGCTAGAAAGTCGCCGGGTATCTTAGTAGCTATTACAACTTCATCTCTCTTTACACCTAGATCCTTTAAAGCCCTGCCTAGGTATTCTTCACTACGTCCTCTACCATAAACCATTGCTGTATCGAAAAAGTTTATCCCAACTTCAATAGCCTTTGCAACTATTTCCTTAGCAAGATTATAGTCTAATACACCCCAAGCTTCACTAAATTGCCACGTACCAAGACCTATACGTGATATCTTTAGATCTGTTTTGCCCAATCTAGTATATTCCATAGAAATCACCTAAGTCAAATGATGCTATATACATGTTAATAGATAGTTATAGACCGCTAATAATAGTATCTTAATGAAATATATGTCTAAATGCAACAAAGTATAAGAGAGCCTAAATTAGTTATGTGGTTAAGGTAGGTAGTTATGAGTGTTAAATTTAAACTTGAAACTGAGACTTTTAAGCTAACTTTACCAACATTGCCTACGACAGAAAAGAGAGATTATGACCTAGTTATTGTCGGCGGAGGACCAGCTGGCCTTACAGCAGCTATATATGGTGCTAGATACGGCTTAGATGTAGCAATAATTACAAAACTTCTTGGGGGTTATATGACTGAAGCAACCATAGTTGATGATTATCCTGGATTACCAGATATATCTGGTCATGACCTTGTTGATAAATTCGTCTCTCACGTGAAAAAATATGATGTACCTATAGTTATTGACGAGGTAGTCAATATATTTAAGGATAAGAATAGATGGATCGTTGAAACAAGACTTGGTAAAAGATATACAGGCTATGCTGTAATTATTGCTGTTGGTAGTGAAAAAAGAAAGCTAGGTATACCTGGTGAAAATAAATTTATTGGGCGCGGCGTATCCTATTGTGCAACTTGTGACGGCCCGCTATTTAAAGGCAAAGTTGTAGCTGTTGTTGGAGGAGGTAATTCTGCATTAATATCAGCATTATATCTGGCAAAAATATGTTCTAGAGTAATACTCATACATAGAAGAGATCAGTTTAGAGCCTTCCCACTATATGTTGAAGAAGCAAAAAAGAATCCTAAGATCAAGATTTTAACTAATACTATTGTAACAGAAATCTTAGGCGATAATAGACTTGGGTCAATAAAGATTAAGAACGCAGTAACAGGAGAAGAGAGGATCCTAGAGGTTGATGGATTATTTATAGAAATAGGATTAGAACCACCCATACATTTCTTTAAGAAAATAGGATTAGAACTCGATGAAACGGGACATGTTATTACAAAACCTGATATGAGCACAAATCTTCCAGGTGTATATGTAGCAGGAGATGCGGCGGGAGGCCCTTGTAAATATCGTTTCGAACAAATAATAGTAGCGGCTGCTGAAGGCGCTAAAGCCGCAGATGCAGCATTTAAATACATTTTACAGGTAAAGAAGGAGTAAAATACTATCCTATGTTTGCAAGGACATAACATTGAATAAAAAGGTAAGATATTTCATCCATGTGTCCTAATATGTTTAATTAATAAGTATATAGAGCATGTCATTACCAATGCTAAGGCAAGTAATGTAATGATATTATATAGTTCATTTTTATAGTCATGTAAAGTTTCAGAGGCATTATTTTCACTCTTTGCTAATCCATTTTTAGTACACAAGCTTTCATTATATACCTCTTTATTCAGAGAATTATTCTCTTCAATAGAGATCGTAGCTCCTTGGTTCGAAGTACTTGTTTCATTTAATAATTCATCCACATCCTCAACATGCTCTGGCATAGCGACTACTTTTCTAAAAGGCTTATTCTCTAAAATAATTATAAATAATGTATTTTTCCCAATACAGCATTTCTCTTTAACTAACCTAGTTATATTTATTATTGAATCTCTATGTTGAACCACAAACTCTCTTAGAAGATCCATTGTTATAGTTTTATTAGCATAATCCTTACAGTAAAGCCCTATAGCATGATGGGGTAATGGAGATGCAGATACTGAATGTGATACTAAGTAACATCCATTAAGTCCTAGAGTTATATTTGAAGTCTTATTTAATAATAGATTTTGTATATCGCTGTAAATTAATTCACTACACTTACGATAACAATCTGTTGTATAGACCTCATTGAATAATTCAGGATTTGAAGGTATTATAAATAAAGTTGTAACTGGATTATCAATACAATAACCCTTCTTATAATACGTTGTATTTCTATACGCCATATTTACAATATTAGATATAAGACTCTCTAAACCACTCCTATGATCAGCTTCATTAACATATACAAGAACATGTACTGGACAAGGATATCCTGTACAATCACGCATTAATGAAGCAACAACTACAAAACTACTTATATTTAGCTCTCTACGAATAGCTCTTGAAATATTACTTTGTAGCTCGCCTATTTCACTATGTATTATAGTATCATCATAAAAATCTTGTAATCTAGTGCATTTCACATTAGGATCTTTAATAAAATGATACCTATTAATGAAGTCCTTCATGATAGTTCTAAATTCATTATTAGATACAAGTATTAGACCGCTATCATCATTAATGACTATTCCAAATTCATTGACATCTATATAAGCAACATTATCATTAATATAACTAATATATGCAATCGAGATAGAACCAAATAACAAAATAATAAGAATCATAGGTATTAACATTCTAGACTTGGACATTACTCCCCCCTTCTAATACGCATTACCATGTGGATTTGAACAGATATAGACATTTAAGCTACCTTGTCCTCAATTATTATATTTATTTATATTTTAACTTATTTTTTCTCTTAATTTATTTAGAAAGTGTATTGTTATTAGATACTTTAGTCAAGTTATTTTACTCATATCTTAGTGCTACTGCTGGAGGTATTTTCGCTGCACGGTACGCTGGAAATAATCCCCCTAATATTCCTATTGTTAATGTTATTATGAATGTCCTCACTATTAGATCGGGAGTTATTAGCGGTGGAGCGTATATTCGGAGCTCAGCCGCCCCTCTTATTGTAAAACCACTTGTTGCAAGAACATTTGCTCCAATCACACCCAATATTATACCTATGATACCGCCTAAAATACTCATAACAACGCCTTCACCAAGTATGAGAGACATAACCTGTCCATCAGTAAACCCAAGAGCTTTTAATACACCTATTTCCCTAGTTCGTTCTATAACAGAGGTGATCATGGTGGCTGCTATACCTACAGCCGCTACTGCAAAGGCCGATAGTGATGTAGCAAATGTTATGAAGCTCATGGCAGCCGTTATAGATGATACTACACGGGCTATTTCCACAAATGATATAACCTCAGCAGCATCACGGTAAGCCTGCCTTAATTGTTTAGCAACATAGTCTACATAAATTGGTGATACAGCCAATACCAAAATACCTGACCAGTCATCCATTCCAAGTACTCTTTTACCGGCTCCATATGGTAAGAATATAGTATTATCGGGACTTAGAAACGGTGCACCTCCATATTCATTAAGTATGCCAACTACACGTACATATAATCGTTTAATCTTAACCTTACCAGCTTCAACAACTTCTGCAATAGTGATCTGTATAGCGTCACCAACATCAAACAATTTCTCACCAGTAATCGGATCATAAGCTATTTTATAACCTATTATAGCTGACGTAACCTCACTTGAAGACGGTATAGAGCCTTTGACAACTTTTAACCCAGAAAAAGTCTTAAGTATAATGTCTGGATCAACTGCATAGATAAATACTTTCTTCTCTCCGGTAGAAGATTTTATCACGCCTTGTGTTGAATAAAAAGGCTTTACATCAGATATTCCATCAACTGTCTCAATATAGTCTATATCCTTTTGGCTAAACCTGTAGTCACGTGACGGAAACAATACAACGAGATTCTGGCCAAGACCAAGTACTTGCTTTTCAACATAGTTTGAATATCCAGATATAACACTTGTCATCATAACTAGTGCTAGTGGACCAATAGCTATACCTATAATTGTCAATACCGCGCGCAATCTCCTCTCAGTCAATGCTTTTATAGCATATATCATTAAATCACGGAGCTGAATACCCATTACCTAATCCCCGCTACCACTAAACTTGTATTTCTTTCAATCTTCTCTCATGCTGTTTCATCATACGATATATGACATATACCGCTATTGCTAGAAATAATGCTACAATACCTATTACAATATATTCTGTGGTACCAAGTATAGGTTTAGGTGTCTCAGTAACCTCAGTTATTTTCTCGTATTCTATAGTTACTGGTATCTTAATCTTATGATACTGATCATAACTATCGACATAGACTACCTCAAGAAAAGCATTTGAGCCACCATATTCTGTAGGTGCTTCAATGGAGAATGTAGCTTCCGAGCCCGGATCTAGATCGCCAACAAATGTTGAAGCATTTGTATTATCATATATAAGATATGCTACAATCCTCTCAGCAGTAGCCGATCCTATATTCATTATTGTGCCAGTTATCTTCACACTTCCATCTCTATAAACAGCCTTTATATCGTATACATTTAGTTTAATAAATGGATATAATACCAAAGATATACTAGCATTTATGAAATGCGTATATCCTAGTTCATCAGTATATGAAAGAGCTATAATTAATGGAATGGTCCCATATCTTATAGTCGTTGGAGCAGAAGCTGTATATAACGGATTATAGTATAAGCTCATATTAATTATCTTAGTCTCTCCACTCCTAAGATTACCTAGATAGTAAAGCGACTTTGATGGCACAACTATGGGGACAGAGGGATATAGTATAAGGTAAACATTATACGCATTACCATATCCCATTACCTTAAGCGTTAAATTAATATCATTCACAAGATCTCTTACGTAAATTCTTTGTGGAAGTATCATATCGATATGCTTTATGTTACCAGAGACACCAACCTTTGCAATCACATCTACTGAACGTTCATTACCTGTATGATCTATAAAGAACATCTTTAAGGATATGTTATAGAAGCCTATGCTAATATTACCAATTATATTTACTGGTATAGTAAATACTATGAAATCTCCTTTTCCAGCACTTGTCTGGGTAGGTGCTTGAATAATTGATTCTATATTGATTGGCAATCCACGTAGCTTAGTTATACCTGACGGTAATGATGTTGTCTGAATACCAATATATGATGGATATAATCTACCATAAGAAGAATTTGTATGAGTAAATACTATCCCATCAGGCAGTTTTACCTCAGCATATATACCACTCATTGACGGAAACAGATTATTTCTAAGTATGACCACTAAATACTGGCCATATTTTCCTGGCTCAGGTGATTGGTAAAGCCAGTATGAGTCAATAAATGTTATTGAGTCCTTAGGATCATTTATATGGATTAATACATTATATTCTTCTAAAACTCTTTTTGAAGGGCCTCCTGCGGCTAGTATGTAGTCTACATATAGTTTAGCATTATAGAGTCCAGGTTCTACGTTACCTACAGTAATCTTGAAGTCTATTTGAAATTCTTGCATTGACTGTATTGGGCCCTGAACATAAGTTTCTATAGTATTATTTTTATATAATCCATAAAATCCTACAGGTAATTCAAGTATAGCATTTAATCCCTGTATAGCAAAGGGATTTCTATTAATTACATTAATTCTATATGTCACATTCTCTGTATTTGGAAAGATAGGTTGATCGGTCCATGAATAACTAACTATCTCTAGTCCTTTATCTAATAATCCTTCAAATCCTCGTAGTTCTACTATTATTTCTTTATTTAATTCCTTTCTCAAATATGATCCATATATTGTTAGGACATAGTTTATTTTAATATTAAATCTAAATATACCATGAGATGTATTCCTTAAATCAAGTGTATATGAGGCCGTGGCAAGTTCTCCAGGACTGATATCAGCCAATGATATAGTGTCTTCAATAATTGATATAGAAGTGTTATAACTTGATATAATTGCAATAACATTAGATGCTGTGTAGCGTCCATAGTTGTAAACCTCTATATATAATGGTACTAATCGTTCACCCGGATATACTTGCTGCGGAGAACCTCGGCCCCAATATGCATTTACGATATCTAATACTGGAATATAATCGTCTGGATCGGCTATAGTGATCGGTATCATTATGTCCTGTCTTGTAAATAGTAGTGCATTGTCAGATGATATTATGAGATTAAGCTTTAATTTAGACAAATAAGTTCCAGGTTCAAGATCGCCTGATATATCTAGCTTTATAGATAATGTAGCTACTTCACCACTAGGTATAGATTCATATGATTGTAGTGATATATCTCTAAGAGTTATGCCCTCAGGCAACTCTATACTTGGCACTATAGTCTTAATGGTTCTTGGCCCATAGTTAACAAGTACGATCTGCATTTCAATATTCCTTGAACTAGGCAATGCTACTGCTGGCTGCCCATTATAAAGCCATCTAATTGATACTAGTCCAAGATAGTTTGTATACTTGGTCAAATTTAGTGTAAATGAATACATTCTTGATACATTATATCGGGCTCCTCTATAATTCATGATCATATCCAGTTTTAAAACAAGGTTTTCAAGTATATTATTATCCGACGTTATGTTAATATTGTTAAATGTCAATGTTATGATATCGCCATAGTTGATCTGCCCCTCATAAGTCGTTATAGAAAGTGATCTATTATCTAAAGTTTTAGCATCACTAGGTAGATACAAATATGCTAGGATATGAGTTATTGTTTGAAGTCCATTGTTTCTTATTGTGACATATATGTCAACCAGCATTGATTCATTATATACAATTTTTTCCCTAAAACCTGTATCAATAACTTCTACATAAGGCTCTGGCGGGTACGAAATAACTAACTCTATACTAGAATTCCAATAACCTTCATACTCAACACCATCTTCGGTAGAAGTTGTAGCATTAATCTCTAGGTATCCATAATAGAGCCCTGGAGGAGTATTTGGTTTTATATCTATATTTGTAAATCTTAATGAATATACTTCACCCGGCGATAACCTCAAACCAGTTATTATGTACTTATTAGGTTCAAAGCCTCCTGGCAAATAGAATTTTACAATACCATTGGATATAGATGATTCACCATTATTCTTTATGAGAATAGTTAAAGATGCTGATGTTGTTGATGGATATACCTTTTCTGGTTCCCAGTAGCAATCTAGGATTTCAATATCTAGTGGTGGATACTCTGATACAGTTACATTAAATGATAAATATTCTTCAAAGTACGTGGAGTTGACTGTATAGCTTAACTTAACAGATATATTATACTGTCCCGGGGCGACACTGTCATTAACATCAATAAAATATCTTAATTGAAAGACATAATTAGGAGGAATTATTCGAATATAAGATCCATTTGTGGACATTGGTTCACTACATAATCCATTCCCTACACTAGGACTAAATCCTCTGGGAAGAATAAGGCAACCAATTAGATTAGATAATGAATAATTGTGATTATTTCTTATTTCAAGTAATAAACTTGCACGACGACTACCAGGATAAACTTTAGAAGTTCCCACTAATGAATACCATCCAATATATTCGATTGATAAACCATTATTTTCTTCGAGTTCATGTATTCCAGGAACACTTGTTTCTAAAATTATTGGTTGAAGTATTAACATTGTAAGTATTATTGCGAATAATCTCCTATACATTATTAAAACCCTCTTCAACCGTTCTATTACTATCTAAGAACTTGATACTGTTATTTAAGTTAATATAACTATGTTGCTGACAAGAATGACTTAAGGCTTATTTATGATACATTCGTCAGGATCAGGCGGTTTCTCATCAATAATAACGCCGTCTCTTATTAGTAAAATCTTTTTGGTACATGAGGCTATCTCCGGGTCATGTGTTACAACAATTATTGTTTGGCCAGATTTGTTAAGTTGAGTAAATGTTTCCATAACCGTCTTAGATGAATATCTATCTAGATTCCCCGTGGGTTCGTCAGCTAATATGATTTCAGGATCACCTACTAAAGCACGGGCGATAGCTACTCGTTGCTGCTGACCACCACTAAGTTGATTAGGCTTCTTTTTAAGCCACGATAGCTCTCCTCCTGCTTTTAACAAAGCCTCCTTTACTTTAGGTATTCTCTGCTTTCTTGGAATTCCTCGAGCAACTAGTGGTAATTCTATATTTTCAAGAACAGTTAATCTATTGATTAGATTAAACTGCTGAAATACGAAACCAATAACGCGATTTCTTAGATAGGCAAGTCTTTTACTCGGTAATCTTGATGCATCAACACCTTTAACAAGGATCTTGCCACTAGTAGGTATATCCAATAAACCGATCATGTTTAGGAGAGTCGTTTTACCGCTTCCACTAGGCCCCATAATTGCAAGAAAATCCTTTGGATACACTTTTAAATTTACTCCATTAAGTGCTCTAGTAATTACTTCTCCCACTCTATAGATCTTCTTTACATCTCTTAGTTCAATAATAGGCTTATCAGTCAATCTCTACACCAAACCCTAAAGTAGAACTATGTAAGCGAACCAGATAATATAAGTTACACATATCATAAGCTACAAAATCACCATGACTAAGAAAGGCCATGCAATCCTAAGCTTTACAAAACACTTTGCCTAATATATTAATATTGACTGTTTCTATCGATTCTACTATATTTTATCTATAGATTTTTATATTATTGTATATCTAAGGAATTATAATGCCGGCTTTTTAAGAAATTATAGTTAAGACAAAAACCATAGAATGTTGATATAAAACTTTTACAGGTTATGATGGGCTGCAGAAATATAATTATATAATATAAGGGTATTTCGCTTCAAGCGAGAACTATAAAAGTTTTTTCTGTAGATAATTATTTATGCTAGCCGATCTAATCTATGACATAAATTTATTTCATCTATGCATTGGATGTTCTATGTTTATATACTTGCTAGTTTAGAATATATAGATACTGGTGAGGGCATTGCCCGGTTCTAGTCCTAATACTAGAGAACTTGCTAAAGTAATAGAAGATGCTGCAGTAAAGGCTCTAAGAAGAGCAGTCATTTACTTACCACCTGATGTTAAGGAGGCATTACGTAAAGCATATATGGAAGAAGATAATGAGGCTGCTAAAGCACAGCTTAAAGCCATACTTGATAATGTAGAACTTGCTGAGAAACTCGGCAAGCCTATATGTCAGGATACAGGTTTAGTCATATTCTATGTTAAAGTGGGATACAAGTTTCCAGGACTAAGTATTATCGAGGAAGCACTAGTTAATGCTACTAGGAGAGCTACTAAGGAAGTTCCTCTGAGACCTAATACAGTTAATCCATTCACCGGTAAGAATCCAGGGGATAATACTGGAAGATTTGTACCTTATATACATTGGAAACTTGTTGATGGAGATAGCCTTGAATTTACTGTTGTACCTAAGGGCGGCGGTTCTGAGGCAGTTGCAATGTTGCAAATGCCTCCGCCAGGAAGAGGCGTTACTGGGGTTAAGGAGGCAGTCATAGATGCTGTCTTAAAGGCTGGTGCTAAGCCTTGTCCACCAACAATTGTTGGTGTAGGTGTAGGCGGCGGTGCTGATATAGCTACTACATTAGCTAAAAAAGCAGCCTGTCTGAGAAAACTTGGTACAAGGAATCCTGATCCATATCTAGCTAAGCTTGAGAAAGAGCTTTATAAGGCTATTAATGAACTTGGCATTGGGGCTATGGGTATGGGCGGCAAACATACTGTATTAGGAGTACATATAGAATATGCGCATCGTCACCCAGCAACGTATCCAGTGGCTATAGTATTTCAGTGTTGGGCAGCACGTCGTGCATCGGCAATCGTTAAATCTGACGGGAGTTATAGTGTCTATCAGTAAGAATGCTTAGGGTGATCACCATGCCTACATATTATTTGAAAACACCGATCTCTGAAGAAAGTATTAGGAAACTTAGAGCTGGAGATATAGTTTATGTATCAGGGATCATGATTACTGCTAGAGATGCCGCTCATCGTAGAATGCTTGAGTATTTAAAAGAGGGCAAGCCATTGCCTGTTGATCTAGAAGGCGGGGTATTGTATCATTGCGGACCCGTTGTAAGGAAAAAGAATGGAGAGTGGGAAGTAGTTGCTGCTGGCCCAACAACAAGTGCTCGTATGGAACTCTATGAAGCCACTGTTATTGAGAAGTTCGGCATAAGAATAGTTGTTGGTAAAGGCGGTATGGGATCAAAGACTGCGGAAGCATGTAAGAAATATGGTGCTGTTTATACAATCTTTACAGGCGGCGCAGCTGTACTTGCCGCCAATGCCATAAAACGTGTTATTAAAGTTGAATGGCTTGATCTAGGTATACCTGAGGCGTTATGGGTTTTCGAGGTTGAGAACTTCGGTCCATTGCTAGTAACCATTGATAGTACTGGTAAGAATCTTATTGAAGAAGTTATTGAAGGTGCCTTGAAAAAGAGAGATGAGATCCTAGCAAAACTTGGTGTTAAATAAATAAATAAAAATAATATAGCATTAGTCATTTGGGTGGACATATTTGGAGCAACCCAGGATCGGCGTCTTCATATGCCATTGTGGAAAGAATATAGCTGGCATCGTTGATGTTAAGAAAGTTGCTCAGGAAGTAGCTAAGCTACCTGGCGTAGTATATGTTGAGGACTACGTCTATATGTGTTCTGATCCTGGCCAGCAGAAAATTATTGAGGCTATTAAGAAAGAAAATCTTAACGCTGTAGTCGTCGCTGCGTGTACTCCATCTCTACACTATGAAACCTTTGCCAAAGCCGTTGAAGCTGGTGGTCTTAGTAGATATAAGTATGAAATGGCATGTATACGCGAGCATTCTAGCTGGGTTCACTTCGATAAAAAGAAGGCTACTGAAAAAGCTATAAGGATTGTTGCTGCAGCAGTCGCTAAAGTGTCTAAAAATAAGGTTTACAAGCCTATTACCGGCAAAGTTGTACGTAAAGCACTCATCATAGGTGGTGGTATAGCTGGCATGACAGCAGCACTCGATCTAGCTAATGCAGGTATACCAGTAATCCTCGTAGAAAAGAGCCCTACTATAGGTGGTAAAATGGCTATGCTTAGTGAAACTTTCCCAACATTAGATTGTGCACAGTGTATACTTACTCCAAAGATGGCTGAGGTAGCACGTCATCCCAATATAAAGATCTATACATTGTCCGAGGTAATTGATGTAGAGGGCTGTATAGGAAATTATCGTGTAAAGATACTTAAGCATCCACGTAAAGTTGATCCAGATCTCTGTAGACTGTGTTCATTCTGTGAACGCGTATGTCCTGTAAAGGTACCCAATGAATTTGATCGTGGGCTTAGTATGAGGAAGGCAATATATATACCATTTCCGCAGGCTGTTCCATCAGCATATGTCGTTGATTCAGAACATTGTACAAAGTGTGGATTATGTCTAAAGGTTTGTCCAGTTAATGCGATCAATCTTGATGAAAAAGAGGAGATTATTGAGGAGGAAGTTGGAGCTATAATTGTTGCTACAGGCTATGATCTCTATCCGGGTGAGAAACTTAAAGAGTACGGTTATGGAGTTTATGAAGACGTTATTGATTCTCTACAATTTGAGAGATTGTTATCTGCCAGTGGACCTACTAAGGGCAAGATACTAAGACCTAGCGATGGCAAGCCTGTTAAGAGAATTGTGTTTATACAGTGTGCCGGCTCACGTGATGAGAATCACTTACCATATTGTTCTAAGATCTGCTGTATGTATACAGCTAAACACGCATTAATGTTTAAAGAGCAGGTACCTGATGGAGAAGCAACTATTTTCTATATTGATATACGTGCCGCCGGCAAAGGCTATGAAGAATTTGTTAAGAGAGTTCAGGAAGAGTTTCAAGTAAACTATATCCGTGGCAGAATATCTAAGGTTTATAGAGATATTAATGGAGATCTTGTAGCAATAGGTGTTGATACGCTATCTGGTCAAAGAATAACTGTAAGGGCCGATCTTATTGTACTAGCACTAGGCATAGTTCCCAAGCTAAATCCCGATCTAGCCTCTAAGCTCAAGGTACCTATCGACCAATACGGTTTTGCCCAGGAAGTTCATCCAAAGCTCCGTCCTGTTGAGGTGGCTACTGGCGGTGTATTTATCTGTGGCGCTGTACAAGGCCCTAAGGATATTAGTGAAACAGTTACACAAGCATCTGCAACTGCTGCTAAAGCTCTAGAGCTTCTTGGTAAGGAGTACATTGTGCGTGAGCCATTGATTGCCGAGGTAGACCGCGATCTATGTAATGGATGTCGTATATGTCTAACTGTGTGTCCATATGGAGCAATTGAGATGGTTGAGAGTAAGGCAAAAGTTAATGAATTATTATGTGAGGGTTGTGGTGCCTGTAATGCATCGTGTCCTGTTGGAGCTATACAACTTCGTAACTATACTGATGAACAACTTCATCTAGTTGTTAAAGCTGTTCTAAGAGGTGTTACATGATGTGGGAGCCCCGGATCGTAGCTTTCTTCTGTAAATGGTGTGCTGGATCGGCTGCTGATCTTGCCGGTGTTAGTAGAATGCAGTATCCAGCAAATATTATACCAGTTATAGTCCCGTGCACGGGCCGTATTAGCCCTCGTGCTATTATAGAAGCGTTCCTTAATGGCGCTGATGGCGTATTGATTGGAGGTTGCCATACACCTAATGACTGCCATTACATGGCAGGTAACTTCAAGGCTTTCAAGAGAGTTTATCTACTTAAGAAAATGCTTAAGCAATTCGGTATTGAGCCTGAGAGACTTAGAATCGAATGGATTAGTGCTACTGAATCACAGAAGCTAGTTCGAGTTACCAAGGAGTTTGTTTCCCAGATAAGAGAACTCGGACCACTCATGGGTGGGAGTGATGGGGAAGCTTAAACTAGTTATCGTATATGGAGCTATTTGTGGAGGATGTGATGTATCTCTCGTTAATATTGGTGAGAAACTAGCCGAGGTGTTAGAGAAATATGATATAGTCTATTGGGGTGCAGCTATTGATGGTAAAGCTGATATGCTTGAGAAACTCGATAAGATAGATGTAGCGATCTATATGGGTACCGTAAGGACCGAGAGTAATCTCAAGTATGCTAAACTTATACGTGATAAGGCAGACCTTGTTGTAGCATACGGTGCATGTGCGGTTTATGGAGGTATACCTGGACTTGGCGCTTTAATGGAGCCTGAGGAAATCATGAAGATAGTGGGTTCAACAGTAACTACAGAGTCTACAGAGGAAATAGATCTTCCTGAAGAGTTAAAGCTACCCAAAATACTGCCAACATGTACATCTCTAGTTGAAATACTTGACCCAGATGTAATGGCTCCTGGATGCCCTCCTGGACCAATATCTAATGAAGGCCTACTTAAGATATTGATCGATTATGCAGCCGGTAAAAAACCTGAAGGTAGGATAATATTTGGTGAGGAACATTCATTATGTCATGAATGCCCTAGAAAACCAAAGGATCTAAGTAAGATCATTATGCCGGGAATATATAGGCTTCATGAGATAAAGCTTGAAGAGGATAAATGCTTCCTTGAGCAAGGAATATTATGTATGGGTCCAGCTACTAGGGCTGCTTGTGAGATGCCTTGTATAAAGAATAATATG
>Ga0180301_10001360_pt1 | contig 19314 bp, 25 predicted proteins | sample GuaBasSediGuay16_FD_121797 | JGI IMG/M metagenome (GOLD analysis project Ga0180301, IMG submission 121797) | Subseafloor sediment microbial communities from Guaymas Basin, Gulf of California, Mexico - Guay16, Core 4569-2, 12-15 cm | ecosystem: Environmental > Aquatic > Marine > Hydrothermal... | reverse complement strand
TTAATTTTATGGACGAAAGATTCTACGTTTTAACCCTCCTAGTCGAAGATATAGAAAGTGCCTACCTTCAAGTCAACAAAGTCCTCCACGAATATGCCGATTATATCCACCTCAGGGTTGGATATCCTGTTAAGGAGGAAGGTATAGGGATCATCTTTTTAGTTGTGAGAGCGGATAACGATACGATCGGAGCTTTCGCTGGGAAACTCGGACAGATAAATCATGTGTGTGTTAGATCAATGGCGTTAAAGAGGTGATAACATGTTCGTCTTTGTAAAGGAAAGAGAGGATATAAAGACTTTCATTCCTCAGGAAGAGATAAAAGAGCTCTTAGAGAAAACGAAAAATCCCGATCCCATTCGAGTCAGAGAGATCATTTCAAAATCTTTGGACAAGCAAAGGTTGGAACCTGAAGAGACCGCAACGCTTTTGAACGTTGAAGACAAAGAACTTCTTGAGGAAATATTCGAAGCAGCTGGAAAACTAAAGGAGAAAATATATGGAAACAGGATCGTTCTTTTTGCACCACTTTACATCGGAAACTATTGTGTCAACGATTGCGTGTATTGCGGTTTTAGAGTTTCTAACAAGAAAATCTTCAGAAAAACATTATCTATGGATGAAATCAGAAAGGAAGTTGAGAGTCTCCTTGAGAAAGGTCATAAAAGGCTCATCGTTGTCTACGGAGAGCACCCAATGTATTCACCTGAGTTCATAGCGAAAACGATAGAGGTCGTCTATAGTACGAAGGTGGGAAAGAGTAACATAAGACGTGTCAACGTTAACGCCGCGCCTCAAACGATAGAAGGATACAAAATCATAAAATCAGTAGGTATAGGGACCTTCCAAATATTCCAAGAAACTTACCATTATGAGACGTATAAAAAGCTTCATAAAGGGCCAAAAGCGAACTTTGCATGGAGACTATATGGACTCGACAGAGCCATGATGGCTGGAATAGACGATGTTGGAATTGGAGCACTCTTTGGTTTGTACGATTGGAAATTCGAAGTGATGGGACTTTTGTACCATACGATACACCTTGAAGAGAGGTTTGGAGTGGGTCCCCACACCATATCCTTCCCGAGATTGAAGTGGGCTGTTAACACACCTTTCACAGAGAATCCACCGTATCCTGTAAGTGATGAAGATTTCAAAAAACTCGTTGCAATAATTAGACTCTCCGTCCCATACACTGGAATGATCTTAACGGCAAGAGAGCCCTCAAAACTCAGGGACGAGGTTATAAGACTTGGAGTTTCTCAGATAGATGCTGGATCCAGTATAGGAATAGGCTCTTACTCTAAGAAAGATAAGAAGGTCCTTCAGAAAAGCCAATTCATGCTAGGAGATCACAGACCCTTAGATGAAGTCATAAGAGAACTCATGAAGAAAGGATACATTCCCTCCTTCTGCACAGCGTGTTATAGAGCTGGAAGAACAGGGGAACACTTCATGGAATTTGCAATCCCTGGATTTGTAAAGAATTTCTGCACACCGAATGCCCTCTTTACGCTGAAAGAGTACCTTGAGGATTTCGCATCGGAGGAGACCAAAAAGATAGGGAACGAACTGATAATGAGAGAAGTAGAGAAAATGGATGGGGTCATAAAGAAAAAAGTCCTGGAAGCTTTGGAAAGAATCGAAAAAGGTGAAAGGGATGTCAGATTCTGATGTTAAGAAAGTTTTGGAAGAGATAGCCAAGAGGTACGACTGCAAAATATGGATAGCTAAGAAAATCGGAAGGAGGATCTCGTATATCTCCGGTTTGAAGGCGGGAAAAGAGAGATTCCTTCCACCCGATGTAGTGTACGAAGATGAAAAGATCGTTATATTCTCTGAAGGGCTACCAAAGGAGGCAAAGGATGTCGTTGCAGGGAAAATCTTGAAAAACTTGAGTTGGGAGTTGATAGAAGATGACCGCTTTGAGAGCTCTCGAGAAGATAGCGAGAAATCCAGACAGCGTTGAAAAAGAAGATCTCGTTTCGATTCTGAAAGAAAACAGTAAGGAGTTCAATGAAAAGCTTTTTAGAACAGCAGATGAGATCAGAGAGAAGTACGTTGGAAATGAAGTCCACGTCAGGGCTCTAATAGAATTTTCGAACTACTGTAGAAAGGATTGCTTGTACTGTGGGCTCAGAAGATCCAACAGAGAGCTCAAAAGGTACAGGATGACTCCTCAAGAGATAATAAAGAGAGCAGAGATATCTGCAAAGATGGGAGCAAGGACCATCGTTCTTCAATCGGGAGAAGATCTCTATTACACCAAGGAAATACTATCAGATATCATAAGGGAGATAAAGAAGTTCGATGTTGCCGTAACCCTCAGTGTTGGGGAGAGAACCTACGAAGAGTACGAAGCGTGGAAAATGGCAGGCGCAGATAGATTTCTCATGCGCCATGAGACAGCAAACAAAGAGCTCTATAAAAAACTTCATCCCGATACCCCTTTCGAAGAAAGAGTGAAATGCCTTCACTGGTTGAAGAAATTAGGGTATGAGGTTGGAGCAGGAAACATGGTTGGACTTCCAGGGCAGACCGTAGAAGATCTTGCAGATGATCTTCTGTTCGTTAAAGAATTAGATGCTGACATGGTGGGGATAGGACCCTTTATTCCCCATCCTCAAACTCCCCTTAGAAATGAGAAAGGAGGGGATTTCCTAACCTCTCTTAAGATGATAGCGCTGGCCAGAATTTTGATACCCGATACCAACATTCCTGCAACCACCGCCATGGGCACAATTCATCCAAATGGTAGACAAATCGCTTTGAAATGCGGAGCGAACGTCATAATGCCTGTCATGACACCTTTTCCCTACCGTCCACTGTATCAACTTTACCCCGGAAAAATCTGTGTCTTTGAAAGTGATACGAAATGTATCCTTTGTGTATTTAATATGATAAAGGCTCTGGGTAGGGAAGTCGGCAAAAGCTATGGGAGCAGAAAGAAGGTAATTATGTCATCTTCCCCCTGTTGCTCTTGATGACATCTTCTTTATCCATTGGAGGAAAGCTGGGTAGTTTCTCGTTTGATAGAACACCCTACCCGGGCCTTTCATTCTGACAACGAGACCCTCTCCCCCGAAGAAGAAAGATTTCATGCCCCCAAAAGCTTTGACATCATACGTTATGGTTGAATCGAACGCAACAACGTGCCCTGTGTCTATTATGTACTCCTCTCCCGGAAGCAGTTCTTTTTCCACAATTCCGCCAAAAGAGCCAAGAACTACTTTTCCGTCGCCAGAAAGCCTTAAAAGGAATATCCCTTCACCCATGAAGAAGGACTTGAATCCACCGAATTTTGTGTCCACCTCCACACTCTCTGATGATGCGAGAAAAGATGTTGATTGAACAAACATTTCACCGTTCAGATCCAAGATCACGATATCTCCTATAAGAAGTGGGGCCAAAACGATCTCACCGGGTCCTTCGTAGTAGTTGAAGAAGAAGCTTTCACCACCAAGGAAAGCTCTTTTTAGACCTTTCAAGATTCCTCTTGATTTTGTTTCGACTTTGATGCCAGAGTCCATCGCAACCATCGCACCCGGTTCTACCTTTATTCTCTCTCCAGCATCGAGCTTTATCGAGACGGCAGCGAACGCTCCCCTATGAAGTTCCTTTATATCCATTAACATCACCTCCTTCAGGATATAATAACACCTGGAGGGATATGCATGTGGAAGATAGCAGTTGTCGATGATGAAGAAAAACTTGCGGAAATGGTAGCAGATAGATTAAGAAAGGAGCTGAAGGTACCTGTTGATGTTTTCTACAATTCAACGAACTTTTTGGAAAGATTGCACCATGAGGATTACAGACTGGTTATTCTGGATGTTGTACTACCGGATGTAGATGGATACGAAACGTGTAAGATCGTGAAGGAAAGAAAACCGGCAACTTACGTCATTCTTCTCACGGTATTGTCTGACGATAAGAGTGTTGTCGAGGGGTTCGAATCAGGTGCGGATGATTACGTTTCGAAACCCTTCAGCATGGATGTTCTCCTTGCGAGAGTTAAGAGGTTCCTCTTTAGGAAAAGAGAAGAAGTTCTGGATTTTGGAGATATCAAAATAGAGGTATCTTCAAGGAGAGTTTTTGTGGAAGGAAAAGAGGTAAACCTATCAAAGAAGGAATTCGATCTTCTTTTAATTCTTGCCATGAATGAGGGGTCAGTATTCACCCGAGAAAAACTTCTCGACCTTGTGTGGCCAGAAGAAGTGGATGTCTCTCCAAGAGTTGTGGACACAACTGTGAAGAGATTGAGGAAAAAGATAGAAAAGGATCCAAACACACCAAGGTATGTAAAAACCGTATGGGGAGTTGGATACAAGTTCGTAAAGGAGTGAGAGTATGAAGGTAACCATCGTTATGGATGACTACTCTGGTATGATTAGGAATGTTGTAGCTCACCATGGTTTCTCGGCATTAGTAGAGCATGAGAGCGCGAAGATACTCGTTGATACCGGTGCAGATGGTGAGGATCTTTTGAGAAATTTCAAGGTTTTGGGAATAGATATCTCGGAGATAAACACAGTGTTTTTAACCCACAGGCATTACGATCACACAGGAGGTTTAAAAAGATTTCTAGAAGAGAGAAATAGGATGGGCAAGAAAACCTTTATTATAGCTCATCCGGATTTGTTTGTACCCCTGTTCTCCTCGAAACCTTTTCTCAGAGAATCCGGTCTTCCTTTCACAAGAAAAGAACTTGAAGACCTAGGGGCTGTATTCCTACTCGTTGAAGAGCCCATCGAAATAGCACCTAGCGTGTTTTCAACAGGATTCGTTGAAAGGGAAGAACGCTACGAAAGAATAGGGGAATATTTCAGAATCGTCGATGGAAAATCCATAAAGGACAACTTACCCGATGATATATCCCTTGTCGTGAAAAGTGAAAAAGGCCTTGTCATCGTAGCTGGATGTTCTCATGCTGGAATAGTGAATATCGTAAAACACGCCTCCAAAGTCTTCAACGAAAGTGTTTTCGCTATCATTGGAGGATTTCACCTCATAGGACTTGAAAAGAGTCAGATAGAGGATATGGTCTTGACTCTCAAGAACTTGGGAGTTAAGAGAGTTTTTGCAGGCCATTGCACCGGTTTTGAGGCTTTGTGCTGTTTCAATAACGTCTTCGAGGATAATTTCGCTAGGTTTCACGTGGGGAGTATTATAGAAATATAGGGATCTTTCAGCGATTCCTACCCGATCAAATTAAAGAGAACGGGAGGAGATAGAATGATAGCTTTTCTGAGCGACTGGGGATACACCAGCTATTACGTTGGTGTTGCTAAAGCTGTTATAAAGAGAATACATCCTGATGCTGTTATCATCGATATAACTCATGGAATAGAACCATACAACGTGAGGATGGCGATGCACGTTCTGTACAGGGCGTCAAAGGATTTCTTAGAAGGAACAGTATTTCTCGCCGTGGTCGATCATGGAGTTGGAACGGCGAGGAAGTCAATTGTCATGAGAACTAAGAACAACATGTTCTTCGTTGGCCCTGACAACGGTATATTCACACTTGTTGCCGAAGAATACGGTGTTAAAGAGATACGAGAGCTAACTAATAAGAAACTTTATTACAAGAGAGATCCTTCGTTTACTTTTCATGGAAGGGATATCTTCGCACCAGCTGCTGCTTACCTTGATAAGGGAACACCAATGGAAAATCTTGGAACAAGATTGATGTCGTACGAGGTTTTAAAGTACAAAAAGGCAAAAATCGATGGAAGGAAAATCATCGGAGAAGTCGCTTTCTTCGATTCCTTCGGAAATATCGAAACTAACATACCTTTCCAATTCCTTGTGGATATGGGAATAGATCTGGATGACGTTTTGACGCTGAGAATTGGAGGCAAGTCCTTTAAAGTGCCCTACGTCAGGGCGTATGGAGATGTTTCAGAAGGGGAATTGCTCATACATCCTGATAGTTCCGGTTTCTTAGAAATAGCGATGAATCAAGGATCTGCCAGAGAGTTCTTAAAAATCGAGCAAGGTGTTGAAATAATTCTGGAAAAAACTTAGAAAGAAGGTGTTAACATGTTTTCGGTGAAAGAACTTATGGAAATCTCTGTGAATGTTGAAGAAAACGGTGAGAAGTTCTACAGAAAACTTTCAAAAGAGGCTGAAGACAATAAGCAGAAGAAGCTTTTCGAAGATCTTGCAGATCAGGAAACTGAACATGCCAAGATTTTTAGAGAGCTTGGTGAAGAGCTGAAAGCGGAACAAGAAAACTATGTACAGACAGACGATGTGTATGCATACCTTAGAAGTTACATTAAATGCAAGGCCTTTCCAAGCCTTGAGGTTGTGTTTGAGAGAGTGAAAGGAATACCCTTTGATGGGATAATCGATTACGCCATTCAAATTGAGAAAGACACCATACACTTCTACAACGAAGTTTTAAAATTTGTCAAAGATGAAAAATCGAAGAAGATGATAGATGCCATCATCGAGCAAGAGAAAAAGCATGTCCTCGAGTTAATGGAATTGAAGGGGAACATGCGTTAGAATCTGTTCAGTCTTTTTTGTGTTATAATAGTGAAATGAGTTCATATGTTAAATTATTTCAGAACATGGGAGGGATGAAATATGGTTAATCTCGGAAATCTAGTTCAGACTAGAAGTTGGAGAGAGGAAAAACACATGCCAGTAATAGAGGCACCAGAGGAAGTGAAAAAACAAGAGATAGTAGAAATAACGGTTGCTGTCGGCAAAGAGATACCCCACCCCAACACCCTGGAGCATCACATAAAGTGGATAGAGGTTTATTTTATACCGGAAAGTGTGAGAAACCCTGTGATGTTAGGAAAATACGAATTCTCCGCTCATGGAGAGTCCGACATATTCACAGAGCCAAAGGTATTTGTTCATTTCAGAACGGAGAGATCCGGTACCATTCTTGCACTCTCTTTATGCAACATCCATGGTTTATGGGCAGATTCAAAAGATGTGAAAGTGGAATAGGTTTCTTCCTAGGATATCTAAAAGTCTCTTCCATCCTCTCATCTCGCACTATCCTATATCCTTGACCTCGCAGGGTATTTCTTGATATAATTTTGCAAAAGATAACTGCGTATAATGAGTATAATGAATATAATCAATACTTCGGAGAGTGAAATAATGGAGAAACTCGATAGATTCTCAAACGTTCCTTTATATCACCAACTGAAGGAAATAATAAGAAGAAATATCTTGCTGGGAGTTTGGAAACCAGGTGATCGTATACCCAGTGAGAGAGAACTATCTAAAAAATATGAAGTTAGTCTCATGGTTGTAAGGCAAGCCCTATCATTACTAGTGAATGAAGGATTTTTAGTGAGAAAGCAAGGAAAAGGAACCTTCGTTGTCAAATCGAAGATCATGCAAGGTCCAAGAAGACTTCGAAGCTTTTCTGAAGAGATTCTAGAACTTGGTTATAAACCTAAAGCGCATGTGCTAGAAGCGAGAATAATACCTGCTGATGAGAAATTGCAAAGTATCTTTTCCATGGATAAAGAAGAAAGGATCGTAGTGATAAAAAGGCTAAGATTTGCTGATGAAGAACCCATTGCTATCCAATACTTTTACTGCCCTGAGAAACTCACTCCTGATATATTGAAAAAAGATTTAACATCTTCATTATACAGGATTTTAGAGAAAGATTATGGCGTTCAAATAACACATGCTAAGGAGAAATATTTCGCCATATTACTTGATAAGCATGAATGCAAGTATTTGAAGTTAAACTGGCCAAGCGCAGGATTTGTTGTTGAAAGAATTTCTTATGATTCTTCGAACATGCCAGTTGAATATACCCTTGCTATAGCTCGATCTGATATGTACTTTGTTGAATTAGAACTCGAAAGATGATGATTTTCTGGAAATTTTTCCAACAGGAGGGGGGATAGTTCTATGAAGAGATTTCTGACAGTGATATTGATCACTACCTTGCTTCTCAGTGCTTTCAGTGTGAAAATAGGCGAAGTAACATGTACTATGAGGCATGAGTTCTTCCAGGCGCTCCATGCAGGTATAGTTGATGCTGCAAATGAGATTGGAGCAGAAGTTATGCTGATTGATCCAGAACTGAGTATAGAAAAACAGATACAAGGTATAGAAGACTTAATAGAAGCTGGCGTTGACGCGATTATAGTTATAGCAATAACAGGTGATACTGTTGTACCCGTTGTTGAAGAAGCCGTTAAAAAGGGAATTGTAGTCGTCGCTGTCGATGAGGTTATACCATCTGATAAAGTGGTGACATTTGTAGGTACTCCTAATTTTGAAGCAGGTAAAAAACTGGGAGATCTCGCACGAAGATATATACAAACAAAACTCGCTGGTAAGAAGGTAAAAATAGCTGTTGTGAGAGATCTTGGTTCAACTATCCAAGCTCAAAGAACAGAAGGTTTCCTGGAAGCTTTGAAAGGGCTGGAGAATGTAGAATTCGTGGGAGAATATCAAGGATATGATAGAGATAAAGCCTTTGCGACTGTTAGTGACCTTCTTGTCGCTCATCCTGATTTGTCGATAATTTATGCTCCAGCAGAAAACGCTGTGGTAGGAGCCTTTGCAGCCCTTGAAACTATGGGAAGATCAGATGTGAAAATATTTGGATTTGATATGACGGAGGAAGCTGTCAGAGGTATCAAAAAAGGTGTAATTTTAGGTATGGCACAACAACAACCTTATTTACTCGGAGTAGTTGGTGTGCAATCTGCTATGATAAAGTTAATCGGTAAGAAAACGTTAGGGAGTGATTGGTTACCTCCAAAAAGGCTCGTACCTGTCAAAATATACACTCCTGAGAACATAGGCGAATATTCTCCACCTCCAACGAAACCTCTGTCGACTACTAAATAAACAAGCGGAAGCCCTTTAAGGGCTTCCGCTTTTGAATGAGGTGAAATCTGTGGGAGATGTAAGGGAGAGGCTTAAAAACTTAGACCTCCTTTATGAAGGCGTCAACAAAAAGCATATCTTCTACTGGATCTTGGACAAGGGAATAGCTGTAATAGGGTTCATAACTGTGTTTCTAATATTCTCCTTAGGAACAGATAGGTTCCTCACACTTTCGAATCTCATAAATATCGCTAGACAGATACCAGCACTAGGAATACTGAGTATAGGCATGACATGTGTTATATTGACAGGTAATATTGATCTTAGTGCAGGTTCAGCGATCGCTCTTTCAGGTGTGTTCCTAGCTAGCCTCATGGAATACACCAATATGAGTTTAATGACCAGTGTGATCATCACTTGTACCATCATGGCAGGTATCTACGGTGTAATTGGAGCTTTAATTGCTTATCAAAACCTGCCTTCCTTTATTGTCACCGTTGCAACGCTGACAGCTTTTAGAGGCTTAGCATTTCTTTACTCGAACAAACCTATATATGTGAGGGATCCATCTCTAAGAGAACTTGGAAGAGGAAGTACTGCTGGGATACCGAACGCTTTCATCCTTATGGTGATAGTTTATGCTTTATTCTACTTTATACTGTCGAAAACACAGTTCGGGAAACATGTGTATGCTGTTGGAGATAATCCCGAAGCCGCTCGTAGATTCGGTGTGAATGTACCAAAAGTCATCATTCTGGTTTTCATGCTTCATGGTATAACAGTCGCTTTGTCTTCCACGATAATCGCTGGCAGACTTTCAAGTGGCTCTCCAAACGCTGGTAGTCTCATGGAACTTGATGCGATCGCCGCAGTTGTCTTTGGAGGGACACGCTTTTCTGGAGGAAAAGGTTCTCTCATGGGAACACTACTGGGTGTGATTCTACTAGGCATGCTCAACAATGGTTTGAACATCATGGGAGTTTCCTCATACCATCAAATGGTAGTAAGAGGAATGATCATAATACTCGCTGTTTGGCTTAACTATTTGAGGAGGTTTCTTGAAAGATGAAATACTTAGTGATAGGAGACACTAATATAGATCTGATCGTTAAATCAAAGCGGATTCCTAATCCGGATGAAGAAATAAACGTTGAGGAACTAACGATAGATGGTGGTGGAAATGGTGCCAATACTGCTTTTCAAATAGCTCTACTTGGTGATGAAGTATCTCTTATCTCCGTTATAGGGATTCTTCCTCTTTTCGATATCAAAAAACGATTAGAAGAAGTGGGAGTGAAAATCATAGGAAAGGTTCTGGAAGATCTCCCTGGTATATCAATAGCCATAGTTGATGGAAATGGTGAAAGAAGGTTATTAACATTCATGGGTGTAAACAAGCTTTTATCGGCTGATATGTTGGATGATTATAAAGATGAAATTCTCGAGGCCGATTGGGTTCATTTAGCAGGAGTTAACGAGGAAATAGCTCATATGATTGCGTCAATAAAGGAAAACTGGAGTTGGGACCCTGGGCTTTTAAGTATTGATCAGGGGCTGAACAAAGAAACCTTAGAAAGGGCAAAAATACTTTTCTTCAACGAGATAGAGTATGCTAAAGTGCCTAAGGATATAAAAAAAGAGTTAAATTTAGTGGTTCTTAAAAAAGGAAAAAATGGTGCCGAAATTAGAGTAAAAGATGTAAAAGTGCATGAGACCAAAGGGGTAGTTGTTTCATCGATAGATTCAACAGGAGCAGGCGATATATTCGACGCTGTCTTTCTCCACGCTTACTTAACCAGAAGCCTTTCATTAAACACAGCACTTGTGTTTGCGAACATTGCTGGAGCTTTATCTACGACAAAGATCGGTGCTCAAAATGGTGCTGTAGATTGGCGCACGATAGAAAGAAAAAGTGAGGTGCTCCGTTATGAAAGTAGTACTTGAGGCCAGAAACATAAAAAAGAGTTTTGGGGGAGTTCAAGCTTTAAAAGGAGTGAGCATTAAACTCTATGAGCATGAAACATTAGCACTGCTTGGTGATAACGGAGCAGGTAAATCAACCCTGATAAAGATAATATCAGGAGTCTATAAACCAGATGAAGGAGAGATTTTTATAGACGGAAAAAAAGTGGAATTTAAAGATCCAAGAGATGCCAGAAAGTTAGGGATAGAAACTGTATATCAAGAACTTTCATTGTTAAATCAACAAGATGTAGTTACACATGTTTTTATTGGTAGAGAAATGTTGAGGTTCAAAATAGCATATATCTTCAATATTCTCAACACGAAAGTCATGGAAAAGAAGACAAAAAAGCTTCTAGATGAAATGGGAATTAAGACAATCAGTAATCTCAGAAAGGAAGTAAAACTTTTATCAGGTGGGCAAAGACAAGCCGTTGCTCTAGCAAGGGCTCGTCTCTCAAAGCCTAGAATATTGATACTAGATGAACCTACTGCTGCGCTTGGTGTTAAAGAAACCAGAATGATCCTAGAGCTCATAAAAAAATTCAAAGAAGAAGGTGTGCCCATGATATTGATATCGCACTCTTTACCTATCGTTTTCGAAATAGCTGACAGGATAGTGATATTGAGAGAAGGAAAGGTGGTAGCTGAAAAACGAGTTGAGGAAACTAATGAGAAGGAAGTGGTCTCATTCATGGTGGGGGTGGAAGGATGAGCAAACTTTTCAAGATATTCCCAAAAAAGTTCGTCATAGGGATGGTTCACTTAAAACCCTTACCAGGCTCTCCGCACTTTGATGGAAATTTAAGAAAAATCGAGGAAGCAGCGATTGTGGACGCTGAAAGGCTTAGTGAAGGAGGTATAGATGGCTTAATGATAGAAAACTTTGGTGATACTCCTTTTTTAAATGGTGAGATAAGCTTGGAAGGATTACTAATGATGGCTCGGATCATTACAACTATAAGGAATAGAATAAATCTCCCCCTTGGTGTCAATGTAGAGTTCAATGATTGGAAATCAGAGATATCCCTAGCCTATATTACAGAAGCAAAATTCATAAGAGTGGAGGTTTTTGTGGAAGCACGTTTCAGTATCAGTGGTATTGTCATGCCAGCTGTTTCAAAGCTTCTGAGAATGAGAAAAGCATTAGGGGCTGATGACGTCATGATATTTGCAGATTTTGACGTGAAACACACTTACCCTCTTTTCAAGCTTCCTATGGAATTTACAATCAAGGAAATTTCAAAGTATGCTGATGCTATCGTTGTAACTGGTGCAGAAACGGGTTCGGAGACTCCTTTGGAGATCGTTAAAAGAGTAAAGGAATCATCAGATAAACCTGTTATTGTTGGCAGCGGGGTGAACAAGTCTAATATATTGAGAACTCTAGAGATAGCAGATGGAGTTATTATCGGAACAGCTTTAAAAAAAGATGGCGTCACACACAATGAAGTAGATCTCGATAGAGTGAAAGAGATCATGTCACTGGTGAAAACTCTTAGGGGGGATCTCAGTTGAAAATACATGTGATAGGTACTGGAGGAAGGGAACATGCGATAGGATGGGCTTTTTGGAGAAAAAAACATGAGGTGTTCTATTACCCAGGAAATGCAGGTACAAAAAAACATGGTAGAAATATCCCCTATGAAGGATTGAAAACTATCAAGAAAATTTGCAGCGAAGATTCCATCATTATACCTGGTTCAGAAATCTATATTGTTGAAGGAATATCGAACATATGTGATAGATCTTTAGCACCCACGAAGGAAGCTGCTCGTCTTGAAAGTTCAAAAGTTTTTGCGAAGCTATTTATGAAGAAATACGGAATAAGGACTCCTAGATTTGAAATTGTAGAAAATCCTGAACAGCTTGATGATACATTGAGAAAATTTTCACCTCCATACGTCTTGAAAATAGATGGTTTAGCCAGAGGAAAAGGTGTAATATTAGCGGACAACTTTCAAGAAGCCTTAGAGAAAGGAAAATTGCTGATGAGAGGAGAATACATAAAAGGTGTCAAAGGAATGCTTGTTGTAGATGAGTATATGAACGGATATGAGTTGACAGCTATTGCTTTGGTAAATAATCGGAAGTTTACAATATTACCATTTGTAAGAGATTACAAAAAGATAGGGGACAATGACACTGGCCCGAATACAGGTGGAATGGGAGCATGGGGTCCTGTGAAAGTGAGTGACAATCTAAGAAATCGTATAGAGGAACTTTTCGATAAGACACTTTACGGGTTAGAAAAAGAGGGGTTAGATTATAAGGGGTTTCTTTACTTAGGATTGATGATAGTAGATGAAGAACCTTATATATTGGAATACAACGTGAGGCTAGGAGATCCTGAAGGAGAAGTTATCATATCTATGAACCCTGAAAACTTTGTCAGTTTGGTACTGAGTACTTTTGAAGGAAGAATGGAAGAATTTAAACCTTTACATTATGTGGTAGATGTTGTATTAGCATCTGAAGGATATCCAGAGAAACCTCGAACAGGTCAGAAGGTAGTCATCCCAGAAGGAAATATTTCCAAGGAAAGTATTCTATTCTATGGTGCTGTCAAAGAGATAAATGGAGAACTCATAGTGACAGGTGGAAGGGTTTTACATTGCATAGGAATAGGTGAAGCTCTAGAAAGCGCTAGAGAAAATGCCTACGAGCTGGCTAGAAAGGTGGTATTCGATGGGAAGTACTTTAGGAAGGATATTGCTTTTCAATAGCCTGAACATCTTAGTGAGAGTAATTCGATCATCTGCATTTCCGTATTATCCCTTCCTTTATCTCATCATCTTTACTTACTTTAATTAATCATCAATAATTATTTTTTATCACTTCTTACCATTTTCTGTTATTTATTGATATTTTATGTCAAATTGTGGTATTATTTGTTGGGTGATCAAGTTGAAAGTTGTATTCATTTCACCTCACAGTGACCCTTTAGCAGAACTTGGAACACCGGATTCTGGTGGGCAAGATGAAGTGATCGTCTTTACAAGATGGTACAAGGGAAAGAATCCTCTTGATTCCATAAGCTCTAAAGCGAAAGTTCTGAGAATACCCGCTGGACCTGAAGAATTCATAAGAAAAGAAAGGCTTTTTCCTTACCTCGATGAGTTTTCAGAACGTCCCATAAAAAAGCTAAAAGATAATCCTCCCGATGTTATACATTCCCACTATTGGGACGGTGGAGTAGTTGGTTTAAAGATCCAAGAATATTTCAAGGTTCCTCATGTTTTCACGTTTCATTCCGTAGGGAAATTGAAAGCAAATGTCATAAAAAACGATTTCGGAGAAAGGATAAAAAGAGAAGAAGAGATCGTGAGAGTTGCAGATTTGATAGTGGCTCTTACTGAGATCGAGAGAAAAGATATCTCAAGGCTTTACAAAGTTCCTCTGGAGAAAATCGCAGTCGTTCCAGCTGGAACTGAAGAGCTCAAAGTACCGAATGAAGATGAAATCGAATTTTACAAGAAGATGCCGATTATCTTCTCACATCCCTTGGAGGAATAGATAGACGAAAAGGCTTCAGAGAACTAATAAAAGCCGTTCGTATACTCAAAGATATAGCAAAAAAACACAATAAGAAGGTGAAACTGGTTATAAGTGGTGGTAGAGATGATGAAGATGATGGAGAAGATGTGGAAGAGGGAAGAGAGAAGGAGAACTTGAAAAGTTTGATAGATCAGCTCAACCTTTCAGACACCGTAGAGATCATCAGTAGATTCGAAAGGAGCTTCTTACCAATTTTTCTATCTATAGGAGATGTGTTGATGGTTCCGTCACTCTATGAACCTTTCGGTCTTGTGGTCGTTGAAGGGCTCTCCGCTGGTGCGATAGTTGCAGCCACAGTTCATGGAGGTCCTAAAGAGATCATAAAAGATGGTTGAAATGTTTTTTTGATCGATCCTTTAAACGAAGAAAAAACGGCAGAGAAAGTTTGGAAGATATTGACGATGCCAGAAAATGAAAAAAACGAGGTAAAGAAGAATGCGAAAGAATCGGCAAAAAGATATTACTGGAAGAACATCGCTAGAGAGATCTTCAGAGTTTACAAGGATCTGGTGAGATGAGAGATGTTCGCCGAAGAGAGAAGAAGGAGAATCATAAAACTTCTTGAGATGAACGGCAGTATGGGTGTAAAAGAGATAGCGAAGGAACTAGGGGTATCCCCTTCAACTGTGAGAAATGACCTGAGATACCTCGAATCTCAAGGCCTCATATACAGAACACATGGGGGGGCTATGAGCAAGCAGAGGTTTGATCCACTTTATCAGAGAAGAACATCCCTGTTTCCCGAATTAAAAAGGGCTGTCGCCAAAAAAGCAGTGGAATTTGTCAAAGAAGGTGACGTCATCTTCGTTGATTCTGGAAGCACTACTCTCATGTTCGTTGAAGAGTTGGCAATCCAAAGGATCGAATGTATCGTTGTCACCAACTCACTCTACGTTCTGAATACACTCTCAGACGTTCAGCATATACCCGTTTACGTCATAGGAGGTGAATTCAAAAAAAGAACGATGAGCTTCATCGATCCAGAGCCAGATATAGGAAAGTTCATGATAATGAAAGCTTTTATGGGAATAAGTGGTTTTGATGATCGAGGATGTTATGTATCCGAACTATTCGAAGCACAATTCAAAAGAAAGATGATGGATTACGCGAAAGAGGTTTACGTTCTCGCAGACAGAACAAAATATGGGAAAACATCCGCAGTTTTGATAAGAGAGTGGAGAGGGGATGAAATACTCATAACGAATGAAAAATTGGATTTGAAAACTGTGGGAGAGGTCGTTGTTGCCGGGAAGTTGTGATATTTTAAAATCTTCTGCTTCTTAGGAGGGTGGTAGTATGAAGAAAGTTTGGCTCTTTCTGCTGATAGCATTTGTTCTGGCATTGACCCTTGGAACCATGGGATTTGCGAAGCAAAAAGTCACACTCAAGGTCATAAGCAGGACATGAGCTAAGGAAGTGATAGAGTGGGCTTGGAAAAAACTTCAGGAAAACCATCCTGAACTGGATATAACAGTTGAATACCATCTCTACGAGGAGTACAACGAAACGAGAACTCAGCTTGCTATAAGACTCTTAAGAAGAGAGTCGAATTGGTTGAAATACTATGGGGATACGATAATAGTTGCGTCTTTTGCTTCCTTGATAGCTGTTATAACAGGGTCCTTTACCGCTTACTCCTTCGCAAGGTACAATTTCAGGTTCAAGAACTTTTTCATGATATTCATACTGACCTTCCAGATGATTTCAGGTCCATCGATCATCATTCCTTTATACAATATGTTCGCGAACCTCAACCTTCTGGATACCTACATAGTCCTCATTCTCGTTGATTCGGTTGGTACCATGCCTCTCATAATATGGCTGATACGAGGATATTTCTCAACGATTCCAGTTACGTCTCCTCTTGCAGCTCCTGGAATCTAATTTAACCCTCATATTTTTCTATTCTCACATGCTACAATCTAAGTGAGACCTCCTCGTAATGAAGCGAAATTCATGGGTAAGCAATTGAGAGGTATTTATCACTTCCTGAGAAATTTCCAGCTGAACTCCTGGAGTGGAATAATCATGGTTCCACCTCCCGATAGATACCACCAAGAAATCGCTTTAGAAGTAGTTACTATGATGTACAAGAAGAGAAGGATCTTGGAAAAGTGTCTCATGAGTTCGATGTTCGTCTTGACATGAAAACGTTGTGAGACCTGATATCATTTTCATATCGAAAGAAGGGAAAAACATAATAAAAGATCGTTGGGTAGAAGGGGCACCAAATTTGATTGTGGAGATCGTTTCCCCTGCTTCAAAGGAGTATTGGATTGTGGATCCGGAAACTAAAGAATTAGTGGTGCTAGAAAATGACAATGGTCACTTCAAACTCAAGTGCCACGGAAAAAAGTGTAAATCATCTGTCCTCAAGGATTTCTCATGGGGATTCAAAGATGATTAAGATGAAATACCTCACACTTCAATTCCTTCTTTTCCATCTTAAAAAGCGAGATTCTAGCCGGTAGAGATGCTATAATTTCTCAAAGGGAGGGTCAATGAAAATGGATTGTCTTCTTGTGATAGACCTTCAAAAGGATTTCGTGGATCCTGGTGGTGCCCTTTACTTTAAGGGAGCAGAGAAAGTTGTCGATCCCATATTGAATCTTGTCGGAACGTTCAAAAAAGAGGGAAAACCAATAGTTACAACACAAGATTGGCACGATCCAGACGATGAAGAGTTCAAGATATGGCCAAAACATTGCGTGGCAGGAGAGGAAGGAGCCGAGCTCACTCAGAGGTTGAAAGAAGCTTTGAATGGTTACGATAAGCATTATTCCATAAAGAAGAAAAGATACAGCGCGTTCTATGGAACAGATTTTGATTCCTTGATAAAGGAAAAAGGATGGAAATCGTTTACCGTTTGTGGAGTTGTGACGAATATATGTGTTCTTTTCACTGTGGAAGAACTGAGGAACAGGGGTTATGAAGTTCGACTTTTCAAGGAAGGGGTAACATCCTACGATGAGGAATTGCACAAGTTCGCTCTACGTGAGATGGAAGAGGTCTTAAATGTTGAGATAGTATAGAGGAGGGTAATTGATGGGAAAAAGACTTGATCCGCGTGTTTTCAAAGTGCCAATAGACAGAATAAGAAACGGATATTACTCAGATATATATTTTTTAAACTACGTCAAAGTACTGAAAAAAGATAACAGACATCCTAGAGTTTTCTATCAGTTTTTCCCAAGGAAAGATGCCGTGATAGTCGGGATAGATGAAGCTCTCGCAATACTCAAATTTGGAACAGGGTATTACAAAGACGAGGATAAAGCTCGCGAACTTTTTGAGGAGATCCTTGAGCTCGAGAAAGGGATACAAGCAGCGTCCGTTGAGATGGATATAGAGGAAGTCTTGAGGTTGACCAGGAAAAAGTGGGATCTCAGGCTGAAACTGAACGATCTTTGGATCGATAAATGGGAGGAGATCGAGGTTCACGCCCTCTACGATGGTGAGGAAGCCAAAGCCTGGGAAACCATAATGACGATAGAAGGTGATCCAACATATTTTGGATATTTAGAAACAGTTCTTCTAGGAGTCATAGCGAGAGCGACGAGCACAGCGACGGCTGTAAAAAAGGTGGTAAAGGCAGCGAGAGGAAAACCCATATTGTTCTTCAGTGCCAGATTCGATCACTACTGGGTTCAAGCAACGGATGGCTATGCCGCTCTGAAAGCGGGGGCTTTTGGGGTTTCAACGGATGCCAACGCGGACTATTGGGGTGTGAAATCGCTAGGTACTATGCCTCATGCACTCATAGCGTGTTACGATGGAAAAACAGAAGATGCGGCGATCGCTTTCGACAAGCATATAGAACCTGATGTTAAGAGAATCATACTTGTGGATTGGGATAACGACGTTATAAACACCACCTTCAGGGTGATAGCAAAATTTTATGAATACATAATGAAAAAGCCTTTCAAACTGGGAGTCACAGATCCAAGTCCCATTATTGGTCCTGGGAAAAACAGGATATGGGGTGTTAGGTTCGATACATCGGGAGAACTCAGAGATAAATCAGTAGTCCCCAAGGATGAATCATCTTTAGGAGTTTGTCCAGAGCTCGTTTGGAGAGCCAGACAAAAATTTGATGAAGTAGGCCTTAAAGATTTGAAGATCATCGTATCGGGTGGTTTCGATGAGAAGAAAATAGAGCTCTTTGAAAAATTGGGAGTACCTGCTGATGCCTACGGTGTTGGATCACGCCTTCTCAAGGAGAAGATAGATATAACAGCTGACATAGTGGAAGTTAATGGAAGACCGTGTGCTAAAGTTGGTAGAAGAAGAATCGACAATCCTAGACTCAAGAAGGTCTCCCATAGGTACTGGGAGGAAGATTGAAAGGGGGCGAAAATATGGATCTTTATAAAGGTACATGGATAGTTAAAAAGGGTTTTGCGGAGATGTTTAAAGGTGGAGTGATCATGGATGTGACGAATGCAGAACAAGCTAAAATTGCAGAAGAAGCGGGAGCCGTTGCAGTTATGGCCCTTGAGAGGGTGCCCGCAGATATAAGAAAAGCTGGAGGAGTTGCCAGGATGGCCAGTATAAAGAAGATAAGAGAAATAATGGATGCCGTTTCCATCCCTGTAATGGCTAAAGTCAGGATAGGTCACATAGCAGAGGCTAGAATCCTCGAAGAATTGGGAGTGGATTTTATAGATGAATCCGAGGTTTTGACACCAGCTGACGATAGGTACCACATAAACAAGCATGAATTCAAAGTTCCTTTCGTTTGTGGTGCAAGAGATCTTGGAGAAGCTTTGAGGAGAATAGCAGAAGGAGCCGCGATGATAAGAACCAAAGGAGAAGCAGGAACTGGTAACATCGTTGAAGCTGTAAAACATATGAGAAGGGTCATGGAGCAGATAAAGAAAGTGAAGAGTATGGACGATGAAGAAATCGTGGCTTATGGAAAAGAAATAGGAGCACCTGTTGAACTCTTGAAGGAAGTGAGAAGGC
>Ga0180301_10001359_pt1 | contig 19323 bp, 15 predicted proteins | sample GuaBasSediGuay16_FD_121797 | JGI IMG/M metagenome (GOLD analysis project Ga0180301, IMG submission 121797) | Subseafloor sediment microbial communities from Guaymas Basin, Gulf of California, Mexico - Guay16, Core 4569-2, 12-15 cm | ecosystem: Environmental > Aquatic > Marine > Hydrothermal... | reverse complement strand
GTGGAACATAAGGAGCGCACCTCTTACATTAACATAAAACCGCAAACTATTCAACAAATTGTAGCCAGGCTTACCCCACTAATAGAAAAAGCTGCCTCGTTAAACTATCAGCCTATTGTGTTGACCTCTCCCGGGGTAAGGCCTTATTTTAAGAGAATTATGGAGAAATTTTTCCCCTCCCTGGTGGTGCTCTCATACAACGAGGTTACCCCTGATACCCAGATAAAGCCCATAGGAGTGGTGAGCATTGAATGAGAGAAAAAAGCACGTTGAGGTTGGAATTAAAAGCAGGAATAATTATCTTCCTTATTATATTTATCGTCTGTTTATCAAAAGACGTTTCCCTGCTGGGAAGCTTCAAGAAAGCTCTGGCAGGATTTGTCATCATCTTAGTGTGGACCGTGATAATAAGACAGGTCCTTGAGTGGTTAAGCAAAGGAAAAGGTGAGTAGAAATATCATCACCGAAGTGCAAGATAAGCTATACAGATGACAGGTGAAGAAAATGCGCAAAGAAAAGGTTGAAAAAATCTGGCTTCAATACAAGAAAAACCCAAATCCAGAGATAAGGGAAAAGCTAATCATACATTATCTACCCCTGGTCAGGTACGTGGTGGATCGTTTGCCTGTATCTGAGCTTCCCTCAATCTGTATAGATGACCTGATCAGCAGCGGGATAGTTGGACTGATGGAGGCCATCGATAAGTTTGATCCCGAAAGAAAGGTAAAGTTCGAGACATATGCTATTCGGCGAATCCAGGGAGCGATAATAGACGAGTTGCGCTCCCTGGATTGGGTTCCTCGTTCCCTTCGCAAGAAAGCAAATCTCTTAGAGAAAACCTACCTTTCTCTACAGAAGGAGTTAGGCAGAACGCCTACAAATGAGGAACTGGCAAAGTCTATGGGAATCAAAAAGAATGAGCTCCATAAACTACTTATAGAGGAAACTTACCTTTCTACCCGTTCTCTGGATGAAAAGGAAGATGACTCCAGGAGCTTGGCAGAGATAGTTCCCTCTCCCCAAGCAGAGAACCCCTTTTCTGCATTAGAAAAGCAGGAGACAAGAAATATCTTGAGGAAAGCGATACTCGAGCTATCCGAGCAGGAGAGAACGGTCATCACCCTGTATTACTATGAGGATTTGACCTTGAAGGAGATCGGAAAAATTTTGGGGTTATCAGAATCTCGGATCTCTCAAATCCACACGAGAGCAATCCTACATCTGAGAAGTCGCCTAAAGTCAAAGTTCAGTTATGCCGATATCCTTTAAGGAAGGAGATGATGATGAGATGGAGGAGATAAAAGATATTCCGAATGTCCCTGCTAGAATAAAGCAGAGTAGGGAAGTTACTCCCCTGCAAGGCCGAGGGTCTAATCATAAACACAAAAAGGAATTTGCTGAAGAGATGAAAAGGTATCTGAAGGGAAAAGGTAAAATTCTACCTGCTGCATCAAAAGAAGGAAAAAATAAAGAAATTAGAAAAAAAGTAACAGAAGAAGGAAAAGGACAGTTTATTGATATTAAAGTGTAAAGAGGTCAACCTCTCTGGTAAGAGGAAGGAACCTTCAGCATCTTTCTGTACTTACAGACAGTGCGTCGGCTCATCTCAATTCCATATCTCTTCTTTAGCATTTTCCTGATTTCCTCATCGCTGAAAGGTTTAGAAAGGATACCTTCCTTTATCCATTTTCTTTCCTGGGTAAGAATTTTTGAGAGAAGATTTTCAACTCTTCTTTTGGAAAAGAAGAATTTAAGAGGCTTTTCCTCTCCTTGAGGGGTGAGAATGCTCTTTTTGGCGATAGCCCGGCTAACAGTTGAGACACATATCCCGATACGATTAGCCAACTCGCTCTGAGTTAAGGGAACAAGGTCCTCGGGATTTCCTGTCTCGAAGAACTTGCGCTGTATCTCCTTCAACTGATAAAGCACCTGATACAAAGCGGTGGTCCTGCGATTTATCAAATCCAACTTCTTGAAGAAAGCGGAGATTTTATTTATCTTGTCCTCAGTAAACTTTCTTTCTGCTATCAATTTCTCAAAACGGGAATAATTGATGAAATACCTCCCCTTGATCAAGTAGCTTTCCTTATCCAGCGGACAGATGAGAAGACCATTCTCCCCTTTCTCAATGGAGGCTATTTTAAAAAACCTGGAAGAAGTGGACGGCGCCATGAAAGATGAAGAGGAAGCAAATAGGGATTGTATCTGGAATTTGTTGATGAAATCTTTGAAAATCCGCACCTCCTCAGGAGAAAGAGAACATCTTTGGGCAATCTGACTTATCTTAAGAGTTCCTTTGTAAAGAAAATCGGTGAACTGTTTTAATCCTACGGCATTTCCCACTTTCTTAAGAATGGCCAACACCTCAGGACTTGTTTCCAATAAAGACTCTACGTCAATGCCATCATCCTGTTGAGGAACAAGTTCCTCCTTAAGGGCCAAGGAGGATGGTCTTTCCGATACGTCACGGAATCTCTTATAGCCAATTAAGTGATACTTATCCTTCAGTTCCTGAAAGAGTGGGTCTGCCTCAACTTCTCTAAGATAGCTTTCAAACTTATCCTCAGAGAGGGACAGAAATTGCCCCAATTTCATCTTTCCTATCTGTTTGAGCCTTTGCGATAGGTTCTGCCTTACCTTCATTACATGTTTAGAGCTCATCTTAAGAACCTTCATTTGTTTGTCAGAATCAGGTGGCGCGCCTGGCAGGATTTGAACCTGCGACCTTCGGCTCCGGAGGCCGACGTTCTATCCACTGAACTACAGGCGCCCCTTTAAGCTAACCCCTCTATCATCTGAGTAAGAGCTGCTCCTGCTGGAACCATGGGATAGACATTTTCCTCCCGAGCAACTATAAAATCCAGGACAACTGGGCCGGGAATGGATAAAGCTTTTCTTAAAGCCGGCTCCACCTCCTCAGGTCTCGTCACCCGGATTCCCTTAACTCCGTAGGCTTCTGCCACCTTCACGAAATCAGGAGAGCCTGAAAGTTCTACCTCAGAATATCGAGATTGATAGAAAAGCTGCTGCCACTGTCGCACCATTCCCAGATATCCATTGTTTAAGATGGCTACTTTTACAGGAACGTTATATCTTACCGCCGTTGCTAACTCCTGGATGTTCATCTGAAAACTTCCGTCTCCAGCGATATCAAATACTACCTTGTCCGGACGGCCAATTTGTGCTCCAATAGAGGCAGGAAAACCGTAACCCATTGTCCCAAGTCCACCTGAGGAGATGAAGGTTCGGGGTTTGGTATACCGATAGAACTGGGCAGCCCACATCTGATTTTGACCGACTTCCGTGGCGATGATGGCTTCCCCCTTGGTTACCTCATATATCTTTTCCACCACAAATTGAGGTTTTAAATCCCCATCTTTATCATATCTTAAGGGATATTTCCTTTTCCATTCCTCAATCCTTTTATGCCAGGCCTTTCTCTTTCGATCTCCCTTAGTGCAGGAGATAAGCTTGGAGAGGATATCCTTGGCATCGCCCACTATGGGAACATCTACCCTTACGCTTTTGCTGATACTTGTGGGATCAATGTCTATATGAATTATCTTTGCATGAGGCGCAAACTGAGAGACCTTACCGGTTATTCGATCATCAAACCTTGCCCCTACAGCGATGACCAAATCCGCCTCGGTGATAGCATAATTAGCATAACGAGTCCCGTGCATTCCCAGCATCTTCAACGATAAAGGGTCATCCTCTGGAAAGCCCCCTAAACCCATAAGAGTAGTGGTCACAGGGATATTGGTATGATGAGCAAAACGTAGGAGCTCTTCCGATGCTCCAGAGCTAATTATTCCTCCTCCAGCATAGATGACGGGTCTTTCGGAATCGTCTATCAGCTTCGCCGCTTTCTTGATCTGTTTAAGATTTCCTTTATAGTTGGGGTTATAACTTCTGATCTTAACTTCCTCAGGATAGGGAGCATCCGTCTTTCCCGTCAATATATCCTTCGGAAGATCTACCAGTACCGGTCCTTTTCTCCCCGTGGTAGCTATATAGAAGGCCTCCTTTACAATACGAGGAAGCTCATCTACGTCTTTCACCAGATAGTTATGCTTCGTTATGGAGTAGGTTATTCCCGTTATATTTGCCTCCTGAAAGGCATCGTTTCCAATCATAGAAGTAGGAACCTGACCGGTAAAGGCAATTATGGGAATGGAATCCATATAAGCGGTGGCGATCCCTGTAACCAGGTTCGTCGCTCCAGGACCTGAGGTGGTAAGACACACCCCTACTTTACCTGTAGCCCTGGCATATCCATCGGCGGCATGGGCAGCTGCCTGCTCATGACGGGTTAAGACGTGTTTGATCTCCTTGACTTTGTAAAGAACATCATAGATGGGGATCACCGCTCCTCCAGGATACCCAAATATGACCTCCACCCCTTCCTTCAATAAAGCCTCTACAATAATTTCGGCTCCACTTCTTTTCTTCTTCACCTTACCTTTCTACCTCCTCCCGCAACAATATTTATACTTCTTTCCACTGCCACAGGGGCAGGGATCATTACGTCCAATCTTCTTCTTTCTTTTGTGAGAAACGGAACCCCTTTGTCTGAAGTGACTGTCACCGACATTGGCAGCGCTCCTCGCTAAGACCGGCTGAGGAGCTCGCATAGGAGGTGGTTCCTGGGATATCTCCACCTTAAATATGTACTCGCTCACTCCCTCCTTTATGCGCTGAATCAAGTCCTCAAACATCTCGTAGGATTCCCTTTTGTATTCAATTAAGGGGTCCCTTTGTCCATAACCCCTCAATCCAATTCCTTCCTTTAAACTATCTATAGCGTATAGATGGTCCTTCCAGCGAGAATCTATGATGTGCAGGAGAATCATTCTCTCCAGCTCTCGCATCAACTCCTCTCCTAATCTTGCCTCCTTCTCCTCATAAGCCCTTCTTACCTTCTCGGATATTTTTTCCCTTAACCCCTCCCGACTATATATTTCCTTAAGATCCTCGGTGGAAAGATCGATCGGGAAAACTCTCCTCACTCTCCTAACCAAGCCTGCAATATCCCATTCCTCAGGACGAACTTTCTCCTCCGCATATAGAGATACCAGATGTTCAATGGTATCCTCTATCATTTCCAGCACGTCCTCTTTCAAGTTTTTCTTCTCTAAGACCTTTGTTCTCTCCTTGTAAATTACCTCTCGTTGTGTGTTCATCACATCATCGTATTCTAAAAGCTGTTTTCTTATCTCAAAATTTCTCTTCTCAACCCGCTCCTGTGCTCTCTCTATAGCCTTGGTTATCCAGGGATGCTCAATGGGTTGATCCTCAGGAATCCTCAATCTATTCATAATAGAGGCAATTCTCTCTGAGCCAAAGAGGCGCATTAACTCATCTTCTAAGGAGACATAAAATTGGGCTGTGCCGGGAGCTCCCTGTCGGCCCGCCCTTCCTCGAAGTTGATTGTCAATCCGACGTGATTCATGACGCTCGGTGCCAATCACGAAGAGTCCTCCCAGCTCCTCCACTCCCTCTCCTAACTTAATATCCGTGCCCCTTCCAGCCATATTAGTGGCTATGGTCACCGCCCTCCTCTGACCTGCCTGCGCAACTATCTGGGCTTCCTTCTCGTGATATTTAGCGTTAAGCACGGTATGGGGAATTCCCCTCTCCTTGAGCATACGACTTAAAAGCTCGGACTTTTCCACCGAACGCGTCCCCACCAGCACAGGTCTTTCTTCCTTATAAAGCTTTTCTATCTGTTTAATTACTGCTTTGAACTTTGCCTTCTCCGTTTGATAAACCTTGTCGGGCAGCTCCTCTCGGATGACAGGTTTATGGGTGGGAATCGTCACCACTTCCAGGTTATAGATCTTCTTGAACTCCTCTTCCTCTGTATAAGCTGTCCCTGTCATTCCGGCAAGCTTCTTGTACATCCGAAAGTAGTTCTGAAGGGTAATGGTGGCTAAGGTCTGGTTTTCATTTCTAATTCTTACCTTCTCCTTTGCCTCTATTGCCTGATGCAGTCCATCACTCCAACGCCTTCCCGGCATAAGCCTCCCTGTAAACTCATCTATAATTATCACCTCTCCGTCCTTCACCAGATAATCCCTGTCCCGTTTATAAAGCTCATGAGCCCGAATAGCTTGATTAACATGGGTTATCAGGTCTGCCTGTTCCTGATATAAACTATCAGATTTCAGCAGGTTTTCTGCCCTGAGCAACTTCTCCACCTTTGCCACACCCTGCTCGGTCAAAGCTACTGTCCTATCCTTCTCGTCCACCTCATAATCCCTTCCTTTCTTCAAAAGCGGAACTAACCTGTCGATTCGATAATAAAGTTCAGTGGATCTTTCCGCTGGACCGGAGATGATGAGAGGGGTTCGCGCCTCATCGATCAGAATTGAGTCCACCTCATCTATAATAGCATAGTTAAAACCTCTCTGAACTCTATCCTCTTTCCTGAGAACCATATTGTCCCGCAGGTAATCAAAGCCAAATTCATTATTGGTACCATAGGTAATATCACATTGGTAAGCCTGCCGTCGTTTGACGTTATCCATCTGACTCTGGATAACGCCCACCGAAAGTCCCAAAAATTCATACACAGGCCCCATCCACTCTCTATCCCTTCTGGCCAGATAATCGTTTACCGTGACTACGTGGACTCCTTTACCATCCAGGGCGTTAAGATAAGCAGCTAAGGTAGCTACCAGAGTCTTTCCCTCTCCGTTGGCCATTTCTGCTATCTTCCCCTGATGTAGAACTATTCCTCCCATCAGCTGCTCATCGTGATGTCGAAGCTTAATGGTCCTCTTCGCCGCTTCACGAACCACGGCAAAGGCTTCGGGTAGAAGATCATCCAAACTCTCGCCTCTTCTCAACCTGCTCTTAAACTCATCTGTCTTTGCCCGCAGGGCTTTATCGGATAATTTAGCTATTCTCTTCTCCAACCCATTAATCTTATTCACGATGGGCAAGAGCCTCTTTATGTTTCTCTCCTGGTGAGTACCGAAGACCTTTTTTAAAAGCACACCAACCATGCTTAAAACCTCCTCCCTTGCTTATTTTCTCGTCCTAAGGCAACTCCCTCCATCCTCAAAAGCTCCTCTTTAACCTTCAACCCCTGAGAATATCCTCCCAACGAACCATCCTCTCTTATTATGCGGTGGCAAGGGATCAAGATAGGAAAAGGATTGCAGGAAAGGATTTTTCCAATAGCCCGATATCCTCTGCAACCTACCCTTGTACCCACCCATTTATAAGAGCGAACCTCACCATAAGGAACTCTACGAACCTGTTCCCATACCCTTCTGGCAAAATCCGTATAAGAAGTTAATCTTAAAGGGTATCTGGAAAAATCCACCCTAACTCCCTCTCCGTAAAGCTGAAAGTCCTCCTTCAGCCTTTGTAAAAGAGGGGACAGTTCTTTTCCTTGCCTGAAGTTATGTAAGACATCTTTCTCTTTGTGAAATAACCTAACTCTTACCACTTCCTCGGCCTGGGCCGTTACCTGTGCCCACAGCGAGCCCATCTTCACCACTAAAATGGTAGTGTCGGAGAAATCAAGCATTTTCCCTTAAATACTCCAGAATCTTCTCAGCCCTTTTTCTTCCAATCCCCGGGACTACCTCTAAGTCCTCTGGACTCTTTTTCTTAATCTCATTTAACGATTTAAAATAGCTCAAAAGAAGTCTTTTGGTCTTTGCCCCCACTCCAGGAATCTCATCCAATGAGGAACATCTAAGCTTTTTCGCATAACTTTTTCCGTGATAAGAGTGGGCGAAGCGATGTGCCTCGTCCCTGATTTCCTGAAGGAGTCTCAAGGCAGCTGAATCCTTCCTTATCCTTAAAGGAGAGGATCTATGCGGAAGATAGACCTCTTCAAATCTTTTAGCCAGTCCGATTATGGGGATATGGCCCAGGTTTAATTTCTCCAGAACTTTAAGACAGGAGGAAAGTTGTCCCTTTCCCCCGTCCACCAGGATCAGGTGAGGAAGACTCTTTTTTTCCTTCAGCAGTCTCTGGTAGCGACGGCCTACCACCTCGGAGAGCATGGCAAAATCATCTATGCCCTCAACCGTCTTAATCTTAAACCTTCGATATTCATCCTTCTTAGCCCTTCCTTCCTCGAAGACCACCACCGAACCCACAGCCTCCTTTCCCCTGAGGTTTGAGATATCGAATCCTTCTATCCGTAAGGGCTTTTCTTTAAGCCCCAGATGTTCTTTAAGTTGAGAAAGTGCCTTTTCCTTATCCCTGAACCTTTCCTGCTCGAGGATGAGGCGGGCATTTTCCTCAGCCAGTCGCATCAGCTTTACCTTCTCACCTCTGTGGGGAACCTCCAGTTTGACCTCTCCTTCGCGTTTTTCTGAAAGCCATCTTGCTATGGAAGCAGGCTCATCTATCTCATACTGTAGAAGTATTCGAGGAGGGATAAATGAACTTCTGCTATAGTATTCCTTCACAAAGGAGCTCAATATGTCCTTGCCGCTATCTTTCTCGTCTACCTTAAGCAAGAAGTGTTTCTTGTCTATTAGCTTTCCCTCCCGGATGAGAAAAACCAAAACGCAGGCATCCCTTCCATCAAAAGCAAGGGCAATTAAATCCCTGTCCTCTCCAGGAAACGAGGAGACCTTTTGCGTCTGGCTAAGACGTTGAATAGCTCTGATGGCGTCTCTTAACTTAGCTGCCCTTTCAAATTTTTCCTCCTCAGAGGCCTTGTACATTTCCCTTTCCAGCTGCAGAAGCAGTCTTTTATAATGTCCTCGCAGAAAGAGCAGAACACCCCTGACCAGAAAGGAATATTCCTCACGGGTGATCTTTCCCACGCAGGGAGCGCTGCACTCCTTTATGTGATAATTAAGACAGGGCCTGGATCTTACTTTAAGTTTTCCCTTACATCTTCGTAAGGGGAAAAGCCTGTGGATCAAGTTGAGGGTTTTCCTGGCTGCTTTGACATTGGTATAGGGGCCAAAATACTGGGAACCGTCCTGCTTGGGATTTCTGGTTAAAAAAACCTGAGGAAAGGGATCAGAAATGGTGAGTTTGATATAGGGATAAGATTTATCGTCTCTAAGCTGGATATTATAGCGTGGGCGATGATGCTTTATTAAGTTTGATTCCAAAAGATAGGCCTCGGATTCAGAGTCGGTGACCATCCACTCCAGGTCATGGACTTGAGAGACCAGGGACTCCGTTCGCGGAGAAAAAGAACCCTTTCGAAAATAGGAACGCACCCTCTTCTTTAAAGAAAGAGCCTTACCCACGTAGATAATTCGGCCCTCCTCATCCTTGAATAGATAAACTCCTGGCTTATCTGGCAGTTGTCTTAGCTTTTCCTTTATCATTATGTTCCGTTCGCAGAAAGGTTAAAACCGTATCTCCATATTTTCTCTGCCTGATAATTTTAACACCACCTCGGGCAAAGTCAACCCTTTCCTTAGATGAGTGCTGGACTATCACCACCGCCTCATCTGCATCCCTCTCAATTATATCCAGCGTTCGGTTCTGCAGTCCCTTAAAGTAAGGGGGGGCAACGAAGATAAAGTCAAATCGTTCCTCCTTCAGCAGGAAGGGCAGAAATTTGAGCACATCCTTTTGCCAGATCTTCGCACGAGATAAAAGACCACAAGAGGCAAGGTTTTCCCTTATTATCCTTATAGAGGCTATGTCTTTCTCCACAAAAACTACCTTCCTCGCCCCTCGACTTAAGGCCTCAATACCCACAGCACCTGAGCCTGCATAAAGATCTAAAAAGGTGCTTCTCTTAATCCCATCTCCTATAAGGTCAAAAAGGGACTTCCTCACCCTGGAGAGGAGCGGACGGGTGAGGCTCCCTCGTCGAGTCTTCAGCTTCCGCCCTTTTATCTTACCACCGGTAATCCTCATCCCTCACCTTTGAAAGTCGAATACCTCACAAAATGAACTCACAAACAGCTCTTTAACCTCAGCCATCTGCACGGGAGAAGAAAGGACCTCCTTCAAGGAGGTAATCTGTCTACCATCCATACCACAGGGAAAGATCAAAGAAAAATAGGAAAGGTCAGTGTTCACGTTTAAAGCTAAACCATGAAAACTTACCCATCTCTTTACCCCTATGCCAATGCTGGCTATCTTCTTTTCCCCCACCCATACCCCGGTATATCCTCTTTTTCTCCTCCCCTCGACCCCCAACCTTGCCAGCAGCCTTATCAAGGTCTCCTCCAGATCCCTGAGGTACCTGTGAACATCTTTTTTCAGGAGGGCAATTATGGGATAAGCAACCAGTTGACCAGGACCATGAAATGTGGCCTTCCCCCCTCTTTCCACGCGGAAAAGGGGAATTTTCCTCCTTGCAAGATATTCAGGGGAAACTAAGATATCCTCCTCACTTGCTCCTCTGCCGAGGGTGATTACAGGAGGATGTTCCACGAGAATCAGCGTGTCCATAGCCTCACCAGAAATTCTCTTTTTTAATAAATCTTTTTGTAAATCCCAGACCTGTCCATACTCCCTTAGCCCTAAGTCTATTACTTTTAATCTTCTCATCTCAAATCAAAATCCCTCTCCCATGCCAAAGTAAAATCTTCCCCCTTCTCCCACTCCGTAGTCCAGACGAATAATTCCCAGCAAGGTCCTGATCCTCATTCCAAACCCAAAACCCGTCTTAAAGTCTGACATCTCTGAGCCTCCCCATACCCTGCCACTATCCACGAACAAGACCCCCGTCAGCTGCTTACTCATGGGAAACCTCAACTCTAAACTCCCTAAAACTGCCCTGTCTCCATAAAACTCATTCTGGCTATATCCCCGCAAGGTGTCCTGTCCACCTATGTAGAACTTTTCATATTCGGAAAGGTTTTCTCCCAGCTGTCCTCGCAGACGATAAGCCAGGATAGGAGATTTCCAGAACTCACCCTGGCGAAGATAACCGCGAAGCTCCCCCTTGTATTTGATAAACTCAGCATCCCCACCTAAGAATCCCCCACTCTTCTCTATGGATAAAGAACTGTAGGTCCCCTTATAAGGATTGAAAGCCTCATCCCTTACTCGAGCATCCCTTCTCAGAAAGAGTTCCAGACTTCGGCAGGTGCTCTTTCCTTCGGAAAGCTCTCCCGTATCACCTTCTATATTTTTGATCTCCACATCCTCATCTTTGAAGGTAACAAATGCCTCTATCTGCTCTCCTATCGGCCACCCCAGTGCGAGGCTTCCTCCCCTTGTCTCCTTTTCATAATTATATTCCCCATTATCATGGTATTCATATCTGCCCCATTTATCATAAAGACGAACCTTGAGGCTTGTGGAGCTATCGTTAAACCAACGGTCCAGATAGCTTATGTCATACTCATTTCTTATTTTGCCAAAGTTCCAATCCACCCCTATTTGCTTACCCTCGCCCCACAGATTATCCTTGTATGCCTGGATGAACCCCTCCAATTTGGAGACGGAACTATATCCTGCTCCCAGAAAGAGCCTGCCCTTCCGTTTCTCCTCACTCACCTTGACCAAAAGGTCTAAAACCTTCGGAGAGGAGGTGGAAAGGGGTCTGATCTCTACCTTCTCAAAAAATCCCAAATTGTAGAGTCTGCGCCAGCTCTCCCTGATCTTGGCGACATTGAAGACATCCCCCTCTTTTACCAAAAGGGTATGCTTAAATACCCTCTCTTGGCAAGTTTCAGCTCCCTCTATCCTGACCTTACCCACCCTTACCTGAGGACCCTCCTTTATTGAGAGCATAACCTTAACTTTATCCTTAGCCTCGTTAAACTCCAGATTCCAGCCAACTTGAACATAGACATATCCCCTCTCTCCATACCTATCCTTAAGTTTATCTACGCTCTCCTTCAGATAATCGAGGACAAAGACCTGACCCTTCCTCGGTCTTATCAACGAAAGAATCTCAGGGGTGGTCAAGACCTCATTTCCCTCCATCTTGATTTCTGAGACAAAGACTTTCTTTCCCTCCACTATCTCGAGAAAGATTCTGACCAGATTCACCTTCTCCTTCTTAAGGAGCCTCCTTTCGCTGAAAAACTCAAATCTTGGTTCCTTGAAGTAAGCAAAATGATAACCGAGCCTGCGGTAAAGATGGATGACCCTTTCCAAATCCTTCTCTAAGCTCTTCTCATTGAAATAGCACTTAGGCCTTGTCCTGAACAAAGACCTGATCCTCTCCTCGGACAGAGCACGATTTCCCTTTATGCATATTTCCTTCACTCTCCTCCTTTCCCCTCTTTGAACGTTAAACACCGCCTTGCACGTCTCCTTTCCTGAGGGTAGACAGGAGACATTTACCGAAGCAGAAAAAAAACCCCTTTTGTGGTAATATTCGAGAATTTTTCTCTTGTCCTCCCTTGCCTCCTTAAAGTTCCATAACCTATCCCTCTTCAGGCTGATGAGTCTTTTTAGCTTTGGGACCTCGCTTTCCTCAACACCCTCAAATATAATCTCAGAGATTTTTTTGTTTTCCTTAACCTCAAATATAAGTCTTAATCCTCCTTCCACATCCTCCTTGAAAGCTTTCAGGTCAGAAAAAAAGCCCATATCGTAGATGGCCTGCATATCTTCCCTCACCCTTTCCTCCGATAGCGGCTCACCCACCTTGCTCACAATTACCTTTTTGATCTCCTCATCCTTGACATAGCTGTTACCCTGGATCTGGATTTCCTTGATGATAGAAACATCTTGAGCCCTTGCTCCGGAAAGAAAGAGGCAAAGAAAGAGGATGGCCAGGAGGGGGTATGTAGTTTCCTTTATCATCTTTATTCTCTCTACTTGTCCTGTTCCTTAGCAGCCTTGGTGGTCACTTCCTTGGTGAAGAATATCCGCCCATCCTTTATCCCGGCGATTACCTTATCCCCTGTCTTGAATTTGCCAGCCAGGATCTCTTCGGAAAGGGGATTTTCAATCAGCCTCTGAATGGCCCTGCGTAGAGGACGTGCTCCGAAATCAGGATCATATCCCTCTTGAGCGATTAAATCCTTTGCCTCTTCCGTAACCTCCAAAATTATCCCTTTTTCCTTCAACAGCTTCTTTTCCTCATCTAACATTAACTCTACAATTTTCTTGACCTCTTCCTTAGTTAGAGAGTGAAAGACGATTACCTCATCCAACCTGTTTAAAAATTCGGGCCGGAAGTGGCGTTTCAGCTCTGAAAGGACTTTGTTTCTCATCTCCTCGTAAGACATTCCCTTTTCCCCTTCAGCCTGAAATCCCAGGCTGGCTCCACTGGTAATCTGCTCCGCTCCTAAATTGGAGGTCATAATTAATACCGTGTTTCTGAAGTCCACCGTGTGACCTAAGTTATCCGAGAGTCTTCCATCCTCCATAATCTGAAGAAGAATATTGAACACATCAGGATGGGCTTTCTCTATCTCGTCCAGAAGGATTACCGAATATGGACGCCTCCTTATCTTCTCGGTTAGCTCTCCACCTTCTTCATATCCTACATACCCGGGAGGGGCGCCGATGAGACGGGAGACGGTGAACTTTTCCATATACTCAGACATATCCAGACGCACCATCGCGTTCTCATCCCCAAAGAGAAACTCAGCTAAGGCCTTTGCCAGTTCAGTCTTACCTACACCGGTGGGTCCCAGGAACATAAACACTCCAATGGGACGCTTAATGTTCTTCACCCCAGCTTGAGCTCGACGAATAGCCTGAGAAACTGCCTTCACAGCCTCATCCTGTCCTATGACTCTCCTGTGTAAGGCCTCCTCCATTCGCAGAAGTTTCTTGGATTCGCCTTCGGTCAGATCGCGCACAGGAACGCCTGTCCAGCTTGAGACGATGTAGGCAACGTCCTCCTCCGTCACCTTCTCCTTCTCTCCCTTTCTACCCTTATCGCTCTCCCACTGAGCTCTTTGTTTGGCTAAAGCTTCCCTTAATTTCTTCTCTGTATCCCGAAGACTTGCTGCCTTTTCAAATTCCTGTGCCTTTACCGCTGCCTCCTTCTCCTTTTTCACCTGCTCTAACTTCTCCTCCATCTTCTTGAGTTCCTTAGGTCGGGTGCTGCTCTGCAGTCTTATCCTGGCTGCTGCTTCATCTATCACGTCGATGGCCTTGTCGGGAAGAAATCTTCCCTGAATATATCTGTTGGAAAGCTTGGCCGCTGCTATCAAAGCCTCATCGGTTATCTTCACCCGATGATAAGCCTCGTATTTGTCTCTAAGACCCTTTAAAATCTCAATCGTCTCCTCCACGGTGGGTTCGTTAACCATTACTGGCTGGAACCTTCTCGCCAACGCTTCATCCCGCTCAATGTACTTCCTGTACTCATCCAGGGTGGTCGCTCCTATGCACTGGAGTTCTCCCCTTGCCAGAGCTGGCTTGAGGATGTTAGAGGCATCTATAGCCCCCTCTGCTGCTCCTGCTCCCACTAAGGTGTGTATCTCATCTATAAAGAGAATTATGTTCTTTGCCTTCTTGATCTCATTTATTATTCGCTCCATTCGTTTCTCAAACTCACCTCGATACTTAGTCCCCGCTACTATCCCACCTAACTCAATGGTCACCAGTCGTTTATTTCATAGCGGTTCGGGTAGGGAACCCTGAACAATTTTCTGAGCTAACCCCTCAGCAATAGCTGTCTTGCCAACTCCTGCCTCTCCTATAAGGACGGGGTTGTTCTTGGTTCGTCGGGAAAGAATCTGAATTACTCGCTCGATTTCCTTCTCCCTGCCTATCACCGGATCCAATTGTCCTTCCCTGGCCAGCTGGGTGAGATCCCGTCCGAACTTGTCCAGGGTGGGAGTCCTGGTTGGCTTGGCAGCCTTCTGCTGGACAGTCTCGGTCTTTCCTCCTAAGAGCTCGAGAACTTCCTCTCTTGCCTTTTCCAGATCAACCCCTAAGCTGCTCAAGACCTGAGCAGCAACTCCTTCTCCTTCCCTGATCAATCCTAAGAGGAGATGCTCGGTGCCGATATAACTGTGCCCTAAATCTCTGGCTTCTGTCACTGCAAGTTCCAGCACCTTTTTGGCCCGGGGGGTAAAGGGGATTTGACCTAAGAATAGACCTCCCTCCCCTCTACCTACTGTCTTTTCCACCTCCTGCCGAACCTGGTCCAGATCCACCCCTAAGTTCCTCAGAGCCGTAGCTCCTACTCCCTCACCCTCACGAATTAATCCCAAAAGAAGATGTTCGGTCCCTAAGTAATCATGGTCCAATCTTTTGGCTTCTTCTCTGGCCAATAGAATCACCCGTCTTGCTCTCTCAGTAAATCTATTGAACATTTTTTCCTCCTTATGTCCTCTATTTATCTTAAGACTAAAAGATCACCTCTTTGTGGACCAATGGAGAGAAGGCAAATCCTTACCTTCCCTATCTCTTCAATCTTCCGCAAATACTTTTGCGCTTGCTCAGGAAGCTTTTTGGGCATAGTTATCCTGGAAGTGTCTTCCCTCCATCCCTTTATCTCCTCATAAATAGGTTCACATTCCTCCAGAATACGAAGCTCGGAGGGAAAGTTCCTGATAATACGTCCTTTATATTTATAAGCAACGCAAATCTTTATCCTCTCCAGGACATCTAAGACATCCAGCTTGGTCAGGATAAGCCCATCCATTCCGTTCACCCTTGCTGCATACCTTAAAATCACTCCATCGAACCATCCACATCTCCTGGGTCGACCCGTGGTGGAGCCGTATTCCTTTCCCCTTTCCTTGAGCATCTCTCCCACCTCCCCCTTTATCTCGGTAGGAAAGGGGCCCTCTCCTACTCGAGTGGTATAGGCTTTGGCCACCCCAAAGACCTTATCTATTTGTGTAGGACCTATTCCTGCTCCCACACAGACGCCACCAGCGCTGGAGTTAGATGATGTGACATAAGGATAAGTTCCATAGTCCACATCTAATAAAGTCCCCTGAGCTCCTTCAAAAAGAATGCTTTTTCTTTGACGCATTAGCTGGTGGATCAAAAGCGAGGTGTCGGTGATATATCTCTTTAATTTCCTTCCATAATCCAGATATTCTTCCAAGAGATCCTCTAAGGAAAGATCTAACCTGTAGAAATCCCTGTAAAAGCTCAGGTTCATCCTAAGCTTCTCAGTTAAGACATCTCTATCCAGAAGATCGCCCATCCTTATTCCTCTGCGGGCTATCTTATCAGTATATGCGGGTCCCACCCCTCTTTTTGTGGTTCCTATTTTTCGCCTGCCCCTTTGCCTTTCCTCTATCTCCTCTATCTGCTTATGATAAGACATAACTACATGAGCCTGATTGGAGACATAAAGAGAGTTAAGGTCAATCCCTCTTGACTGTAAATCCTTAATCTCGGCCACCAGAACTTTGGGATCAACCACCACTCCATTGCCAATAATACACTTTTTTCCTGGATAAAGAATTCCCGAGGGGATAAGGTGAAAGATGAACTTCTCGTTATTCACCACTACCGTATGTCCTGCATTGCTTCCTCCCTGGAATCTCACCACCGCATCTGATTTCTTGGCCAGAAAGTCGATGATCTTACCCTTTCCCTCATCTCCCCATTGGGCTCCTATGATCACTGTATTGGGCAAATCTTTACTCCTTTTTATTAAATCTGCATCGACTCAGCAAGGTTCTCGAAACGAGCGTATTCCTTGATGAAGGTTAACTGAATTTTTCCTACAGGCCCGTGACGTTGCTTATTGATGATTACCTCGGCCGTACCCTCGTCCTCAGGCCTTCTTGTATAATAGCTTTCACGATAAAGGGAAAGCACCACGTCGGCATCCTGTTCAATGGCTCCTGATTCACGCAGATCAGAAAGAAGAGGACGCTTATCCTGTCTTTGTTCCACAGCCCTGGAGAGCTGTGATATGGCCACCACCGGTACCTGAAGTTCCTTGGCCAGTGCCTTCAAGGAACGCGATATCTCGGAGATTTGCTGCTGTCTGTTCTCCAGTTGCCTGTCGCCCTCCATCAGCTGCAGGTAATCGACGATGACCATTTTAATGCCATGCTCTGCCTTCAGCTGACGAGCCTTAGCCCTGAGCTCCAGCACGCTCATATTAGGAGTATCATCGATGTAAATGGGAGCATCGGCTAATAATCCTGCCGCATCAGTGAGACGTGACCAATCCTTTTCAGAAAGAAAGCCCGTGCGCAGCTTCTGAGTATCAACTCTTGCCTCAGCACACAGCATTCGCTCCACCAACTGTTCCTTTGCGCTCTCCAAGCTGAATATCACCACGGGAATTCGAGCCCTGGTTCCGACATACTGAGCGATGTTTAAGACAAAGGAGGTCTTTCCTATTGAGGGACGACCAGCAACAACTATCAGGTCAGAAGGCTGAAACCCTGAGGTTAGCCTGTCCAACTCAATGAAACCCGTCGGAATGCCGGTGACATGTTCTTTCCTTTCACAAAGTGTTTCCACACGATCGAAGACTTCCTTCAGGGTCTCCTTTATATGAACAAAGGAGGTCTTTATTCTTTGTTGAGTGACTTTGAAGATCAAGCTCTGCGCCTTATCCAGAATGACATCCAGATCCATAGAATCTTCATATGCTAAAGAACTAATGGAATAGGAGGCCTTAAGTAAATCTCGCAGAATCTGTTTCTCTCTTACAATTTGAGCATAGTAACCTACATTAGCTATGGTAGGAACTCCATTGACCAGATCTGCTAAATAAGCTGATCCCTCTACCTGTCTTAACTTGCCCTGCTTACGAAATTCCTCTCTGAGGGCAACCAGGTCCACTGGCTTTCCCTTGTTGAAAAGACCAATTATTCCCTTATAAATCAGTTGATGAATTTCCGAATAAAAGCTATCCGGGCTCGGAATTATCTGCAAAACCTTAGGAATGGCTTCCTTGTCCAGGAGCATTGCTCCCAGCACAGCACGCTCGGCCTCCAGGTTTTGAGGAGGAACCTTCTCTAAGCTCACTGAGGAAGCTACTTCTTTGCTCTCCATGTTTGAACCCTCTAATTTTTTAAAGATTTAAAGGCGGACCACCTTTACCTTTAATATCTCTTTTATCTTCAACAGGTCCTTGACCGCTTCAGCAGGAGGCGAATTATCCAGGCTGTATACGGAGACGTTTTTGCCCCCGGGAGTTTTTCTTCCCATCCGCAGGCCGGAAATGTTAACTTGGTAACTTCCCAGGACAGTGCCTATCTTACCCACCACTCCTGGCCTGTCCACGTTGGCGCAAATCAGGAAATCTCCCTGGGGGACAAAGTCTAAGGAATAATCATCTATACGCACAATATGGGGAACTTTTCCCTCAAACACCGTTCCATCTATTCTCTTTTCTTCCTTATCGGTGAGGAGTTTTACCGAGATAAGATTAGTAAAATCCTCAGCTTCGAGAGTTTTTGTCTCCACAACCTTAATTCCTCTTTCCCTGGCTAAAATGGAGGCATTTACGTAGTTGACCTCGGGCAAAGCAAAGCTCAACATCCCTTTAATAAGAGCCCTGGTAAGAGGAGTAACTTCAAATGAGGCCAGCTCGCCCCGATAGATGACCTCCACCTGAATGGGATGTCCCTCGACCAATTGAGCCTCTAAGTTCCCTATCCTCTCGGCCAGGGAAAGATAGGGAGTTATCTTTTCCTGAACTTGTGAAGAGATAGCAGGAAAGTTGACGGCATTTCGTATCCTTCCATATTTAAGGAAATCTATGACCTGGGTGGCTATGTCCATAGCTACTCTTTTTTGAGCTTCTTCTGTGGAGGCTCCAAGATGGGGAGTAAGGATTACCGAATCCAGTTTCAGCAAGGGACTGTCAAAGGGTTTTCCCTTCTCAAAGACGTCCAGAGCTGCTCCCTTAATCTTTCCCGCTTTGAGAGCCTGATAAAGTGCATCTTCCTGGATAATTCCTCCTCGCGCGCAATTAATTATCCTCACTCCTCTTTTCATCAGCGAAATCTCTCTTTCCCCTATCAAGCCTCTGGTCTGAGAGGTAAGGGGGGTATGAATGCTAAGAAAATCAACCTGGGGCAAAAGCTCCTCCAGACTAAGAAGACAAACCCCCATCTCCTCCGCCTTTTCCTTAGAGATGAAGGGATCATAAGCTACCACCCTCATCTTTAGTCCCTGGGCTCTTCTGGCAACTTCCCTTCCAATTCTACCCAGTCCAATTATGCCCAGGGTTTTCCCGTAAACTTCTGTTCCCATAAACTTTTTCCTGTCCCATTCCCCTCTCTTTAGAGAGGCATTGGCCTGAGGAATGTTCCGGGAAAGAGCCAGCATCATGGAAATGGTGTGTTCAGCGGCAGAAATAGTGTTTCCCTCAGGGGCATTCATTACAACTATTCCCTTCTTGGTAGCCGACTCTATATCTATGTTATCCACGCCTGTGCCAGCTCTTCCAATAACCTTAAGGTTTCGAGCTGCCTCTATCACCCTTCTGGTCACCTTCGTCTCGCTTCTTATGATCAGGGCGTG
>Ga0180301_10001358_pt1 | contig 19324 bp, 18 predicted proteins | sample GuaBasSediGuay16_FD_121797 | JGI IMG/M metagenome (GOLD analysis project Ga0180301, IMG submission 121797) | Subseafloor sediment microbial communities from Guaymas Basin, Gulf of California, Mexico - Guay16, Core 4569-2, 12-15 cm | ecosystem: Environmental > Aquatic > Marine > Hydrothermal... | reverse complement strand
TACCAAAAAAACCCCTGCCTCCTTTGAGCCGACAATTGACTATGTAGTGGTAAAGATTCCCAGATTCCCCTTTGAAAAGTTTCCCCAAAGCCAAAAACTGCTTAGCACCCAGATGAGGTCAGTGGGAGAGGTAATGGCAATAGGAAGAACATTTGAAGAAGCGTTCCAGAAAGCAATTAGATCTCTGGAAATTAGAAGAAGCGGCTGGGAAAATGATGAGGAAGAAAAAAAATACAATCTAAAGCAGTTAAGAACCCTCCTGAAAATACCCCACTTCAAGAAGACCTTTTTAATCAAAAGGGCGCTTGAAAAGGGAATGAAGTTAAAAGAGATAGTTAATCTAACAAAGATTGATCCCTGGTTTTTGAAAAAGATGAAAAATATCTTGGATCTGGAAAGAAAAATTAAAAAATACAAAGGCAAAAACATCCCTAAAGAAATAATGCTTGAAGCGAAAAAAATAGGATTTTCAGATAAACAGATAGCGACTCTGACCAGAAAGGGGGAAGGGTTAATAAGAAAAAGAAGGAAAAAACTAAACATTGTTCCTGCCTATAAATCCGTTGATACCTGCGCGGCAGAATTTGAGGCGGAAACCCCCTATTTCTATTCTACCTACGAAGAAACAGATGAGGTAAGGACAAGTAGAAAAAAGAAGGTGATGATTATCGGCTCAGGTCCCAACAGAATTGGCCAGGGAATTGAATTTGATTATTGCTGTGTCCACGCAGTCAAGGCAGCCAAAGAAGAAGGATATGAGACAATTATGGTCAACTGCAATCCCGAAACAGTCAGCACTGATTATGAAATCTCCGACCGCTTGTATTTTGAGCCCCTTACCCCGGAGGATATACTAAACATCGCAGAAAAAGAAAAGCCAAAAGGAGTCATTGTCCAGTTTGGGGGACAGACACCGATTAACATCTGCTCTTTTTTAAAGAAAAACAGGGTCAGAATTCTAGGCACCAAAACCTGGGCCATCAATGTGGCTGAAGACCGAAGAGAATTCTACAAAATGGCAAAAGACATCGGGCTTTTGAAACCAAAACACGGGATTGCCTCAAATGAGAAAGAAGCGCTGAAAATAGCCAGAAAAATAGGATACCCTGTTCTCATAAGGCCCAGTTATGTTATCGGTGGAACAAAAATGGAAATTATTTATCAAGAAGAGAATCTCAAGGAAAAATTCCGGCGTGCCTCAAGTGTCTGGAAATCAAGCCCTGTCCTTATTGACAAATTTTTGGAAAACGCCAGAGAAAGCGAGATTGACGCTGTCTCTGATGGAAAAGAAATCTTGATAGGTGGAATAATGGAGCACATTGAAGAGGCAGGGGTCCATTCCGGGGATGCCGCCTGCGTTACCCCTCCCTACTCACTAAAAGAAGAAGAGATTGAAAAAATGATCAGAGCAACCAAGATAATCGCTAAGACCCTGAAAATAAGGGGCGTGTTTAATATCCAATTCGCTGTCCGGCAGGGCAATGTATATGTCTTGGAAATAAATCCCAGGGCATCAAGAACCCTACCCTACCTAAGCAAGGCAACCGGGGTCTCTTTGGCAAAAATTGCCACCAAGATAATGCTTGGTAAAACCTTGAGCCAGATGGGACTAAAGGGAGGAGTTTTGAAGGCAGATAAATGGGCAGTCAAAGAGGTGGTCTTACCCTTTGATAAACTTGAAAGCGACATCCTCCTTGGGCCAGAGATGAAATCTACCGGTGAGGTAATGGGCATAGACAGGTCATTTGAAGATGCCTTCTATAAGGCAGAACTGGCAGCCGGCAATCCCCTCCCGCTGAAGGGAAGTGTCTTAATTACCATAAAAAAAGAAGCCGACCCCGGCCCAATAGCCCGGGGATTCTATACCTTGGGATTTAAGATATTGGCAACCGAGGGGACCGCAAAAAAAATCAAAAAAATCAAGATCCCAGTAAGGGTGGTCCCTAAAATTGGCCAGAAAAAGCCAAACATACTGGATCTAATTAGGCAGAGAAAAATTGACCTGGTAATAAACCTGGCATCAAGCGAAAAGGCAAAAAGAGATGAGTACAGAATAAGAAGAGCTCTAATTGAACACAAAATCTCCTACATTACCACCATCCCGGCGGCTTTAACAGCGATTAAGGCAATCGGCTCTCAACAAAAGAATAAGGGACTTGCCATATCTCCCCTACGGGTTAACAATCAGATTTTGAATTAACCCCAGGACAATAAAATTTGCAATAAGGTTTGACCCGCCATAACTAACAAAGGGCAAGGGGACTCCGATTACCGGAAGAATGCCCAGATTCATTCCGACATTAATAAAAATCTGACTGAACAACAGAATAACAAAGCCCACAGAAAAGAGCCGGGGGAAGTTCTTCTGGGCGAAAAAGGCAATTCTCATTATTCGCCAAAGAAGAAGAGCAAATAAAAACAAGAGTAGTGATACACCTAACAGACCGGTTTCCTCAGCGATAGCCGCAAATATAAAATCGGTCTGGGGCTCACTTAAAAAGCCAAGTTGGGTCTGGCCTCCTTTTTTTATCCCTTGACCCAATATGCCTCCCGAACCAATAGCAATTTTTGATTGGTTCTGGCTCCAGGAACTGCCCAGGGGATCATAATAGGGAGCAACGAAACTAATAATTCGTTCCTTCTGATAGGGTATCAAGACAGTAAACCATCCCACTAGAAAAACAAGAAGAAAAATAAGAACTAATGCCAAAAATTGCTTCAGGCGAATACCTGAGACAACAAGCATCCCCAGCCAAATTAAAACAACAATTATCACCTGGCCCATATCCGGCTGAAGAAAGAGCAAAAATGCTGGAAGCAAAAAATAAAGTCCGGAAGAAAAGATATGTCTTAGACGATAGATTTCAATATGCCTAAGAGAAAAATGTTTAGCCAAAAGAATTATCAAGACAGGTTTGACAAATTCCACCGGGTGAAAGGCAAAATCTTTCCATTTGTACCAACTATGGGTCCCTCGAATTGAGGGAGCAAAAAAAAACAGGCCCAAAAGAGAAAGGCAGGAAAGAAAATAGAGAATTAAGATAAGGTAGGAATTCTCCTGAAAAATTCGCCAGTCAAAAAAACTGAAAATAATCATTAAAAACAATCCCAAGGTCAAAAAAAAGACCTGTTTTTTAAAACAGGAAAAATCCGCCCGATAAAAAGAGGAACTATAGATTGACAAAAGCCCAAAGAGGGAAAGCAAAAGGGCAGATATAACCATTAGCCAGTCAATTTTTTTAAGATGAATCAAAATTTTTCTCATTTGCGAAGTACGGAGGCCTCAATCGCTCTCTGATTGTTCTTGAAAATACCCTTTGAGCGAAAAAAGGTGGTAGTAGATTCTTCTGTAAAGGTAGTGGTAGCACTCACCTCATAACCTAAACCGCTAATGCTAAATTCCCCGGGAGAAGAAGAGGTAGAATAATCATAAAGCCCAATACAGGGTGAGGTTGAAGAATAGCCGGCTAGATCTCGTTGATCAACACAGAGGTCTCCCACATAGGGAGCACCTGTGGTGCAAAAGGTCTGGTCCTGACAAAGAGCGTTAAGGTATAATATCCTTTCCATTCCGGAATCTGCTCCAAAAAAGGCAATAGTAGAATTAGCCATTTCCTTCATACCCTTTAACTGGTTTACCAAAAGGGCCTGTAAGCCAAGGCTCATTGCCAGAAGAATTGAAACAATAATCAATGTCATATAAAGGGAAACTCCTTTTTGTAAATCTCCTCTAAATTTTATTCTCTTCATTGTTTCTCTAAAATGACCAATCAAGTTGGCGTTGAGATATGGTCGTCTGGACCTTTACCCTTGGCTGAGAAACATTTCGCTTTGTCATTTCCATAGTGATAGTCACCCGGGGTTGCTGGCCATCTCCCTGGTTCGCGCCAAATATCTCAATATTAAAATAGTTTACCCGAAGGTTTGGGGAGGTCGAGGTGCTGGTAGAAATCAACTCACCTTCAGAAGAAGAAATTTTTTCCATCAACTGATGAGTAGTAGCATCCAGATAAAATTCCTGGCATTGGTCTTTATAATTCCTAAATTTTATCCCGGTAGAGGTTATTTCATAATTTGTTTTGGCTTTCCCGCCAAGGCAGTGTATTTCTCCTACATCATCTTTTTTTGCCATTCTTAAAGCGCGGGAAATGTACTCTAACAAATAGGAGGTTTCCCGAGAAATCTCCTCAGTGTCCAAGGTACGTTTTTGGACCCTAATCGCTGAGACAAAAATACCTGAAACAGCAACCAAAATCAAAGAGAAAACAGCCATACCTACTAGCATTTCAGTAAGGGTAAAACCATTTTTTTTATTCTTTGCCATTTTATTATAATGTCTATCTTTTGCCAAAAAAGCGAACTCAAAATGCAAAAATCAAAAATCAAAATTACATCTCAAAATTCAAAATTACCTTTACCTTCCATAGTTGAAATTTATTGAAATTTATTGAAATTTGCTCGCTGTCGCTCGCGAAATTCATTGCAAATAACTTCTATCAATCAATTTCTATTAATTTCGCACCGAAGGTGCTAATTTCTATGAATTTCTATTTTATTTGTTTCGGATTTCGGATTTCGGATTTTTACAACATTTAATAGCCCCAGCGGTTGTAAAGGTATTCCTCGGCCTTAACCGAATGGGTTCCTCTTTTGGTCCAAGATACCTCCACTATTACCCTCTCCCGGTCTGTCTCTCCGTCTCCATCAAGGTCGTCGGTTTTGTCAATTGTTATCTTTCTTTTGAAAGGGGTAGTTGTCCCAGTGGAATACTGGTAAAAGCCGTTATTGTCTATTTTCAAAAAACGAAGTTGAGAAGCCGAACAAGGGAAAGGACAAGGGGTAAGGGAGACACTCTTATAGTTGGCCTCGTAATCACCGGGGCTCTCCAGGGCAGTGCTCGTCGCTCCATTCAGCCAATTTGTATCCCTGATGTTTCTGACAATCTCAATTCCTTCTTGGGCAAGATAGATAGCCCTCAAGCGCAGGGTAGAATCATTAATCCCAGCCATTGCCCTGGAAATGGCTAATAAAATTCCAGGAAGAGCCACCGAGACAAAAAATATAACCACCATTAATTCAATTAGGGAAAAACCTTCTTTGTTTTTATTTAACATAAATTACTCCAGATTTGTTCACTATCACACTTTTTGTCATATTAGGGTCCTTTCTTAAAGAGATAATTATCTCAAGTTCCTTCTGGGCAAGTTGGGTACTACCTTCGTAGAAGGATACTCTGGGGTCTGGCGGTGTAAAATTAATACTATATTTTTGAGAGCCATTGCCAACCTTCTTTATTTTCGTTTCTTTTTCAAGGGAAATTTTTTCCATCTGCTCCTCTGGATCGTATCTTTGATTGCCTGAGTTGTCAGCGTAAATATAAGAGTTGTATTCGGAATCTACAGCCTCAAAATAAACGCCGTATCCGCCAGAAGGAATCTTACCACTATGCTCCTCCTTAACTGATATTGCCATTTCCCGAGTCCTTCCAATATCCTGAGCCAATTTATTAGCCGCCCTTCTCAGAGCCCATTGACTCCTTGCTCCTTGGTAGACAGGCATACTAATAGATGTAAGGGTAATAATAATTGAGATAACCACCAATAATTCGGTAAGGGTAAATCCAGATGTCCTCATAGGTTATTTTAAGAAGCTCATGTACCAGTTGATAATTCTTTCTCCCAAAAAAGGGCAATAAATGTCCCGCTGACCAAAAAGGGAGCAAAGGGCACCTCTGAGGTCAATTTTTTCTTTTTTGTCAAAAGCAGTCCTATTGATATTATACCACCAAGAAAAAAAGAAAAAAACAGGGCAACCAAAACCTTGGGCCAATTAAGAATTAGCCCCATCAATATAGCCAGTTTGAAATCTCCAAATCCCATCCATTTTCCATAAGAAGCCAGAATTATCCCTAAAAGAAAAAGAGAAGGCAAAAGTCCATATCCCAAACTCCGAATCTCAGATGGACTCCAACCCTCCAGATTCCAAATCTCAAACAATTGATAAAAAAGCGCCAAGGCAATTGCTGGATAAATTATCTTATCTGGAACAATATAGTGTTTTAGGTCATAGACAAAAATGACAATTAAAAAACAAGAAATTAAATAAATGAAAAATGAAAAGTGAAAAATGAAAAATAATGAAAATAAAATTCCAGTAAAAAGTTCAACCAAGGGGTATTGAAATGAAATTTTTTTCTTGCAATATCTGCATCTTCCCTTTAACAAAACAAAACTTAAAAGAGGAATTAAATCATACCATTTTAAAATATGATGACATTTGGGACAAAAAGACCTCCCAAATAAAAAATCCTGTTTTGTCTCCAATCTATAAATCAGGCAATTCAAAAAGCTGCCCACTGCCAAACCAAAAAGAAAGACAATAATTAACATCTTATTAAACAAAGCCCAATCCGCCAGGATTGGGCTTTGTGGCCCTCAACAGAAAAGCAATTCAGAACTATTATTATAGTCCGCAGGTGCTATTGGGCGAAGTACAGGGATTAGTGGCAGTGGTAGTTGCCCCTGCTTGTCCCGTGGAATCAATACAATAATATTTACCTGTGTCAGCAACCAACTGCGCTGCAACGCAGTAATTGTCGCCCGAGGCTTGGCACTTCAGATTAGCGGTGGTCGTGCCCTGCTGAACTGCGATATCATCTTCCACAGTGGCTAACTGAGAACCATAGGGAGCAGGAGCAGACTCGTTTAAGGTGTCACTACTATCGCAGAGGTCGTCATACTTTTCTGCATCAGCATTGAGCATCTCGGCAATTGCCCTGACCTGGGAGAGGTCTGCGGTAATCCTGGCATCCTTGGCTTTCTTCCGGGCTCCACCCAAGCCGACCAAAACAATGCTTGCCAAGATTCCAATAATTGAAATAACCACAAGCAACTCAATTAATGTAAAACCCTTTTTCTTTATCATAATTTTCTCTCGCTTTTCTCTATGGGTCTAAACAATAATATCGACCTTTATCTAATTTTATTTTAATCCAATTTAAAAATCCTGTCAAATCCTACAAATTTCCCATCATCTGATAGATGGGGACAAAAACCGCTATAGCAAAAACAGCCACGCCCAGCCCCAAGCAAATAAGCAAAATCGGCTCCATCAAACTCAAAAGGGAATCTATTGTTCGGCTAATTTCTTTTTGGTAAAAACGGACCAAATTCATTAGGGTACTATCCAGGGTACCGGTTCTTTCTCCAACCATTGTCATCTGAACAAAAACTGGAGGGAAGATATCTGGATGGTTAGAGAGGGCAGTGCTTATCGTTCCTCCTTTTCTTACCGCTGTTCGGGCCTCCAATATCGCTTTCCTGTATTCCTCATTACCGGCCACATCAGCAGTTACCTCCAATGCCCGAACAATAGGCAGACCTGAAAGAATAAGGGTAGAAAGGTTCTCTGATATCCTGACAAGATAGGTTTTTTTTGCCAAATTTCCAATAAGGGGAAGTTCTAATATCACCCGGTCAAGAACTTTTTTCCCAGCAGAGGTCTTTGAAAGATAAAAGGGTATAAAAAAGAAAAGAAACAGAGAAAAAATTAAAACCAGAAGATTCTTCCTAAAAAACTCTCCTGAGCCGAGAACAAGTACGGTGATGGTTGGTAATTCTCTCCCGCTTTCCCTCAATGTTGTAGTCAACTGAGGCAAAACAAAGGTAAGCATCAGGCCCATAATAATCAAAGCAAAAAACAAAATAAAGGCGGGATAGGTCAGCGCGCTCTTTACCTTGTTAGAAAATTCATAACTTCTTTCCAGATAGTTAGCAAGATAGTCCAGTGATTCAGAGAGTTTTCCCGAGGTCTCGCCAGCCCTAACCACAGCCACAAAAAAGGTGGAAAAAACAGAGGGATAGCGAGAAAGTGCCTGGGAAAGTGAGCTTCCGGCCTCTACCTCTTCTTTTATTCTCCTTATCTTTTCTTCAAAGCCCTTCTTTTTGGTCTGACGAGATAGTGTATCTAATGCCTCAGTCAAGGGCACCCTTGAACGGAACATAACTGCCAATTGACGGACAAACAACATAAGGTCCTTAGGACCGGCCTCTTCCAAAAAACTTATCTTTCTAAGGTAAAAAGGCAGGGGCTTTTCTTCTAAACTTGTCACAATCAAACCGCTGTGCTGGAGCATAGTCAAAGCGGCATCTTTAGAAGATGCCTCAATAACCCCTATTCGCAATTTTCCTTCTTTTGTTCTGGCTTGGAAATTAAACTTCATAATCCTCCTACCAACTGCCTTAATTCGGCCGGGTTTAAGGAATAACTGAGTGCCTTTTCAAAAGAGATTTTCCCTGCCTTGACCAGTTGACCCAATGCCCTATTTAGAGAAATCATTCCCTTCTCGCCTGAGGTCTCAATTACCAAGGGTATCTCATGAATCTTGTTTTCCCTGATTAGATTGGCTACTGCTGGGGTGTTAATCATAACCTCACAGGCCGGCACCAGCTTGCCTTCAACCCCGGGGATCAACCGTTGGGAAACAACCCCCAACAAAGAACCAGATAATTGGGCTCTAATCTGCGCTTGCCTACTTGAAGGAAAGGTATCAACAAGCCGATGGATTGTTTGGGCGGCTGAATTCGTGTGAAGGGTGGCAAAGACCAGGTGGCCTGTTTCAGCAGCAGTAATAGCAGTCTCCATTGTTTCCAGGTCTCTCATCTCTCCCACCATAATTATGTCCGGGTCCTGACGAAAGGTAGCCCTCAGGGCATTGGCAAAACTATCCGTATCCTGGTAAACCTCTCTCTGTTCAATAATCGCCTTTTTTTCCTTAAACAGGTACTCAATAGGATCTTCAATGGTAATAATATGCTCTGCCCTGGTTCGGTTTATCTCTTCAATAAGAGCAGCAAGGGTAGTTGATTTGCCATGACTGGAAGGTCCAGTTACCAAAACAAATCCCTGTCTCGCCTCGGTAAACCTATGGAGAACAGGGGGCAGATTCAACTCCTCAATGGTCTTTATCCGAGAAGGAACAAGCCGAAGAGCAACGCTGATGGTTCCTTTTTGAAAAAATACATTTACCCTAAACCTAACCCTGTCTTGAAAATTGTAAGAAAAATCAATTTCTTTTCGTTTACTAAGCATTTCCTTTTGCTTTTTGGTCATCAGAGAAAAAGCCAGGGCTTCTGTCTCCTGGGCTGAAAGATTATCATCCCCTACGGGCCTCAAGACACGATTCACTCTTAAAATTGGTGGATGACCAACAGAGATATGAATATCAGAGGCTCCTTTATTAATAGCGCATTCTAACAATTTCTCAATTTGATAATCTGCCATGGTTTTATTCTAATATTTTTCTTCAGCCACCCTCAATACTTCTTCAACAGAGGTAAGCCCCTTTAAAACCTTAAGCACCCCATCCTGTTTCATTGTCAACATTCCCTGTCTTTTTGCTTCCTCTGAAATTTTTAATTCCGAGGGCTCCCTTAAAATTATCTCTCTCAATTTATCTGTCATCTTCAAAACCTCAAACAATCCAATCCTTCCCCCATATCCTGTGTGGTTACACTTCTTACATCCTACTGCTTGGTAAATAAAGAGCGGTTTGGGAATTTTAATTTTTTTCTTTACCGCCTCAGGAAGTCCATCAATTTCTCTTAAGAGCATTTTTTCCATTTCTTTCTGGGGCTTTATTTTTTTCTTGCAAAAAGGACAAAGCGTTCTTACCAGTCGTTGAGAAAGGGCAATTAAAAGGGAGGGAGAAATAAGGTAGGGTTTTATCTTTAAATCAATCAGTCGGGGGATAACACCCAGGGCATTGTTTGTGTGGATAGTTGACAAAACCAGGTGACCAGTCAAAGCAGCATGAATAGCCAAGGCTGCTGTTTCCTCATCTCTGATTTCTCCCACCATAATAACATTCGGGTCCTGCCTGAGAATATGACGAAGTCCTTGAGCAAAGTTATAGCCAATTTCCGGTCTCACCTGGGACTGATTAACCCCATCCAAGAAATATTCTACCGGGTCCTCTAAGGTAACGATATTAACCGCCTCTTTGTTTAATTCCCTCAATACAGCGTAAAGGGTTGTGGTCTTGCCAGAGCCGGTAGGTCCTGTTGCCAATATCATTCCGTAGGGCTTCTTTATTGCTTTCTTAACTATCTCAAAGGAACTTCCTTCCAGTCCCAGTTGGTCAAATGACTTCAGCCCGGTAGTGGGATCCAAAACCCTTATAGCCACCTTTTCTCCCAGGGTTGTAGGAAAGGTAGAAACCCGAAAATCAATTTCTTTGCCGCTAATTTTAGCCGAAAATCTGCCGTCCTGAGGAATCCTTGTCTCATCAATTCTGAGTTTAGAAAGAATTTTTACCCGAGCCACCACCGCTGGATGAATTTTCAGAGGAAGAAGAATTGAGGAATGCAAGATGCCCAATATCCTGAATCTAACCCTCAATTTCTCCCGGGTGGGCTCAATGTGAATATCGGAAGCCTCCGCCTCCACCGCGTATCTAATTATCACTCCCACCACCTTGGAGATAGGTGCCTCCTCAACCATTCTTTCCATCTCTTCTATCTCTATCTTCTTTCCCCTTATCTCCTCGGATCTAATCTCGCTTTCCAGCTCTTCTAACGCCTTGCCTACCTCTCTTCGTGGGGCGCGATATTTTTTCAAAACCTCCCTTAGATTAGAGGGGGTGATAAGAAAAATTTTATAAGAAAAGCCACCACGCCTGGCTAAAAATTTAATCGCCTCTCTGGCTTTAAGGTCTTCGGGCCAGACCATACCTATTTCCAGTGTTTTATTATGTTTCCCCAGAGGAGCAATCTGATAAAACCGGGCCGACTCTTCAGGAACCAGTTCCAAAAGATCAGAAGAAACCTTATCCAAAGAAACCTTTTTCAAAGGAAAACCAAGCAATCTACTTTTGATTCCAAAAAGAACATCCTCAGAAACAATTCTCTTTTCAAGAAGAACCTCCTCTTCCTTTTTTCCTGAGTTTCTAATTTCGTAGTCCAAAGAAAGCGCTTCTTCTTTATCTAAAATACCTTCTTTGACCAATTGTCTAAGTAGTTTGGACATTTTTTATAATTAGTATAATTAGACAGGGCTAAAAAGCCGAGGTGGGAGTAACGCTAGTAGCAGGGCTGAGCAAAAACGGAGAGTAGGGAGCAAAAGGGTTTTCTCTCCCTATCTGGCCCTCAAAGGGTTTAATTTTTTCGAAGGGCAAGGCATTTTCAAAAAATGGATTTTTGAAAATATCAAAATTTATCTCAATTTTCTCCAAATAAGAGCTCTGTGGCAATTGAATAAATGAACTACTTTTTTCTTCCTTCTTGGGAAAGCCATAGTGAAGCACCATAAAGGTAAGAAAAACTATAACCACCAAAGCAACCAGAGCCAAATACCCTTTCTTTTTCTTTTCTTGAAAAGTAAGCCTTGCCATAAAATTAATAACTGTAAATTTTTAATTTAATCTCGAAATTTGTTGGCTGATCCTCCTTTACAGAAGAAAGGGAAATCTGATCAATTTCAATTAGCCTTGAACTTTTCTCCAAAGATGAAAGAAAACCCAAAAAGCCAGAATAGGTACCTGAGAGGGATAAATTAAACTCTGTTGCCTTCATCCTTGCACCCTCTTTTGCTAGTGGCTGAGAAGCCGTTTCTTTTTTCTTTCTGCTGGTAGAGCCTGGAATCCAAGGTCCAAAAGAAGGCCCTTTTTTTTGTGTCTGAACATTGGACTCTCTCGCGGGGGTTTTTTCTCCTGGACGGCTATAACTATAACTTCTAATAAGCAGACCGTGGTCTGAGGCAGTTTTCTGAAGATAATTTAGGAAGGAAAGCAAAGATGGATGCTCAGGAATGGCAGTTTTGATTATCTCCATTTGCTTTGAATACTTTTTTAATTCCTCCTCTAAGGACTGGATTTTTTCTCGGCGCTGCTGCGCACTTCTGACAACAATCTCTCTTTGGAAAATCATTTTATTTTTTTCTTTAAGTTTTTGGTATTGCGGCCTTACCCAAAAAACCCCCAGTAAAAAGGAGACAAAAAGCAAAATAAAGGTATTTGTTATATTTATTCGCTTCATATCACCTAAAGGGCAATTGTTATTCAGCCAAGGCAAAAACACTCGGGTCAAAAACAAGTTTAATATTAAAATCTAATTTTCCCTCTTTTGTGACTGAAAAATTAGAAAGAGATACATCTTTTACCAGTGGCTCTTGCTCAAAAATCATCAACTGCTGGGCTAGGGTGGTAAGGCTTTTAGTGGTTCCCGAAATTTCAACCTCCGGTTCCTCTAGATTAATAGATAAACTAACAATCTGGACATAGGGATGAATAAGAGCAGCAAGCTTCTTCGTTTGGGAAAAGGGACCCTCAGAACTACCCAGAAACATTGAAGGAGTCCTGTGCTTTTTAAGTAGGGCTTGAAAATCTTCAATCATTTCCTTCTTTTGCCTAAATTTCTTCTCCATCTCCAACAATTTAAGTTCAACAATCTGGCTATTTAAGCTCTCAATTTTATTTGACGCCCTTTTATTTAGGTAAAACAAAACTGCGGAACCAAAAATTGTCAGACAAAACAAAAACAAGGAAAGGTAATAAATCCCAATTGTCCAAAAAGGAGTCTCTCGCTCAGATTTGGAAACAATTTCAATTGCCATATTATTCCAGACCACGAAGGGCCGCCCCAACAGCGATAGCGTAAGAGGGGCCCAAGGCAGTAAGGGTATTTTCTAAAATAGAAGGGTGGGAAATATTTGAAGAAGGAGCGGCTGTCTCTACCTCCATTTTTAACTCATCTATTAGATATTCTTTCAATCCCAGCAAAAGAGACCCCCCTCCCCCCAGGACTATCTTTTGAACCCTTTTTAATTCTGACTGATAGAAATTTTCCATCGCTCCGCTAATCTCCTTTGAAATTAACCTAGCCCCGGGAAGCAGAGCCTCTCTCAGACCCTTGACATTCTTCTCTTCTCTCGGGCAAAGACCATAACTCTTTTTCAATTCTTCGGCCTGTTTATAATCTATATTAAAGGATTTTGAAACCGCCTCTGTCAATTCCTCTCCCGAGATATCAAAACTATAACTTCTCTTCAATACCTCATTGTCTATTATACTACAGGTTGAGGTCTTTTCGCCAATATCCACCAAAGCAATGATTTTATCCTTTTCCTTGATTGAAGAACGAGCAAAGGCAAATACCTCTGCCTCCAATATTCGGGTCTCAAGTTGAGCCAAGGCAGTGAGCGTTTGGTACTGATTAACAATTTCCTTAGGCACAATCACCAAAAGAATCTTTATCTTTTTCTTTCCTTTTTCAACTATTTGCCAATCAAGGACTATCTCGGACAAGGGAAAGGGGCTACGGTGCCGGGCTTCATATTTAACTGCCTCGGGTATCTCCTCTTTAGTCATCAAAGGAAGTTCAAACCATGTAAATAGAGTAGAGTAGTCCGGGAGGGTAAAAACCGCCCTCTTTGTTTTATTCCGGCCCTATCCAGAGCCATCCTTATCGCCTTGGCAGTTATTCTTGGGAGAACTATATTCTCTCCTTCTCTTTTGCGCATCAACCTCTCTTTGGGCGGTTTGAATCCAATATAGTTTTCAAGCCTTGTCTTCTTTCCCCTCCTCGACAACTCAACAATTTTAATAGAAGAAGAGCCAATGTCAATGCCCAAACATCTTCTGGAAAAAGAAAATATCCTAAAGAGAGGGAAGGTCATAGCTTGCGATTTTCAATAGATCATTATAGCATAATTACAATATGCCTCCAAGTCGTTTTGCCGCCAGTATTCTAGACCTTCTTTTCCCCCGACTCTGCATCAATTGCCAAAGAGAAGGAGATTATCTCTGTCCTGACTGCTTCTCCCTTTTGGAAATTTCAGACATCCATCAAAAACACCCAGGCAAAAACCTAAACGATGTTTATTTTGCTCTCCCCTATAAAGGCCCTCTTATCAAGAAGTTAGTCCGGGCCTTTAAGTACCCACCTTTTATTAAAGAACTGGCGCAAACCTTGTCTGAAATTATTATAGCCCATTTTCAAATGTCAGACAATGTGGAAAACTTTAAAAACTACACCGTGGTTCCTGTCCCCTTGGAAAAGAAAAGGATGAAGTGGAGGGGGTTCAATCAGTCAGAAGAAATCGCAAGGCATCTTGCCAACCATTTCAAACTCCCCCTTGCTTTCAGTGTACTAGTAAAAACCAATCCCACCACACCTCAGGTTAACCTCTCCTCTAAGAAAAGAGAAGAGAACCTAAGGGGGGTATTTTCAATAAAAAATGCCCAATCAATCCAAGGTAAAGATATTCTCTTGGTAGACGATGTCTACACCACTGGCTCAACAATGGAGGAATGCGGCTATGTCCTGCATCAGGCAGGAGCGAAAAAAATTATTGGAATAGCAGTTGCCCAGGCAATCCCCGGAGAGGACTAGTTCTGTATCCGGGTAGGTAGAATGGCAATCGCAAAAAGAGCCAAACAATGTACCCGGTTTGTGCTCTTAATAGTTGATTTATTGAAATTCAGTGGTAAAATAAAAAATAAGGTAGGTTGTGCCGAATTGGCTAAGGCACCAGTCTTGAAAACTGGCGGGTATTTTAATACCCTTGCAGGTTCGAGTCCTGCACCTACCGCCATTTTTTAATCTCGGAAATCGGTGGGTTCTTCTTTGAAGAAAATAGTAATTGGATTTAATAAAAGCAGTTTGGGGTATAGAAATAACAGATATGTCTTAGTTCATCATCAAGTTTTAGATATAAATCTATTGAATCTTTTGTGGTTAACCAACTACAGGAAGGAAAGATAATTACCGAAACATTTATATTGGAATTTTGAGATAGGTCAATGAAATAAGAAATAAGTCCATTAACGCAATGGCTGTTTGTCCCAAATGCCCCTCCTAAACTCTTCTTCCTTCTTATAAGATATGTGGTTCTGTTGCTTAATTTTTTTTCAGAGAAAACAAGGTCTCCGTTGAACCTACAAGGCAGAATATCTCTAAACCCTAGTCCGTTTTTCTTCATAATTAGGAAATAGGGACCTGGCAGTCTGTTTATGTAATTGTCAAAAATTATTTTCCTTGCCTCTGGCTTTAAATAGGCGTCATTTAGGATAAGGGAAATTCTGGATTCAATCCCACTCTCTTTCAGGTATCTTGCTGTCTGGCAAGCGAGTTCCCAGGTTCTAATAGGATTTTTGGGAACCTCATCATAGTCCTCTGGGTTTGGGATAAAATGTCCGGCAGTAATAACGACCCTTTTGTTCTGGCAATTATCTTTCAGGTATCTTTTGAATTGTTCGGTTTCAACACGGCCCGGTCTGCCCGCCTTTGAATCCAAAAAGTTGTATTCGCTAAAGATATGGGGAACCTTCCATTTAAGACAAACTCCTTTTTTGAGATATCCCGGGTCAAACATAGGACAATAAGAATTAAAAAAATCCCTTTTTTAAGGGATTTAGGGAGAGATTTTTCGTTTTGCCAAAAATATCAGCCAACGGAAAATCTCCCCCTTTCAATAATAAGGATAAGGTTCAAAAGGTTGGCTAATATCCGGCAATTTTCTAAGGTCATTTTTTGCTAAAAAAATAACCAAAATAAGCAGCAATGTCAAGTCCCTCCATTTTCCCATTGACAAACAAGGGGGGCCGTGTCAGGCAATTTAGAAATTTCATAGTACGAGCAAAATAGAAATTTCATACCTGAACCTTTAAAATTTAAAGAATTTAGACCGAAGACCGCGCCTGTTTTCTTTCCGGATTAAGAATGAACCTTCTCCAGGGATGATCGGCTGGTGGCTTCCAAGAGGATTTAGTAGCCAGGGCTGGGGTTTTGGCTTCTATTATCTTTTTTGGTCTTTCAGGTAAAGGAATGTAGTTAAGATATTTTCCTCTTAAAGAAAGGAATATCTCTCCAGAGATTCTTTCTTCTACTAAAATCTTTTCTTTCTTTCTGACTAAAACTGGTTGTTTTTCTAATAATTGGAACCACTGCTTCTTGTATCTTACAGTAAAGTCATTATTAACATATCTAACCTCTTGACGAGAAAAGATTTGCTCTAAGCTTTCTTTCTCAATCTTGGTTAGCCTTCTATGGACATTCCCTCTTTTAGCTGGAATTACTGAAAACTGAGCATTGAATTTAGGAATAAACACTTCTCTGACAAATCTATTGCCTTGCTCTGGGGTCTTAATCCCAGCTAATCTCATTTCTCTGACCAACCTATGCTGTAGTGTTGAGAAGAGTTCTCTATTCTACCCTTGGCTTGGGGGGAATAAGCAGGAATGGTCTCTATATCTAATTGCCTCATCATTCTCTGAAATTGGGTTAAAACCTGAGGATCATCCATTACTGACCTATGGGTATTCTTGTAGGTAGAAAACCTATCTAAATAGATTTTCAAGGGCTTTCCATGGGTTAAAAGATATCCTTTCCAGAAACTAGAAACCGGCCTTAGTCCTTCATCTGAAACAAACCTTAATCCAGTAATTCTATTGGTAGCGTCATCTCTGGAGGCTAAAAGACAACATAGTTTACCAGTTTCAAACCAATCATAATAGCAACCATCAAATTGTTCCATTTCACCATAGTAGTCCTTCCTTTGTCTCCAACTCCGATAATCTTCTGCCTTCTTTCTGCTCCTTGGTTTCCACAATCCCAAACCAACCATTATTTGCCTGACCTTCTCTTTAGAAAGCTTGATCTTATTGATATCTCTCAGTTTTTCCATGGCAAAGCTTGGTTTGAAGTCATAATATTCCTTCTTAAGCCAATATTTGACCTTCTCTTCAATCTCAGGTTTTAATCTCCGATTACCAGTTTTGCCTCTGCTTCTGTGAATTACTCCTTTTGCTCCCTCTTTAATTACTCTAGCCTTAATATTCTTTATCTGTCTTACTGTCAAGCTAAGCTGTTTTGCTGCCTCAGTGCCATTGATTTCTTCCCGGATTAACCTTTTAATTACCTCATACCTTGCTAATTCTTTTTGACTCATAATAATTAGTTCTTCTGCCATAGTTTTTCTTAAGATTGTTAATTAGTATCTTATAGCGACCTTTCTTAAGAAAATTATGGCAGAATTTGGGCAAGGTATGAAATTTCTAAATTGCTCAACTATGAAATTATCATATTGCTACGACATTAAATACGGGGGTCTTGACATCGCCGATAACTTTTGTTAAAATCTACCTCTGTAATCAGGTTTGATTCTTCCCCTTAGAATTAACCCTATTAGCAGTGGGGGGCATTTTTTTGCTATGGCTAAGGCTAATTTGCGATTAAAAAACTTCTCCAAATCAAAACTCTCTCTTCCTCTTCCCTACCTACTCTCTGTTCAGGAGGAAAGTTGGAAAAGATTTTGGGAAAAAGACCTAAAAGAGTTGTTCGAAGAAATCTCTCCCATAAGGGATTATAGCGGAGACGAATTTGAACTCTATTTTCTGGACTATAAATTAGACAAACCAAAGTATAAAAACAGCCTGGAAGCCAAAAAGAACAACGATACCTATGAAGCCGGGCTGCGGGCAAATGTCAGGCTGGTAAACCTAAAAACAAAAGAGGTAAAGGAGCAAGAGGTTTTTTTAACAGACATCCCTCTCATGACCGAGAGGGAAGGTTTTATTATCAACGGCGTTGAAAGGGTGTCTATCTCTCAGTTGATCCGTTCCCCTGGAGTTCTCTTTACCTGCAATGTCTGGGGGGGCAAAAAATATTTTGGAGCCAAAATCATCCCCAATAGAGGTGCCTGGCTTGAGTTTGAAACCGAGCCCTCAGGATTCATTGGGGTAAGAATTGATAGAAGAAGAAAGGTGCCATCTACCACCCTGCTTAAGGCATTTGGTCAGGAAGAAAAAGAAATCCTGGAAGCATTTGAAGAAGTTGACAAGGGACCGACAAAATATCTCCAAGAAACCCTAAAGCGTGACCCAACAAAAACTCCGGCCGAGGCAGCAATTGAAATTTATAAACATTTGAGGCCCGGCGACCTAACCACTCCTGAGATAGCCCAAGAACTAATCAAAAATATGTTCTCAAATTTTGAGAGGTACGACCTGAGCAAGGTGGGAAGGTGGAGAACGCGTCAGCGTCTCCCAGAATTAGGCGGGCCAATAACTCCAGTTCAGATCACAATTCAAGATAGGATTCTTAAAACAGAGGATTTGGTGGCGGTAATAAAAGAAATTATCCGTTTGAATAACGACCCAAAAGCAAAACCAGACCAGATTGACCACCTGGGAAGCAGACGGGTAAGAGCCATAAACGAACTGCTAGTAAACCGAATGAGGGTAGGACTTACCAGAATGGCCAGAATTATCCGAGATAGAATGTCAACCTTGGACACTTCTGAGATAACCCCGGCTCAATTAATAAACCCCCGACCCCTAATGGAAGTAATAAAAGAATTCTTTACCTCCTCTCAAATCTGCCAATTTATGGACAATGAAAACCCCTTGGCTGAATTGGAGCATAAAAGAAGATTAGCGGCCACAGGTCCCGGAGGACTAATCAGAGAGAGGGCAGGATTTGAGGTAAGGGATGTCCAGCCCTCCCACTACGGAAGAATCTGTCCTATTGAAACACCGGAGGGACAGAACATCGGACTGGTCGGACATCTGGCCTCCTTTGCCAAGGTTAATCCCTTAGGATTTATTGAAACCCCTTATTTTAAGGTAAAAAACGGAAAGGTAATAAAAGAGGTCCAGTACCTTAATGCCTACGAAGAGGAAAAATTCACCATTGCCTCTGCTGACACCCCCATAGACGAGGAAGGCAATATTATTGAAAAAGAGGTAGAGGCAAGGGTAGAGGGAGAGCCCCGGCTGGTGGAAAAGAACGAGATAGAACTGATTGATGTTTCCACCCAGCAGTCAATCTCAATCGCTGCCTCTCTTATTCCTTTTCTTCAAAATGATGACGCCAACCGAGCCCTAATGGGCTCCAATATGCAGCGCCAAAGCGTCCCCCTCATCAAGCCGGAGCATCCACTGGTCTGTACAGGCATTGAAGAACAGGTAGCCAGGGATTCGGGTCAGGAGGTTATATCAGACATTGACGGGCAGATTTTAGAAGTTGACGCGGAACACATTGTCGTAAAACCAAAAGAAAAGGGCCAAAGAACAAAGAATTATCAACTAAGGACATTTATTAGGACAAATCAATACACCACCTTTCATCAGAGACCAGTGGTCAAATTAGGACAAAAGGTTAAAAAGGGAGACGTGCTGGCGGAGGGAGCCTCTATTGAAAAAGGGATGCTGGCTCTGGGCAAAAATGTTTTAGTGGCTTTTATGCCCTGGCGAGGCGGAAACTTTGAAGATGCTATCCTAATCTCCGAGCGGCTGGTCAGAGAAGATGTTTATACCTCAATTCATATT
>Ga0180301_10001356_pt1 | contig 19326 bp, 21 predicted proteins | sample GuaBasSediGuay16_FD_121797 | JGI IMG/M metagenome (GOLD analysis project Ga0180301, IMG submission 121797) | Subseafloor sediment microbial communities from Guaymas Basin, Gulf of California, Mexico - Guay16, Core 4569-2, 12-15 cm | ecosystem: Environmental > Aquatic > Marine > Hydrothermal... | reverse complement strand
TTTTATAATATCTACATAAGTAATAAACTTTTGAAAGAAAAAGGACTCTTCTTTAAAAAGAGTATTTTTTATAACTTGTTTTAAACATTGTTCTTCATCAGAATGGTGGTGCCTTTTTATTTCATCAGCAAAGATATTATAGTATGTAATATTCTCTCCTGTTATATTGAGAAAGAATGATACAAACATAGGCGATGGCTTGATTGGTTTTAGTATTTCTTTAAAGTAAAGATAGTTTTCCAGCAGTATATTTTCTCCCAGATATATGTGTTCGAAATTCCCAAAAAGAAAATTTAGTTCCGAGGAGAGAATACTTTTTGCAGCGTCGATATTAGAGCTGGTTATAATGAGCATGCACTTTCTTTGGAAGATTATAAACTGAGAGAAATCCTGGTGAAAATTCTTGAAAATTCTTTTTAGTTCTGCAAACTCATCTATTATAAATATGCACTCTTTATTTGTTTCGTTAATAAATTTGTTGATTAGTTCCAAATCTTTTATAAGGGGAATGGTACTATTTTGTCTTAGTGTTTCTTTTATAAACGATGTAGTCATGGGTGAGAGCTGGGAAGCAGAGTATATTAGTGAATCCAGTGACCCATGTCTGCGTAGGTATCCGCTTAATATAGAGTAAGCAATATTGGTAAATATTTCTTTTTCTCCAATATAAGAAAGGTCAATGTATATTGTAACTATATCATCCAGCGAGGAATAATTGGAAAAGAGGTGATTACGAATGTAGTTTATTCTTGTTTTGTTCCCTAAAAGGGCAATATTTTGTCTATATCCATCTTTTAGGGCTTGAATTCGTTTGTTAATAGTTTTTATTGCATGCCAGGAGGCAAAGCTGTTCTTATTCATCTTTTTAATGTAGGTATAGTAAAGGGTTTTGTGTCTTGTACCCTTTTCTTATTTCAAAATGTAACAGATATATATTCCTTTGAGGGTCTTTTCCTACTTTACCTATGGCTTGTCCTCTTTTTACATAGGTTCCCTCTTTAACAAGTATTTCTGATAGATTAGTGTAGACTGTGGAGATATCATCTGTATGTTTTATTATAACGGTTTTACCGTAGCCTTTTATGTAACTGCTAAAGGTCACCTTTCCCCTTTCGCAGGCTTTGACAATAGCTCCTTTTTGCGTGGCTATTTCTATTCCTTTGATTTTTTTGTTGTTAATCCTTTCACCAAAATGAGTAAGTATTTTACCTTGAACTGGCCATAAAAACAATAGTTTATTTGTGCTTGTATAGTATTTTTTCTGTATTGGTTGAGAAGGGATGATTAGTTTAATCCCCGCCTTTAACATCCCAGGAGAAGATAAATTATTCCTTTCCATTAATGTTTTTACGTTTATATTAAATTTTTTTGCAATTGAAAAAAGAGTATCTCCTTTCTTTACAATATAATAAACCTCTTTCTTTCCTCCTCTTCTATAAGTGTAAGGAGAGGTGGCTTTTGTAGTCTTTTTGTAAGATGAGGTGTGTTCTGAAGGAGCTAGGACAGTCGTAGATATACATCCTGTGCCAAAAGAAAGGAGAAGAAATAATAAATATATATTATGTATTTTGTTGTGTATTTTATCACTATTCATAATCTACATAGCAAGAACATAAAAGCGGGCGAGCGGAATCGAACCGCCACCACTAGCTTGGGAAGCTAATGTTCTACCATTAAACTACGCCCGCGTATATCCAGCTGCTTTCTGTTATAGAAAGAACATTTGTTGTTTTTTAATAACAAAGCAATGTAGGCAATCGTTAAATATAAACTTCGAGACTCAATGGAGTAAATTGCAGCTATCAATTATTTTCAAGGAACAGAATTTACCGCACATTGTACATATATCCATAGATGAAGTCTTTAGGGATTTTCTATATTTTTTTGCCTTTTCTTCGTCAAGGGCAAGCTTGAATATCTCATTCCATTTTCTTTTTGCACGATAACGGGAAAGTTTTAAATCCCGTTGCCACTCATCTTGAAATCTTAAGAGATCTACTGAGTGGGCGGCTATCTTTGAAGCGATAACACCTTCTTTGATATCTTCTTTAGAAGGATGACGCAGATGTTCTGCAGGAGTTACTACGCACAGAAAATCAGCTCCTGCTAAAGATGCAATTGCTCCTCCAATAGCAGCGGATATATGGTCATATCCGGCAGCGATATCAGTTGGCAATGGGCCCAGAATATAAAAAGGAGCGCCATGGCATAATTTCTTCTCTAAAATTACATTGGCATATATTTCGTCAAGTTTTATATGGCCAGGCCCTTCTACCATTACCTGAACACCTTTCTTAAGGCATCTTTTAACCAACTCTCCCAGCGTTATTAACTCAGAAAGTTGTAACTTATCAGTAGAGTCGGCTATAGCTCCCGGCCTTAAAGCATCCCCTAAGCTTATGGTTACATTATATTTTCTTGCTATCTGTAGAATAACGTCAAAATTGGTATAGAGGGGATTTTCTTTATTGTTAGTATGCATCCAGCGGGCAAGGATAGCTCCGCCTCTGCTTACAATGCCACCGGTTCTTTTCTCTTTAATAAGAATATCAATTGTTTTATGTAGGATTCCAGCGTGAATGGTAAAAAAATCTACTCCTTCCTTTGCCTGTTCAATAAGGATATCGGCAATATCATTGAAACTCATTTTGTCGAAATTACCTTTACGTCTTTCTAACTCTTTGGCTACTTCGTATATAGGGACAGTTCCTACAGGAACGGATGATGAATCAATAATTTTTTTTCTTACTTTTTTTATATCCCCACCTATACTTAGATCCATAACAGTATCTGTACCATAGCGAATAGCAGTCTTAAGTTTTGCTAATTCGTCATTTAGGTCAGTTTCTTCGGTTGAAGTCCCGATATTAGTGTTGATTTTTATTTTCAAGTTTTTACCTAACGCTGTAGGTATACAACCAGAGTGTTTTTTATTATAAAGAATTACCGCCTTCCCTTCTTTAATGTTATTCTCTAATAGTTTAAAGGGAACCTTTTCTTTCTGGGCTACTTTTTTTATAAGGGCTTTTGTAAGCATTGTTTTATTAACCTTGTTGTTTCTTTTGGCTGGGGGCTAGCAAGGATACCACTGCAAATTGCCACATTGTTTATCCCCTTATTAGTTAATTTAAAAATATTTTTAATATTTATTCCTCCTATTGCAAAAATTGGTTTATTACATAAAGAATAAAGTTTACAGAATTTTTTTATTCCTGTTGCCTTAAGATTGTCTTTCGTAGTAGTGGGAAATACAGGGCCAATACTTAGATAATCTGCTTCCTTGCCGAAAAGTTTCATATCTTTATAAGAATGGATGGTTCTTCCAACAAGTTTATTTTTGCCTAAGATTTTTCTTGCGTCTTTTGTACTCAAATCCTCTGCACCAAGATGAACTCCATCAGCATGGGAAAGAAAGGCAATGTCACAGCGGTCATTTATAACAGTAATTACATGTTTTCTCTTTAACATAGAAGTTATTTTTCTTGCTATCGTCAACGCTTCACAGTTGGATAAATTTTTAAATCTAAATTGTACCATATCAACCCCTGAACTTGCAAGCCCATCAAGTAGTAAGAAGATATCTTTTCTTAATTTTTTGATAACCTCAAAATCAAGTATTAAATAAAGAAGGCCACCTTTTGAAAGTATCTTTTTCTGTTCGGTAAAGGTCATAACGTATCTTCTTGCTAATTCTTGCTATGTCAAGGTCTATTATCTTAAATAATTCCTCCATTACCCTGCTTGCTTCTTTTGCACGCTGAAAATTTACGTAAATTACATCAGTGAGGTCTTTGCGTTTCATTTCGAGCATATCGAATTTTTTGCCCCTGTCGCTATTGACGTTACGAGCATAAAGCAAGTTTCTTTTCAATTTATTCTGTTTGCCTACTTCGTCAAGTTGATGTCGTATGCGTCTCAGTTTCCTTCTTAAAAAATCATCTTGGTAAATAAAACGGAAGATGTCCTCTACTGTTCTTATACCTTCACGGCAACGGTTAATATTAGCATCAATAGCCCGGAATAATCTGGTTTTAACATCCATATTTTTCCAGAATGTTCTTTATTATTGACGATGTAGAGTATCCTTTGATGAGTTTTACTCTGATAACTTTTTTGACAAATTGGCACCCGACGATATTATTTTCTTTCCAGTCACTTCCTTTTACAAGAATATCAGGACGTATGGATTTAATGAGTTTATAAGGAGTTGGTTCTTCAAAGATTACTGCACAGTCAACGTACCTGATAGCAGAGATAATTTTTATTCTTGCCTTTTCATTAAGGATAGGTCGGCGGTTTCCTTTTATGTTCCTTATGGAACGGTCTGAATTTACAGCGACGATAAGTATATCTCCATATGATTTTGCTTTTTTTAGAAGAGCAATATGCCCGGGGTGAATAATATCAAAGCACCCGTTAGTAAAGACTATTTTTTTATTTTCACTTCTTATTTTCTGGATATACTTTCTAAGAGTAGTTTTATCTTTTAAGGTTAGGATTGATGGCATATTTAAATCACCAGTCGTAAACTATTAAATAGTTTTCTCTCAACTATTTCACATATAATATGACCAATAAGGATATGAGCTTCTTGTATGCGCGCAGTATCATCTGAAGAAATAATCAGAGGGATTTCAACCGCATTCTTAATTTCCCCCCCGTCTCTTCCTAAAAACCCTACGGTTTTCATTCTTTTTTCTTTTGCTTTTTGTAGTCCGCACAGAACATTCTTTGAATTTCCTGAAGTAGAGATGCCTACGGCAATATCACCAGGATTCCCCATAGCTTCTATCTGCATAGAAAATACATATTCAAAACCAAAATCATTTCCTAAGGCAGTAAGTATAGAGGTATTTGTTGTTAATGCCAATGCGCTTAAGGGGCGGCGTTTCTTTTTGAATCTGCCAACAAGTTCTGCAGCAAGATGTTGGGCATCGGCGGCACTGCCTCCATTACCAAAGAAGATAATTTTTTTATTACGTCTAATAGCAGAGGCAAAGATAGAAGAAATTCTTTTTATGACAGGGGTATAGCTTTCCAGGCTCCTTACAGTATTAAGGTGGTCTTCTAAAGAACTCTTTATTATTTCACTCATTCTCAATAGTTTCTTAAAGGTCCTTCTTCGTCTTCTTCTTCGAAATCTTCCGCTTCTTTCTTGGAGAAAGCTATCTTTTTCACTTCTATGTTGATTTTTAATGGCTTTTCATCTCCTAAAATAGCATGCAGCTGTTCCCTGAGTTTGGCCTGAATGTTTTCAGCAAGCTCTTTTAAGTTTACAGCCTCTTTTAAGGCAATCTTTATATTTGAGACTATCTCTCTTCTTGTAGCAAATATTTTTGGTTTTATATGAAAAATTATATCCTCCTTTGCCAGGGTCTTTTTAATCATATCTTCTATGGCTGTAAGGGTAACACTTATAAAACCTTCATCGGTTTCCGTTTTTATTGTTTTTTCTCTGCGGTAGCGCATCATCCCTTTTTGTATAAACCTTAGGAAAATGAGAATTACCAGAGCGCCGGTTAGAAATGTGACTATGCGAAGAGGAAGATTTTGTGCTATTGCGGTTTTTAAATAGATTAGATATGTAGTTATATCTAAATATTCTACATTTAAGGAAATTCCTATAAGTCCTATGCCTACAGCAAGGGAGATAATTACATAGATAATTATACTAATAAAATTCATCCTTTCCTCCTTTTAATAGACCAACAATTACCTATTCCTTTTCCCCTTCTAAGAATTTATTTAAAAAGGAAGTATTATAGTTACCTCTTTTAAAATCAGGGTCATTGATGACCCTTTTACAAAAAGGTATAGTTGTTTTTATCGGTTCTATCAGGAATTCATCAAGTGCCCTATTCATTCTGTTTAGAGCTTCTTCGCGGTTTTCTCCTTTTGTTATCAACTTAGCGATAAGAGAGTCGTAGAAAGGCGGAATCTTGTATCCCGAATATATATGAGTATCGATTCGTACATCTTTGCCGCCAGGAATATAGCTAAACTCTATAAGGCCACAGGAAGGAATAAAATTGTTATCAGGGTCTTCGGCATTTATACGGCATTCTATAGCGGCGCCGTCGAACTTAATATCGTCCTGTTTTATATTAAGTTTTTCTCCTGCGGCAAGGAGAATCTGCATTTTTACCAAATCTATTCCTGTTATTGCTTCTGTTACGGGATGTTCTACTTGAATTCGTGTATTCATTTCCATAAAGTAAATATTGCCTTTTGTGTCCATTAGGAATTCCATTGTTCCTGCGCTTGTGTATTTTATGTGTTTTGCTCCTCTTATAGCATATTCGCCCAGTTTTTTTCTCATTTTTGTGTTTACAACAGGAGAGGGAGATTCTTCTATAAGCTTTTGATGCCGTCTTTGGATGCTGCAATCGCGTTCTCCCAGGTGGACTACGTTTCCATAGTTGTCGGCGATGATTTGTACCTCGATGTGGCGGGGATTTTCGATATACTTTTCCAGGTAAATGGTAGAGTCTCCAAAGGCGGCTTTTGCCTCTGATTGGGCAGTCATTAAAGCTCCGATTAGACGCACGTCACTGTGACATACCCGCATTCCCCTTCCTCCACCTCCCGCCTTTGCTTTCAACATTACAGGATACCCCATTTTTTTAGCCATCTTTAGAACTTCTTCTTTTGTCTTTATTCCTTCTTCGCCACCCGGTATTAGAGGAAGGCCCGCTTTTCTCATTGATTCTTTTGCTTTTATTTTATCTCCCATTAGTTTGATATTTTCACTGGTGGGGCCAATAAATTTTATGCCACAGGACTCACAAATTTCCGCAAAATGGGGGTTTTCTGCAAGGAAGCCATAACCGGGATGAATAGCATCACTGTCAGTAACTTCCGCAGCACTTATAATATTAGAGATGTTGAGATAACTTTCTTGAGGGGTTGGTTTTCCTATACAAATTGCTTCATCGGCAAACTCTACATGGAGACAATTCTTGTCCCCTTCAGAGAACACCGCTACAGTTTTTATGCCCAGTTCTTTACATGCACGTATTATACGAATGGCAATCTCTCCTCTATTTGCAATAAGAATTTTAGAAAACATATTATTATAGAGGTTTGACTAAAAAGAGAGTCTGTCCGAATTCAACTGGTTCAGCATTTTCTACTAAAATCTTTTCAATAATACCTGAGACATCCGACTTTATTTCATTCATAAGCTTCATTGCTTCTATTATACATACAACATCACCTGGCTTTATTTCATCGCCAACATCAACATAAGGTTTAGCGCCTGGTGAGGGAGCACGATAGAAAGTTCCTACCATAGGAGATTTAATCTCAATAACGTTGTTTTCTTTTGCAACAGTTTCTTCTTGTTCTGCGGTAATTTTATTCTCCTTAATTACTATAGGAGCTTCTTGGTTTGCCCTTTTTAGTTTTATTCTTTTGCCCTTTTCCTCAATTTCTAACTCACAAAGGTTATGTTCGTTCATAAAATCAATCAGTTCTTTAAGTTCTTCTTTGTTCATGGCACTTCTTCCTTTCTTTATATTCTTCCTATATATTCTTTTTTCTCGGTATCTACTCTTATCGTATCTCCACTATTTATGAATAACGGGACAGGGATGATTATACCTGTCTCTAATTTTGCTGGTTTCGTATTTGCTTTGACACTGTCTCCTTTAAATCCTGGCTCGGTGTCTATCACCTTTAACTCAATTACCTTAGGGAGTTCTAAGTTTATAAGTTCGTTTCTATAAAAAAGACCGGTTAGTTCCAGATTATCCTTAAGCCATTCTACTTTATCTTTAATATGCTCATACTCCAGGACGAGGTCATTATAGGTATCTAAATCCATAAAATGAAAAATATTGTCTTCGCGGTATAAATACTGAAGAGTGCGTCTCTCAATAAAGGCTTCTTGTATTTTATCAGAATCACGCAATGTGAAATCTAACACCTGAGATGTTTTTAGATTTTTTAATTTTACTCTGCAGAAAGCAGAACCCCTTCCCAGTTTAGCGTGTTCGCATTCTAGAATAGTATAGAGCTCGTCGTTGAATACAATAGATATTGATGGTCTTAAATCACCAATTGATAGTGCCACTTAATATCTCCGCTTTATTTCTTTTTACTAGGACCATATCTTCTACTCTTATACCGAACTTCCCCGGCAAATATATTGCCGGTTCTATTGTAATGACCATGCCGCTTTTTAATACTGTTGAGCTGTTATGGTTGACAAACGGCTTTTCATGTACATTTAGTCCTATTCCATGGCCCAGTCCGTGCCCAAAATATTTACCGAACCCTTTCTTATCGATAAATGCACGCGCTGCCTTGTCTACTTCTTTTGCTTTTATGCCCTCTTTTATTTTATCTATAGCTAACTGCTGCGCTTTTCTTACAATATCGAAGATTTTCTTTAAAGAAAGAGGCATTTTATCTGAAAAGAATACCCTTGTCAAGTCAGCACAGTATCCATAATACCTTGCCCCTAAGTCAATTAGGACAATCTTGTTAGTTTGTGAGTATTCCTCGGTAGGGATATGATGGACAAAAGAAGAATTTTTGTTGAATGCAACAATAGGATTGAAAGAAGGGGATGAGCCATTTTTTAAATGCAAAAATCTTATTATTTCAGTCTGCAGGTCTTTTTCTCGTGCATAATGATCTTTTATTTCCCTCGCAAAGAGAAGAGCATCTTTGGTTATATGGATGGCTTTCTTAATTAGGCTTATTTCCTTTTTTGTTTTTATCATTCGCATTCTTTCTGCAGGCGACTCCTTTGGTAAAAAAAATATATGTTCTTTTAAGGCACACTCTTTAAACTTCTTGTATTCTAAGTAAGAGAGATGTTTTTCTTCAAACCCAACTTTCTTTATTCCCATCTTTTTTATAGTCTTTATTATCTGTTCAAACATATTCGAGCTTATTGTTTTAAGGCACCACGTCTTTATCTTATTTGCTTCTTGGGCATATATAAAATTAGTAAAGTATATTATTTTATCACGGTTAAGAAGAAGGTACCCTTCGGCTTCTCTAAAACCAGTAAGATAGGTTATATTTATGGGGTTAGAAAAGAGAAAAGCCTCTAGATTATCTTTCTCTATAATATGTAAGGCTTGATTGACCCGCTTATTCACTTAAGATACTTTTTACTGCTTCCAACGCAAGCAGGTAACTTAGACTGCCTAAGCCTGTAATTGTTCCAATTACTACATCAGAGACAAGGGATTTCTTTCTGAATTCCTCTCTTTTTGCTATATTAGATATATGTACTTCTATTGCTGGTTTGTTCCTTGCCAGCAGGGCATCTCTTATTGCCACAGAAGTGTGAGTATAGCCGGCAGGATTGATGATAAGAAAATCGTAATTGCCCTTTGTTATTTTATCAACAATTTTTCCTTCCGAATTTGACTGAAAGATTTCCAGAGATACATTGAGTTTTTTTGCCTTTTCTTTTAACTGTTTGTTTAACGCTGCAAGCGTACACTTCCCGTATATAGAAGTTTCTCTCTTACCAAGCATATGAAGGTTGGGGCCATGAATGAGAAGTATTTTATGTTTCTTTCTTTTCTTCAATTTCTGCCTCCTCAATAAGCATAATGGGTATACCGTCTCTAATAGGATATCTTCGTTTGCATTTTATACATACTATTTTGTTGTCTTTCAATATAACATCTGCTTTGCAGGCAGGACACGCCAGTATTTTAAGAAGTTCGTCATCAATCATTTTTCCGCATCTCTTTCTTTTACATATAGCATTCTTAGATTGAATAAAGACTCTTCCAATACTGCTTCTTCTTCCTTTGTAAGATTCCCTTTAGTTTTATCTTTTAGTATGCCGAGCGTATCAATCAAATATTTAGCTTGTTCCATATTCTTCTCCAGCTTATTTGTTATGGGATTTTCTAACTTTCCCATAGCTATCATCGCCTGCATACTCAACGAAGATATAAAAATTGTAAAAGTAGGCTCGTGATAGGTGGTTTGGTTTTCTTTGGCCTGCTGTTTTTCTTTATTTACCTGGTTTTTCCAGCTCTCATCTACTTTCTTTTTTATTTCTTCTTTGTTCATCTTTCTCCTTTCTAATAAATCACTGCCCCTAAATACCCAACAACCGATGAGTAGTCACCACTTGTGTCTGCACTTGTCTGATAAAGGGTTACGGTTGCTTTGTGAGCCTTTAATAGTTTGCAGCAGGCAATAAGAATACAAACCGGTGCTATGCCACACATAGATATATTGTTTTTTCTTGCTTGTTTTAACAGATTTTCTTCATCGAGTTTCATTATACTTTCTATGGCGATGCTGTCTTTTTTTCTTGCTTGGGAGTCTTCTTCGTAGTGGGTCATATCACTGCTGGCTACAATCAGAATGTCACTTTTGTTATTTACTGCCTTGGATATATCATATGCTACCTTGCGGTACGTTTCTAAATCTGCTGTTGCACATACAATAGGAACCAGTTTGAATTCACCGAAGAAATGGTACAGAATAGGAAGCTCTACTTCTATAGAGTGTTCATGTAAGTGTGCTGCATAGTCTTCTTCAATTATATTGCTGTTGCTAAGTATTTGCTGGGCGAGTTCTTCTTCAACCCTTATTGTTCCAAAAGGAGTTTCCCATTCTCCTTTAGCAAACATACTGAAGGGTTTTCCTAATCCTGTATGATTTGGCCCCAATACTATAACTTTATTTTTCGGCTTTATTTTCTCTACAGTTATAGTGGCTACTTTTCCTGAATAGATGTATCCGGCATGGGGAAGAATTACTCCTTTAGCGTCTATCTTAGAGGTTTCTTTTTCTCTGAACCCCTCTATTGTTTTTTTTAACCTATGGGGGTCTGCACTATAAAATTGATCTGCTACTATAGGTTTTCTTGTCATTTTACCCTCAGTTTTTATTATGATAGCACCAAACCTATCAATGTCAATTGTTTTTGAAGTATATAGAAACATTAAACTGCAGACGCGGGTAATTCAATTCAGGAGGAAAAGGCGGAAAAGGAGCAGCTTCTTTTATGCTTTTTAAGGCGATTTCTGTTAGCTCTTTGTTTCCCGAGGAGGTAGTGTTTAGATATATTTCTTCTAGGTTTCCCCCATTGGATACAATAAAAGTTAGAAAAACTTGCCCCTGGGAGCTAGAGTTGTAATACCGATAAGCATTCACTCTTATTTTCTCTCTTATCAGGTGATAATAGTCCATGTAAGCAGGATTCTTCTTAAGCTCTTTTTCTCTTGGCAGGTCTGCAAGAATAATACTTTTAAGACTGTTATCTAATATTTTTGGTTTTTTCATGACAATATGGTTTTTGTTACCGATATTGATTTTATTTGCGAGATTCTTTATGTAGGGCGGTGGTTTTACTGTATTTAATGGCTTATTATTGTGAGCCGTTTCTTTCTTGTGAGGAATTTCTTTAAGTGACGTTGTTATAATTTCTATATCTTTTTGTTTGATATTCTTTGTAGTAAGTGTCTTTTTCAGGGCTACCTTTGGAATGACTACAAGAGCTGTTATATGCAGCAATAAAGATATAGATAAGGCAAGATACCACCTACTTGCTTGACTGTTCATTGTCTTTCTTTTGTTTTTTCTTCTGGGTGCCGTGCTCATCTACAATCTTAAAAACGACACCTCTTTTATCCTCATAAAGAATTTTAAAATGGGGGTTACTTTTTATGTTCATACTGTAAAAGTTAGCGTTTTTCCGTGTATAACCATATGAGGCGCTGAAGTATTCTTTTATCATCAGTTGGGGGTTTTTATATTGTCCGTCTGCAATATCTCTGTAAATGTTGTATAACCTTTTATTATAATAGATCATAAATATGGGGTCGAGCATTAAGATATATCTATTCTTGGGGTTCATATAGAAGAAATAGGGAGAGTCGCTGAAGTAAGCATGGTATACAGTCTCTTTTGGCGGTATGTTTTTTTTCATCCACTTTCCTACTAATTCATAGTGGGTATTCCTGGAGGCATCTGCAATGAAATAGTGTAACAATCTTGAAGCGGCAAGTCCCCATAGTACTATCACTGAACATATAAAAAGCGTAATAAGAATTCTTTGCTTTCTGGGAGTTATTGTAACCTTGTGTTGTTCTAGAAAGTCTTTTAAGTAGGATGCAGTAAATATAACAATGAAAATATCTGCTGGATACCAGAATCTAACGCTTACACATCCCATAAGGATATAAAAATTTGTTACAGCAAATAAAAAAATAGTGGAAAAGCTCAATCTCAACTTATTTATCATTTTGTGCCAGACAGCTATAATCAATAATGCTATGGCAAAGAAGTTGAAGGAAAGTACTATTTTTGTGCTTACAGGAAGGAGCTCTCCACCAAAGGGAATTTTCTTATCGAGAAACATGTAGAAAGGCACCAGCACTGCGTTAAGATAAAAGACCAGAAGGTTGTTAGGAAAATAGGGATGAAATACACATCCTATTGATACACCGAGGACCGCAGCGTAGATATTTCTTAAGAAAAAATCCTTACAATATAAATACCTTACTACCTCACAGAGAATAGCAAAGAAGATAATAAGAGGAAAAGATATATGGGATAAAGGGTAGATTAGGGATAAAAGGAAAACCATTTTCCACTTCTTTTCCATAAGAAAAGTTATTGCAAGTATATTTATTATAGTTACTACATTGGTAGGCCTTAATTTTACATAATAAAGAAGAAAGTATGGAATGAGAAATGGAAGAAAAATAAAAATAGCTGTTAGAGAATAGGAGAGGTATTTTCTTATCACAAAAGCAAGTGATAATAGAAGGAGAATGTTAAGAAATACAATAGTTGCCTTGGCAGCAACCTTAAGGTTTCCTAGGTAGGTGAAGGGTATAGCAATTATGTGTAGCGTTAAGTCTTTGTCGCCAAAGTACTTAGCCAACACAGAGAATCTTGCCCACCAAAAGTTGCGAAAGAAGCCATTTGTTCTTATCAAAGAGGATAGCTTTATATGATAATACCCATCTATACCGTATAATGTGGGAGAAATGTATTGAAATATAACAGATAAAACGATGAGGGCAAAAAGAGTGATGCTTAAAACTATTTTTGGTGAAATTTCTTTTTTAAGAAGTCCCATTGAATTATTTTATCTTATAAAGCATACTATGGCAAGAAATAAGACTCTAAAGCACTGTCAACATTTATTCGCAAGTTCTAAAGAGTAGCTCTCGGTTTGTCCCTTCCAAAAATTAGTTAATTTTAAAGAGTTCTGTTTATTTTGAAGAAGATTGAAATAGGGATAAACATAATTAATTGCACCCTTTAGCCCCGACAGTTGTCAGATATTATTAAACTCAGGTTAAATCCTTTAAGGCCACGGCGGTAGAGGTCATTTAACAGACTTAACCGCTCTCCTTCAGATTCTCTAACCAGTTTATTTAGATGTCAATTACCTGTCTTAGAAATGCGCGAAGAATGGTTTACAGGATATTTCAGGCTCAGTTAATATAACGCTTCCTAAGACTCTAGAATTTTATTCTTATTCCCCATAAGTAATTTCTTTCAGGAGAAGGATAAAGGGCTTTCTTTGTGGCCGTAGAATCGGTAGCTGCGTATTCGTTATACTGTTCATTAAAGATATTTCTTATACTAACATAAAACTCGAAGTTTTTCTTTTTATATTGTAGCCCTACATTAGTTACCCAGAAGCTGTTCAGTTTATCTAGAGAGTTATTGAGGTCATTAATCAAGTATGTTTTGCTGCGATACACAGTATCAATATTTATACTTATTCCTTTAGGAAATTTATGGTTAAAAGAGATATTTAATTTTGAATGAGGAACAGCAGGTATTTCTTTATTGTTATAAGGTCCTTTCTTGAATCTTGCTTCAGTGGCTCTATATCCTAAAGATAGTTCTGTGGAAGAAGATAAGGCTAACTTAATATTTAAGTTTAATCCCTTATGTGCGGTTTTTTTGTAATTGGCATTAGAAAAAGTTAAAGGGTCGTAATAAAGCTCATTGGTGGCATTCATAAGGAAAAAGTCAATGTTTGCAGTAATATTCTCTGTAGGATTTATGTTGATTCCTGTAACTATAGTTTTTGATATCTGGGGTTTCAAATTTTTATTAACCGGAGGGCTGGCAAAAGAACTAAAATATTCGTCAGTTTTTGGTATGCGAAATCCCCGCGAGAAGTTAAGGAAGAAATTACTTTTATTATTAAACTGGTAATTGAGGCCTGCTTCATATGATTCTTCGTTAAAGCTTATTTTATCGTCAACAAGAAGAGATGTTGAGTAATAGTCGAAGTTAAATTTTTCTTTTTGAGTGCGGAATCCTAAGTTAAGCAACAGGCGTTTTGTTAAGGATATATTATTGTTTATGAAAAATGCACAATATTTTCTGTCGATATCTGTATAATTGTCGGAGTTAAATATAGATAGATCATCAGTATCAGCGCTGAAATCACCACGGAATATTTCTATGCCTCCTATTAAATTATGTGTGACTTTTAGCGTATCAAACTTCAAGAATAGGCGGTTTGTTATATTTATGTTTGTAAGATGTTTGTCAACAATAGAGTCCCATCCTCCATAGCTTAACCAGTTGTCTACCCCGTTTTTGTTGCGATAGGAAATGTCCATTATTAATTTTTTAGATGGGGAAATTTTATGTGCTAGTGATATTGCGAGATAGTTATCCTCCATATGAGAGTTGTCATTGGGATATTTTGAGTCCCTGCGAGTATACCCCGAGGATAAGTCGCTTTCATAAATTGCGCCGGGCAGTCCATAGTAGTAATGGTGATGTCCCATCTCAAGGTTTAAGCTGGTAGCGTTGTCAATTTTTCCGTAGAGATTTATATTTGCGTACCGGGAACGGTAATGGCTGTTCCTGCGATATCCGTTTGTTGAGGAATACTCTGTATATGAAGAAAACGATAGTCTTTTACTCGTTGTGCTTAGATAAATAGCCTCTTTGTTATAGGAGTAACTACCTCCCTCGCTTTTTATCTCAAACCTGAAAGGAAGGTTTTGTGGCTTACAGGTAATTATATTTATTATTCCGCCACAAGAATTATCTCCATAGAGGGCAACCCCTCCTCCTTTTATTATTTCTATCTCTTCTATATTATCAAGTGGTATTTGTGTCCAATCAATCCCGCTTAAATCTATATCGTTTACTCTACGACCATTTACAAGAACAAGAATATTGGAGAGAGCGTTATCGCCAAATCCCATAAGGTCAACATTAGCTTTTATGCCTGTTCCGTACCAGTCACTTATATTTATAAAAGAGGTATTTTTTAATAACTCAAGAATATTTGTAACGTTTTTATTCTCTATTTCTTTTTTTGTAATTTTTTTGATACTGTATGGTACGGTATAGATTGATTTACTTTCTTCTTCTCCATAGTAGGGAGTCACCACTATTTCTCCTAAGTCAATGTTTTCTTGGCTATAACAGGCAAGAGCTGTTGCAATTGTTATAACAGAAGCAATAAAGTATTTAGACACAGTTCCCTCCTTTTTACCAGTCCCTAAAATAAAAAAACCCTATACCGTTCTGGTATAGGGTTGCACCCTGATTTCTTTACCCTTAAGATAAAAAATCTTTAGGTTATGTCCTGCGCATACCTAAAGGTTATCTTTTTTCGGCAGGTCTTCTGGCTTAAGGATCATCCTATTCCTTGCGCCTTCCCATCCTTTAGGATAGTGGCACTTCACCTTATCTTCTTTTAAGAAGACAGGAATAGCAAGTTTCGTCCCCTTTTACAGCTCCGGGAGAGCCCCTGATTTTTTGTTTTTACAAAGCACAGGGTTCCCTTTTAAGCCTTTTAGGCACCGAAAAAATTATTTCTCTAAAACAATTTAAAGAGCAGATTAACTATATAACAGAATGGTTCTTATGTCAAATAATTTTTATTGAAAAGTTATTCTTCTCCTTCAATTTTGAAAGGAGAAGAATATTTTATTTCGCTAATTGTAGTTAAGCGGATACCTAATACATATGTGCCATCGGGCAAATCAGTGGGTACAGAGAACTTTAATTCTCCTGTGTTATCGACATCTTCCGCTATCTTTGCAGAAGAAATTAGCTTTTTATCTTCTTGTTGCCTGAAGAGATTAATATATACTTTTGCTTCTTTCTGTGTAGCTTTTGTTTTCCATTGAATAGAGTAAGTTTTACCTTTTCTCCAGACAGTATCTTTGTCTGGTGTTATGATGGTAATAGGAATGGGGGGAATTATATGAAATTCCTCGCTAGAAACACGTGCTTCTGTGTTGATGCTTGTTATTTTTATCTGATAGTTTCCTTCTTCTATATTATCTGGAATTTTAACTTCGTGGTGACCGTTATTGATAACTTTTTCTGCAAGAGTAGCTATTGGTTTTTTGTCCCTGTACAGTTCTATTTTTAAGCGGGATATATTCCGTGCACTGTAAGAATAATTTAACCATTTGACATCAAGGGTTTCACCTTTTTCTACTCGTGTGTTTTGGTCAGGGTAGATTATTTTAAAGTCCTCTGTATCTTGGGAGGCAGTGTAAGTATACCCTGGGAAAAGCAGGCTTCCGATAATAATAAATATGAGATGTTTCATTTCTTAACTTTTGTAGCTTTTTTGCGATAGTTTATAGCTAATTTTACCATTCGTTTTAAAGAAGTTGTTACTTCTGGCCAGTCACGTGTTTTAAGACCGCAGTCCGGATTAAGCCATACATTTTCTTTGCCAAATATTTTTATAGCTTTGCGTAAGACTTCCTCCATTCTTTTAAGGCTTGCTGGGTAGCGGGAGTGGATATCCCAGATACCAGGGCCTATCTGGCGGTAAAACTTTTTGCGCTTGAAGTCGTCAATTATCTTTGCCTCTTCTCTTGCCGCCTCAATGGTTATTACATCAAAATTCATTTTTAGTATCCAGTCAATTATGTCTCCAAAATCAGAGTAACACATATGAGTGTGGATTTGTGCTTTGGGAGGAAGTTTTGCTGCCATATTGAATGCTTTTATTGCCCAGCTGAAGTAAAAGTTGCGTTTTGTTTTCTTTATAGGAGCGTATTCTTTTATTGCTGGTTCATCTATCTGGATAAAGTTGATTTTATTTTTTAATAAATCCTTTGCTTCTTCGTTCAAAGATTTTGCCAGTTCAAAAGCTATTTTATATATTGGTTCGCAACGCAAGTTGTAACTCCACGCGATTATTGTGACAGGCCCTGTGAAGATTCCTTTTACAGGCTTAGAGGTAAGTGATTGTGCAAAGGTTATTTCTTTCATAGTTAATGAAGATTTACGCTGTATAGTAGAATAGATTATGGGAGGCCGATATACTCTTGTTCCATAAGAGATTACCCATCCACGTTCTGTAGTAGAAAATCCTTTCAGCTTCTGTGCGAAGAATTCTACCATATCAGAGCGTTCAAATTCTCCATGTACCAGGACATCGAGCCCTATCTTTTCCTGGAAATCAATTAAATTCTTTATCCGCGACTTTATAAATTCATCATATTGTCTTTGGTTTATTAAGCCGCGTCTATAGTGACGGCGCATTTTGCGCAACTCAATATCTTGTGGAAAGCTGCCAATAGTTGTCGTAGGAAAAACCGGCAGGTTGAAAAGCTTTTTATGGAGTTTTCTTCTTTTGCGAAATTCAGTATTACTTATAGAGCCTACAGAGAACATCTTTTTTGTAGCCTTTATGTGCTTTTCAGTAATTTCTCTACTCCAGTTTTCTGCTTCTTTCACCAAACCCTCTGATACTTCTTTGATTAGATGCAGTTCGTAGAGTTTTTCTTTTGCAAAGCTTAATTTGTTTCTTATAGATAGATTTAAATTTCTTTCGTTTTCTAAGGTAACAGGAAGGTGGAAAAGAGGGCAGCTGTTAGAAACCATTATTTGTTCTTCACTCAATCGGGCAGTCTTTTTGATATACTCGAGGAATTTGATTCGGCCCATAATGTCTGCCCGCAGAGGGTTTTTACCGTCGATTATTCCGCATATAAGCTTTTTCCCTTTAGGGAAGCGGTTTCTTCTTAGAATCTTTAAGTTGTCTACGCCTGATATGAAGTCAAGGCCTATTCCTGAAAAGGGAAGGTCATAGAGTTTGGGAAGAAAATCTACGCTCTCGTAATAAGTAATGAGATTTATCTTAATATTAGCGCTCAGAACCTTACGGTATGTTTTAAGTATAGATTTTACTTCTGCTTGCGTAGTGTCGAGACAAAAAGCAGGCTCTTCTAGATGGATAGTTCTTACTCCTTCCCTGGAGAGTTCGCTAAACAGCCGAAGATACCATTCAGAAAGTTTGCTTAGTAAGCGATGTGTACTTTCTTTGGTACGACTTAGTTTGATTAAGGTATAGGGTCCGATAAAGAATACAGGCATATCGCGGAATAGGAAGAAATTGTTAAAATATATAAGAGGCTTATTCCATTGAAGGGAAAATTTTGTGTGAGGGGATATTTCTGGAACAATGTAATGATAATTTGTATTGAAATATTTTTTTAGCTCCAACGCATGTTTGCCGCGGGCGTAAGAGTAGTATTGATTAAGATTACGGAAGCGGTATATGCCAAATACAAGAGCAGTATCAAGGATATTGTCGTAGAAGGTGAATTCTCCAAGAGGAAAATTTTCTATACAACTTTTGTATGTTGAAATGCGCTTTTGCTCAAGTTCTAATAGTTGTGATGTTAATTCTTCTTCAGTAAGTCTATCCTTCCAGAACTCTTCGATAAATTTTTTGTATTCTCTGTTTTCTCCTAAACGTGGAAAACCATAAGCATAGGTAAACATTTAACCTCCAGATTTTAGAGGGTGGTTTCTAAAAAGCGATACTTTCTTTGGGGAGCTTGAATCTCCTTAGAAAGTATTCGTATGTGCTAAACAATAAACCCACATATATGAAATTCGCCAAAAGGGATGTTCTAAAGAAAGGGATGGCGAGGATAAAACATTTAATAAGGCCCTCTAAAGTATAAGTATACCATCCTAATAGCCATACCCCAAGGTTTGTAATAATGAAGAAAAGTATTGAAGAGATAAGGGTATAGAGCCCTATATTTTCTATTGTCTTATGTCTTTTCAGCTTACTGCCCAGATAATAAATAAGTAATATAGAGCCCCATGTGAAGAATATCGCAGAGTGTAGTCCTATTATGATGTCAGACAGTACATAAATTGCCAAAGGGATTAAGTAAGCGTGCTTTTTGTTAAGGTATACGCCACTGAACAGAGCTATACCCACAAGAGGAGAAAAATTCGCATCATGGGGAATAAGTCTTGTTAATACACCTATAGTAATTAATACTATAGCGACCATAGCAGAATTATAATAGCAAATCATTTAAATTTGTCAATATTTATTTATCATCTGCTGTATGT
>Ga0180301_10001354_pt1 | contig 19366 bp, 17 predicted proteins | sample GuaBasSediGuay16_FD_121797 | JGI IMG/M metagenome (GOLD analysis project Ga0180301, IMG submission 121797) | Subseafloor sediment microbial communities from Guaymas Basin, Gulf of California, Mexico - Guay16, Core 4569-2, 12-15 cm | ecosystem: Environmental > Aquatic > Marine > Hydrothermal... | reverse complement strand
TTAGAAGAATATGTTTATTGTTTCCTGATATAAATACAAGTTTTTTACATAATTCTTCAAATAATTGCTTGTTTTTACTTGTTATTTTTGATGGAAGGTTTCTCTCTGAAAATATGTAAACGTATTCATGTTCATAATCTGCAGTTACACTGATATGATCTGTTTTCCTGGTGACTATATTTTTTTCTTTTAACAATCTGTTTAACTCGTTTTTCTTTTTTTCTTCAACATTGTTTATATAGTTATAAAGTAAGCTATCATAATAGAGGAGATGATATAATGTGAATACATTAAACTCCTTGGTTTCGTTTAAAAGTTTATATAAAATTGTTGTTCCTGATCTATGTAGACCTAGTATGAAAACAGGTTGAAACGATAGATTCTGTATCTTATCTATATATTTATCATCTAATGTTGTTGTTTGTTTCTGGTTTTTTATTGTTGTTTTCATATTTATTACTATGGGATAAAATATATTAAGCTTTATGTATTTTTCAATTTTTATCTTATGAACCCGTTTCTAAATCCAATAAACAGTTTATCTTTCCTGAAAGAATATATTTTTACTCCTAGTAGATTGTATAGGTTTTCCCCTAAACAGATGAGTAAATTTAGAGATAAGTTGTTTAGGAGAATAGTTGAATATGCTTATAGTGTACCCTTGTATCATAGGAAGTATAAAGAAGCAGGTGTTACACCTAGTGATATAAAAAGTATTTATGATATTGTTAAACTTCCTTTTATTACGAAGAAGGATGTCATTGAGAATTTTCCAGATGGAGTTATCCCATTGGGTTATAATAAAAACGAGGCATATATTGCTAGTACAGGTGGTTCCTCTGGTAAACCTGTTTCTCTTTTTACTGATTTTTATACGATGTCTCAGAGTTTACTTTTATCTATAAGAGAGGGTATCAGCTTTGGTTTCAACCCAAGGAAGGTTAGATTTGCGAATATCGGTACACATCTGGAGGGTAGAATTGATTATGTTTTTCATAAAGCTGTGACTGAGAACGCTCAGTTTTTTAGGAAGGCTAATAGTTATTTAACAATGAATGCTTTTGATCCTATGCATGAGATCGTTGAAAGATTAGATACTTTTAAACCAGATATTATTTACACGTACCCTGTTACTCTGCAGCATATAGCTTATCTTAAAAAGAAAGGATATGGTCCTCATATTAACCCGAAGCTTTTGATGGTTTCAGGTTATTCTTTAGATGAATACACTAAACGTTATGTAGAAGATGCATTTGGATGCAGAATAGTTAACCTTTACCAGTCTGTAGAAGGAGCTGGTGACATTGCTTTTGAATGTTTCGATGGAACATGGCATGTTAACTATGATTTCTACCATTTAGAAGCTATTGATGAAAACATGGAACTAGTGGATTATGATGAAAGAGGACATGTCGTACTTACTAGGTTATTCGGTAGAGGTACACCGTTTATTAGATACACCGGTATGGATGACTGGGTTACTCTGTTACCAGAAACTCGATGTAACTGTGGGCTTTTTACACCCGTACTTAAAAACGGTGTAGAAGGAAGAGTCAGTGCACAAATTATACTACCAGATGGACGTGTCTACCCCGCAGCTTCTTTCGCGATTATCTCCCTAGTGCTCAACGAACTCAAAACATATAAAGTCACTCGTTTCCAAATTATACAACACAAGATAGACGATATAGAAATTTTACTTGTTATAGATAACGACCTTAGGGATATTGGTCCATCTGTTGATCTCATCTTCCAGAAAATCAAAGAAGCATATGAAAAAAAATGTGGACCAGATGTTAGAATTACAGTAAAAGAAGTTAAAGAAATTAAATCACCACCAGGTAAACCATTACCACTTGTTATATCAAAAGTCAAACCTGAGGAAGGATATAAAATAATTGAAGTCTAAAAAAAATTTTATTTATGGACTGGGTGGGATTTGAACCCACGGCCTCCACCTTGCGAAGGTGGCGATCTTCCAGCTGATCTACCAGCCCCCTCTTTTTTTCTCTAATTCAACCCAAAAAGTAATATGTAGAAAGAAAAAAAGATATTTGACTATTTCCCCCCTATTTGTTTGTTTCCTTCTCGTTTTTATCTTGAAAACACTATTTTTTTAGCTGATTTTAATGCTTCAACCACTGGTAGTTTCTCCCCCATCATAAACTTTTCTAATGATCCACCACCTGTGCTAATATGTGATATTTTATCAGTGAGACCAAGTTGTTCCACTGCTGCAACAGTATGACCACCACCTATTATTGAAAACACCTCAGCATTAGCTACATACGTGAATATCTCCTTAGTACCTTTCATAAAACTTGGTTTTTCAAACACGCCACATGGACCTGAGAGGAATACTGTTTTCGCAGTTGACAAGATATCTTTAAACTTTTGTATAGTTTTGTCACCAATATCATATATATAATACGGTGTGGGTAACTCTGAAAAACTTATTTCACTTCTACTTGTGTTTTCTTCTACAGCAAAATCAACGGGTAAATATATGTTTTCCCCATGTTTATCTAACAATTCCTTAATTTCGTTATATATCTCAGGTGAACCTTCTTTTGCTAATAACTCCTCGTTTTTCTCCCCCAGAGTTACACCTTTTGCTTTTAAAAACGCGTTTGCTGGTAAACCCGTTAACAGTATTTTATCAGCGGTTTTATTTTCAAGAAGACGGTTAATCGTGACAACGACATCTGAAAACTTTGCACCACCAAATAAAAACACAGAAGGTTTCTCAGGGTTTACAATTATTTTTTCAAGAGTAGAAAGTTCTTTCTCCATTAATCGTCCTGCGCATGATGGTAACACAGCTGTAAAACCAATTAGTGAACATTGTGCTCTATGAGCTGCAGCGAAGGCATCGTTTACAAAGACATCTGCTAAAGGATACAGGTTTTGAACTAGTTCAGATTGCGCATGTTCCTCAGCAGTTTTTTTCTCAGTTTCACCATCGAATTTTCTAACGTTGTCAAGGACTAATACTTCACCGTTTTTCAAGTTTTTAATTGCATTCTTTGCTTTCTCCCCATATATGTCATCAACGAATTGTACTTTATGATTCAGTAGTTTTCCAAGTGCCTTCGCATGTTTTTCAAGACTAGTGAAATCCCAGCTGCCTTGTCGTCCCTGATGTGCAAGTATAACTGTTTTCGCGTTTTTCTCTATTAATTCTTTTATTGTAGGGAGTGCCCTTTTTATCCTAGTAGTGTCAAGAATCTCTAACGTGTTTTTATCAAGAGGCATGTTGAAATCTACTCTTAGTAAAACTGTTTTACCTTCTAAATCAAAATCATCAAGTGTGTTGTATTCCTCCATAAAATAGTTACCTCCAGAGATGGGTATTATATGGAGGTTATTTAAACGTATTCAAAAAAAGTAGTGGTTATACTGTTTCCATTATTTTAGGTTCATTAATTGGTTTAGAATGATTAACGAAGATATAGTTAATGAGATCGACGATTCTACATGAGTAACCCCATTCATTGTCGTACCATGAAAGTATTTTTATGAGGTTTCCATTCCCGTTTTCACCAATAACTCGTGTGCTTAGTCCATCTATAATCGCAGAATGAGGATTACCTATAATGTCAGATGATACAAGTGGTTCCTCGGTGTACTCCATTATACCCCGAAGGGTGTTTTCAGAAGCGTTTTTTAAAGTTTCATTGATTTCATCACGTGTTACTGTTCTTTTAAGTATACATGTGAAATCAGTTAGTGATCCATCTGGTGTTGGTACACGTACTGCCATACCATCTATTTTTCCTTTAAGCTCTGGTATTACCATGGCAACTGCTTTTGCAGCACCTGTTGTGGTTGGGATGATCGAAACAGCTGCTGCTCTTGCTCTTCTAAAGTCTTTATGTGGGAAGTCAAGGATACGTTGATCACCAGTATAACTGTGTATAGTGGTCATGAATCCTTGTTCTATCCCAAAGTTATCTTGTAATACTTTTACAGGTGGAGCTAAGCTATTAGTTGTACATGATGCATTAGATATTATATGGTGTTTATCTGCATCATAGAGGTGTTCGTTGACACCAAGTACAATTGTTATATCAGGGTCTTTAGCTGGTGCAGATATAATTACTTTTTTTGCTCCTGCATTGAGATGTTGACTTGCACCTTCTCTGGTGCGGAATATACCTGTAGATTCTACAACTACATCAATGTCAAGGCTGCCCCATGGTAGTTTTGAAGGGTTCACCTGTGAAAAGAATTTAATATATTTACCGTTAACTTCAATGCCATCTTTTTTAGCCTCTATGGTACCCTGGAATCTACCATAGATAGAGTCATATTTAAGAAGATGAGCAAGTATCTCGGTGTTACCGAGATCATTCACAGCTACGATTTCAAATTTTTTACCATATTGAGAATGTTCAAATGCTGCACGTAGAGTATTTCTACCTATTCTTCCAAAACCATTAATCGCTACTCTGATCATCCCTTCCACAAAATTTTCAAATATTATTGTTCCTATATAATACTTCCGACAAGGTATGTTGAAGTAGCATCTATTATTTTTACATTTATAAAACTACCAAGTTCTATATTTCTTTCTGGTATAACAACGGGTTTATAGTTTTCCATTCGACCCATTATAGTATTGTTTTTTCCTCTCTTGGTGATAAGAACAGTGTACTCTCTGTTTATGTATTTTAGATTGTTCTTTTTTGAAATTTTATTACATAACTTTGTAAGTTTCTTTGATCTCTCTTTCACAACATCCGTACTTATACGTCCTTTCATAGTTTTAGCTTTTGTAAAAGGACGTGCTGAATACCGTGTAATATTAACTATATCAGGTTTAACATTTTTAAGTAGATCAATGGTATGTTGAAATTGCTCGTCTGTTTCTGTTGGGAAACCAACTATGATATCAGTTGAAATAGACACATCTGGGTATCTCTCCCTGAATCTTTGAATTATCTTATGGAAATCATCGACTGTATATTTTCTATTCATTTTACTCAAAATTTCATCATCACCTGATTGAACAGGGAGATGCAAAAACTTGTATATTTTTGAATCATTAAAACCTTGAATAATTGAATCAAGTTTTTTTAAACAAGTACATGGGTTCATCATTCCAACGCGTATCCTGAAATCATCATCGTTAATCATACAGATGCTATTCAGTAGATCCCCAAGATTAGATCTAATATCTAAACCATAAGAACTAGTATCCTGAGCTGTGAGCTGTATTTCTTTACATCCTTGTTTTAATGCTTGTTGAACAGTTTTTTTTATCTCATTTATAGGGTAACTCCTGAGTCTACCACGTGCAAGAGAGGTGATACAATAACTACAGGAAAACATGCACCCTTCAGCGATAGATATAGGTGCAATAATATCGTCATAGTATCTTGGAAACAATGTTTTATTTTTTTCAACGAAACATGTTGTTTCTTTTTTATCTAATATCTCAACGATATGATATGGGTATTGTGGTGGTAAAAACTGTGCATCTGGTAAAACTGTTTTAACTTTATCAACTTGAACTGATGCCATGCATCCACTTACGACTATTTTTTTCCCTGTTTTTTTAAGATTTTTTAGACGTGATAGCATACGTTGTTCAGTAGTGTCTATAACTGTACATGTTAACACAACAATAGCATCCGCGTTTTCTACTGTTTCTACAATATTATACCCGTTTCTATGTAGTACTCCTTTTATCAGGGCAGCATCGCTTTTATTTGCAGTGCAACCATAGGTTTCAACATAAACATTCATAGATGAAATAACCTCTCTTTAAAGGTAAAACTTGGTTTATTTAACTATTTCTTCTATTCTTTTTAAAACAAAATCTTTATCTAGGTTTGAAAGGAAATAACCCATGCGTGGTCCTTTTTCTTGGCCAATGATGATTTGATAAATTGTTTTAAAAGCTGTTTTTATAGGAATTTTTTCTTCCTCTGATGTTTCATAGATTATGTTATGAATATTTTCTGCTTTCCAGTCAATTGAATCTATTTTTTCTTTCAGGGTTGATAAAAATTTTTTCTGTTTTTCGTCTAAGGTAACCTGTGGTTTTTTCTTTGTTTTTACTTCGAATTTTATTATGTCAGGTGCAAAGTTATGTAACCAGTATCTAGCATGTGTTGTTCTTTGTTTCAGATGTTCTTCATCTGTTTTACTTAGATCTTTGGGTATTTGTTTAGTTCGTAAGAGAATTTTTTTTACATCCTCCCATGTATCTGCTATTTGAACTAGTGTTACTAGATGCCTATATGGTAGTTGATATGGGATTTCATCTGGTGTTTTTTCTGGTTGAGAGAGTTCATAGGTTTTTTTATAATCCTTCATACCCTTTACAGGTTCTTCTTTTCCAAAGTATACCCGTTCCCATCGGTCGTATTCATCTACAAGGTTTAGTAAACCTAATCCTGAGTCGAATACAATATGTTTATTTGGTTGGTTGTTCATGATTAGGAAACGTAGAACTTCTGGTGGTGTCATTTTGAGCATTTCTTCTGCGCTTAATGCTGTACCTTTTGAACTATGCATTGCTCCTTTTCCTTTTAATAGTATAAACTCATAAACAGTATATTTCGGTGCAGGGTAATTGTATATTTCTTCAACTATTCGTTCACCTGTATCTCTTGCTCCACCGACTGTTCCTAGGTCTTTACCAAATGGTTCAAAGGTTACATTGAGCATTTTCCAACGTGCAGGCCAGTCAACGCGCCATGGTAGTTTTCCAACTCCACCTTGTCGTATATCTACTTCTCCCTCGTAGCCGCAGCTGCATTTGTATTCGATAATAGGGTATTCGTAGAGGACTGCTTCTGTTGATGTCATTCTTTTACATTTACTGCATAAGATGTTGAAAGGGATCCAGTTTTTAGGTAACTGTCTTTTTGAGATTCTCTGAATGATTTCTTTGATTTTATCCATGTTCTCCATAGCTATCTGTATAGCCTCATTATAATCTCCGTTTTTGTACATTTCATTAGCACGGTAAACACGTGGTTTTACACCGATTTCTTTTAGTGATTCTAAAAAAGAGATCAAGTAATGATCAGCGTAGCTTTTATGTTTACCACAAGGACATGGTATCTCAGAGATAGGCATACCAACATATTTCTCATAGGATTTAGGTAGATAAGGGTATACTTTACGTAACGGGTCAAAATCATCAGCTACATAAATTAGTTCAGCTTCACCACCTTTATGGAGTAGACATCTATAGACTGCATCGCTTGTGAGGATTTCTCTCATATTACCTATATGAATAGGACCGGAAGGAGTTATACCTGTAGCTAAAACATGTTTTTTATCTTCTTTTAATAGCTCATCAGCTAAAACATCAGCCCAATGCATATTATCCTATATGCCCCTTTTTTGTAAAAAAAACACTTATTATCTTCTTTTTTTTAGATTACTCTTGCTCTAATGAGCGCCCGGAGTGGTACACCATCTATACTGTTCTGAGAGCGTTTATTCAACACAGCTAAACAAAGCAGAGTTTCACCTTTCTCAGCTTTTATAGCTTTTAAAGCACTTTTGAATGTGTTACCTGTTCCTACTACATCATCTACTAGAACAACTTTTTTCCCTTTAACACTTGCATAATTTGAAGAAAAAGCACCGGATTTCTCATGATGCGGTCTAAAAATAGATAGTTCCAGCCCTAGTTTATCAGCGATAAAAGTAGCATATGGTATACCATTTATTGCGATACCAACAACTGTATCAGCATCTTCGCATTCTTCTACAATTATATCACATAAGGCATCAGAAATAAAACTTATCCTCGATGGGTATACCCCGATTGAACGCCAACCGATTTTGAGATCACCAACTGGTTTTTTCTCTTTACCTTTACTTAAAAGCCATACAGCTGTTTCTTTAGATACATTGAGTTCATCAGCTATTTCTAGTTCTGTAAGTCCACTCTCTTTGTATTTTAATGCTTTCTTTATGAGTGCTTCAATTTCCTGCATATTTATCTACACCCTTGAAATACGTATATAAATTAAATATTTAGATGTTTGCTCTAATTATTCCTAACTATTTTATTATCTAAATTTATTTTTAATAGAGCTAATATATCCTAATAGTAAAACTAAAATATTAAAACCCACTATAATATACTTACTTTAAAACTGAAAAAAAATAGTTTAAGGGGATAAAAGAAACATATGGCTAAACCAAAAAAAGGTGAAGGTTTCCACTCCGCAGCAGGTCTTATACGTTACTTCGATGCAGAAGAAAAAACCTCACTAAAAATACCACCATGGTTTGTAATTGCAATGTGCATAGCAACAATTGTAATAGTCACCACAATACACGTTATAAAACCAATATAAAAAAAGAATAAGTTTATTCGCCTTTCAAACCACTATAATTAACTTTTTTTCAAAAAAAAAACAATGTAGTTAACTATCTATTTTTTTCTTTTAATTTCCTCTATAGTTAACTCCTTTGCTTTTTCTAAAGCCTCTCCAACTCTATCTTTATTTGGTCCTCCGCTCTGCGTAAGCCTAGGTTTACCACCACCACTACCACCAAGAATCTTACCTACCTCAGGAGCTATCTTTCTAAGATCTATATCGACATCTTCAGAGGCCATAGAGACGATTTTATTCCCATCAAAAACATGAACTATATAACCCCTCGCATGGGTGATTTCACCAGCAACTGCAGTACCTTCTGATGACGAAACACCTATCACAATTTTTACTTTTGTACCAGGTATATTCTCAGAGTTCCTAAGTAGTTTTTTTAGTTCATCAGGTGATACTTTTTTTCTTTCCTTCTGAGTTTTTTTCCATTTTTCAAAAAGACGCTTACAAGCTTCAAATAAAGTATTAACGTTTTCTTTCTCACCAAACCGTGTTTCTTTTATAAAACGTTTCAATGTTTTATCCAGTTGATCAATGGAGACTGAAAAAAACTTAGAAATTTTTTTAAGTTGTTCACTAGTATTTTCATGCTTCTTTATATTGTATGCTACACTAAGAATATCAACGAGTTTGTCATATATTTTGTTTTCCCCCTCTTGATAACGATCAGCCATTTCACCAGCTGCAAAAACCACTCTGTTAACACCATCTTGTATCCTTTCGATTTTAATTATCCTGATTTTTCCTATTTCACTAGTATTATTAAGATGTGTACCACCGCATGCTTCAACATCTACATCAGGTATATTAATCACACGTATTATATTACCTGCAGGGACACCTCCTTGGTAGAGTCTAAAACCAAATGTTTTCTCAGCAGTATTCCTATCCATTACTTTCTTTTCCACGTTTATTGCTTTTTTAATAAAACTATTCGCTAACTCCTCTATCTTTTTCTCTTCCTTTTCAGACACAGTTTTATAATGTGAAAAATCAAAACGCGCTTCGTTTAAACTAAGTTGTGAACCAGCCTGCCAGACATGTTCACCTAACGTTTGTCTAAGTGCACTATTTACTAGATGTGTACCTGTATGATGTTTCATCAATGTATATCTACGTTTCCAGTCTATAATACCATGTACTTTTTCACCAACAGATAAATCCCCTTCTACTTCATGAAGGATTACATCCCCCATTTTTTTCACATATCGTACATAAATTTTTTTATCATTACTATATAGATACCCTATATCGCAGGGTTGGCCACCACCTTCTGGGTAAAACACTGTTTTATCAAGTACAACTTCAACTCCATTTTTTGTTTTTTTTCTCCATAAAACCTCTGCATCGAACTCTTTCAAATAATGATCCTTGTAATAAAGTTGTTCAGTACCAGGGAGATCTAAACCTATTTTTTCTTCTTCTTTTTCTTCTTTTTCCTCATGAGAATGAGAATGTAACTCTGCAACCATGGATTCAAATTTTTCAGGTATCTCCACCTTTACTCCTTCTGCTATAGAGATGTTTTTCACGATATCAGGTGGTATACCATGTGTGTCATACAATGTTATAAGTTCTTTCTCATCTATGGTTTTTTTCTCTCGTAGTATCCGTCTAATGAGGTTTTTCCCTTTTGAAAGCGTGGCTGTATATTTCTCTGTTTCAATATCAAGTATTTCACCAATCTCTTTTTTTCTTTTTTTAAGTGAAGGAAATTCTTTCTCAAGGAGATCCAATTGTTTATATACGAGATCTTTTAAAGCTGCATCTAACTGTATTTTTTCAAGGAAACGAAGACTACGTCTAATAATAAGTCTAGCTAGATAACCTGCTTTAACATTTGATGGAACAATACCGTCACCGAGCATAAAAGCTAGACATTTTGTATGATCGGCAAGTGCGTAGATACTGCTTTTGTCGGTTTTGTTTTTCGCATATTTTTTTAACCATTTAATCGTCACTGGAAAAACAGCATCGTATACTGTTTCTTCACCTTGTGTCAACCATGCGATTCTTTCAAGACCATACCCTGTATCAACAATATTCAACGGATTAGGTGAATATTTTTTACCATTAATCTCAAAACCTCCTTTTTCATCTTCTTTCATATTCATAAAGACAAGTGTAGCGATTTCCAGTCCACCAGCGAGTACCTCGAGACATGGACCTGCGTTCCCACCGCCGAACCAGAGTTCCTCCTTATAATTGATAGCCTCCCGTGGTATACCTATAACCTGTGTAAAATATTCATCACAGAAACGCACAGTTTCTTCTTTAAAATAGATTTCATCAGTTTTCCTGTTAAAAGCATGATGACCCATCATTTCAAAAATCGTAAGATGACGACCGCTAACACCAACCTGTTCAAGATCATTAAGACGTATACAAGGCTGAGAAATAACTAATGGATTAGCCGGTGGTGGAACCTCACCAGAAGTAACATGTGGTTGAAAATCAGCGATAGAAGCAATAGTGAGATAAATATCAGAACGCCAACGTGCAACAACAGGGCAACGACTACCTGTTTCAGGATACCAGAGCTTGGAATGACCGTTTTTTTCAAAAAAAGATAAAAAACTCTCACGTACCTCATCCAATGAAAACTTTTTTTTACCTAATGGTTTTCCTATAAAACTAAACTCTACACAAGGCTGATCACCACAAAACTTAGAATCCTTATTAAGAGTCCAATAATACGATCCACAGGAGGGGCATTTTTTCCTAGTAAATCCATTATCATGAAAGAATTTTAAATCACATTCTTTTTGAAGAAACGATCCCATGTTTTTCTCACTAACTCTCAACCGGAATACTACGAAGGTTTATAAATAGTGCCCTTATCAAAGTTTTCCAGAAAAAATGTTTACCATGATAGATCTAATGCAAATCGCGTTATGGATACTATACATTAGCCTCCCTGTTCTCGTTATATACTTTATATATCTCTTTTTAACCAAGGCTTTTAGATACATGGGTTTTACTTCAGCTGAAGCAATCGTTATTGTTTTTGTATCTTTTCTCTTTGGATTTGACATCATACTTTTTGGTTTTAATATATCAAATATCTATCTTTTCTCTTATGGTAATTGGAGAATAGGTATAAACATGGGTGGTGCAGTTATACCGATAGTATTAAGTATTTATCTAACAGTTAAAAAAAAGCTTCCTTTGAAGAAAATAGTTATAGGGACAACGATTGTTGCTGTGATAGCATACGTTGTTACTACACCAGTTGAATACAAAGGAATTATAGCTTCTTTCCCTTATTGGTTACTCCCTGCGTTTTTTGCAAGTTTAAACTCAGTTTTTTTATCATGGAAGGATTTTATCAAAGCAGCTCCACTCGCGTATATATCCGGAACAGTTGGAGTACTTATAGGCGCTGATTTTTTTCATCTACCTGAGCTTCTAAGTATCGAAGTTGATAAACCAATTAACGCGGTTATAGGAGGAGCAGATGTTTTCGACATGATATTTATAACTGGTGTAATAGCAGTTGTATTAGATGGTTTAATCATGTTCCGTCAGAGGTCTAAACTAGGTATTAGTTAAAGGTAATCTTTTTATCTGTGAAAATACTTAATAAATACTACAATATTCACCCCTTTGCTGATTTAGAGCAGGAATATTTAGAGTGTTTCAAATGAATGAATCGATAGAGAAGCTGTTGAAGAAAAAAGATGAACTTCAGAAAAAAGCTAATGAGTTAAAAGAAAAAAGAGATCAACTTCATTTAAAATCAAAAAAATTAGCTGATGAGCGTGATACTTTAAATTCTACTATTAGAGATATTCGAAATAAGATATCTGAGCATAAGAAAAAAAGAGATGAGTTAAATGAACGAGTGAAACATGCTAAAGATCAGAGGAATAAACTTAATAAAAACTATAGTGAAATCAAAAAACATGTAGAAGAGTTAGAAAGGAAACGTCTTCTTGCATCTGGTACAAATTTGAATAACCTCAGGAAACAGCTTAGAGATTTAGAGACTGAACAGATGACCCAACCTATGTCTCCTCAGAAGGAGAAAAAACTTATTGAAACTATTTCTGAGATACATGCTAAGATTAAGGAGGTGGAAGATAAACTTAATAGTGATCCTAAGTTGAAAAAGGCTTTAGAAGAAGAAAAAATTGTTAAACAAAAAGCAGAGAAACAACATGATCTTGTGGAAAAACTAGCTAGTAGAGCTCAAGAAGAACATGAGAATATGATGAAACTCGTTAAACAGCTTGATAACCTGATAAAAAAAGTTAATGATATCCAAGAAACTATTGTTATGACTAAGATAGAGGCTGATAGGGTTCATAAGGAGTTTATCGGATGTGTCGATGAGATACATAGTTTAGAAAGACAGATTTCTGAGAGTCGAGATAAGAAACGTAAAATGAAGAAGATCGCTAAAGCAGGTGCTGCTAAACGTGAAGCTGATGAAATATTTGAACGTTTTAAACGCGGTGAAAAACTTAGCACTGAGGATTTAATGGCTTTACAAAAAGCTGGTTTAATATAAACCCAAGTAGTTGATCTAATGTATTTTATTTTTTTATGGTTTTATTATATGATGTTTAAATAAAAATTTAGATGGGGATGATAAAAGAAATGCAATGTGAACTTTGTGGTAGGGTTGGTGATTGTAGACCCGCTATTGTTGATGGTGTACGTATGATGCTTTGCCCTAGTTGTATGAAACGTCATGGGCAGGGTGTTGGGTCTACTAATATAGATGTTTCTCCACTGGTTCATAAGCCACTTATAGGTAGACTTAAGAAACCTAAGGAGAAGGATGTTTATGAAGCAATGGATAAAGAACTAGTTCCTGATTGGAATACTAAGATTAAGAATGCTCGTGAGAAAAAAGGTCTCACTCGTGAAGAACTAGGTTTTCGTATCGGTGAGAGGACTGTTACGATTTCTAAGATTGAAAATGGTGACCTTCGGCCTTCTGATAAAGTTGTTGAGAAACTTGAGAAAGAACTAGGTATTACTTTGGTGGAGGAGGTAACGGGTGTTTCTACCTCTTCAACTGTTTCTCATTCTAGAGTCGGTTTAACACTTGGTGATTTTATAAAAAGAGAAAAAGATAAGTAGAAATTATAGTGTTATGGTAATGCTTGATGTTTCTGAAGCTGTAGTTGCGTTGTCGAAGGGTGAATTAGTTGTTTATCCTACTGATACGTTGTATGGTATTGGAGCTGATGTTTATAATGAGGTTGCTGTGAGGAAGGTTTTTGAGATTAAAAAAAGACCATTGAGTAATCCGTTACCTATTGCTGTTTCAGATTTTGAAATGCTTGAAAAGGTTGCTTATGTGGATGATAAAGCTATGAGGTTAGCTGATTTTTTTCTCCCTGGTAAATTAACTCTTGTTTTAAAAAAGAAAGATGCGGTATCTGATGTTGTCACAGCTGGTGGTGACAAGGTTGCTGTTAGGATCCCTGGTAACAAGGTTGCTTTAGAGTTATTATCGCGGTTTGGTGGTCCTATTACTGCGACTAGTGCGAATGTTCATGGTATGAAAACACCAAGTGTTATAAATGAGATACGTATGCAGTTTAAAAACCAGGGTATTAGTGTTTATCTTGACACGGGTAGGGTTGCTGGTAAACCCTCTACTGTTGTTGATGTAACTGGCGAAACTGTTAGAGTTATACGTGTTGGGGAGATCACTGAAAAAGAGATATTGGATGTGATTCAACATGGATGATAGCGTATATGAGAAATACAAGTTGGCTGGTGAGGTTGCAGCTGATGCTAGAAATTATGGTGTTGGTTTGATTAAACCTGGTGTGTCTTTGTTGGAAGTAGCTGAAAGTGTTGAGTCAAGGATACTGGATCATGGTGCAGGTCTTGCTTTTCCTGTTAATATTTCTATTAATGAAGTCGCTGCGCATTATACCCCTAAGTATAATGATGTCAGGGTGTTTAAGAAAGGTGATGTGGTTAAACTTGATGTAGGAGCGCACGTTGATGGTTATATTGCTGATACAGCTGTTACTGTTGAAGTAGGAGCACATGTTTATACTGATATGATAAAAGCAGCAGGTGATGCTCTTGATACTGCTATTGGTTTAATGAAACCAGGTGTTGATCTATCTATGGTAGGTAAAGCTGTGGAGGAGACTATCGCAGGTTATGGTTATAAACCAGTTGATAATCTCACAGGTCATAGTCTAAAACAGTATATACTTCATGCTGGTATCTCAGTTCCTAGTGTCTATGAAATATCAAGTAGGGTTAAACCAAAAGCGGATGATGTTTTAGCGGTTGAACCATTTGTGAGTAATGGCGCTGGTCATGTAGTCTCAGGAGGAGGTAGTAATATTTATAGATGCAACCCGGGTATTAGGTTGAAACTTGTTAGAGATCAAAGATCTAGGAAGTTATTCAACGACCTGGTGAGAGAGTTTAAAACATTACCATTTGCTCAACGTTGGTTTGAGAAACTATTTAAAAACAACAGTGACATAGTGCTTAGGCGGCTTTCTTTCTATGGTTTTATAAAACATTATCCACAGTTGGTTGATGCAAAAAAAGGTGTTGTTACGCAGAAAGAACATACAGTTATTATTACACAGGATGGATGTGAGGTTACAACGTTATGAAAGATAAAATAGGTAACCGTGTTGTTAAATTTGAAGAACTTAACTGGAGGCAGATACAAGAACTTGATAAAAATAAGACTATTTTCTTTTTACCTATCAGTCCTCTTGAGGAACATGGTCCGCATCTACCTGTAGGGACAGATCTCCTAATAACTAAAGATGCAGCTATGGAGGCTATTAAAATTTTGAATAAAGAAAAACCTGATTTAACATATGTGTTGTTACCTATGGTTCCTCTTGGTTTCTGTAAATTTAACAGTGATTTCCCCGGTAGTATCTCCATTAGTGGTAAAACAGTGAGAGATATCGTTTACAGTATAGGGTCATCTCTAGGTGATCATGGTTTTAAATATATAGTTATTTGTACTTTTCATATGGCACTTAGGCATCTGAAAGGTATATATAATGCTATGAAAAGACTAGAAAACAGATACGATATGAAAACATGTGAACCATGGGGGCCATATTATTGGAGTAAAGGAATTGAAAAAAATGAACCTAGACTTGGTTTTGATACACGTAAGGAAGTACATGCTGGTTTCCGTGAGACATCACTTATGAAATACCAGTATCCATATCTAGTTGACAACTCCTATAAAGAGTTGCAGAGTATCTACCGGGATCTTAACTCGCCACGTGTCCTTGGTAAAACCTTTAAACAATTGGGTTTAAAAAACGGGTATATCGGTAGCCCTGCTCGGGCTGATGCTGACTATGGACGATGGTTTTTTAACGAGATAGTAAAAATCTATGTTAAAACAACTCTTGATTTGTATAATGGTAAAAAACCACCTGAACTACCGAAAAAAGTTAGAAATACTATGAAAGCATTATTCTGGTATTAAATCCCTCTTATTATGTTTTTTTTCTTCCTTAAATTCTTTCAAATAATGCACTTATCATGAGTGGTAGAAGAACTGTTGCATCCCCTTGTACGGTTACATTATCTGCTTCTTCTTTGATTTTACCCCAACTTATTGCCTCTCTAGTTTGAGCGCCACTGAGGCTTCCATCGTATTCTACAGCAGTTGTAACGTAAACAGTGTAATCCAGACCGTCTCTATATTGAGCCCACCAGATGGTATGATGTTTTGATATTCCACCGCCGATGATGAGTGCACCTGTTTTTTTACTATTAAATATGATATCTGAGAGTTCTTGTTCATCTTTTAGTAAATCAATTGTGAAATCACGATGTTCTTGGTAGTACATCCATATCTGAGATCCAAAGGCTCCATCTGTGATACCAGGGATGAACATAGGTATCTTGTTTTTATATGCCCAGTAAACTATTGATTCTTCCTTGTTTTTTTCTTTCTCAAGTTGTTTTCCAAACTCCCAAACTAGTTCCTTGGTAGACCATTTCTGTTTTATTTTGTATAGTTCCGCAAGGATCGGCTGTATTTTTTTTTCAAGAACTATTCCATAGGATTTATTCGGTATGAAAATATTCCCAAGTCTATTGATTCCTTTTTTGTAAAGTTCTTTGTCATCCACCATGAAAGAACCATGGTAATAGTTCTCCCATACCCTTGCTAAATCATGATCTAATGTTCCACAAGTTGTGATAACTACATCAAAAAGTTTCTTCTTCAACAACTCTTTTATAACACCTCGTGTACCAGTTGAACAGATACATGCAGGGAATGATAAAAACTTTACACAGTTTTTATCTTCGATCATTTTTTCAATAATATCCACACCTTGCGCGAGTTTTTTAGCGGTGAAACCACCAGAATCATATAACTGTTTAACTATTTCATCTATTTTCATTCCTTTTCTAAGCTGTATATCTTTAACAATTTCCTGTTTCATAAAATAGGTTTAGCCTCCCATTTTTTTTCTTTTTTTTTAGTATACACTCAATGCTCCGTATCCTACACATGAAGTACCTGGATGCACCTCATATGATGTCCCATATTTAAGTAATTCCACTTTATGTGCCCCTAGTTTTTTAGCTGCTGTTAACATAGCTGCTACAGGCCCGTAACCACACATTGTTATACTATGCGTATGTACAGTGTTAATCAAACCTTCTGCGTCTATTTCAAGGATTCTCTCTATCGCAAGTTGATCCTGTTTTTTAGCATACTCATCAACCCTCATATTCTCAGGTGGCGTGCTCATATAGTTAAAACCAACATGTGAAAAATCACTACTAGCGATGATAACAACTTTTCCATTTGTGTTTTTTACAGCATCTGCTATAATATTTCCTACTTCTTTTGATGTATCATAATCCTGCATAGCCATACATATTGGTACAAAATCAAATGTTCTATCATCTGCGATGTACTGTAAAAAAGGTAGCTGCACTTCTATACTATGCTCATATAGATGAGCATTTTCATCATTGTCAATGATGCCTTTCCATAGTTGTTTAGATAGTGATTCATTTATAGGTATTTCACCAAGAGGTGTCAACCAGGTTCCTTCTGTCATAACAGCTACACCAGAGCCCATACCTGTATGATTCGGACCAAGTATGATAAAGGTATCAGCGAAACCATTCTTTGCAAGATGATAATATGAGTGAGCAGCGATAGCACCAGAGTATATATAGCCTGCATGTGGTACTACGATGCCTCTTATGTTTTTACCACCTTTTGTTATCTCTGGAAGAGAACCAGGTCCTCTTTCTTCTAAGAAACAACCTTTAATTGTTTGTTTAAGAGAAGTTTTGTTTCCATCATAGAATTGACCTGCTACAGCTGGTTTCCTAATTTTCTCATACATAATTATAGTATCCTCCTAAGTACTGTAATTGGTAGTATATACATTAAAACTTTGTCCACAAAAATTATAAATAGAGTCGATGAATTCGGATTTGCAGATTAGATGTAGGGAGTTTACTATGGAAACGGTCTGTCATATTGAAATAATTAAAGATGGACGTGATTTTGTTGCAAGAGCTCATCTAGCAGATGGCTCTATCAAGGAATACCGTCATCAAGTCTTTGAAGACGTCCTCACTGAGATGGTTATAGATCTTCAGGAAGAACTTGCAGAGTAAAAAAATAGTGGTTAGAAGATAATAATAGATGTTCAAAAAAAAAATTTATAATTTTTTTTCTTTATAACAGGATATTTCTCTTTTTTTAACTATTTCGCTACTTCTGCTGTGTTTAGTTTTTTCATTTCATAATGTGATATTACTGATACGCCAATTGTAGTGATAACTGCGGTTCCTAAAATTATTACAAAAGCAATATCTTTAAAAAAACCAGTGTAACCAGGCATATACTTATTAACGAATTCTGGTCCAAATTTAATCGCTAGTATAGCTGCTGCGAGACCCCGCGGCATCATCACCATCAAAGTTTGTTTATCATCTTTTTCAAAACCACCTTTATAAGTAGTGATAGATACAGCGATGTATCTCACAACTATAAGCAATAGTAATATCACCATGCCTATCAATATAAAATCAATATTTTGAAAACTAACCATCATACCAAGATAAACAAAGAAAAACGTTCTTATAACAAAAGCAGTAAGCGCATGGAAATGTTTTGTTTCCTCATCCATTTCAAAACTTTTACCCTCATACCGTACCATTTTCAAAATTTTTTTACCATTACCTAATACAAGCCCAAACATGAGACAAGATATAGCACCAGCTCCCTCACCACCTTCACCAACACCGACTACCCATGTTGTGAAAGAATAAACTAGGAACACAACTGCTAAAGTTAAAACATATGAAAACTGTTCCTTTCTAACTTTGTTCATAATAAAAAGCCATATAAAACCAAGGGTGAAACCCAGTACAATACCAACTGAAAACGTTTTCACCAAGTTACCTATTCCAACACCTAAGTTGATCTCACCTACAACAGTTATCATATAATAAATTGCAAAAACAACGACTATACACAAAGGGTCAGTTAATATACTCTCAATAGAAGAAACCATCTTAGTTTTCTCCTGAAGATTCCTCAGCCTATAAGCAAGTGGTATAACAATAGGGCTACTAGTTCCACCAATAATAGCACCTAACACAGCACCTACTACAAAACTATCGCCCTGAATATGTATAACACCAATACTATCAAACCCCACGATCAATAGTAGTGTAGATAGAAAACTTAAACAAAAACCACATACAGTTAACAACAAACCCCGTGGTGCACCTTTAAACAACTGATAAATATCAGTGTTTATACCACCGTCAAACAATATTATAACAATAGCGATAGCACTAAAAAAACCAGAAATAGTCATAAGTAACTCTGGATGTAACATCTGAATTTCCTCTATTTTAAAAACAAAACCAACGATTAAACCAAACAATAAAAGCCAAATAATACTAGGAACCTGTGTCCTATTAAAAATAAGATTACCAATAAAACCTAAAATCATAATTACTCCTAAAACCGCTAAAGCAAATATAAC
>Ga0180301_10001353_pt1 | contig 19370 bp, 22 predicted proteins | sample GuaBasSediGuay16_FD_121797 | JGI IMG/M metagenome (GOLD analysis project Ga0180301, IMG submission 121797) | Subseafloor sediment microbial communities from Guaymas Basin, Gulf of California, Mexico - Guay16, Core 4569-2, 12-15 cm | ecosystem: Environmental > Aquatic > Marine > Hydrothermal... | reverse complement strand
TCCACACACATACTCATGAACATTCTCATGGAGAGATGAGGCACACCCATGAGCACACCCACATTCACACACATGACCATCTTCACCAGCACATCCACGAGCACACTCATAGCGGTGATTCCCACACCCACGATCATGAACACACTGGAGGCCACGGTCCACACGATCATGACCACCCAGGTCATGAGGCGGAAATTCATGACCATGAGCACTAAAGAATGAACCTTTAAAGCCCTGTTAATGAAGAGGGGAATGCTTCAGAAAGCATTCCCCTCTTCCATCTTTATCGCAGCAGCTTTACCCTTTGTCCTGCCTTGGGCAATTTCAATCGCTGTTAATGCTCTCGATTAATCCTTCTATAAATTCTCTTGTCTCTCACCCGAAATAAGAGGTTCAAATACAATCATTCTTTTGGTATTATCATAGAGCTTGAGCCTGGCCTTGAGGGTCTTTCGATCACCAAAGATACTGACCAGCCTGACCTCATCCCCATCCATTTCTACGAGATCAACACTTTCCAGGATCTTTTCTTCCTGTCCGTCTTTCAAAATAAAAGCATGGGCTTCACACATGGAAACCTCCTTATTGAATGATACACATTGAATTACTCGAGGGCCTTTAAAGCCCTGCGTAAACATTCGTTGCTTTTTGCTGTCAACATCCAGTTCTCCAATCTAATTCTTGCCTTTTCAATAAAATCCATAATCAAAGCATCTATCTTTATCTATGATTGAGACCCCCCAAAATCCTATTCTATTCATCATCTGCCTCCACGAGCAAAATCCGGTGATCAACCAGATGCATCTCTTTGATGTGCGCTTTTATCTTAAGCCGTTCCCCAAAGATATTCTCAAGATAGATATCATCATTCTCTGGCCTCAAAATATCCACACTTTCCATGATAACCTTCTCATTGCCATCTTTTACAAGATAGGCACTTGATTCACACATAAATTATCACCCCCATTCAATGCAGATTCTGCCTGGGGCCGTGGTCGTCAAGCCCTTGAAAACATGGAATACAATACATCTTACCCTTAAATTCGATGGCCCGGCTGCTTAAGACCTGTTGTCCGCACCCCCAACATGAGAGATAAATCGTCGGGATTTCAGTAGTCTGTTGCATCGGCCTAACGTTCTCTACGTTAAAAAGATCTTCAGGGGGAGAAGCAAGCAATCTCTTTACTCGACTGTCTAAAAGACCCTGAAAATGCAAAACATTGTCCAGCGACGCCCGATCTTTCGTGATCTTTTCCTCAAGCGCCCGGTATTCATCCTCATCGCCATAGTACTGCTTTTTCATTGAGAGCCTCAAGCCATTTCGTCCATTTCTTGGCGAGAATGTATAGTTGTGTTTGCCAAAGTCGAAGACTCTCAAACGTTGATTTCCCAGTGTAACCCCAAGCAAGACCTGAATAGCATCCAGGGCAGAGGTGCAATTTTCCGCAACTACCGAAATCCCGCCCTCCAGTTTCCCGTTTTCAGAAAGTACTTTCTGGGCATATTCACAGGCCTTACAACCGATCACCAGCTCAGGGCACAGATGGCCGTGGAAATCAGCCACTGTTTTGAGCGTCATATTGAGCAACATCTTCCTTTCCTCCCTGTATAATGACATCAATTCCCTATCATCTAAAACCCTAAAACTTAAAACCCAGCTGCCAATATTAAGTGGACCCTTAGGGTTGCTATCCAGGAAATGGAAGTAGAGAAAATACACTTCGTTATCATCAGCTCTTATCAGGTAACCATTTATATGACGTTTTGATTGAGTTCTGAAACGAGCAAGAATTTCTCTAATACCATGCCTTTTCCTTCTATAGGTGAATGTAACAGGCATTTGGAGAAAATTGTCAAAATCAACATTCACCTTTTCCTGAATATATTCCATTAGATCGTACTGGATAGACCTCAGTGCTTCTGCTGCATTCATATCCACACCTGTTGCAATAATCAGTTAGAAAACAGTGTCACTAACTGTCATAGAAACAAAAAAGCCAAAAAGGATCGGTAGGTCTTCTCACCTATCAAAGCCTTCCTGGCTTATTTTTTCAGTTAAGCTTTTTTAGAATCGCAACTTCTTATTACGAATTCCTTTAGAGATTACTTACTAAATGTTTATAGACTGGTTGTCAAGAGAAAATCTGAGCTTTGAACAGCACATTCAAATCTATGGCATTTCCTAGCCATGCAAGGCTAATGAGAAACACCGTTGCTTCACAAATACGCATACATTTACCTTATCACCTCTATCGCCTGACCTACTAGGCCTGTCAGGGCCTCGCTACTTGAACTCACTATTACCACATTTTCCTGTGTCAGGGGGATCAGGATTTTTGGGCTTTGCTGGAACTGATGGCTCGGGTCCCTTTTCTTCTATTTGGGCCTATCCTTTCTGATAAGTAGGAATGAAAGATAAGGGGGAGTTTTGTTGGTACTCCCTTTAATGTTCCGGATAATACGTTCCCCATTCAGTCCGCACTGGGATATAAGTATGGAATTGTCGGCTAGATCCAGGTCTTCCAGGATATTCCTGATCTCGTTGTAGCTCCGATATACCTTGAGCATCACCACACTGTCTGAATGCTTGACAACCTCTTTCAACCTCTGGGCTCCAAGTGCCCCTGATATCACAGTAAAGGATTCCTCCCCTTCTGCCAGCACAAAGCCACAAGTGGCAGCCCCGGCTTGGTAGGAGGTTATGCCCGGGACGATCTCTATGGGGGTATCGGGTGCTATCTCCTTTATGGTTCGCATCAGGTAACCAAAGGTGCTATAGGTCATGGGGTCCCCAAGGGTGAGAAACGCAACGTTTTTTCCTTGCTTGAGAATGCTCAACACCTTCCGAGCGTTTTCCAGCCAAGCAGATTTGAGCTCATCCTCCTTACGGGTCATGGGGAAGTTAAGAAGCCTTACTGATACACCTTCTTTCAGATGAGACGAGGCAATCTGAGAGGCCAGGGAATGACTTTTTTGTGGCGAGGCTGCCGCGAAAACAGCATCCACAAGCCGCAAGATTCTTACTGCCTTGAGGGTAATCAACTCAGGGTCTCCAGGCCCCACACCTATTCCATATAGTATTCCGCTTTCCATGTATTCAGAACTCCCAAATTGAAAAGGTATTTCGTATCTCTTAGATGACGAATAGAAAAAAGATGAAACAGACGTTCTCCATGATACGACCAGGAATGCTCACAGTCCCGCGGTGTTCTTAGTCAAGGAAAACCAACGCCGAGATGGACAAGAGTAACGAAATCCATCCCGACCACTTGACAAGAAGGACCGCTTTGCGTATGTCTGCCAGCCCCGGATCACTGTTTCCATAGCCCAGCCAGGGCTTGTTTTTTAGTCTGCCATGATACATGACGGGTCCGCAGAGGCGACTGCCGAGGGTCCCGGCGAAGAAACTTTCCGCATGCGCGGCATTGGGGGAGTCGTGTTTCAATCTGTCTCTCCGTACTACTCGTAGCCCATCCAACGGATGGAGGCCGCTAATCCAGGCCCCGAAAAAGAGGATGATAAGGGATAAACGTGCAGGGATAAAGTTCATCATATCATCCAGTTTTGCGCTTGCCCACCCAAAGTCCAAGAATCGCGGACTCTTATACCCCACCATAGAGTCCAGTGTGCTTCCCACTTTGAAAGCAAGCATAAAGCTCAAGGCTGTTATCACCGGAGACAAGCCAAGAACACATGCAAGGATTCCTCCCAACAGATACCAAAAGACGGGCGAAAGAAAGCCATCCACAAAATTTTCAGCCAGTGTTTCCACAGCGGCCCTGGCCACCCCTTTATCATACAAAGACTGAACATCGCGGCCTACGACCAGTGCTATCCTCTTTTGTGCTTCAGGCAGATCTCCTGTTTCCAGGGCATGAATCACCGGCTTGATGTGGACGACGAGATCTTTTAGGGCAAGACATGAATAGCAGATGAAAAGATCAAAAGCCGTGCCGAGTGGCCAATACAGGCTATGGAGAGACAAGCTCGCCGTTAGATAGCAGAACAGGGAACCCATTTGCATCGTCAACACTAAAAGGAAGCCGCCCACCTTCCCGTTCAAACCCAAGTGTCTCAGTGCCTTCTCGGAAATGGTGATGCATTGGCCAATGATTCTGATGGGGTGGTATCTATAGTGCGGGTCCCCAAAGAACACATCAAACAGAAAACCGAAAAAAATGATACCTGCCAGTTCAATCATGCCCGATCATAGACTCCAAAAAGATCGATCCTAGAAGGAAGAAAGTAACGAAAGCAACAGGTCGTTTTCCCGGGGAGCCCTAAAACCCACGCGAAAGAAACCTTCTTCGAGGCCAGGAAAATTTCGACAGTCCCGAACATATGCACCCCGTGAGAGAAGATGACGCATCAGGTCATCCAAGTTCTCGGTTTTGTGCCACTGGCAGAGGAGGAAATTTGCAGTTGAGGGGAACGGGGTGATTCCATCCAACATTGCAAGCTTTCGAAAGATTTTCTTGTATTCCTTTGCCACCAAAGAACGGGCCTCCTGCTCATAATCGGCGCATTGAAGGAGCAGCGGCGCGATTTTCTCTGCCACTCCATTGACGGTCCATGGCTCTTTTGCCTGTCTTAAGCGTGAAATAGCCTCCGCAGACCCCACAACGCCCCCCAGTCTGAGTCCAGCGAGGGCATAGAACTTCGTGAGCGAGTGGATAATAAGGATATTCGGCTTTGGCTCTTCACAAAGAAGACTTTGCTCTTTCCACCTGTCCACAAACTGGATGAACGCCTCATCGATAATAAACCATTTTTGAGGAAACATCCTGGCAAGCTCCAAGAGGATTTCCTTCGGCATCAGTGTGCCGGTGGGATTGTTGGGTCTTCCAAGCCAGAGTGCGTCTGAATTCTTAAGGGACCTAATCATTTCATTCACATTGGACAATGAGAATCTGTTCTTGGATAGAAGAGGGAACCTAGTCACCTTTGTTCCGGCCATTATCGAAGCTCGCTCATAGTCATGGTATGAAGGTGTGACGATCAATACGTGTTCGAAACGAAAGACCTTTGGCACCAGATAGATCATCTCTGTGGAACCGTTTCCGGCCAGGAAATTTCGGGAGGGTATGCCGAATCTATCTTCATAGTATCGAGTCACTCCATCCCCATGAATACTTGGATAGTTCTCAATAGCCAAAAAGAACTCCGACCATTTCTCTCTAACCATCATCGGTGAGCCCAGAGGGTTAAGGTTAACGCTGAAATCACATACCCGCTTGTGTGGCAAGTTAAACCGGCGAAGATCAAACTCAGGGGCCCCACCATGCCGATACTGGGCCTGTGTTTTCATTAAAAAACCCATGACCACCCTGTATAGCTGAGGATGGTTTTCCCCGGCAACGCACACACCATGAGGAGACCGACTTCTACCATTTCATTGGCCGTTCCAAGGAGGTCGCCTGTGATCCCTCCGTACTGATGCCGACAATGCGCCCCAAACAGCCATGTGATAAACCCAGCGAAACCGAAAAGTGCCAACCCCAGGGGACCGTAGAACAGGCAAAACCCGAGGGAAAGGACATGTGAGATAATTCTGTGTTTTTGAGAAGCCCCTTTCACAAAGGGCTTAGCCATACCTTCGCCTGTTCTCGCATAGGGGAACGTGGTGATTAATTCCACCATCATACCCCTCGAAAGCGTGAATACGCTCAGAAGCCAGATAGTGGAGCCTGATGACAACAGCCTTTTAAAGGCAAGCCATTTAGCTGCCAAAGCCAATATCAGGGCCAGGATCCCAAAGGTACCTACGCGAACATCCTTCATTATGGCGAGTCTTTTTTCCCTGTCGAAGAGACCTCCCACCGAATCGGCCCAATCAGCCAGCCCGTCCAGGTGCAGGCCCCCTGTCAACCATACTTCAACGGCTACCATGGCAAGGGCGGCACCTGCTGGCCATTGAGTAAACGAGAGCAAGCTCCACATGCGTCCTATTCCATAAAGTATCAGGCCAACAAAAAGGCCCACCAGAGGAAACCAAGGAAGTGAATCAGGAAGATCTTCGCTTTCCCTCCCAGGCCATGGAACCAGGGTCAAGGTTGTGAGAGCACCTCCCAGTCCTTTAATTGGTGATTTTTTTCCATCTTCAGGCTTCTGGTTTCCGACTTCTCCTTTCATGCGCCCGGCTCAATCCCCACTTCTTCAAAGGTTGCCATTTCATTATAGATCCTTACTGAGTCTTCAATCAGCTGCATGACCAAAGCGGCCCCGGTCCCCTCTCCGAGACGTAGATCCAGATCAAGGATCGGACGTATAGCTTCCTTTTTAAAAAAAATCCGGTGCCCCTTTTCAGAGGACTGGTGGGAAAAGAAAAGGTAATCTTTGATGACCGGATTCAGGCGCATGGCAACCAGTGCACCCGCGCTCGATATGAAACCATCGACCACAACGATCATCCTGCGTGCTACGCCTCCTAAACAGAGACCGCAGATGGCGGCAATCTCTAACCCTCCCAGGGCTGCAAGGGTTGAAACGGGATCCTTTATAGACGCACGATTAACCTTCAGAGCCTGTTCTATCACCTGAATCTTATGTTTGACGCCTTCCTCATCAAGGCCCGTTCCCTTTCCCGTCACATCAGCAACATCCGCCGGAAGCAGGGCCGAAAAGAGCGCGGATGAGGGGGTGGTATTTCCGATGCCCATATCTCCGGTTGCTATCATGGAAACTCCTCTATCGTAAGCCTCTTCGGCTATCCTCATACCCACATTCATGGCCTTTTCCGCCTCTTCAACCGTCATAGCCGGTTCTCTGGCGATATTTCCGGCACCTTTCCTGACCTTTCTTTGTATCAGGCCACGGGCATCTTGGAGATCCTCCTTCATACCGATATCGATCACCGATACCTCCGCCCCGGCACAACGGGCAAGCACATTGATTGCCGCCCCTCCGCTAAGGAAATTTCCGACCATCAAGGCCGTGACCTCCTGCGGATATGCACTAACCCCTTCTGATACAACACCATGGTCGCCTACAAAGACAAGGACCTCCTTTTTTCTGAGGGACGGGGCCTCCTCTTGACGGATTGCCACGACCCGTTGCGCCATCTTCTCCAGGAACCCCAGGCTGTTCCTGGGTTTGGTCAAACTATCAAGCCTCGTCCTGGCCCGGTCGAGCCAACTCTTTGAAAGTGGTTTAATTTGTTCGGCTGCTTGGTTCCACATTCTCACTGCTACCTCCTTCTTGAAGATTTTCAATACCATGCTTCTCCAGGTATCCTCTTGGAGTCACCATCTTCCCGCCTATTAATCGAGTTCTGGAATTGCCCACCACAAGGATAGAGAGCATGTCAATACCTTCTATATCCAGATGAGAAAGAGTCGTAATCTGTATAGACTGCCCTTGTCTCATGGCATTTCTCACAATTCCCACCGGCGTATGGTCGTCCCGATACTTCCGGATCAACTCTCGCACCTCTCCCGGTTGCCAGTCCCTTTTTTTGGACCTGGGATTGTAAATAACCAGGACAAAATCGGCCTTGGCAGAGACTTCCACCCGTTGCTGGATCAGCTCCCATGGAGTCATGAGATCACTCAGAGAGATGACAGCGAAATCATGCATCAGCGGAGCACCTAAGAGGGCGGCTGCAGCGGACAGGGCCGGAATACCCGGTATCACCTCCACTTCCACATCCCCCATAAGGCCCTGTTCAGCCAAAAGTTCCAGCACTAATCCGGCCATTCCGTATATGCCTGCATCGCCGCTTGAGACCACAGCCGTATCCTTTCCCTGGCAGGCCCTATCAATAGCCATTTGAGATCGGATGATTTCTTTCATCATACCTGTTGAGATTGTCTCTTTCTCCATAAGAAGTTCGGGTTCAATAAGATCAATATAGGTCTTGTATCCTACAATGACTTCAGCCTGCATGAGGGCTTTTCTCGCCTTTGGAGCCAGATACTGGGGATCGCCAGGCCCAAGACTGACTATAGTCAACTTTCCAGGGCCACGGCCAGGGCCACGTTCAGGCTCTTGGTCTTGGGGACCAGGAGCCTGCCTTTCCCCGATTTTAGGATAGCGGTTGCTTCGCATACGCTTAAAACTCCCATATGTTTTTCGACCACACTTGAAGGGTGCGGCACATCAATGGATCTTATTTCCGAAGGGTCTGCAAATATGAGGGGAACGCCTAACTCACAGGCGGTATCAATAAGACCTTTTTCATCCCTTTTCTCCTCAATGGTGGAAATACATCTCAGACTTTCCAGGGCAAGGGAATTTTCCTGGAATGCGGCTTTAATCAATCCGAGAATTTCCCGCTTTGTCGTCCCGCTGTTGCAGCCTATCCCTGCAACAAGGCACCTTGGGTGAAGTAGCAGCAGTTTATCCCCGCCCGGGGCGGGCGTCTTGCGCCTCCAGCTGACCCATACTCCGGGGGTTTCAATATCATACTGCACTTCTCTCTCGACCCGGTTCACGACCAATCCCGGCATATCCATATTTTTCAGGCCCAGTCGATCTTCCGCATCATATATCTGGACAGGCTTCCCTTCAAGTATGGCCATGTTGATCCTTTTCACTGCTCTAATATTGGCGATGAAGAGGTTGCGCTCTTTTGCAAGAAGATCAATGGAAGGCACTCCTTCTGTATCTGAGGCAGTTGTAATCACAGCCTGTCCATCAGTCAATTGAGCCACATCTTCGGCAAGGGCATTGGCTCCCCCCAGATGTCCTGAAACCAGACTGATAACATACCTTCCTTTCTGATCAAGGACGACTACTCCAGGGTCCGAATTCTTGGACCGCAAGTGAGGCGCAATGGCCCTGATCACGATTCCTGTGGCCGCGATGAAGATCTGCCTTGGATATTGGGAAAAATTTTCGGTTACAGCCTCCATAAGATGATTAAAGGGCATGCCTCCATAAGCATCCGCAATACGAGACGGCAAAAAAAGATCGCCATGCATTTTCTCGGCTAGTATCCGTCCTAGATTGGCGCCCTGGGGTGTCAGGGCATATATTGCAGTCTTTTTCATTGTCTGAAGCCGTGGGAGAAGTCCCGGCTATACAGCTTGGAGAATATAGGATCATCCTGCTGTCCCGGCAGGATCAGAAATACAGCCTGCTTGTTAATGCCTGCTTGTTTGGCATCCCTTGCAAGTAATGAGATGCACGTAGTAATTATCCTCTGATCCGGCAAGCCTATTCTGTAACCTATGACCACCGGTGTATCTTCCGGATAACCCCCTTCCATCAATTCCTTTTCTACTGCTTCAGGATTAGTGGATGAAAGGTAGATAGCCATAGACGAGTTTGAGCGGGCAAGCTCTTTAAGACTTTCCTTTTCAGGCACAGCAGTTCGTCCCTCAAGCCTTGCGAAAATAAGGGACTGGGTCTTTTCCGCCAAAGTAAAGGACACCCTTGCCGCCGCGGCCGCTGCGAATGCCGCGGTAACGCCAGGAATAACCTCATAGCTCACGCCATCCCTGTCAAGGAGAAACATCTGCTCCTTGACAGCCCCATAAAGGGAAGGATCGCCAGTATGCACGCGGGCTACTGATCCTCCCGATCTCACCGTTTCAAGGATCATGGCATGGGTCTCATCCAGGATCATGGATGATGAGTCAACCACCTCTGCATATTCCTTTGCGCAGGCCACAACCTCTTTGGGCACAAGGGAACCTGCGTAAAGGACAAGATCAGCATCTTGTATGCATTTCCGTCCCTTGACAGTAATCAAATCCGGGTCTCCCGGACCCGCGCCCACAAAATAGACCAGGCATTTCTTTTTCATGTCAGCATCCTCAATCTTGCGGTTTCCTTGCGCTCACAATATAAACCGGGTTCAGGGCCTCCATCCTCAGATCGCATGCGATTTCTGTGGAGCGAGAGATGTGCACCTCGCTTATCGAATAAGACCATTGTAAGGATTCCAGATACTCCCGTGTTATTGAAAAAGAGCCCATGAGCACGATGTGGAGGACCAGCTTCCCGCCCGGCTTCAGCCTGCCAGTAGTCGTCTCAAGAACCTGATTATCACGACCAAGACCTCCGCCAATAAATATCCTATCAGGATCAGGAACGGACTCCAGACAATCCGGTATCTCTCCGTGTATGACCTCTACACTGTAAGCACCCATTCGCCCGATATTCCGCCTGATTAGATGGACCCTTTCAGGGTCCTTCTCAACGGCAAAGACAACTCCCTTATCGGCAAGCAGCGAAGCCTCAATAGCAACCGATCCGCAGCCTGCGCCCAGATCCCAGATTGTATGATGAGGCATTATTTCAAGGGCCGCAAGCCCGGCAGCCCGGATCTCCTTTTTAGTGATCAGACCTTCCTGATGAAGATAAAGGTCATCGTCCATGCCGAGATGTAAAGGAATTGCTGGCTTCTCAATGCGATCAAGGATAATAAAATTCAGGGGCGAAAATGTCCTCTTCGCCGCTTCTTCCAGTGGGAGATGTTCCAGCTTTTCAGAGTCCCTTGCCAGATTTTCAAACACGAACATAGAAAAGGCGTCTACCCCTTTCCGGATAAGTTCATCTGCCACCCTGGCGGGATGAAAATCAGGATCTGTAAAAACCGCAACCCGGTCGTTTTTAACAAGCGCCCTCAAGAGCGGCATCAAATCCCTCCGTCCATGGAGGGAAACCGTGGGCATATTGTTCCAGGGAATCCCGAGCCTTGCGGCCGCAACCTGGAGAATGGTCACATTTGGGTAGATGACGATATTCTCTTTTCCGAGTGTCCTGGCCAGAAGACTCCCTATGCCGAAGAACATGGGATCGCCATCGGCCAGGACAGCTACCTGTTTCCCCGCTACGGCCTCCTCTTTGATTCTTTTGACAGCCTCTGAAACAGGGCTTTCTATGATGATCCTTCGGGCAGGATGATCCTTGAACCAATAGAGCAGTCTCTTTCCTCCGGCGAGTACCTGAGCATTCGAGATCTTTTCAGACAACCGGCAAGGGATATCCAGAGGATTTAGGCCCACTCCGACAACATGAACCCTTTTCATTTGTTCACTCCCGTATCCGTCATGTTCGCCAGGAGACTGCCCTCAAAATCAAAGAGATAGAAGCTGATTTCAGGCCCCGACCCGGCAAATCTTCTCGCTGAAAAAAGGGCTTTTTTCATAATATCCCTAATCACCGCATCCCTGTTGTTATCCTCTGAAATCAATCCAAGTGCTTCCCTGGCCGTGTTGGCTTTCCGTATCCTATTTGCCCTGTCTCTATGCATGCCGATTACCATGTACCAATCAGAAAGTTCATTAAAATCAATTTCGGATCTCCGCGCGTGTGTATAGGGATATCCCTGGGCCATCTTGACCAGTTTTCCGAAAAAGCAGGAATAAAGGATCTCCTTAAAGCCTCTCTTATTGGCCTCTCTAAGCGAAAGCGAGAAAAAATCGGCCACCTGGATAAATGATATATCCGGAAGATTGGGGCGCTGTTCTTTCAGGAAACGCTCGCTTTTAGCTCCGGTAGCAAGGGCAATGGTAGAAAGCTTTGCAGCCCTTGCAACATCCATGGACATGGTGATGGTGTCTTTATAGGCCTGATTGGAAAAGGGTATGACCGTCCCACTCGTTCCTAGAATAGAGATGCCTCCGATAATTCCCAATCGGGGATTCAGGGTCTTCTTGGCGATCCTTTCGCCATTGGTAACCTCAATGATTACTGAAACAGCGCCCTTAACCCCTGTTTCATTCAAGCCCTCCAGAACAGCCTCGGTTATCTGTCTTCGGGGAACAGGATTTATAGCCCATTCCCCCGCAGGCACGGGGAGACCGGGTCTGGTAACCTTTCCCACCCCCTTGCCTCCTTTAATAATGATCTCTCCATCCTTGCCTTCAGGCAACAGCCGCACCATACTTGTTATCCTGGCCTTGTGGGTGACATCAGGATCATCACCGGCGTCTTTTATTACTGTGACGGAACAACCCTTTCCATTGGTTGATACTGTTGAGATTGGAATCGTAAGTCTCCCCCCAATGGGGAGAGGAATCTCCACCCTTCTGACAAAACCCAGCCCCCCAAGATAAAGAACCCCTGCCTTTGCCCCGGCGGCCGCGGCGGAGCCGGTTGTAAAGCCATGGCGAAGTCGCTTTTTAGGCATTGATCAACTATCCCTTTTCCTGTTCCAGGGCCAACTCGGCCAACTGGTTTACCACCGATGCCGCCAGGGCAGATCCGCCTTTTCGACCCATGATTGTGATAAAAGGGACCCGACTCTGTGAAGCAAGCAGCTCTTTTGATTCTTTTGCGTTTACAAAGCCCACCGGCATACCCACTATCAATGCAGGTTTGCATTGCCCTTTCCTGATAACCTCAAGGACTCTCAAAAGGGCAGTGGGGGCATTGCCAATAACACAAATATTATTAGTCAGCCGGGATGCGGCGTGGTCCACGGCCACGGCAGCGCGGGTCAGGCCTTCCTTGGAAGCCCTGTCTATCACGGCTGGGTCATTCATGTAGCATTTGACCTGACATCCAAGTCGTTCCATACGTCTTGCAGGAATGCCAGTGCGGGCCATTTCCGTATCCGTCACAATCAGGCAGCCTGATTTCAAGGCAGTGGTACCGGTCTTGACTGCGTCAGGGTGAAATTTAACAAGAGATAACAGTTCAAAGTCGGCCGTGGCGTGAATCATCCTCCGGACAACCTGCCACTCTTCTCCTTGAAAGGGACGGGGCTCGGGGACTTCCGATTCTATGATGGCAAATGATTTATTTTCTATTTCACCAGGCTCAACAGTCAAATGGTTGTTACTCATTATGGCTCCTTGTCTTCATCAACCGTCAAACCTGCGGCAATAGTCCACAAAGCAGGTTGCCACCTCTGGATTGGACCCCCAGTGCAGGTGGACATAGGATCCCAGCACCCTGTTTTTGAAAAAACCTTCATCTTTATTGAGACGCAGATTTCGATCGTTCATGGAGTATATACATTCAACAGGGCTTCCTATATTACTGATAAGGGAGTAGTGAAATTCATGGCCTTTGACCCTTGTGCCGGAAGGGCCTAACATGCTCTCTTTCCGGGTTATTACCTCCCTGTAACCCAGGGCATTCAACCGTCTCTCCATCTGTGCGGTCATGTTAAAGATGCCTGCCATGGGATAGGAATGTCCTTTTAGGTCACGGATCTCTTTCATAAGGAACATAAGACCGCCGCACTCCGCATAAACCGGCCTTCCGCTTAAAGCGAACATCCTTATCTCATTCAATAGATCATGATTCTGGGAAAGGGCCTTGCAGTGGAGTTCGGGATAACCTCCTCCTAAGATCAGGCCTTTTATGCCTTTAGGCAGGTGTTTTGAGTGAAGGGGGGAGAAAAATTCAAGCGCAGCTCCCGCTTCCCTTAGAAGCCTCAGGTTCTCCAGGTAATAAAAACAGAATGCCTCATCCATCGCAATGCCTATTCTGGTCTTTGCTTCTGTGTGCCTCTGCGTATCCCTTGCCATTTCTATTGCCTGCACTGCTGGTCTGTCAGGCAGATCCAGGCATTCCATGAGACGGACCAGGTCCACGTTCTCCTCGATCCAGTTGGCCAGTTGCCGGATAAGGTTTTCACCCATGCCAAAATCCTCATGTGTTACAAGCCCAAGGTGCCTGGAGGGGATTTCAAGTTCCTCATTATAAGGCAAACACCCGAATAACGGCAGCTCGGTACTGGAACGCAGTGCATCTTCTATCACTTGAGCATGACCTTTACTCCCCACGCGGTTAAAAATGATGCCTTTCAGTGAAAGATCGGGATCAAACCTGGAAAAGCCCAGGGCAACCGCAGCAGCGGATCGTGCCATGGCCCTGGCATCTATGATAAGGATTACAGGCAGATCAAGCCACTTGGCCATCTGGGCCGTTGAGCCGGCTTCATCGCTGCCGGAGAACCCATCAAACAGGCCCATGACGCCTTCAACTACAGACACATGCGCATCATGGCCATAGCGTTCAAAGATCTGCCGGTTATGCTCAGGGTCTAGTATCCATCCGTCCAGGTTGTGGGAATCCCTTCCGGTCACCCTTCTGTGATGACCTGGATCAATGAAATCAGGACCCACCTTGAAAGGCTGGACAGTGTAACCTCTCATCACAAGGGCGGCCATGATCCCTAGGGAAACAGTGGTCTTACCGCACCCGCTATGGGTTCCAGCGATACAGAGCCGGGCGATCTTTACACGTTTTTCCAGCAGCGGATCCATATCAATACGCTCATTTGTTCAAAGGGACCACCATAGGGTGCCTGTCTTCTCCCAGACAGCTAAAAATCAATATCTCCTGAAAAAGGGCGTCACCCTGCATCCTTTAACACCAGAGGCTGTCCGGCTAGGACCGCTACTACAGTATCGGCCATACCGGCAACTCGTTGATTCAAGAGGCCTGCGGTATCGCGATATCTTCGAGACAGCGGGTTTTCGGGAACAATGCCCATGCCGACTTCGTTGCTCACTACCACGACCGCACCATGAACGTCGGATAATTGTCTCACGAGATCTTCGATATTCCGATTAACCTCTTCCCGATCCTCTCCATATTTCATGAACAGATTGTTCAACCAGAGGGTCAGACAATCAACCATGATAACCGTGTCTTGTTTGTCCATTTTACGAATTGTAGAGGCGACCCTGAACGGTTCCTCCACCGTAAGCCACTCCGATCCCCGTTCGGCCTGGTGCCGCAGGATCCGTTCCTCCATTTCTTGATCCATGGCCTGAGCCGTCGCCAGAAAAATACGTTTCCTGTTCAAGGCATTGCACACATCCAGGGCAAAGCGGCTCTTTCCGCTTTTGGCTCCTCCCAAAACCAGCATGCATCCACGCTCATATTTGGTCTTAAACATGATCCTTCTCCTGGCGCAGGCCCATGAGGGAAAGGGTCTTTTCCACGTCACAGTGTGTCTCAAAGTGATCGGCTAGCAGGTCATACTGGTGAAAACGTCCGAGTCTTCCCCCTCTGGGTGCTCTTTCCTCTAGCCCCTTGGACCTTCGAAGACTGTTAAGAAATTCACCCCTGAAGCCCGAGTGATCCAGTATCCCGTGGACATAAGTCCCTGCAATTTGGCCCCCTGCTGTGCGCCAACCATCATCCCATGACCTTTTATCTCCCGTTTGGTGAATCCTTAGAAATATCTCCCCTTTGCGCCGTAAAGCCTTACTCCGGCCCATGTGGATCTCATAGCCCCTGACCCTTTTCCCATTCATTAAACAGATGCCCGTGACCTTACGCACCACTTTTTGATCTTCAAGCAACGTTTCTATGGGAAGAAGATTAAGGCCCTTTACCTCCCTTCGATCCGATTCCACTCCCAATGGGTCCTTGATCCTCTCTCCCAAGAGCTGATACCCTCCGCAGATACCAAGCACTCTTCCCCCTCCTTTTACAAACCTCCCTATGACCTTTTTCCAGCCGGTTCGAGTTAGCCAGGCAGCATCTTCCATCACATTCTTCGCTCCTGGCAGGATAAGACAATCGTAATCGCCTGATAACTCCTTGGGGCGAAAGAGGTAATTGACGACTACGTCCGGCTCTCTTTCAAGTATTTCCAGGTCCGTAAAATTAGAAATGGAAGGGAATCTTACCACGGCTATGTTGACTGAAGCTGGACCAACTGGCCTGGGTTTTCGTTTATCCTCCTGGACCGCAACAGAGTCCTCAGAATCGATGAGAATGCCCCGATAGAATGGAATCAGACCCAAAACGGGCCTGCCGGTCTTTTTCTCAATGTATTCAATCCCAGATGAAAAAAGATTCGGGTCTCCGCGAAACTTGTTAATTAGAAAGCCGACGGTAAGCTCTCTCTCTTTTCTAGTCATAAGATGAAGGCTCCCGATGATCTGTGCAAAAACGCCTCCTCGATCAATATCCGCAACTAGAATGCAGGGCGCATTCATCGCCTTTGCCACGGAAAAATTCACAAGGTCATTCTCTTTGAGGTTCATCTCGCAACAGCTCCCGGCCCCCTCCATGACAATAAGGTCGTATTCCCTGGCCAGCCGCTCATAGGATTCCAAAACTGCGTTTTTCAGCCTGGGTTTGAAGTCATGATAAGCAAGGGCCTCCATCTGGCCAAATACCTTTCCATGCAGGATAATCTGGGAACCCAGGTTTGAGGATGGTTTCAGGAGGATTGGATTCATGTGTACTGAGGGCAATACGTCAGCAGCTTCGGCCTGTACCACTTGCGCCCGGCCGATCTCTCCTCCTTCCATAGTAACATAGGAGTTGTTGGACATATTCTGGGCCTTGAAGGGAGCGACCTTGTATCCCCTTCTTTTAAAAATCCGGCAGAAGGCAGTTGCTGCAATGGATTTCCCCACATCACTGCCGGTTCCCAAAAACATGATGGCTTTGGTCATTTCTCCTTCCTTACTTCACCTTTTGTGACAGCAATATTGTTCCAAGAGTTCAAGTGAGGTTGTTAAGTCATGAAAAGAGAAAACTTCAATTGATACAGTACCAGTGAAATTATCAAGGATTGACGAAATAGTCTTCATCTGATTTTCGTCCAGCGCCTCCAAGGATAAGTGATCGCGGCCATGCCTGACTCCATGCAGATGGACAACAGTTGCTCGTGCCAGGTATCGCTTCGCATAATCGACAATTGAGTGCTCGTACAAAATCAGGTGTCCAAAATCAAGGCAGACCGAGATATCAAACGCTTCAATAATTTCTTCTATAAGGTCCAAAGGATAATCGAGCGTCTCAACAGAAATCTGTCTCGGTGTGACGACTCTTCTAAGAATTTCTTCTATGCTTTTGGAAAGGCGCATTCTCCATTGACCGATGTCTGCATGAATGTGGCCATCTGGGTTCTTCAGCGAAAGGTGGACCGTATAGGTGGACGGCCTGAGCAGACCCGTCAATTTGATAATCTCTTGAACCATGCCTGCCCCGTAATTTCGAATCGCGGGGTTCAGATCCCCTAAAAAGATATCAATAGGGAGGTGGACATTGTAGGTAAGACCGTGTTCCTCGCGTATTTCGGCCAGTGCGGTTATCTCATTGCTTGTTGGGAGGCTGCCGCTTTCATAGAGCACCAGCTCTATCTCGTCTAAATATGGGGCCAGCATCCTTATGTTCGGAAGGATGTTGTCAGGATAGATATAAGACGTGGTGGCGATTTTGAAGGGAAAGAGACCCCTGTAAGATTTGTCGAGTGGTTGATACGTAATTGTCTCATTGAAGATATTTATGTTCATCAAGTGCTCACTAATAAAATCTTATAAGATCCAGGGAACGCCTTATCCTATCGAGAAAGAATTCCCTTATTTCTTCATAAAAACCGAGTCCTTTATAAAACCGTTCCCCTTGATACTCAACGGTCAAACATTCCACGGTAAATCCAATCTCTTCTAAACGCTTTTTATAGCTTTCCTTTTCCCCTAAAATGTCCTGTTCAACATGAAGACCTGTAACATACATGAAGGGTATAATGCGGGCTCTTAACTTGATTTTGCCTGAATGAGAGGAAGAGAAATTCCCTTGAATTCTTCTAAATATACCTTCGCTATCAGGGATCCCTTCGACCGAACAAAAAGAAACGTTTTTAAACCTCCTGGAGAGAATATTATCAAGCCCTAAGTAAATAATGTTTGCAGAATCGTTAGACAGTGGTGTGCCATGTGCAACGAGCAGGTTGACTCCTTCTTCAGGAGAGATAAAATCTTTTGAGATAACATCCAGTACCTGTTCTACAAAATGCCACCGATGAAGCAGTGCCTCTCCCACCAGAACCTTGAGAGAGGGAAAGGCCTGGCACGTATCTGTAAGGATATCATATTCAGTTCCCGGAAAGATCAGAAGCGGCTGAACAACAATCTTGGTAAAACCTCGCTCTTCAAGGGATGCAAGGATTTGCAAGATGCCTGCCTTACTTGTTTTTTCCCGGATTATCTCCGAAGTATATGCCCATGAAACATCGTAATCTTTGAATTCACTATGCACTAAACTGTCAAGTGGCTGATATACAGCCTTGCCTTTTTTTGTTGTACCGAAGGCAGTAAGAACAATAGCCGGAAGTTCTTTAAGCTTTTTCCGGCGTCTATACTTTTTGATGTGCATAACAATCGCCTATATCATGTTTTTTGGTTCTTCCTAATATTTAATGGCAGAAAAATTACTCCATATATCTATCTTATCTTGCCATCATTTAATTTACATATCTTCTGGGTTGTTTCATTTAGAAAATTTTTATCATGTGATGCAATGATATATGAGAGATCCAGGTTGTTCAAGATTTGAATGATTCTTTTGGTGACATCTTCATCAAGCCCTGTGGTGGGTTCATCCAATAGTAGGGCTTCAGGTCTCATTGCTAATACGGTTGCCAGCGAAACCAACTTTTTTCTCCGCTGGAGAGATTATATGTTACTCGGTTTTAAAAACCCTTCAATTCCAAGATCTCCAAGGTATGTTCAACAATCTCACGGACCTCATCGTGGGATTTGCCCAGGTTGAGGGGACCGAAAGCTATATCTTCGGTTGCGGTGGGGCAAAATAGCTGGTCATCCGCATCCTGGAAAAGGAGTCCGATATCTTTGCGCATTTCTCGAAAATCGATCTCCTTGATCCTTGTTTTGCCAAAGGCCGTTACACTGCCCCACATGGGCTTGAGAAGCCCTATCATGATGTGAAAAAGTGTGGTCTTTCCACTTCCGTTTGGCCCTATAAGGCCAATCCTGTCCCCTTGCTTGAACTCAAAATCAAATCGATCAAATATCAGGGAGCTCCCTCGATAGGCGAAGCTTATTCCCTCAAGTATTATAATAATTTTGTTGGTATCCATTGTATTACCACCAGCCCGGCGATGAATAACAAGGAGATAATCCCAAAAATCCAATCCGATGCATTAAATTCATAGGGTTCAAGGATATAGAACCTTCCCTTGAATCCACGGCAGAGCATAGCGTTGTAAATGCGCCTTGATCGTTCATAGCCTTTAAGGATAAGCATCCCTATGAGATAGTATGAATCCATTCACTACAATCAAGCGCCAGAACACCTTCTTCAGGGGCAGTCTGGCTGCGACCAGGATCGCTAGGGCTGAGACTGCGGACACAAAAAGGATGGTCAATTCATACGTAAGGGCTACCACAATGGAATACAGGGCCGCTGTGATGATTTTTACACGTGGGTCAAGGCGGTGGACAAACGAATTGCCGTATGCAAAGGGTTCAACTATGTTCAAGACTTACCGCCTTTGCGGTATCTAAAATACATGCCAATCCCCATGAGGCCCAATATGTACCCAATGCCGCCGAATATCTCCGTGGGCGAAAACCCTGTCTCGCGCTGGGATTTTGCAACAAGCTGGATAAGGGGACGCAACCTTTTTTGTATGACAATGTCAACGATTGATTCAATCTCCTTCGGGTCTATTCGGGCAACGGCTTCCGATGCCTGGG
>Ga0180301_10001352_pt1 | contig 19374 bp, 12 predicted proteins | sample GuaBasSediGuay16_FD_121797 | JGI IMG/M metagenome (GOLD analysis project Ga0180301, IMG submission 121797) | Subseafloor sediment microbial communities from Guaymas Basin, Gulf of California, Mexico - Guay16, Core 4569-2, 12-15 cm | ecosystem: Environmental > Aquatic > Marine > Hydrothermal... | reverse complement strand
GAGATAAAACGCATAAAAAAGACAGAAAAGCTCAATTTAGTTATTATTTCAGGAAATTATACATTTTTTATAAACTATGTAATTAATGGTAATAAAAAATTTCTTTCTGCTTTAGGGACAGATATTCTTGCAATTATCGCTAATCATCTTCAGAAAAGAAAAGGAAAATTGACTGATAAAATAAAGTTTCTTATCAGCCACTCTGCCAAATGGAATTATATTCCTTATGAATGTTTAGTTTTAGGAGATAAGACAGAAGAAGAGGCCAGTGAAATTTATTCCTCTTATCATAAAGTAATTAATGTAAATAAAGATTTTGAAAAAATAAAACAGAAATTAGAAAAGTTTCTAAATCGTGAAAATGTCTCCTCTCCAATAACTAAAGGAAAAATTACCCCTTCAGTATCAGGGATAAGACTTAGAGACTATTTGAAAGAATTTGGAGGAGTAGATGGAAGAAAGCTTAAAAGAATAATTTTAAAATATGTGGGAGAAGAAATAGAAGAAACCGAAAGATTTAAAGAAAATTTCGAAAAAATTTACACAATAATAAATAAATATAGAGAAAAAAACAGATATTTAATAGGTCTTTGCCAAGAAGTTACTTTTAAAATTTATAAGACTCTAAATAAAAAAATAAATATATCGAGACCTATTCCTATTTATCTTAACAGAGAACCTTTCTTACATCAAATTATTATCTGGAGAATCCCATTTAAAGATAAGACATATAAATTCATTATGGACCCTACAGCAAGTCAATTTATAAAAAAGTACATCGGTCTTTTGGTTATACCCTTAAAAGTAGCAGAAAAAGATGAGGAGGCTCTATGGATGTATAAAATGAGAACAGATTGCATTTCTTATAAAAATAACGCACAGGCCTCTTCGCCAGTTATTGATGAAGATATACCCTCATTATTAAGTAGGTGTTTTGAAAGAGTAGAGAAAAGAGAAATAGAGCAGGATAAAAGCATTTGTAGCTGCATAAACTTAATGTTTCCCGGAAAGGAGGTGGAAAGATGGCCGGGTCGGAATTAAGAGCTGATGCAAGGTTAAAATGCAACTTAAAGGCGAGCCTGAGATTGATAAATCTAGGACAAGAGTTGGCTGCTCACTGTATTGATGCTTCGCGAGGAGGTATAGGAATATTTACCTCTTCTCTGCTTAAGGTGGGAGAACGGCTTGAAATATGGCTTCATTTTGACGGTCAGACAGAGCCTCTGCATCGTTTTGGGAGAGTGGTGTGGTCTCGCTTTAACGGTCTGGGGTTCCGGGCAGGAATTAAATTTGAGTCAGTCTATGAGTTTTAGAGGAGACAGATTGATATTTGGGAGAACTTTGTTAAAATAAACCAAGGAGGGTAAAAATGAGAGAAAGGAGGATTTTTGAGAGGGTCCCCTGCCAGAAGGTTTTTTCTCTTTGTGATGTAACAACTAAGAGAGAATACGAAGCATCCTGCCAGGATATAAGCGGTGGCGGAGTTAAAGTAGCTGTGAAATTTCCCCTGCGGCTTATGCATCCTTTAGAATTACGTTTCCCTTCAAAAGGCCGGGGAAAGCGAATTTTAAAGCTTCAGAGCCGTGCTGTTTGGCAGAGAGACGCAGGCGATGGATGGATGGTAGGTATAGAGTTTAACCCTTCCCGTCGTCTTTTGGATGTAAGAATGCTTTTTGCATAATAATTTTTTCTTGCAGTCTGTCCGGGTTTATGGTAGAAAGATAGTCTATTTGGCTGAAAGGGGGGATATGCGAAGGGGAAACTATGGGTATTTTTTGCTTGTCCTTTTAATTTTTAGTCTTTTTTTTCTTTCCTGTTCTTCCCAAAATAAAAATCAGGTGCTTATCTGGCATTGGATGACTGACCGCAATCAGGCTTTCCAGAAGTTAGCAAAGGAATATGAAAAAGAAACGGGAGTAAAAGTCAGGTTCGAGATATTCTTTCCTCCCAATGTTTACGCTCAGAAAGTGCAAGCTGCCGCTCAGGCAGGCACTCTTCCTGATATCTTTGGTATATTGGGAGAAAAAGAATATCTGGCTTCTTTTGTGCGTAGAAATCTAGTAGTAGATTTTTCGCCTTACTTTGAAGAAAAACCTGCCTGGAAAGAGAGTTTTATTTCTCAGGCTTTAGAGGTAAGTAGTTTTTCAAAGGATAATATATATAGGGTAAAGGCGGGGATCTATGGTATACCTATAGATTTTATGAATATACAGTTTCTTTATAATAAAGAGCTTTTTAAGAAAGCAGGGCTTGATCCCAATCATCCTCCCCGTAACTTTGCGGAGTTTATTGCTCAAGCCAAGTTATTGCATCAAAAGTTAGGAGTAGAAGGTTTTATTTGCGGATGGGGAGAGACGTGGCTTATGTATTCTTTAGCTTTAGATTTTGCTTTTAATATTATGGGAGAGAAGAAAGTGCTAGATACCTTCAGAGGCAAATATTCTTATAATTCCCCGGGATGGGTAAAAGTATTTTCCCTCTTTCGCCAGATGAAAGAGGCGGGGATAATACCGGAAGGAATTCTGACTATGGCTAACAAGGAAGCGGAGGAGATATTTGCCAATCAGCGCGCCGCATTTAGCTTTAATGGCAGCTGGTGCGTAAATGTCTACCAAAAACTTAACCCTCAGCTTAATTACGCTCCCTGCCTTGTTCCGAAAGTCTCCAATGCCTATCCGCGGAAAATATGGGGCGGGGCAGGAGCATCTTTTATGGTGAATGCCCACTCGCCGCGTAAGGAAGCTGCCGTGAAATTCCTGGAATGGCTTACTCAGAAAAAACAGCAGGATTTTCTTATTCGTGCTACTAACAATTTACCAGCCATAAAAGAAGCTCCTGATAATCTAGGTTTGGTTTTGAAAGAGTTTCGTAAAGGGATAGATTATGTGACGCATCCTAATCTTTGGCCGGTTTATGAAAAGCCTAAAGTTATAGAGAAATTTACCCAGCAGCTGCAGAAAGTCATTTTGGGGGAGATTACGCCGGCTGAGGCAGCTGCAGCAGTAGAAAAGGTTAAGCTACGTATAATAAAGAGAAACTAATAGATGAAGACTCTCAAACGAGACTACTTCATAAATTTTTCTTTTATCCTGCCAGCCTTAATAATATTTTCTCTTTTCTATATTTATCCTTTTATTAATATCTTTTTTCTTTCCTTTACAGGCAACGAGCTTTCCGGGGGGACAAAATTTGTGGGTTGGGAGAATTTCCGCCAGATTTTTACAGAGGATAAAGAATGGTGGAACTCTGTCTGGCATGCTGGCTATATTACTTTCTGGGCTTTGACTTTTCAGAATTTTTTGGCTTTAGTTCTGGCTTTATGTGTAGATAGAGCCGTAAAAACAGGTAGGATTTATCGAGTTCTGTTTTTTATCCTCCCTATTCTTTCGGAAATCATTATCGGTCTTTTTTGGCGGACTCTTCTTTCTCCTATCAAAGGTGTAGCGGCTCCTCTTAACATTTCGCCCGTACATCGTTTAGTAAATATGTTAGGGCTAGGCCCGTTTCTAGGTACTTTCTTTTCTAATCCCCTTAATAATCCTAAAACTGCTCTTACTGCTGTAGCCTTAGTGCATTGCTGGAAAGGGTTTGGCTGGGGATTTGTAATACTTCTCGCAGGCCTGCAGACGATTCCCGAAGAACTGTATGAAGCAGCACGTATTGATGGAGCTGGTTTCCTTCAGCGTTTCTTCAAAATAACCCTCCCCCTGCTTATGCCGGTGATAGTCCTGGTTATAATCCTTACTATTTTAGGTACGATGCAGGTGTTTGCTTTAATTATGGCTCTTACGCGAGGGGGGCCAGCCGGTTATACGGAAGTGCCAGTTATCAGAATATTTAACCACTTAACCCAATATAAGATTGGTTATGCTTCGGCAGAAGGCCTGGTTCTAGGATTGATTCTTATAATAGTTTCTTTTACTTTTATGCAACTATCGAGAAAAGTTAAACAAACTTGATTTAACTATGGATAAAGCTAAAAAAGCCTTCCTTCTGACTCTCATGCATACTTTCCTTATTAGCGTAGCGGTAAGCTGTATTTTCCCTTTAGTATGGATGATTATGTCTTCTTTTAAGACTTACCAGGAATTTAACCAAATTCCTGCCGATATAAACACCTGGAGAGGATTCTTACACTGGTTTTTACCTCACAAGTTTAATCTGGCTAATTATATTAGTGCGTGGCGAGATGGAAATCTGGGAATGTACTTTCTTAATAGTGTTATCTATACTTTTCTAGCTGTCTCCGGTATAGTTTTCGTTTCTTCCTTGGCTGGTTTCGCTTTCTCGCGTCTCGAGTTTTGGGGCAGAGATTTTATCTTTCATCTATTTCTGGCAGCAATGATGATACCTATTCCTGCCGGTTTTGTTCCTTTATTTGTTTTACTTACTAAGATTCATTTAGTTAATACTCGCTTGGGATATATTTTAGCAATGATAAACGTAGGTCTTTCTTTAAGTATTTACCTTTTTAAGACTTTTTTTGACAATCTGCCACGTGATTTAGAAGATGCCGCCAGAATTGATGGTTGTTCTAAACTGCGTATCTGGTGGAATGTGGCTTTTCCTCTGGCCGCCCCGGCTACCGGAGTAGTTATCATTTTTAATGCTTTAAATGTCTGGAATGAATTTATCTTGGCAGTAATTATATTTGCTGATAAAGCCAAGCTTCCTCTCCAGGCAGGTTTGATGGAGTTTGCCGGCGAGCACATTGGTAACGAACCGTTGATTATGGCGGGCTTGACTATTGCCGCTTTGCCGATAATAGTGGTTTATCTTCTTATGCAGAAACATATTATTAAGGGGATAACTGCCGGAGCAATGGTAGGATGAAGGGCTTCTTAGTCAAAAAGGATAAATCTTTTGTGGGAGAAGGAATTTATAGTCTTTTTATAGTGTTGTTTCTTTTTTTTTCCTTTAATCTTCCTGCCCAAGAAAAGACTACCTCTGATTACGTAGATAAAGCGTGGAGTGAGTTAGGTAAGAGGAATTTTACTTTGGTTTATCGGCTGACTTCTGAATGTATAAAAAACTTTGAGGCAGAGGCCAGTAAACAAAGTGCTTTGCTTAATGGTCTCCCCCCCAAAGGAAAGGAAAATGTTTACAAAGTTATGAACGATGTAGCTACCTGCTACTTTATTCGCGGGGAAGCTTTTATGCGGGAAGGGAAAATTGAACAAGCGAAAGATACTTTTACGGAAGTAATAAAAAAATACCCCTATGCTTTAGCTTGGGATCCGCGGGGATGGTTTTGGTCTATTAAGGAAAAATCGGAAATTACTCTGAGGAAACTTAAAACCGGCCGGATAGAAGAAGAATTAAAACAAAATATAGTCAAGACTAATTTTAAACTTTATGATGAAGGCTCCGAATTCCCGATAGATTACACACGTTATGGGAAATTCTACGGCGTAGGAACCAAAGATTACTCTTATAGGATAGAAGATCTGCGGGGTTTAGCTAAAGCTTCCGGCGAAGGCGTATATCCCGATTCTTATTCTTTTCGTCATGATCCCCAATTTAAAAAATTGCGCAAGCAACTGAGAAAAGTAAAACATTGGGATGTACTTAATTCGCGCGACCTAAAAGGAGCTTTTTATAAATGGTGTATTGCTCCGGAGCCGGCAGGCGTGAAACAGTTTTATCTGGGTGATATTTTGGAGCGTAATGGCAATATAAAGCAGGCTATAAAAGCCTACTATGCGGTAGTGGTATTTTTCCCGCGAGCTTACGGCTGGACTTATTGGCATACACCTTGGTATATAGCTAAAGCGGCTTTGGATAGAATTCATTACCTTCTGCGCCGGCATCCTGAGATTGGCTATTCTCTGGAGGGAGCCTATGTAAAAGTTGAGCACGGCTTTGATAATAATATTGCCAATGATAAGTTTGTTGTTAATCCAGGGCATTTTGTGCAGCTTAATTTGATTCAGAGTTTAGGAGGAAGAGGAAAACTGCCTCAGCTGGGGAAAGTGGTGAAATCAGTAGGAAGCCGTGTGAAGTTAGTCAAGTATGAAAGTGGAGATTGGCAACTAAGGGTGAACGGCAAGCCGTTTATGGTTAAAGGGATTACTTATTCTCCTACCCGTGTAGGAGAATCGCCTGATGAGGGGACATTAGCTGACTGGATGAAAGAAGATACGAACAAAAATGGTCGCCCTGATGGCCCCTATGACAGCTGGATAGATAAAAATCGCAACAATAAAAGAGATAAAGACGAAAAAATAGTGGGAGATTTTCAGATTATGAAAAATATGGGAGTTAACTGTATACGGCTCTATCATCAGCCTTTCATGCCCGATAAAAAAATACTTTCTGACCTTTACCGCCGCTTTGGGATAATGGTGATTATGGGAGATTTTTTGGGAAAATACGCTTTGGGTAGCGGTGCTTCTTGGTCGAAAGGGACAGATTATTCTGATCCTCAGCAGCAGGAAAATATGCTTGATTCGGTAAGAAAGATGGTTAGAGAATTTAAAGATGAACCCTACATTCTTATGTGGCTTTTGGGTAATGAAAATGTCTACGGTTTAGGTTGCAATGCAGATAAGGACCCTGTAAGTTTTTTCAAGTTTGCCAATAGAGCGGCAAAGGAGATTAAGGAGATTGATCCTACTCGTCCCGTAGCTATTGCCAGTGGTGATGAGTTGTATTTGGATATATTTGCTAAATATGCGCCGGATATTGATATCTTTGGTACTAACGCTTATAGAGGTAAATATGGTTTTGGTTCTTTGTGGCAGGATGTAAAAGATATAGCCGATAAACCGGTTATGATTACAGAGTATGGTGCACCGGCATTTGGAGAGGGCTATACACAGCAGGAAGCCGAAGATTTTCAGGCGGAGTACCATCGTAGTTGCTGGGAAGATATAATGAACAATGCTTTTGGACGTGGCAGCGGAAATGCTTTGGGAGGGATTGTGTTTGAGTTTCTGGATGAGTGGTGGAAAGCTTACGAACCGGCCTATCATGACAAAAAGGGGCTTTTTAGCGGGCCTTTTCTGGACGGTTATATGCATGAGGAATGGTTAGGAGTATGTTCACAAGGAAATGGACATAATTCTCCTTTCTTACGCCAGCTGCGTCGTTCTTATTTTATTTATAAAAATCTCTGGAAAAAACCGTTAAATTAGTTTATAATAGACTTTATAAAGATTTTACTAACTGTAATAAAGGAGGTGAAAATTAGCAAAGTGAAGAATAGTGAGAGATTAAACAAAAAGGAGGTTTGTATGAGGATTTTTAGAGGATTGATGGGACTGGCAGTATGCTTTTTATTTAGCGCATCATTAGTTTTGGCGCAGGAAAGTGAGAAACGATTTGAGATATATACAGATAAAGCCTCATCCCATAATCATTATGCTCCTTCGGGCTGGATGGGTGACTACGGCGATTTAACTTTGGATGACCAGAATATGGAAAATCCCCATTCCGGCTCCACCTGTATTAAGATTACTTATTCGGCTCAGAAGAAACAGAATAAAGGCTGGGCGGGAATTTACTGGCAGAACCCGCCTAATAACTGGGGACAAAAAAAAGGCGGCTATGACTTAACTGGCTATAATGAGTTAGTTTTTTGGGCCAGAGGTGCCAAAGGAGGAGAGGTTATTAATAAGGTAAAGGTTGGCGGCATAGGGATTGGTGCAGAAGTAGCTTATCCTGATTCGGATGAGAAAGAGAGCGGCCCTATACAATTAACGGACAAATGGCAGAAGTATACGATTAACTTGGCGGGTAAAGATTTATCTTATTTGAGCGGAGGGTTTGCCGTAATTTTTACTGCCGATAATAATGAAGAGGGAGCTACCATATATTTAGACGATATTTATTTTAGTTTTGACTCTGAGCTTAAGCCGGAGTCTAAAACAGTCAGCTTCCCTTTTTATGTTTATGCTGATGCTTCCTCGTTAGATAACCACTTTATTCCTTCGGGCTGGATGGGAGATTATGGCGATATTAAGATAGACCAGCACTGGCAGGATAATCCTTATTCCGGCAAAACCTGCATCAAGATAACCTACACTGCTAAAGGTTCAAAAGGAGCCCGCTGGGCGGGAATTTACTGGCAGAATCCGGCTAACAACTGGGGGACCAGAGATGGCGGATTTGATTTAACCGGAGCTACTAAGCTTACTTTCTGGGCCAGAGGTGAGAAAGGCGGTGAGAGGATTGAAGAGTTTAAGATGGGCGGCATAATGGGAGAATATTCCGATTCTGATTCTGCCAGCATCGGCCCTGTGGTTTTAACTAAGGAGTGGAAGCAGTATACGATTGATTTACGAGGCAGAGATTTGTCCTACATTATTGGCGGCTTCTGTTGGGCTACAAATGCCGATGTAAATCCCGACGGCGCCACTTTTTATCTTGACGACATCAAGTACGAGAAGTAAGCAGTCTTTTTGATGATGCCTCAAGCCAGAAGCAGAAAAGGGCCCGCCCTTCAATTAATACGGAGGGCTGTAATTGTGGCCTGCTTCTGGCTTTTTGTGTTTTCTGCGCCGGCGGCAGTGGTAAAAATTGTCAGAACTTCTGCCGGCGGCTGGCAGCTTCAGGTTGACGGCAAGCCTTTCTTGGTAAAAGGCGTGGTTTACAATCCTGTCCCTCCCGGGAAAGATTACTCCTATAATTTCTGGGCCGATTTGGATACTGCTGCTTCCGACGGAGAATTGATGCAGAAGGCAGGGTTTAATGTGGTAAGGTTCTATACCGCAGGGGAAAATTTAGAACAGACAAAAAAAATTATCCACCTTTTGTACGAGAAATACGGCATTTATACCATTATGGGGGACTGGCTGGGATTTTGGAATAGCCCCGCGCCTTATTATGCCGACAAAGATTTTCAGGAGAGAGTAAAAGAAAAAGTACTGAAAGTAGTAAGGGCGCTTAAGGATGAGCCGGGAATATTAATGTGGATTTTAGGCAACGAGAATAATTATTCTTTCTCAGGCAAAATTAATTTTTGGACCTCTCCCCAGATAGAAAATATAAAGGATCCTGCTGAAAGAGTGAAACGCCGTGCCGAGATATATTATGGTTTTGTGGAAGATTTGGCCAGGGCCATAAAACAAATAGATAATAAGCATCCTATTGCCTTAGGTAATGGCGAGTTAATCGCTTTAGATGTTGCTGCTAAATACTTAAAAGACATAGATGCTTTGGCATTGATATTTTACCGCGGCAAGAATTTTGGCAATATATTCACTTCAGTAAGGAAAATAATGGGTAAGCCGGTGTTGATTTCTGAGTTTGGCTGCGATGCTTACGACGCTTTCCGTAAGAAAGAAGACCAGGATATGCAGGCAGAATTCTTGCTTTCGCAGTGGGAAGATATATTTAATCATACTAGTTTTTCTCAGGCCAGAGGCAATTGTTTGGGAGGGGTAATTTTTGAGTGGAATGACGAGTGGTGGAAACATAATCCGGAAGATGCTTCTCGCTGGGGATATCATGATACTTTAGGCGGCTGGTCTAACGGTTCCTATTATTTCGACATCAAGGCGCCGCGCAATCTCAATATGAACGAGGAGTGGTTTGGACTTTTGAGTTTTGAGAAGACACCGCAGGGTTCTTACCAGAAAGTGCCTCGTAAAGCCTATTATGTATTGCGGGAGTTTTTTAGAAAAATCGGCCAGCTGAATGTACCTCAGGAGAAATCCTATGCTCAGCTGGATAGTAATTATGAAAAAGCGCGCCAGCTTTTTCTTCAGCTTCAGGACTGGCAGAATAATAAGGACTGGCAGAACTTCTTTGACCATAAAGATGCGTATAAAGAACAAATTTTAAGTTTGCTTAAGACAGAAAAAACTTTACCACTTTATTTTCGTCTTAAGGCAAATTATCTCAAGTGGAGATTGTTTAAATTCTTGAAAAGCGAAGATACCAGCAGCTTGCGGCAGAAGATAATTGAGGAGGCAAAGCTAATTGGGAAATTTGACCGGCGTGCTTTATCTGCATTGCAAAGAATTATTTTTGAACTGCCGCAGGAAAAAGAGAAAGGCTTTAGGCATAGACTCTTACGAGCATATATAGAATCTATTGAGAAGTTTGGAGATAAAGGTTTTATTAAAGAAGAAGCAGAGCGCTTCTGGCGTGAGAAGGATCTGCGTGATTCCAGTCAGCTCTATAAAGTCTATCTAAATAAAATAAAAGACAGAAAAGAGCTGCGACGGGCTTTACGGGAGGCGATAGATAAATTTTCTTTTGATGGATGCAAGAAAAATTACGAAGGTTATTTTGCGGAGGAAGCTTTTGAAAAATTTATTGATGCATTTGGCAAGGATAATCTAAGCGAAGATTATTTTTATCTGCGAGGTTATAATTTGGAGAAGATATCAGAAGCTGAAAAGGCTGCAGAAGTATACAGGGAATTCCTGGAGAGATTTCCCGACTCGCTGCTTAGAGAAGAGGTAATTTTTCGCTTAGGTTTTATCAATTTTTATAAATTGAAAGATTTTTCCACAGCTAAAGAATATTTTTCTCAACTTCTCTCTTCACAAGCGTGGCAAAAAGAAGCAGAAAATCAAATTAACCTTTTAGAATCTAAAACAAAACTTAGCTATAATCAGAAGATATTCTTCCAAGCCCTATATAAAAAGTTGGAAGTAGCTCCTAACAGCTTTGTGTCGTTATCTTCTTTCCCGGCGCGGGCTCAGACACGAGAAAGGTTAGAAATTAAAAGTATAAGTCTTTCTTCTGATACCGGATGTCTCGCTCCCCGCGGCGTGTTTCTCTGGTCAGGAGATTTGGGAGAAGTAAAAATTACTACCAATACTCCCTATATTGCTACGAGCTTTAAAGAACCTGGTCTTAAGATAGTAAATGTAGTACAGACTTTACCGGAAGTCTTAGGGGGGTTTGATTCAGATTTGGTAAATATTTACCAGACAAAAGTTGTATGTAACGGCCAAGTACTTTCTTCGCGTAAAGATAATGTGGCAGAAAACAAGGATTTAAAAGTTTCCGTAGATATCTTTCCCTCTCTTCCTGCTTCTTTTGTCAAATTCAAATGGTACTTAAAAGGAGCCGAAGAAGCAAGCTCAGAGAAGAATGTTTTTAATTACCAGGTAGAAAGCTCTGGCGAATACGAGCTGACTCTAGAGGTGTATTTTTTAAGAAATAAGTTTACTGAAAAAGCATTCCGTATTAAAATAAAATAAGAATGAGGAAAAACTCAGGTAGCTCTTGTTTTGTTTTAATTAGCAACATCTTGGTATTTTTAGCTCTCTGTTCTTTTCTTAATATTGGTCTTGCCTCTACCTCTTCCCGTTATTTAGTAGAAATTGGTAAAGTATATTTTGAGAAAGGTGATTACCGCTCGGCAGCCCATGAGTTCAAAAAGGCTTTAATGATTGATAAGAATGATATGGTAGCTAAGGGTTATCTGGAGTTGGCTCTTAATAAAATTTCTCCACCTTCTCGTGAAGAAATAGTAAAACAAGCCCTTGACAAAATAGAAATAATTCAGCACATTTCTTCGGAGAGCTTGCCTCAGGAAAAAATTTCTTCTGCCCTTCCGCTAACTAAAAACAGCTCTGTTTCTTCTGCTTCTAAATCGCCTCGTCCGCCGCTAGAGGAGAAAAAAACTTTATCTTCGCAGGATTTCATAAAGATATCTGGTGATTACCAAACTAGTTTTGGAGTGGAAATAGACGGTGATTTTTACTGGAAAAGAGCTAACTACGACTTAAACGAACGTAACTGGCGTATGCTTTCCGGGGATGCCCTTAATAATTATGAAGGCACTTACGATCCAGCAATCTTTAGCCGTCTCCGTTTTGATTTGGATACAAACTCAGAAGAAGGTTTTGGTTTTCACGCTAATGTTACTATTGACCCGTGGAGTTTTATTGGTAAATCCAGTCGCTTTACTATTACCAGTGCGTGGGGGGATGAAGCTGAAATAGAACTTCTTTACTGGTCTAATACTGCTTATGTAGTTAACCAAACTATCTACACGCAACTCTTAGGCGACAGTTTTAATATCCCGGAGCTAAAATTAACCAATGGCCATGTTTTGCCTACTACTCTAACTTCTACTTTTGGGGATACTTTTGTTTTACCTGAGACAGAAATCCATCGTGAATTTCGTCCTTTAAGAGAGCTTTGGCTTGATTATAAGCAGGATGATTTTAAGTTACGCATATTTCCTCTCGCGTTAGAGTCACAAGTTTACAGTTCTGATGATCTTCTAGGTTTGTCTAATCATCATATTTATTGGGATGCTTCTCCCTGGCTAGATGAGTGGGCCGTAGGGCACTTTAATAGTGGGGCGGGAGCGTTGGACTTCTTTAAAGGATACTGGGATAATTCCTTAAGCTTTTTTACCCGTGATAGCGATGCTGTGCGTCTTACGGCATTGCGGGGAGCTTCTTTCTCTGCAGATTGGGGTTCCACAACTTTAAACATTATGCTGGCTTCTCCTAAATATTTGTGGCAGGATTACGATGAGTTCAATACCTACGAAGGGGTTTTTCGCCTGAAACATAGTTTTTTCGAGAACTTTTATTTAGGCACTATTTATACAGGTAAGTTTGGTTTTAAGGAGGGAAGCCGTGATGCCGCTAATCAGGTGGTGGGAATTGATGCCGAATACGGCTTAGCACCGTCGGCAACGGTAGCTTTTGAAGCAGCTACTTCCCGCTCGAGATATGACGAGACTTCTTCTTATGCCACTAAAAAAAGAGGCAATGCTTTCTCCCTGCGATTTATTACCTCTTCCTTGCCTGCGGATATCTTTGGCAAGAATTATTATTCTTTAGGTAAGCAAACCAAAGATTCTTTCTACAAACTACGCCTTCAGCTTACTCATTTTGACCGCGGGTTTGAAGAAGCCCTGGCTAATTATACTAATACGAGGGATGATACTTTCTGGTCTCGCCATATTCATTTCCGCAAGCCTTTTGGCTATTATTATACTGGTTTATACAAGCAGACGTTGAGCTGGGATGATATTGAACCTTTTAGGATTGGGGAAGGTATTGATGCAGGAAGAGATGTAATCTCATTACGTCTAGATATGGATAATCTTTTGGATAAAAGGTTAGATATTTTATTTGATGTAAGAAATGTACATCATACCAATGGTAAATTAGCAGAGAACGTATCACGTCTAGAATCTTCTTACAAGATGACTTCTAAGTTCACGGCCAAATTCTTGGGGATTTATCATAAACTTCCCCCTACGGTTACTCACTGCGATCCCTTTTTATATAATTCTCAAACGGGAGATTGCTGGGAAAATTTGTCGGTTGAAGGAGGCAAAGACCCTTCTTTAAAGACAGTATCTTTAGGAGGCGAATACGCATTTACTGATTCCGTAAGTTTGAACTTTGTCTGGGAGAGGACTAATGATACTACGCTGGCTTATGGCAATTATCCCCGTGGGATTTTAAATTGGAGCAGCCTTACGAGTTATTATGAGAATGGCGACAAGTACCGTAAGGTTATAAATGGTCTTTATAACACCCAGTTTTTTCCTGCTCCTCCTTATCCTTATTATAATATATTTAGGAGCGGCCTGCGCTTTACTCCTGATGATAAATGGGAAATTTATTTGGACTGGGCCAGAAATGAGTTTGAGTTTGCCCAGCCTATAGATGATAACGCCAATCATATTGGGCTTGAAGTAGGGTTTACCCCCAATAAAAAGTGGGGATTCTATCTTCGCTATATGTATGTACGGGCTTACGATGTATCTGATCTATCCCGTGGCATTTTGAGAAAAAACTCTTACAATAATGTATTTTTTCAGATTCATTATTTGCCTACACCTGAGAGCGAATTTATTGCGGAGTTTGGTGCGGGAGGCATTGTTCCCATTGGAGAGATAGTGTGGGATCCTTTTGGCGGCGGCGAGGTAAATCTAGACCTGCAGAAAATATTTAGATTTTATTACCGGCGGAAGTTCTAATGAAAAATTTTCTTATAGAAGAGATATCAGAGAGTAGCCGGAGAAGTGTCTTGATTTTAGATATCCTCAGACGGGAAGGGCCGTTGAGCCGCATGGATTTATCGCGTATTCTTAAAATCAATGCCGTAAGTATCTCTAATTACGTAGATAAACTGGTAGAGAAAGGGCTGATTTACGAACGTTCTTTAGATGATTCCTCGGGAGGGCGGCGCCCTATACTTTTAGATATAAATAAGGAAGCAGTCTATTCTTTAGGAGTAGTAATAAACCATCAAGTTAGCTTAGGGGTCGTATTGAACCTCGCAGGGGAAGTAGTTTATAGTTATAGAAAGGATAATATTGCCTCTTCTACTAACGAGGTTATTGAGCACTTACGAGATATAAGTGAAAATCTGATTGAGAAAATATCGCGTTTTAAAGATAAGGTGAAAGGCCTAGGGGTGGCTATTGGCGGTTTAGTAGATAGAAAAAAGGAAATAATCTGTTGGCCGCAGGGACTGGAGAACGGTTTCTATTCTTATATCTCTATGCCCTTAAAGAGTTATTTGGAAGAGCGATTTAACATTCCCGTTTTCGTGGGCAATGATGCCAATTTGGCTTGCCTGGCTGAATACAAATACAGTTTAGGGGTAGAAGTGCGTAATGTTCTATATATGTTCTCCGGCGTCGGATGTGGTTTGATTATTGAGGGAGAACCCTATACAGGAAGTAATGGTTTTGCCGGGGAGCTTTTTATTAACAACACTAAAAATGAGTTTACTACTTATTTAGGAGATTTTTCTTTTTTCAAACCTTGGCCAGTTGATTTAGGCTTGATTAAAAAAGCAAGAGAAATAGTGGGAGAAAAAACTACAGAGAAAATCAGTTCTTTAGAAGATGTCTGGAGTCTAGCGTATAAATACCCTTCTTTAAAAAACTTAGTTAATGAAGCAGTAAAATCACTGGGGATAAAAATAGCTTTCCTAGTAAATATTTTTAATCCTGAGGTAGTAATTATGGGGGGGGGCATGGAAAAAGGAGGATTTGAGTTCATTGAGAAAATTTGTTTTTATATAAAGGAATATGCGTTTGAGGAAAGCAGTAAAGATTTAAAAGTTATGGCTTCTACTTTGGGAGAAAAAGCCGCAGCTATTGGTGCGGCCAGTGTTATTTTAAGAAAAGTCTTTACATTTACTTGATATTCTGCTATAAAGTTAAGGAAAGGAGGGGAAAGGGGTATGAAAAGTAAATTAGTGCCGTTAATATTGATTATTGCCATAGTTATTAGTGTTTTTTTTATTTTTCGGCTCTATTCTGAAAGGCAGTCATTAATATCTACTATCCAACAACTCAATAGTGAGAAAGATAGTCTTAGAGAGGAAAATACTACCCTTAAGCGTAAGATTTCTGATTATAAAAGTCAAAACGAAAGTTTATCGTCCCGCCTCGAGGAAGTAACTCGTACTTTAAACAATCTGCAGGCAGAAAGAGACAATTTTCGTGACCAGGTTAATAGTCTCCAGGAAGAGAATCAGAATCTCCGGCAACAGCTCAGTCAGTTAAGAAGCAGGATAAAGGTATCTTTAGGTACAGCGAAGGAGAAAGTATCTACTGCCGGAGCTTCAGGTACAGCTTCTGATAAATATTGGCAGGATGTACTCCGCGAAAGGGCTGAATTGAAGATTAAGGTTGAGGATCTGAAAAAGAAAGTAGAGGGCTTACTGCTGAAAATAAGTAAATTGAAGGAGGAAAAATCTCAAGTGACAGTTGAGCTAAGTGGATTGAAGAAAGAGAAAGCAGATTGGCAGTCTAAGCTTGATTTTAATAATCGCACCATAGACTTGCTCACTAAACAATTAATACGTGAGAGAGAAAGGAGCCGTAAAATTCTAGAAGAGTTTGATTCTTTGCGTCGTGATAATATAAACTTGAGGAGTAGTCTTAATCTAGCAAATGCCCAAAAGGAAAAGTTGCTTGCCAGGCTTAAGGAGATAGATGATAAAAAAGATATGTTGGAGGAAAAAGTAAAGAATATTGAGATGATTCTTAAGCAGAAGTCTATGGAGTTGGAATCGTTGCAGGACCAGCTTTCTTCTGCCCTCTCTTCTGCCAAGAGCACTTCAGAAGAGAAGTCGGTAGAATTGCCGCCTATTGTAGTTAGCCCGGAAGGGAGTTCTGTTTCTCCTTCTGCTTCAGAGTCTACGTCGCAGGATTGGCTTAGCAAATCTCCCTCTCTGGAAGGAAAAATTATTGCTGTAAATCAAAAAGATAAATTTGTAATAATTGACCTCGGAAAGGACGCCGGACTGAAGGTAGGAGACAGATTAGAAGTAAAGAGAGCGGGGAAAAAGATAGCTTCGTTGGCAGTTATTGAGACACGCAAGGACATTTCCGCCTGCGATATAATTGCAGGTAGTAATATAAAAGAAGGCGATCAGGCAATCCGAGTAAGGTAATCTTCTTACCTTAAAATAAAATATTTCAAAAGTTTGTGCGCGTGAGGGTTGTGTTATACTATTTATTGGTGTAGTAGGAAAGAAATATACTATATATTGTGATTTTGTCTTGACAAGAGAAAGAAAAAATGATATGATTCTTTCTGCCTTCAGAATTTTTGAAAGGGATTATGGGTTTTTCTAAGAAAGGAGTATCAGTTATGGAAGCAGAACTCTCTCCCAACGCAGCGGTAGTTTTAGAAAAAAGATACTTACAGAAGGATAAAGAAGGGAAGGTAGTAGAAACACCTTCTCAACTGTTTGAGAGAGTAGCTAAGGCTATAGCCGAAGCTGACAGGACTTATGGCGCTACGAATAAAGAGATTGAACTTGTAGCGGAAGAATTTTATAAGATGATGGCCTCTTTGGAATTTATGCCTAATTCTCCCACCCTTATGAATGCGGGAGGAGAGTTAGGACAACTCTCTGCTTGTTTTGTTCTTCCTGTAGAAGATTCTATGGAGGGAATTTTTGATTCTTTGAAATACGCTAGCCTTATTCATAAATCAGGCGGAGGGACGGGATTTTCTTTTTCTCGCTTGCGCCCTAAGAACAGCATGGTAAAAACTAGCGGCGGCGTTGCCTCAGGGCCAGTAAGTTTTATGAAAGTTTTTGATGCTGCGACTCAAGCGGTCAAACAAGGAGGACGACGGCGCGGCGCTAATATGGGTATCTTGCGGGTTGATCACCCTGATATTTTGGAATTTATTTCCTGCAAAGAAAAAGAAGGCAGTATTTCTAATTTTAATATTTCGGTAGCGGTAAGTGATAAATTTATGGAGAAAGTTCTCAAGGGGGAAGATTATGATTTGATAGGTCCTCATACTAAAGAAAAGAAAGGGAAACTTAATGCTAAGAAGATTTTTGATTTGATTGCTGAATATGCGCATAAGAATGGTGAACCAGGCATAGTCTTTATTGATAAAATTAATCAACGCAATCCTGTTTTGCATCTGGGCGAAATAGAAAGTACGAATCCTTGCGGAGAACAACCCCTTCTTCCTTATGAAAGCTGTAATTTAGGGTCGATTAATCTGATAAAAATGGTAAAGAGGGTAGAAGGTGGATATAGAATAGATTGGGATAGGTTGGAGCGTACTACAAAATTGGCCGTTCATTTTTTGGATAATGTTATAGATGTAAATAAATATCCTATACCTCAGATTAGAGAAAATACATTGCGAACGCGGAAAGTTGGCTTGGGAGTAATGGGCTGGGCTTCTATGCTGGGATATCTAGGTATAAGTTATGACTCTGAGAAAGCCTTGGACTTGGCGAGAGAGGTAATGAGGTTTATTCGCACTAAGGCCCGCGAAGCTTCAAGTAATTTAGCTAAAAAACGGGGCGTTTTTCCTGCTTATAAAGGAAGCATCTATGAAAAAGAAGGGATTATTTTACGTAACGCTACTCTTACTACCATTGCCCCTACGGGCACTATAAGTATTATTGCCGGTCCTACCTCTTCAGGCATTGAGCCAGTTTTTGCTTTAGTTTACTACCGCAAAGTGCTGGACGGACAGAAACTTTCAGAGATTGAACCTTCCTTCGCAGCCGTTGCTAAACAAAGAGGTTTTTATTCCGATAATCTTTTAGAAAGAATAGCTGCTAATCATGGTTCTGTTCAAGGTATAAGAGAAATTCCTGATGATGTTAAGGCTGTGTTTAAGACGGCTATGGATATTGATTATACCTGGCATATAAAGATGCAGGCGGCTTTTCAGGAGTATACTGATAATGCTGTCTCAAAAACCATTAACCTCCCTAATCAAGCTACGGTAGAGGATGTTCGTCAGGCTTATTTACTGGCTTACCGTCTTAATTGCAAAGGTATTACTGTTTACCGTGACGGCTCCCGCCAGGAGCAAGTCTTAAATGTAGGAAAAAGTGAGAAGAAAGAAAATGTTGTGAAGCAGAATGTTTTGCCTAAGCCGCGGCCGGAGGTAATCGTGGGCACTACTACTAAAATAAGTACGGGATGCGGTAATCTTTATGTAACCATAAATCAAGATGAGCAAGGGAAATTCTTTGAAGTTTTTACTCAGATGGGAAAGGCCGGCGGTTGTGCTGCTTCTCAGCTAGAAGCAGTGGGTCGTCTCATTTCTTTGGCCTTGCGAGGAGGTATAGATGTCAGGGCAATAGTAGAGCAGCTGAAAGGTATAAGATGTCCTTCGCCTTCCTGGGCGGGAGGAAAAAAGATATTTTCCTGTGCCGATGCCATTGCCAGAGTTCTGGAGAAAAGAGCTAGTGACCAGATGAACATAAACTGGAAAGGAACAAAAGAGGACAGTCACAAAAACTCAGATAGTAAAGCAGAAAAAATAGTTTTTGCTAAAAGCCGTAGTATGGTAGGCGTCTGCCCTGACTGTGGCTCAGCCCTTATTCATGAAGAAGGTTGCGTAAAATGTGGCGTGTGCGGCTACTCCCGCTGCTAGATTTTTCTCTTACCACAATATAATAAATGCCGCCTCTATATAGAAGGTGGTAAAGATGGAAGAAGAGATAATTACCCTGACGATTAAGGAAGAGGGTTAGAGAAGAAGGGGTAAGGCTATAGCGCATACATCTCAATGGAGAAGAGGAGATAAAAGTTTTATCTAATTCTTCTTATCAGTGACGATGCTGCCAACAAAATCCAGAAGGGAAGATTTGTCTTATCGGATACAACCATTGAAAATACAGAGGTCTGGGAAGAGTTTTCTACCAAAGTCCTGTCTTATACCATTTAGATAGAGGCTCAGAACTTCAAAACTATAAAATGCCAAGGCTTCGCTATAACCTTTTTGCAAAAAAGATGGCATTTTTTATGCTGCAATAGCAAAAGTTGTAAAAAACGGTTGACAAGAGCTGTCTCAAGAGATATGATACTTTCGTCTTAAAGAGGAACAAAGGCGTTCTTCTCGGAAAGAGGGGAACGTTTTTTATTTTTATATAGGGATGTCGTTTAATAGACACTATCTGGCTGTTGTTATCTAAAAGGGGGTTGTTATG
>Ga0180301_10001351_pt1 | contig 19384 bp, 18 predicted proteins | sample GuaBasSediGuay16_FD_121797 | JGI IMG/M metagenome (GOLD analysis project Ga0180301, IMG submission 121797) | Subseafloor sediment microbial communities from Guaymas Basin, Gulf of California, Mexico - Guay16, Core 4569-2, 12-15 cm | ecosystem: Environmental > Aquatic > Marine > Hydrothermal... | reverse complement strand
TGGAGCCCCGGCCGGGATTCGAACCCGGGACCTCCGCATTACCAGTGCGGCGCTCCAACCAGGCTGAGCTACCGGGGCTCTATTGCTTAGCATATTATGATATTTAGTGGGGGTTCCTATTGATATAGGATTATTGAAATCTGTTAGCCTTGTGGTTCGGTATGTTATAACATAGGCGGTTAATAAAAGCTTATCTGTCTTTATGTTATAGTGTAACCGGTCTTGGGCTTGTTCTGGGGTGGGAAAAGCTAATAAAACCTGAGTTAGAAGGTGAATAATAGGGTGGGCCCGTAGTTTAGCCAGGCAGAATGGCGGGCAGATTGTTGATAATCCCGCACTCCAGATCAGTCCCTATTTTGGGGCTAGAAGACACCCGCTGACCGGGGTTCAAATCCCCGCGGGCCCACCATGATTCAGGGGCCGTAGGCTAGCCTGGAAGGACGCAGAAGTCCCAGAGGACTGCGGGGTTTGGGTCCCCGTGACCCCGGTTCAAATCCGGGCGGCCCCACCATAATTAAGAGATCCTATTATCGTAGAGTTAATTGTACTGTTAGCATTATTATAGCGAGCGTTATGGTGAGTGCTGTTATTATAGTGCCTTTCTTTAGCCATTCTATGAAGTCAATACGTCCTAATCCTCTTCTTTCGAGTACACTAACAGCGATTATATTTGCAGTACTAGCTATTAAGGTTAGGTTTCCAAAGAATGTTCCACCAAAGAGTGTTCCCCACCAGAGTGGGTATACAGAGTAGCCTTGTTCTCTTAGTCTAATTATGATTGGGACTACTGTAGCTACGGCTAATACGTTATCGAGGAATGCGCTTAATATGCCTGTTAGAATCGTGATTATTATAAGTTGTAGTGTCTCATTTCCAGAGATCTGGGCTATGCTTTCTGTGAGAATATCAGTTATGCCTACATATTCTAGTGAACCTACTGAGGCAAAGAGGAGCATGAAGAACAACAAGGTCCACCAATCGATACCCCGTTCTATGATTTCTCTTGCTCTTTCTCTCTCGAGTAGTAGGGCTATAGAGGCTGAGAGTAGAGTTACTCCTATGAGCATAGTGTTTTTTTCAAGACCTAGTACATTTTCGAGCTGGCGAGAAAGAGCTAATCCTAGTATTGTGGCTAAGAATAAGGTCCAACATTTTAATAGTTCATTTTGAGGAATTCTAGCTCTCAAGTCTTCTAGTTCGCCTTGGGCATACCTTATCTTTAGATGTTTGTCTAATACTGCTATTTCTTTTCTAAACATTTTAATAGAGACTAGTATTGTAAGAAGTAAACTAGCTAAAGAAATTGGAGTAGCCCATCTAATAAAGTCAGAGAAGCTAAGCCCACTCTTCATAGCAATTAATACACCTACTGGATTGCCCATGAGGGTAGCACTACTACCGATATTTATTGCGAAGGAAATCATCAAAATTAAGGGCATTGTACTTATTCTAAGTCTACCAGCTAGGTATATTATGGAAGTAGTCATAAGGAGAGCAGCAACCACAGCACCTACTAGTGATGCGAAGAGAGCTGAGAGTAACATTAAGAGAATTATAAGTAAAAGGCCATTATCCCTAACCCTGGATAATGCCATACTCATTATATATTCGAAGAATCTTTTTTCTTCAAGAAATCTTATTACGATCATCATACCTATTAAGAACAAGAGGACATCTAAGTTCATAGCTTCTATTAAGTGAGGGATATCTGTAAGGCCTAAAACGATGAGTATTGAGACTCCAAGTAGTGTTATGGGAACCTTGAGATTCCAAAAGAATATGAGAGCTGTTAGAGTAGTAGCGAATACTGATAGAGCTAAAGCTTGATGTATGCTAAGTCCTATCAAAAATGTGAATGTTATGGTAGTTATAGATATACCTATGAGAAGCAATGGTCTTCTGGGTATCTCCATTATGAATCACCTATGATCTTAGTTATTATAGAGTTCCTAAGGGGATAAAAAAGTCTCGTAAGACTAGAAAATCCGTCTCGTTTTATTCAGAGGGTATTTCATCAAGGGCAGTCTCAAGTCTTTCTAAGGATAGATTAATATTTATCTTATAAAGGCATATTTCGTTCTTCTCATTCTTCAGGCTCCTTTGCAAACTCTACGTATTTTTCTGTTTTTAATATATTCCTAGCAACTACGATACCTGAGACAGAGGCTTGAATTAGGCCTCGTGTAAGACCTGCACCATCTCCTGCTACATAAAGATCTCTTATCCCCTTAACCATTAGGTTTTCATCGACATCTACTCTAACAGAGTAGAACTTAACTTCGACACCATAAATTAATGTATGTTCAGAGGCTATGCCTGGGGCTAGTTTGTCTAGTGCACGTATCATCTCTAGGATATCAGTAAGAACTCTATATGGTAGTACAAAGCTTAGGTCTCCTGGAGTTGCCCCTTTGAGTGTAGGTTTAGTTATTGCACGGGCTATTCTCTCTGGTGTACTGCGTCTACCTCTTATTAAGTCCCCATAACGTTGTATTATAATACCGTCACCTAATATGTTAGCTAATCTTGCTATATATCTTCCATAGCCTATGGGATCATGGAAGGGTTCTGTAAATCGTGTGCTTACAAGTATCGCCATGTTAGTATTTTCAGTTTTTTGGTTTAAGTAGCTTTGACCGTTTACAGTAACTATATCTTCATAAAACTCGGTTATTACTTCTCCATAGGGATTTACACAGAAGGTTCTAACTACATCATCGAATGTTTTAGAATAATAAATTAATTTTACATCATAGAGGACTGACGTAAATCTTTCGAAGATTGGTGCAGGAAACTCAATACGTACACCTATATCTACAGGATTACTCCATGTCTTTACACCTAATTTCTTCATGGTACTCTCTAGCCAAGTAGCACCCGCTCTTCCTGGAGCTAAAATTACATACTTAGACTTGAGGACTTCATCGTTAGTGGTCTTAACTCCTACTACTCTGTTATCTTTCACTAAAACATCTTTGACTTCCTTTCCAAAAAATACATCTACTTTATCTTTTATATGGTACCATATGTTCTTTAAGACTTGCCTTGCTCTCTCTGTGCCCATATGTCTAAGGCGCATTGGTACAAGATGCATTCCAGCTAATGTTGCCTCTCTAGATAAAGCTTCAATCTTATCTAACTCAGTTCCATATACCTTACTAGGTGCTCCAAATTTAAGGTATACATTGTCTACATAACTTATTAAGTTAGCTAAAGTTCTTTTTCCAAGTAATTGAGAAAGCCATCCGCCAACTTCTGGTGATAAAGTTAATTTACCATCACTAAATGCTCCTGCCCCTCCCCATCCTGAAAGAATATTACAAGGTTTACATCGAAGGCACTTAAAGCTCCCTTTTGCTGGGCATTCACGTTCTTCTATGCCTTTACCGCGTTCAAGTATGGCTACCTTTAAGTTAGAATGTTTTGTTAATTCAAGTGCTGCAAAAATACCTGCAGGACCTGCACCGACTATAATAACATCATATGACAAGATTACACCAGAGAAATAGGAGTGTACTTATTAAGATTTAAGCATTATTCTGGGTCTCTTCAAGTGTCAGCTCTTTAAGAATCTTTAGTTTTCCTAAGTATGTACCATCAAGTAAAAATATTTCGCTTTCATCTACTAAAGCTGCCTCTGACTCTAATAATGGTCCCAAGAAGGGCCTATCAGTATCGGGTTTGTTTATAGAGTTGCCAGAGAGAAGCTTATTAAAAGCGGGTATTACAATTACAGATCTTAAATTGATTTCCTCTGAGTTTATATTTGATGGGAAAATTTCAGCTAGTAATTCTCTATCAAGGGGGATTTTAACCCACACGGGTTCTAAGTATCTATATCCCAGGCCATCTCTTAGCTCTATTACGGGATGAGTATGTCCTAGGATAATTATTTCAGCTCCAAGTAGTTGAGGTGCTGGCCATGTATGACCATGCATTAGACCTATTTTTGGATCTTCATCATTTAGAAGAATTCCTCTTGAATTTGCTATCCTAATGTGAGGGATCCCTACTACTAATTCCCTTAAGCCTCCATCATGGTTTCCTGGGATTATAGTTATTTGAATTAAGGAAGATAGTTCCTTTAGAAATCTCGGAATTTCTAGTAGTTCAGTTTTGCTAATTCCAGGAACTTGATGTTTCATATCACCTAGTATTATGAGTTCGTCAGGTTGGTTCTCTATTATGATAGACACTAATTCGCTAAGCAATCTATCAGTTTGAACTGGTAAGATTACTCCACGCCTTTTAAACTCTTCTTCAAAGCCTATGTGTAGATCAGCTATTACTAGGTAAGATTTAGAGCAAATTTTTAGGATTAATGCGGGTTTATTCTCAAGAGGTATAATCATGAAATACACCTCTTATGGAGTTAAAGTCAAGCGACAATTATTAAGTGCTATAATTGAGATTAGACGTCAAAGGACGATAAATGGTAAAGTAAGTGCGCGGTTACGTTCAATGTATGGAGAGAGATTTTCTAAAGCCTTAAGGGTATTAAGTAATAGAGGAGTGAAGCTCTTTAGATTCTCTCCTAGTGGGATATTGATATGGATGGTAGAGGGAAAAGAGAGAGACTATCTAGTGATACCACTCATATATTGTGATTGTGATGATTTTTATCTTAATGTAGTGATACGAGGAGAAAGTGATATATGTTATCATCTAATAGCACAAGCTATAGCTGAGGCATTAGGCTTCTTTACCTTAATCGAGTTACCTGATGAATTATATGAACGTTTTATAGAGGCATGGCTAGCTTAGCTGTTTATTGCTCTAAATTTCTTCAGTTTCTATTGCTATTTCTCTTCTAGTTTCGATTCGCTCTACCTTACCATCACGTAGATACACTATTCTGTCGCTTACGTCTATCATTTTTAGGTCGTGTGTTGCAGTAATAACAGTCACACCTTTTTCCTGGTTAAGTTCTCTCATAACTCCGATTATCTCTAAACCTGTCTTCATATCAAGGTTAGCTGTAGGCTCATCTGCTAGTATTATTGCTGGATCATTTGCTAATGCTCTAGCAATAGCGACACGTTGCTGCTGACCACCAGAAAGCTCTCCTGGTTTGTGATAAAGTCGATCACCCAAACCGACACGCTCAAGAAGCTCTGTAGCTTTCTTTATCCTTTGTTCTCTAGGAACACCAGCGAAAATCATAGGTAACATTACATTTTCTATAGCTGTTAGAACTGGAATTAGGTTAAATGTCTGGAATATATATCCTATTTTTCGGCATCTTAGCCAGGCCAACTCATAAGCATCTAATTTAGCTATATCGACTTCGTCTATGTATACCTTACCACGTGTAGGTCTATCTAATCCACCTATCATATTGAAGAGAGTAGTTTTACCTGAACCAGAAGGGCCCATTACAGATAGGTATTCACCACGTCTAACTCTTAGATCTATGCCATCGAGGGCCTTCACTATAGCAGGACCCATAGTGTAATATTTAGCTAAATCTTCCGTCTCAACAGTATACTCATATCTCAAGGGTCACTCACCTAAGTTACTTATCTTTAAGATATTAATAAAAACTTATCTCTATACACTTATACTTCGTATCTTAAAGCTTCTGCTGGATTTAGCTTTGCAGCTCTATAGGCAGGATAAAGTGTACCTATTAAGGAGAGAGATATCGCTATGAGCATGGATAAGACTAGCATTGCTATTATTGAAGGTAAGGCGCTAAACCCTGGTACAGCTATTGATCCTGGGGTTAATAAGGCTTGAAGGATTTCAGATATTCCAATAGTTGGCTGTAATCCATACACAAATGCTGTAATTAGGCCTATAACCCAGCCAACAATGCCTCCTGCAAAACCTATCAGCATCGCTTCTATTAAGAATAATAGGAGAACATGCCTGTCAAGTGCGCCTAAGCATTTCCAAGTTCCTATCTCTCTTGTCCTTTCTGCAACTGCTATTAGCATTGAATTCATTATACCTACAACACACACTAGAAGGCTTATGAAGAGGATCCATAGCTGAAATGGTTTTAATGATGCTGCTTGTCCACCTACGATAGTGCCTACTGCAGCTAGTACTAATAGTGCATCCATGAAGCCTACCGCAAGAATGACTGACGCTGCTGTAATTACCATTCTAACAAACCTTCTTCTAATATCTTCTAGGGCTATTCTGAAAGCCTCACTAAAGGGCAATGATATCTTACCTATCTCCATATGTTGGGGAGTAGACATGGCATCACCTATCGTATATTAGAATTTGAAAGCGAACCTTTAAATATGTTCTCTAACTTTGAAGAAGAGGAGATATGCTGGAGGATCCTGTGTTAGTGGCAAGAGTACTAGCGGGAATAGCGTTTTTATTGTTCATAATGTATTGTTGCCTAAGTAGCAGAAAGTAAATTGGAGGAAAAAGTACAATGAGTTTACTTCAGAGAACTCTCTCCGAAAAATTAGTGAAAAAGGTAGTCAGGACACTCAATATTAAGGAGTTCACACTAGTACAGAAAATGGCCATACCTGAAATCCTTAGAGGAAACAACGTCCTTATAATCTCTCCTACAGGTACTGGAAAGACTGAAGCAGCTTTGTTGCCTATTCTAGAGGGATTACTTAAAGAACCAAGATGGGGTATAAGGGCACTCTATATTACTCCCTTAAGAGCCCTAAATAGAGATATTTTCCGTAGAATGGCTAAACTCTCTAAAGAAGTCGGACTTAAGATTGAAGTGAGGCACGGGGATACGAGTCAAGCATTGCGTAGAAAACAAGCTAGGGAACCTCCAGATATACTTATAACGACACCTGAAACTTTACAGGCTATACTTCCTGGAAGGGTTTTAAAAGAGCATCTTAGAAATGTACAATATGTTGTAATAGATGAAATTCATGAAATAATAGATGAGAAGAGAGGTACGCAGCTTTTTTTAGCACTTGAAAGGTTAAGATCCTTGACTATTTCGGATTTTCAGAGAATAGGTCTTTCGGCCACAGTAGGAAAACCCTATCTAGTAGCACGCTATCTTCAAGGTAGTAGCCAGAGACCAATGAAGATAATTAATGCACGCATGATAAGAAAATATGAGGTCATAGTAGATTACCCTACACCTACTTCAAGAGATACAGGGCTCTCTATTAAAATGAAGTTGCCAGAGGAAGTGATAGCGCGTTTACATGAAGTTGTAGAAGATATAAAAAAGCATAATGCCGTACTAGTTTTTACTAATACTAGAGAGACGGCAGAACTTTTAGCTTCAAGGATAAAAATACTTAGCCCTGAGCTCAATATCGCGGTTCACCATGGTTCTCTTTCCAGAGAAGAAAGAGTTTATGCTGAAGAAGGGCTTAAACATAGGAAATTGAAGGCATTAATTTGTACCTCTTCCTTAGAGTTAGGCATAGATATTGGAAGCGTAGACTATATAGTACAGTACTCATCTCCTCGAAGAGCAACAGCACTCCTCCAACGCATTGGAAGGTCAGGACACAGGATTTCAGGTATTGCTAGAGGAAAGATAATTGCATTGAGTTCAGACGAGATTTTAGAATCAGCAGTACTTAGTAGAATGGCCCTTAAGGGGGAGCTTGAAGAAATAAAAGTCCATGAAAATGCTTTAGACGTGTTAGCACATCAGATAGCGGGCTTGGTGCTTGATAGAGGAGAGATCACGCTTGAAGAGGCGTTTAAGCTGATTAAATCATCAATGCCATATAGGGGCCTGAACCCTGATCTCTTTTTACAGACGATAAAGTTCTTGGCTGATGAAAGAATATTAGGTCTTAATGGTAGTGTAGTTCATAAAACTAGAAAAACTTGGCGATACTACTATGAGAACCTTTCTACGATTCCGGATGTTATGAGTTATGATGTAGTTGATATAACTTCTGATACAAGGATAGGTAGTTTAGATGAAGAATTCATAGCCTCTTATGGCAATGAAGGGCAGGACTTTATACTAGGTGGAAAGGTTTGGAGAATACTAAATATTGATCATGAGAGACGTGAAGTAGAGGTAGAACCTAGTTCGAACATCGAAGCAGCCGTACCAGCATGGGTTGGAGAACTTATACCTGTTCCTTTTAGGTGTGCTTTAGAAGTAGGAAGCTTGAGACGCAGGATTGCACTAGCAATATTAAAAGGCAAGGATCCTAGCCAGTTATTAAGGAAGTATGAAATTACTGAACGAGCACAATTCAAAGTAATAGAGGAAATAAAGAGTGCGTTGAAGAAGAAATATCCAATTCCAAGTGATAAACTTCTCGTAATAGAAAGTGTTAACAATATAGTGATAGTACATGTTCCTCTAGGAAGTAGGGGGGCTTATACTCTTGGTTTGATATTGGCGCATGTGCTTTCTCGAAAGCTTTCTTCAACAGTTATCTTCAGAGCTGATCCATATAGAATTGCATTAAGGGCAACCATAAAGTTATTACCAAGGGATATTAAGTCAGTATTGGAAGAGCTAAAGGAGAGCGATATTAGAGAGATAGTTAGAGATGCTGTCATTGGTACTGAATTATTTAAATGGAGACTTTTTCATGTAGCTAAAAGGTTTGGATTAATAAGTCGAGACGCTAATATTACAATACTTAGTAGGAGGCTTATTGAGGCGCTCAGAGGTAGTGTTGTATATCTAGAGACTTTAAGGGAAATAGAAACTGAGAAGTTAGATTTAGATGCTATAACCTGGCTACTTAATAGGCTTAATAGGAAATTAATGGATATAGGAATTGTAATTAATAAAAAGGGAGAGTGTAGTCCCTTTGCTTTACCTATATTACAGCATTATTTTTACGATATAATACCGTCAACTAGACCTTTAGAATCTATAATAGAAGTTACAAAAAGGCGTTTATTGGATAGAGAAGTTATACTTTCATGCTTGTACTGTATGCGCTGGTGTGAGAGAAGAACTATAAGATATCTACCAGATCGTGTTAAATGTCCCTTTTGTGGTTCTAGATTTATCGTAGCACTACCGCCCGGTAGTGAGGAGGAAAAAGTATTAAATATGATAAAGGTTAGGAGAAAGTTAAATAAAAATGAAAAAAAGTTATTAAGAAGGATACAGAGAAGGGCAGCCCTAGTTCTAAACTATGGTAAAAAGGCAATAATAGCTCTTGCAGCAAAGGGGATAGGGCCAGAGACTGCGGTTAGAGTGCTTAGGGAAACTATGGATAAAGGAGAGCGTGAGTTCTATTTGAAGATACTCGAAGCTGAGAGGCAATATATACGTACAAGAAAGTTTTGGGCATGATTTAAGAGATTCTAATAAATATTCCTATATGAATTACTCAATGAGAGGGATGAACCTAGAACAGCTTATCCAAGTTATACTCAATGAGAGGAAAGATCTTACAAGGGAGGATTTATTAAATCTTATTGATGAGAAGATACAGAATATGGGAGGGCTTATCACTGAGGAAGTAGCAGCGTATATCATCGCTAGGGATCTAGGCATAGAGCTAAGTAGTGATGAATTACTAAGTAAAGTAGAAGTAAAAGTAGGTGAGTTAAAGCCTAAGATGAATAACGTTATAGTGGTTGGAAGTATTTCTGAGATTATAAATAAAGGAAGAGATGTACTAATTAAAATAGTGGATGATAAAGGCAATGAGGCTTTTATAGCTCTTGCTGGAAAATGGAAAAAGGAAATTAATAAGCTAAGGCCTGGAAGGTTGATAAGAATTGTTAGTGGTTATATCAGGAGTACTATTAAAGGTATACCCGTTATAACCTTAGGAAAGGAGAGCCGGTTAATAATCCTAAGAAGACAGAGGATTAGAGTGCTCTCTGAGGTGAAAGGAGTTATCGTAAAAACAATCGGCCCTATACTTACGAGGAGGGGTTACATGCTGGTAGTTGTCTTGAAGAAGCAAGGTATGTACAGTATTGTTAGAGTGTATTCTGAGACTCTTTCCAGGCTTAACCGATTTAGGAAGGGAATCTACATAAGAGCTAAGCTTTTTACAAGGGATTCTAGTGAATATTGGGGGAGCGCTGATGATATAGAAGTATTAGGAGAGGAAAGTGTAAAGGATGAATATTATGATAGGATATTGGATATAACTCAAATAAAATCAGGCCTTAGATACATAGATGTTCGAGGAAATGTGATGTATGTTGGAATAGAAAAAGAGCGAGAGATTTATGGTAAAAGGGTTAAGTTCCGTGAAGTTATACTCGGAAGTGATAAGGCAGCGATCAAGTTAAAAGCCTGGGGAGAGCTAGCTAATAAATTCTCTTTAATTCCTAAGGGTAGTGAAGTTATAGTAAAGAATGTTAACGCTAACATAAGTAAAAGCGGGTTAGAAGTTGTTACAACTAAGTACTCGATGATATCTTTAGTTAGTGATAGAAGCTAATCCTTAATAATACCTTTTAGTTCTTAATGGAAATGAGGGAGAAGTGAGTTGGGAAGGAGGAGGAGAAGGAGAAAGATAGTACGTCGAGTGAAAAGAAGAATTCCGGATGTATTCGAGTGCCCTTATTGTGGCGTAAGAAGTGTATCTGTAGAATTTGATAAGAAGAATGGATATGTAATTGTAAAGTGTGGTAGTTGTGGACTCACCGCAGAATTTGAAAATGTACCAGTTTATAAACCAGTTGACTTCTATCACATGTTTGTAGATAGTTATTATGAAGGGAAGATCTTACCACCAACAAGTGGTGAGGAAGAGATTAGAGAGGAAGTAAAGGGTTAAAAAACATAGTAATAAAGTATCATGAAATGGGGAAACTATTGAAAGTGTACAACTACTTAATCAGCAAGCTTAAAGAGGAGGGCGCACTTCATTTTACTTTAATAGATCCAGATCCTAACAAGGTCGATCCTATAGGAGCTGCTGAAATAGCAGAGATAGCAGAATCATGTGGTACTTCAGCAATAATGATAGGCGGATCAATGGGAGTTAATGAAAGTTATCTAGATGAGGTTGTTAAGGCTATAAAGTCGAAGATAAAGATTCCAGTTATTCTTTTCCCTGGAAATGTAACTGGGATAAGTAAGTATGCTGATGCTATATGGTTCATGAGTTTACTCAACTCTTCAAATACCTATTACTTAATAGAAGCTCAGGCCCTAGGAGCTGTTATAATTAAGAGGTATGAACTTGAAGCGATACCATTAGGGTACATAGTAGTAGAGCCTGGAGAAGCTGTAGGATTCATAGGACATGCTAGACCAGTTCCTCTTTCACATCCAGAGTTGGCTATAGCTTATGGTTTGGCGGCACAGTATTTAGGTATGAAGTTCATATATTTAGAGAGAGGTTCTGGAGCACAATCCCCTATACCTCCCAAGTTCGTTGCGAAGGTAGCTTCTGTAATTGATTTACCCATAATAGTTGGTGGGGGTATAAGAAGAGGAGAGGAAGCTAAAGCCATAATCGAGGCTGGTGCTAGTGCAATAGTTACAGGAAGTATCGTTGAAGAAAGGAGAGATAAATTAAGAGAAATCGTTAAAGGGGTTAAAGAGGGCGCATTAAAAAGACGGGGTAAAAGAATTGCAGAAATTCAGGAATAAGGAGCTTACAGAGTATTTTGAAAGAATAAGAGAGGAGTTTAAACGTCTCTATAAGATAGCGTCACTTGCTAGAAGCGTAGGCATAGATCCTGAAGAATATGTAGAGATTAGACCAGCACAAGATCTTGCGGAAAGAGTTGAAGGACTTCTAGGGATTAGAGGATTATCCAAGAAAATTAGAAAGCTAAGAAAAGAAGGTGTTAGTAAAGAAGTTATAGCCTTCAAGGTGACTAGAGAACTCATAGAAGAATTAAAAAATAAGAAGGAGAGAGAAGTGGTTGCAGAGACGGCTATAAGGACGGCTTTAGCTATACTTACTGATGGTATAACCGCAGCGCCGCTTCAGGGAATTGCTTATGTTAAGATAAAGAGAAATAAAGATGGTAGTGAATATCTCGCAGTATATTACGCGGGGCCTATAAGATCAGCCGGTGGTACTGAGCAAGCATTAAGTGTATTGGTTAGTGATTATGTAAGGCAACTTTTAGGATTAAGTAAGTATAAACCTCTTCCAGAAGAAATAGAAAGGTTCATTGAAGAACTAAGAACCTATGAAAGGCATGTAGGAAGGTTTCAATATCATGCAAGCGATGATGAGCTTAGATTAGTTCTTCAAAACATTCCTATAGAGGTCACTGGGGTTCCTACAGATCCTGTAGAAGTCATGACTCATAGGGACTTAGAGCGTATTGAGACTAATAAAGTTAGAGGTGGAGCATTAAGAGTAATTAATGATGGTATAGTAGCTAAGGCTAGAAAGCTTAAGCCTATTATTGAGGAATTAGGAATTAAAGGATGGGAATGGGTCGATAAACTTATCAAGGAAGATAATAAGGGAAATGAGGCACATATAGAACCCTCAGATAAGTACTTAGCAGATGTTGTAGCAGGTAGACCTATTTTTTCTCATCCATCAAGATATAGTGGATTCAGGATAAGGTATGGGAGGTCTCGTAATACAGGTCTGGCAGCTATAGGTATGAATCCTGCTACTATGGTAGTACTAGGAGGATTCTTAGCTGTAGGTACGCAGGTTAGAACCGAACGACCAGGTAAAAGTGCTATAATAATGCCCGTTGACACAATTGAAGGACCTATAGTTAAATTGAAAGATGGTAGTGTAATGCAAGTCAATAACGTAGAGTTAGCACATAAGATCTACAAAGACATCGTAGAGATTATATATAATGGAGATGTACTAGTTGCTTATGGAGAGTTTAAAGAGAACAATTACCCTCTAGTACCCTCAGGATATACTGAAGAATGGTGGGTTTCTGATGTTAGTAAAGCACTTAATGAAAAGGAAGATATAAAGCTCAGTATAAGTAAGGAACGGCTCGAAGAAATTCTTCGATCTCCATTAAACGTAAAGCCAACAGCAGAGGAAGCATTAGAATTATCATTAAAATTAAATGTACCGTTACATCCTAAATTTACCTACTTATGGGAGAATGTAAATATTAAAGATGTAGTTTATCTAAGTAGAGAACTTAAGAAGAAAGGGATAGTAGTAAAGGAAGATAATAGTTCATATATAAAGGTTAAGCTTTCTAAAAAAGGCAAAAGAGTTTTAGAACTATTAGGAATACCGCATATAGTAAAAGATGGCTTCATCATTATAAAAGAACATGCTCCCATTATGGAAGCTCTTTTTATTAGATCACTCGAAATGCCCGGTGAGTGGAAAAACGTAAGAGAATACTTGCAAGCAACTAGCGGAGTTCCACTAAGAGATAAGATATCATTAGGGATGGGTCTTAGGATGGGAAGGCCTGAAAAAGCAGCACCTCGAGAGATGAATCCTCCTGTTCATGCTCTTTTCCCGATAGGAGAAAACAGAGGGCGTTCCAGAAGTTTAATTAAAGCCTTAGAAAAGGGAAGGATAAAGATCACGGTAGCTAACATTAGATGCCCTAAGTGTGGACGTTACTTGCTTGAATATAAGTGCCCTTCTTGTAACGAAAGAGGTATAATAGTTAATATATGCCCTAAGTGTGGACTTGTAAGTGATAGAGATGTATGCAAGCAATGTAATGTAAAGACTCAACCTTATGCAGTACGCGAGTATGATCTAAGAAGCTATGTCAAAAGGCTAGAAAGACGTTATGGTATAAAGATACCCAAGGAAGTAAAATGTGTTAAGGGGCTTACAAATGATATGAAGCTTATGGAGCCCCTCATAAAAGGAATATTGAGGGCTAAATATGGAGTTTACGTATTTAAAGATGGAACTATAAGGTTTGATGCTACTAATGCACCTCTTACGCATTTTAAGCCGCATGAAGTTGGGCTTACTATTGAAGAATTAAGGAAATTAGGATATAAGTACGATTATGAAGGGAAGCCTCTTAAAAGCGAAGATCAAATAGTAGAGCTTAAAGTACAGGATATAATACTTCCTAAGAGTGCGGGAGAATATCTGTTAAGAGTAGCTAATTTTGTAGATGAACTCCTTGAAAGAGTGTATGGTTTAGAGCCCTACTACAAAGCTAGGACTATGAAAGACCTTATAGGGCATTTAGTAATAGGAATAGCCCCCCATACCTCAGCTGGGATAATAGGAAGAATATTAGGTTTTACAGAGGCTAAGGTCATTTTCGCACATCCCTATTGGCATGCTGCTAAACGTAGAAACTGTGATGGAGATGAAGATGCTGTAATTCTTGGACTTGATGCTCTAATTAATTTCTCTAAACGATATTTACCTAGTCAACGTGGTGGCATGATGGATGCTCCATTAGTATTAACAGTGATACTTGATCCTTCAGAAGTTGATGATGAGGTTTACAATATGGATACTCATAGCGGATATCCTAGAGAGTTTTACATAGCTACTCTTAGCGCCTCTTCTCCTAAAGAGATAAAAAAGTATCTCAAGATAGAGCTGGTAGAGGATAGACTGAATGATGAAAGGAAATATTATGGGATAAAGTTTACTCATGATACTTCTCGAATAGATTTAGGCCCTAAAACAACTACCTATAAATTATTGAAGACTATGAAAGACAAGATAAGAGCACAACTAGAACTAGCTGAGAAAATACATGCAGTTGACGCAAACGATGTTGCTGAAAGGATTCTTACGCACCATCTGTTACCAGATGTTATAGGGAATTTACGTGCATTTGCATCCCAGAGTTTTAGATGCATTAACTGTAACACCTCATTTCGTAGGCCTCCTCTAGGAGGAAAATGCCCCAAGTGTAGTGGTAAAGTAGTCCTAACTGTGCAAGAGGGGAGCGTAAAGAAGTATATTAATTATGTAGAGGAAGTGAGTGAAAAATACAAGATAAACAACTACATTAGACAGAGAATATTATTACTTAATACAATGCTAAAAGCTATCTTTGGTAGCAAGAAACAGAGTGAGGTACTTGATAGGTATATCTCCTGAGGTGTAGTAATCATGCACATAAGCGAATTCCAGAAGATGATGAAAGAGATATATTATGTTAAAGATAAACGACGTGGTATTGAAAAGACATACATATGGCTTGTAGAGGAGGTAGGAGAGCTGGGAAAGGCTCTTATTAAAGGAAATATAGAAGATGTAAGCATGGAGGCTGCTGATGTATTAGCATGGCTCTTAAGCTTATGCAACCTACTTAACATAGACCTTGAGAAGGCTAGTATGAGAAAGTATCCTGGAGTTTGTCCACGTTGTAGATCTAAACCTTGTAAATGTGAAGAGTGAAGTGCATACCTTTATTGCTAAAGTTTAGGGAGCGATACCTATCAAATGCGCAAGAATCACAGAAACTACTAATGCCACTGACATGAATAATACTAACTCAGGTCTTATACGTATTCCTTTGATTTCTTCCTCAAAGAATCTTACAAGACCTGCAGAGGATACTGGCATAGGTGCCTCAGACCTTCTTCTTCGAGCCATAAGTTCCCCCTCTTTTCATTTCTAAAACTGCATCTCCATACTTTATATATTTTAGTTCTTCAGCGGGAATAGTCTCTTTTTTGATTTTCTTCCTGTTCTGAACTATAACAGCGCTGTTCCCAAAAGGATCCTCGATTATGAAGGTGAAGGATACTTTTCCATTTATAGTATCTTCAATTTTGTCTATAACGTCTTTGTGAGATTTATTATTAAATAGAGATTTCAATATCTCATGTACTCTTAAAAGATACCCTTCAATAGTAGTTATTTCACCTTGTGAGATAGGGCCTGGTTCTATGGTTATTCCTAATTCAGGTATCCGTATAGTCGCAGTGGGAGATCTAATGATCTTAATATTCAAATCTTCTAAGGAATTAACATAAATCTTGATACGGAGAGGAGCATGTTGTTCTACATGAGATACAGAAGTATGCTTATAACCGCAATTAGAACATTTTAGAGTCACTAGCAATATGGGACCGAAATGTGGTATTTCATGTAATGCCTCTATAACATGAAGAGCTTCCTTACCACAATAAGGGCATTTCTCAACTCGTTCATTCAGAATCTTAGGCTTTACACTCGACATTCTATTATCGCCATGCTTACTAGAGAGAAGAGGTAGTTTAAATATGGATTGTCTTTAAGTGAGAATAAGAGAAAATGGAAATCACGCGATATTACAGTAAGGTATTCAAGCTACCAAAAGCGACAATAATGATAGTCTCGCTATGTGTAGAGTTTATATTCTTTCTTATGCTGGAAAAAGTAGTATATCACTTAGGTAATAGGGATCTACTAGCTAGAGCTTGTCTCCTTATATCACCAGTATTTTCAGCATTTTTAGTACTATTAGTATTCTATGGTGAAAAAGTCTTCAATATTGCCAGGCTTAGCTTTCTCGGTATATTAGCTATGGGCATAACTGGAGTTACAGACCTTGTGAAAGGATCTATAAGCACACTATATCCATTAATTCCATCTATATATCTACAGCTTTTGGTTTTAAGTATGATAGGAGGTAAATTAGATTTAAGAAGCTTCTTTACTTCGTATTCTCAACTCATGTTGGTAGCTACCTGCTTTTACTTGATTATGGGGAGACTCAGTCTAAGTACAATATCGTTAATACTTATTATACCTATGTTAGCATTTATAATAAGTCTAGATGTTTTGATCAGAGTAGGGACTATAACAGATGGTGGTGTTAATGTACTCAATTTAAGTAGAGCTTTTTGTAGAATGTGGCTTGCAAGCGATATCGAGGAATTTGAGAGAATAATAGAGAAATATTCTTCTATTAAAGAGATAGCTATTCACTATATAAAAGCTATAAATAATGATGAATTGGTAGGAGTGATCATTGTACCAGAATTCCATTATGGACCTTTCCGAAATGTCGGAAGTAGTGAGGCTCCAGCTTTATTATCTGAAAAAGTAGGGAAGGAAATAGGTTGTGATAAAGTGGTAGTACTTCATGGTGCAGTTACACATAAGGAAGACTTAGCATCAAGTCGCGAATTATACTTTATAGCAGAGAAGGTGGCTAGAGAACTTAGGAGAAGAAGGAAGGATAGAGAGAAACATGCCATTATAGATGTGCCCTGTATAATTGGTGAAAAATTTAGAATAAAAGCTCTCAGGATTGGTAAAGGGCTTCTACTCCTCGTAGCGCCTAATAGAGGAGGTATAGAAGATGTACCTTATCATTACTGGAATCTACTAAAGAAGTACACATCCATAATAAATATTGAGAATGCCATTTTAGTGGATGAGCATAATTCGATATTAGACTATGAAAAAATCAGTTATGAAGAACTTAAAGAGTTAATACCCATGGCCGTTGAGAAAATAAAAAAGGGTACTGAGGAAGAGGTGTTAATGTCAGTAATGACCAAGAAAATAAATTTAAGTAAAGAAAGTGGCATAGGCGAAGCAGGTATAGGCATTATATACTTAAAGGGTGTAATAAGTAAAAGAAGTCTAATGTTGATAATCATTGATGGAAACAATATGATTAATGAATTCCGTTACGAATTGATCAGAAGAATTAAAGAAAGAATAGATGTTGATGAAGTAGAAGTATTAACGACAGATACGCATTCTGTTAGTGGATTAAGACCTGGCGGTAGGGGATACTTAGCGATAGGTGAGAGTAAGGATCATGAAAGACTGTTCGATATCATAATCGATGTTGCAATCGAAGCTGTTTCTTCTGCTAGGAAGGTGGAATTTGAAAATGGAAGAATAATCACGAAGGCTAGAATGTATGGGGATGTGTTGGATATGCTATATGAGATTCTTGAGAAGGGATATAAGATCTTTGTAAAGAAAGTGTTCCCAAGCATACTTATTTTATTAATGTGTACATCAGTATTACTATCAGGTATAATATAGCATAATTAGATGAAGAGAGTAAATTAAAAATGTGAATATAACCATATGTTAGCTTGGTTGAAGATAGACATGTCCTTTTTACCATCGCCCGAAGAAATAAGAAGAATGAGACTTAGAATAGGACTAACTCAAAAGGAATTAGCTGAAAGAGCAGGGGTAAGTCAATCATTAATAGCTAGGATAGAGAACGGATCTGTGGATCCACGTCTCTCTACACTTAGGAGGATCCTTAAAGCTTTAGAGGAAGCCGCGAAGGATAAAGTTAAGGCAAGAGACGTAATGCATTCACCTGTAATATCAGTGGAAGTTAACGAAAACGTTGGGAAAGCTGCAGAGCTAATGTGGAAGTATGGAATTTCCCAAATACCAGTACTAAAAGATGGAAGACTTGTAGGAACAATTCTTGAGGATAGTATTGTAAGAGCTATGCTATCTAACCCGCATGAAAACGTCTCATCGTGGCCTGTTAAAAGAATAATGAACGAAGTGTTACCTATAGTCTCGCCACAGGAAGATATAGAGACCATAATGCAAATACTGACTAAAGAGCCTGCAGTACTTGTTATGAAAGCAGGAAGAATTATAGGAATAATAACTAAAAGCGACATTATAGCGTACAAGGTAGTACGTAAAGAAAGAAGTAGAAGCGCTACACTTACTTTTGAGAAACAGGTGTAGGAATTGATAACCTTAACCTATATTTCCTTAATGCGCGTGAACCGCTCTTTTCAAGATAGCCTGTAGTGGATAGCCTATGTAAATATGTTGATACAGTACTAAGCTTAGTCTTGATATTATACTCTTTAATTAGGATTTCATAGAGATCTTTACTGGTAAACCAACGCCCATCTCTAAATTTCTCAGCAATTACGTCCCATATCAACTCTTTGAGGGATACAGACTCTCTTCCACTAAGGGAGGAAGGTAACGAAGATATTGGCATTACTTGGCCATTCATAATTCTGAGTAATTCAAGTAACTGTAAAACCTTACGTTCATCAATAAAGCTTCCTTCAAGGACTACACTAATCCGCTCACCAGTAGGAAGTCTATCTTCAATTCTTACTTTAACCAAGCGCAGACACCACAGTAGATCTAAGTAGAATATCCTAATATATGGAACAGTTAAAATAAAAAGTGTAAACATGATTTAAAATAGCTAAAAAGGCTTAATTTTTACTCCTTTTTGAAAAATAAATGATATCTACTTAGAAAAGAATAAAAAATAAGAAAAAGAAAAAAGAGAAGGAAGTTCCACAGGAAATGAAGGGGTCTCTGCATTCACAAGTTGTAGAGACATATGATATAAGAAAGAAGGATCAAGATAAACAAAGGATATAAGAAGGATATTAGTTGAGAATAACTGCGAAAAGTGAATAGCTAGGGTGAAAGAGATGGCTAAATGTCCAAAATGTGGAACAAAGTTGCCAAAAATCAAAATAAGGAAGGGAAAACGCATAATAATAAAATATAGTAAATGTCCAAAATGTGGAACAGCACCTTTATGAGAGGATCCTTAATCATCATAAATTTAACGAAGAAGAGACTTCATATACACGAACTCTAGCTCCATAAAGTTTGGCTAACTCAGCAAC
>Ga0180301_10001350_pt1 | contig 19389 bp, 21 predicted proteins | sample GuaBasSediGuay16_FD_121797 | JGI IMG/M metagenome (GOLD analysis project Ga0180301, IMG submission 121797) | Subseafloor sediment microbial communities from Guaymas Basin, Gulf of California, Mexico - Guay16, Core 4569-2, 12-15 cm | ecosystem: Environmental > Aquatic > Marine > Hydrothermal... | reverse complement strand
CGCCCGGGTTTGGATAACCGACTGGCATATCTAAGCTTACAACCATCCTCAAGCCATCCGAATCTTTCACTTCTTATTATAAACTCCTATTCCAAGGAGAACCAGAATACCTCCTGCAATCTGAAGAGGATAAAGGGGCTCCCCAAGATAGAGAACCCCTGCAGTAACGGTTACTACAGGCGGAAGATTTGTATACAGGGCTGCCCTGCCCGCCTCTATATACTTGAGCGCCCAGTTATACAGGAAAAAGGCACCCGCAGACGCAACGGCACCCAGGAAAAAGATGCTTATTATCGTAGGTAGTAAAATCGAAGAGACAGGATACAGGCGAAACTCCCACAGTGCCGGCGGAAACAAGAGGATGGCTCCCGAAACCATTGTATAGGTTGTTACCCTGAGAGAGGGATACCCCTGCATTTTCTTTCCCAGGATCGTATAAACAGACCAGCTAAAGGCACTGCCCAGTACAAGCAAATCACCTGAGGATGATCTGCCTATTCCTCCACCTGCAAATACAATCAGTACAACTCCTGCTATGGATAAAGATATTGCAATGAGTTTTGCACGGCTTAAGCTTTCCTTAAGAAATATTCGGGATAAGATTGCTGTTATTGCCGGGATTGATGCCAGAATGAGGGAGGCATTGGATGCCGTTGTGTAAACCAGGCCGAAGTTCTGGAGGGTGAAAAATGCAGCTACGCCGGTAAAACCCAAAAGCAAAATGTGTTTTATGGGCAGCCCACGGGGTGACCCTGCTAACGGCAGTAGTATGATCGATGCTATAAAGAAACGGGAAAAGGCTATAAAAAGTGGTCCTGCTTCGGCCAGGGCGATTTTTATTGCGATAAAGGTAAGCCCGAAAATTATCATTACGGTGATAACTGCCGCATCTCCCCTGTTCATAGCAGGGGAATAATAAGAGAAGAAACAAAAATGATCAACCATATAGCGAGTAAATGCGAGAGTACGACCTGGGGCACCTGCTCACAGGTGACAGATACGAGAGCTTCATACACCTTTTCCCTGGTGTGGTCAGGGCCGCGCGATTACCTGCCGGGGCTGGTAAACTTGCCGGAGAGCTGTTTCGATCGGGGACTTTCGCTAAGGCAATTGTTATCGGCGGAGGAGTACAACATGCTTGGAAGACTACGGTGTGCCCGGTGTCCACTGCGAAGTTGATTGCTACCTGGTTCGCTATGTGAGTACCGACTTCGACGGTTCAAGCGCCGAGAACATTTCGCAACTCTTTGTGCCCGGGATTGACACCAGAACCGATCGCCCGTTTTACGGGTCATAGGACATTCTTATCGGGAAAACTTATTGCTATGAGTTGTTTTTTAGCCGTCCGGATATGTTCTTTCATGCAACTCTTGGCCTTATCAGGATTCCTCTCCATAATGGCCTCGAGGATTGCTCGATGTTCTTTCATGGCGGTTTCAGGTCCAAAGGTACGAAGAGTCTCCCCTTTGGATTGTCTTAATAATTCGATAATCGGAGACATGATAATTTCAAAAACGGCATTTTTAGATGCTTTTACGATTAAATTATGAAAATCTATATCCTTCTCTATGCACACCTCGATATCATTCTGGTGCGCTTCAAACTCTCGAATCGTTTTCTGCATCTGGTGAATAATACCGGAATCCGCTCTAAGAGCAGCAAGCTCTACAATACTACATTCCATGGATTCCCGCGCTTCAGAAAGGTCTATAAGTACGTTGGCAGATCTTCTAAGGAGAATGCTCATAACATCCACCGCCGGTTTTACCGAGACTTCGGCAACTTTAGTACGGCTTCCCCTGGATATTTCGATCAATCCCTGGAACTGTGCTACCCGTAAAGCTTCTCGTAGAATAAACCGGCTGACCCCCAGCCTTTTAGCAAGCTCTTTTTCAGTGGGCATTTCAGTTCCGGACTTGATTCCGCCCTCGATAATATATTCCTGAAGGGATCTTAGTATTTCTTCGATCTTCTCTGTTGTTGTTCGATTGGTAGCCTCTAATGATTTATCCATGATTGTCAGTATAGACCATTAAACCGGTCTTATCAACTTAAAGAAATTTAATAAATATGCTTTCTGCCTCTTGACATATCCTGATTATCGATTATCATATTATAATAAGTTCATGTTTATTTGCAATAGATATTGTATAAGCTGTCAGAACAAGACAGATAAACTACATGAAAGCACTGGTATTTGTTGATCAAGGTAAAGTAGAAGTCCGGGAAATTCCTCAACCTTATTGCGGCCTGGGAGAGGCACTCATTCGAGTAGAAGCTTGTGGAATCTGTGGCTCGGAAATCGAGTCTGTTCAGGTACTAAGTAAGCGCAGGAAGCCTCCTTTAATTCTTGGGCATGAGTTCTCTGGTGTTATCGAATATATAAATGACAAAACCGATAGGTTGTCTGTAGGAGAACGGGTAATAGTCAATTCGGTTATTCCCTGTGGCAAGTGTAATCCCTGTTTGAGAGGGCAACCTAACCTCTGTAAAAACAGGCAGGTCTTTGGGATGAACCGCCCCGGTGCCCTTGCACATTTCGTTAATTCGCCGTTGTATGTCATATATCCCGTACCAGAAAGCCTCGATTTTGTTACAGCTTCTCTTACAGAACCTCTTTCGGTAGGAATTCACCTGCTTAATCTTATACCCGACTACGAAAACCCTACAGTTGCTGTCATCGGCGCAGGAACGATCGGACTTCTTTTGTTTCAAGCTGCCAGGACACTCCTTAATGCTAAGGTGCTGGTAGCAGACCTGGCGGATATACGATTAAAAGAAGCAGAAAAATTGGGAGCAGATGTTACCTCTAATCCCTTGAAGGAAAACTTTGAAGCAGTTTGCATGGAATTCTCCGGTGCCGATGGGGTTGATATTTGCATAGATGCAGTAGGAACCTCCCTTACCAGGAATCAATCGATAAAAGTGCTTCGACCCGGAGGTTCAGCAGGGTGGCTTGGTTTACAAGAAAACTCAGTTACTCTTGATAGTTACCCGATAATTCTTCCCGAAAGAAAAATCTTCGGTTCATACGGTGCTGAAAAAGAAGACTTTCTCAAATCAATCGACCTTCTCTCAAGCGGGAAAGTAAAGGGTGGGGATTGGGTAGAAGTATTTCCGATAGAAGAATCCGCCGAAGCATTCAAAAAAATGATGAAAGGAGAGGGAAACTTTATCAAAGCAGTTATTACTCCAGGGAAAGGAGAGGGATAAATGAGTGATCTTTCCGGTAAAATTGCCGTTGTAACCGGAAGCAGCAGTGGTCTTGGTTTAGCGATAGCCAAAGCCCTGGCCAAAAGCGGCGCTGATCTGGTAGTAACCAGTCGCAGAAAGAGGTGTCTCGAAGATGCGGAACAAACCATTAAAGGTATTGGCAGAAGAGTTCTCGGAGTAGAGCTCGATGTTCGGGATCACGAAAGTATAAAAGCAATGGTCTCAAAAACCATGGAGATATTTAATAGAATAGATATCCTGGTCAACAACGCCGGTACAAATGTTCGAAAAAAAGCGTTGGACCTGGGCTGGGAAGAGTGGGATACTGTTCTCGATACCAATCTTAAGGGAGCCTTTTTCTGCTGTCAGGCTGTAGCTCCCTTCATGTTTAAACAGAATTGGGGTCGGATAATCAATATCGGCTCTGCCACCTGCATCATGGCTTACCCTCACATCCAGGCATACTGTGCAAGCAGGGGAGGAATACTACAACTGACTAAAAGCCTGGCTGCAGAATGGTCACCCTATGGAGTAACGGTAAATGTGCTCGCTCCGGGATGGTTTAAAACAGAGCAGACCCGAGTGCTCTGGGAAAATCCCAGTTGGGTAGAAAAAATGAAAAGTCGAATCCCTGCAGGCCGGATCGGCGATCCCGATGAGCTGGGAGCTGCAGCCGTGTTTCTGGCTTCCGAAGAAGCCTCCTATGTAAACGGAGCCATGTTCATGATAGATGGTGCATTCACTACCGGAGGCATGATGGATACTATTCCGCTTAAGTAAACAACCACCGGCAAAGCCTTAGGCTTTGCGAGCCCTGCAAGGGCTAAGTAGTTTCCGCTTAAGCGGAAACTACTTAGGTGGTTGTTTGCTCCGAAAGAAAGCCAGCGGGCATAGCCTGCAGTGTGTCCCCCAGCTAAAAGACTTAAGGACCATCGCCATAGGTACAAAGCTTTCTTTCGTAGTAAAGGTAGTTTCTTGAGCATTGAGATTGTACGGCAGTCATTGACTGCTGTTAACAATTAAAAATTTAAATTAAGGAGGAACTAAATGAAAAAGATCTTAATTCTAAGCATCGTCCTTCTCCTGTCTGTTGTCACAACAGCCGTGGCGGGAGGACAGAAAGAAAAAATCGAAAAGGAAGGTGTACTAGGACTGATCAATTGGGATGCTCCCAAAACTGCTCTTGAAAGACTCACCGGCGATGAGTACATCCTACCGGAAGGCTGGGATAAGACCACGGAAGGGGTGGAGAAAATTTTCTATTTCAACAGTGGTGCCATGAGGCACGACCCGGCCACAGCAAAAAACATCGAGGTATTTGAGAACTTAACCGGTATCAAGGTGGACTATGCAGAAGTCGGGTCGGACATTCTCTTCCAGAAAACAATTAATGTCTTTGTATCCAGGGATGGCTCGGTTCACGGAATGTCTTTGACCGATGGCCCCAATGAACTCAAAGAGGTAATCGGAGCCGGCTGGGCAGAACCCATGCCGTTCTGGACCCCTGAAGTTCGTAAGGCTTATCCTGCCGGTCTGGTTTCTGCAATGACCGGAGCGGACGGTAAAGTTTACGCTACAGTGGATACCATGCGCAGCTACCTTCTGTTCTACAGGCCTTCCTGGTTGAAGGCTGCAGATATCGAGAAAGTACCCACAACCTGGCAGGAAGTTCGGGAAGCTGCGAAAAAAGCAGGTGATTGGGCAAGAAAAAATCTGGGTCCCGATTATTACGGTATAGTTTTCCCCGCAAAGGCATACAACCTGCTTCACATGATCCAGGCCGGGGTTTACTCCCAGGGCGGAAGAATCATACAGGCTGACGGAATTCCCGTATACAACACCGAAGAAGGAAAAAAATCATGGGACTACTGGGTCAACCTGGTCAAAGACGGAATTGCTCCGGAGGCTGTTCTAGGCTGGACATGGAACGACTACCAGGAAGTATTTGCCAGAGGGAAATCTGCGTTCATGCTAGGTTTTACCACTTATGTAAATCGCTCTGCAGATCAGGAACTATCTCCTGCACTGCATAAAGATGTTTTCGGTAATCCCGATAAGGGAGCAAAGGGTCTTGGTGACTGGGCAGTGGTTGCACCTCCGAAGTGGAATGCAAATATGCCTGACGATTACAGAGCCGCATTCATCGACTTCGATGCCTTTGTTGTCAATAAGTTCGCAGATGAGAAACATAAAGCTGCCGCACTGCTGTTTGCAGAGTTCCGCATGAGCAAACAGGCAATGGCTAACGAACTAATTATCGAAGGAAATGAATCCTTCTATCCTGGTGCCTATGAAGATCCTGACGTAGCCTCCAAAATCCTCTATCCGGAACCACGCGCTCAGTCAGCCCGCACAACCGTGATGGAAGCTTTCCCACCAGGAACTGTTCGAGCAATGGACATTCTCATCGAATACTTTGCGCGTGCAGTTACCGGCGAGCTGAGCAGTCAGGAAGCTCTGAATAAGGCACAAGAAGAAATAGACATGATCTTTAAATAGCAACTTACTAAAAACTTATGTACTGTGATAAAAATCCCCTCCGCCGGGGGTTGTTTTCTCACCCCCGGCGAATTAGTCTACCGACGGAGAAATAGGCTCATGAAGAACCTTCAGATAAAAAACAGTCAATTCGGCCTTATTGTTTCTTTGCCTGGCCTTATCCTGCTTCTCCTGTGGGTCGGCCTCCCTCTTATGTTGCTAATCTTTGTGAGTTTTACCCGTTATGATGTGATTAATCCTGTAAAGTTCGTTGGATTGCAAAATTATATCTACCTGTTCAAAGATCGGATATTCAAGCTCGCATTGACCAGAACGCTCATCTTTTTCGCCGGTTCTACCCTGGTTACTTTCCTTTTTTCCGTGCCTGCAGCCTGGTTTCTAAGCAGAATAAGATATGGTGGTACCTTAATCCGTACTCTGATAATGTTTCCCTGGGCGGTACCTCTTATCGTTTCTGGTTTTATATGGGGATGGATCTTCAACGCATCCTACGGTGTACTCAACCATATTCTTACAACTCTCGGTATTATCAAAGAGAATATCAACATCCTGGGCAAATCATACCTGGCCATAATAGCTGTCATAATCGCCGATTCCTGGACCCGTATTCCCTTTATGACGATTCTCACTCTTGCAGGTTTTACATCCATATCAAAAAGCCTGTATGAAGCGGCATCAATCGACGGTGCGGATATCTTCTACACTACCTGGCACATTACCCTGAAACTCTCAAAAGGCCCGATTCTAACAGGACTGCTTATTACAAGCATCTTCTCTTTCAGAACCATCGACGCCATCTTTTCTCTGACAAAAGGAGGTCCGGCAAAGGCAACTTACGTTTTAGGTATGCTTGATCTCGACTATATATATAGCTATCTGAGGTTCGGGCTTGCAGGAGCACTCAGTATTATCATGCTTGTTTTGTGTATGCTTATCGCAGGAATTTATGTATTTTTCCTGTTGAAGGAGTAGCGAGCGATGAGTATCAGGGGATTCCTTAACAGCGTATTCGAACATAAAGCTACACCGTACGTGGGACTCGGTGTAATTTTAATATTTCTGCTCGGCCCTATATACTGGACACTGGTAACTTCATTAAAAACACTACCGGAGGCCATCCGCTGGCCGCCTTCGTATCTTCCAGGAGATATTACCCTATCAGCTTACAGGGATGTACTTACTCGTTCTCCCGTTCCTCAATACCTATTCAATTCGGCCGTTATTGCTCTGCTTACCACTTTGATTGTAGTGATTGCTTCTGTTTTTACAACCTATGCATTAAGCAGGTATCCTTATAAAGGAAGCAGGACGGTTCTTCTCGGGTTCCTGGTTGTCCGGGTTATTCCGCCCATTTCGCTTATACTTCCCTTTTATCTTATTCTACGACAACTGGGTCTTATCAACACCAGGATGGCCGTGATCATTTACTGTATTTATCTCACCTATCCTCTCTCTGTATGGATGCTTAAATCTTTCTTCGATCAGTTTCCTCAGGATATCATCGATGCAGCTCTTATTGATGGTACTTCCCGATTGGGAGCCCTTTTCAGGGTTGTTTTACCAATGATTGCTAACGGTGTGGCAGCGGTAGCGATCATATCTTTTCTATGGACCTGGATTGAATTCCTGGCACCTTTCCTCTTTATCAACACCGATGAACTTAAGCCCATTACTGTAGGACTATATTACTTTATAGGTGATGAAACCATTTACTGGAACAGCCTTTCAGCCGGAGCAATACTTGCAGTGATTCCGGGTATTCTGTTTTTTGTTCTGGCGCAAAAGTACGTTGTAAGCGGTTTGACTGCAGGTCTGGGAAAAGAGTAACACCTATCAAGAGCTTCTCGTTAAAAGCCATCATTCTCCTTAATTTTGTACAGGCAAGCTCGTAATCTCATCTATTTGTGGATGAAGTTTGTCAAATCATTTATACTACATCTCGTATGAAAAGAGGATTCAAAGAGAGAGTCATTCTGGGAGTTCTTTTTGACTTTGACGGTACCCTCACCCTTCCAGGTTCCATCGATTTTTCCTGGATTAGAAAGGCTATGGGGTGTCCGGAAGGAGAGTCCATTCTCGATTTCCTCTCCCGAATTTCCGATAAACGACAGAAAGAGGAAGCACAGAGAATCCTGGAAGAGAAAGAAACCGAAGCGGCAGAAAAATCAAGACCACGGCCGGGAGCTTGCGGGTTTGTTAATAAATTAAAGAAACGCGGCGTACCGGTAGGAATAATCACAAGAAACAGCAGAAAGAATGTAGAACGTTCTTTCGAGAACGTTAATGACCTGGATGTCTCTTCTTTCGAGATTGTTCTTACCAGGGATGACGAGATTCCTTTCAAGCCCGATCCCGAAGGCATCTACAAGGCAGCCGAGACCTTCGGATGCGAACCTACTGCCATAGCAGTAGTGGGTGATCACCGTTATGATCTGGAAGCTGCAGAAGCAGCGGGTGCCCTTTCTGTACTTATGGAAAATAAGATTCAATATTGCGATAAAAACTGGAGTTATGATGAAAAGGTAGGCAATTTCGAGGAACTTGAAAAACTTCTCGATCCCCTTCTCCCGCTTCCTCAGGGGAAGCTTCCCAACTATCTGCTCGAGGAGTATTTGTCCGGGCTTCCGGTATTTTCCGAAGAGATGATTTTAAGTCCCGCCGTAGGCGAGGACACGGCGGCAGTATCTCTTGAAGGTGATTCAGATGTGCTGGTTATGAAAAGCGATCCTGTAACCTTTGTAGCAAAGAAGGCTGGCTACTACGCTGTGATGATAAACGCCAACGATCTGGCTACCTCCGGAGCAAAACCAAGGTGGTTTCTGGCCACCCTCCTTTTCCCACCAGAAACTGCCCCTTTTCAGATACGCGATATACTTCTCGAGCTGGGTGCACGGCTAAAAGAACATGGTATAATCCTGTGTGGGGGACATACGGAGATAACCGATGCAGTAACCAGACCTGTAGTCTCTGGAACACTTCTTGGTACTGTAGCTCGAAATAAACTCTTAAAAAAAACAGATATGCAGGAAGGGGATAAGATTCTTCTTACCAAATCGGCCGGATTGGAAGGTACGGCCATTATTGCCGAAGAGTTTTCCCAGCTTCTTTACCGGAAAGGAATGAGCGAGGAAGAGATTGGCAGAGCCGGAAAAATGCGTTCTCTTCTAAGCATCCTTCCTGAGGCGGAAATCGCAGCAGACCACCCCGGGGTTAAAGCCATGCACGATGTTACCGAAGGCGGCGTGGCTACGGCCATTCTGGAGCTGGCTCTAGCCTCCCGACACCAGGTCGATATAGAGCTGGATAAAATACCGGTTTATCAGGAGACAGAAAAAGTATGCAGGCTCCTTTCTCTCGATCCACTTGGTTTAATTGGGTCGGGGGCTCTCCTTATCTGCTGTAGAGCAGAGACAACCTGTTCCCTTAAAGAGAAGATAACCTCCCATGGAATCGAGGTAAACATCATAGGTGAGGTTGGAAAACCTTCAAAACCCGGAGAGGTGATTGAAGAGAAACCTGTAAAAGCGACCCTTAATGGAAACCCTGTAGACTTTCCCGACTTTATTACAGACGAACTTACCAGGCTCTATTGAGCACCTGTTTCAGCGAATCTTCCGTGCAGTGTTAACTATAAGATCCCACCCCTCATCCACGTGTCTGGGTTTAACATAGGTCTGCCCCACAACAAACCGAATGGTGTATCTCCCCCTTAATTTGGTATGAGTAAAGTACACCTTACCGGTTGCGTTAAGCTCTTCCAGTAGCCTGGCATTCATCTCGTTTAAATCTTCCTCATCCTTTATCCCCTCCGGCTTGTACCTGAAGCAAACCGTGTTAAGCGGCACCGGAGCGAGCAGCTCAAAATCGGGTGCCTTTTCGATCCTCTCTTTTATACTCTGTGCCATCCGTATGTGGGATTCGATAGTCTGCCTTATCCCGTCAATCCCGAACGTTCTTATAACAAACCAGAGTTTGAGTGCCCTGAATCTTCTTCCCAACTGGATACCCCAATCCCTGTAGTTGTTAACCAGTTTACCCTCTTTTGTTTTTAAGTACTCCGGGTGAATCTCGAATGTCTTAACCAGTGCTTCCCTGTCCCTTACAAAATAGGCCGAACAATCGAAATTGGTAAACATCCATTTGTGAGGGTTGAAAACAAAAGTATCCACATACTCTATTCCGTCTATCATCCAGCGGTACCCAGGAAGAATAAGGGCTGTTCCCGCCAGAGCAGCATCAACATGAAGCCAGATCCCGTATTTTTTACATATCTCTCCGACCGGTCTCAAAGGATCGATGGCGGTCGACCCGGTAGTTCCTATGGTGGCAATTACACAGCATGGTTTATACCCCGAAGCCAGATCCTTCTTGACCGCCGCTTCCAGTTTTTCAGGTATTATGGCGTAGCTTTCATCCACTTCGATTTTGCGTAAATTCCCTGCACCTAAACCTGCAATTTTAATATCCTTCTCTATCGAAGAATGCGTCTCTTCCGAACAGTAAGCAGTAAACTTGAGGTTTCCGGAAAAACCATTGTCGTTTATGTGGTAACCGGACAGTTTCTCCCTTGCTGTAAGAATAGAAACCAGGGTGGAGGTGGAGGCGGTATCCTGAATAACTCCTTCAAAATAATCGGGAAGCCCTGTCATTTTTTTAAGCCACTCCATGACCCTCTCCTCCAGTTCCGTGGCAGAAGGGGATGTCTGCCAGATCATACACTGGGCGCCCAGTGCAGCCGTAAGCATCTCCGCCAATACCGAGGGATAGCTTGAGTTAGCGGGAAAGTATGCGAAAAAGCGGGGATGCTGCCAGTGAGTCATTCCGGGCATTATAATATCTTTAAAATCCTTAAAGATATCCTCAAAGGACTCACCTTTCTGGGGGGGATTCTCGGGAAGCCTGCTCTCTATCTCTCCCGGCTTTACCTGTGAGCGAACCGGGTAGTCTTCGATGTTCTCCATAAAATCGGCCATCCAGTCTGCGAGCTCGTGTGCATATTTTCTAAAATCCTTTAAATCCATCGTAACACTCCTTAAGCTATTCTTTTCTCGGAAGAAAGCCCTCCTGCTTTACGGCTGCTCTTTCACTGTTTTATTAGCTTATAGGCATTTACATCTGACTCCCATCCGAAACTGTAGAAATTATAGTAGATGTCCTTAAGAGTTCCCTGCATCAAGTCGGTGGTAAAGGTAAAATCTCCTGCTTTATCACCGTATAAATCGTATAGAGTCAGGCTCGTAGAGCTGATCACTCCTGTATAGTATTCTTCACTGTCCCAGAAAGCACCGGTAAAGAGCTCGCAGCTTCCGTAATAATTCCAATCTCCTGCTTCTTCCATATACACGGTAATATCTACGGTGTTTGGTTCCAGATTGTAGGACTGTTTAATTATCCATGTTATGTTAAACTTCTGCTCACCCACGCGTGTTATGGTATCCACATTTAAACATTCATCTGTGGCATAGTATAGAGTTATGGGGAAGGTGGATTTCCATGTGCCCGTTATTTTTCTTGCAGGAGACAGCAGACTTGTAAAAAGATTACATCCCATGATTACGACCAAGATAAATGAAAATACAGCTAACCATAATATCTTTTTCATTTAAGTTCCTCCTGATAGCAGATAATTTATCATTTTCTTTTTGAATAGGCAAAGAAAATCTTTTCCGACACTCTCAAAATAAAGGTGCCCCCAACGTATATTCCTTACCTCATTAACCATGACTATGTGGGATGTGCAGACTGTGGATAAGAGAGTGGGGCTTCTCGAGGTGATGAGACTGCATGAGATTTTCTTCACCCATAATCGCTCTTATTGAACCTGTCTTTACTATCTCCCCCTCATCCAGAAGAATTACCTTCTCACAGGTTTCCAGGAGAAACTCCAGGTCGTGCGATGAGGCCAGAATAGTCTGGCTTAAACTATTAAGTGTATTTATCACCTTTCGCCGGTTCCTTGAGTCCAGGTTGGAAGTAGGCTCGTCAAAGAGAATAATTTCGGGGTTCATCGAAAGGATAGATGCTATGGCCGCCATTCTCTTCTCGCCTCCGGAAAGGTGATGGGGTATCCGCTCCGCAAGTGCCTTACATCCGGTCTTCTCAAGGGCATCTTGAACCCTCCTTTCCACTTCCCTGCGGGACAGTCCCATGTTGAGGGGACCGAAAGCAACATCATCAAAAATGGTAGAAGAGAAAAGCTGGTCATCGGGAGATTGAAAGAGGTAGGATATACGAGGATTGAACCTGTTATGCTCTACCTTTTCTCCCATTGCAGTTATCTTGCCTGAATGAGGTTTCAGGACACCGCAGATAAGCAGGAAGAGGGTGGTCTTTCCGCTGCCGTTTGGACCTATTACGGCTATTCGTTCTCCCCTTTCCACCTCAAGGTTTATGTTTTTAAGTACTCCCTTTTTTTCGGGATAGGAGAAGGAGAGATTTTTAACCTGTAAAATAGGCTCTTCGCTCAACCGCAGCCTTCACCTCTTAAGTCTTAAAAAATATTCAAGAAATAAAACCAGAGCGCTTACTATCAACAAAGCACTACCCTTGGCATGATCGATAGGTTTTGCCTTAAACTCCTCCAGTGTTCTAAACTCTCCGGAAAAACCTCTTAAATACATAGCCACGTAGGTACGCTCGCTCTGTTCGTAACTTCTTACCAGCAAAGTTGCTAAAATATTTACCGTTGTTCCTGTATTACCGATTCCCTTCCGGAGAGTTAATCCTCTGAGCCTGGCAGCAACAAAGAGCTTTTCCAGGTCTTCGAAAGAGAGAAATATGTACCTGTATGTAGAAAGCAGAAGACCTGTCAATATCCGGGGAAATCCGAAGTAACTGAGAGCTTTCATGATTATATTCAGTCTTGAAGTACCAAAAAGAGCTATGAAAATAAGCATTATGGATAGAGCCTTTATACAGATTATTGCCGCCATCCGCAGACCGTCGATATACACTGTTATAAATGCCAGGCCGAATAGAGGCCTTCCGCCGGATGTGATCACCAGAAAGAAAATCATTACTATGAGCAGAATGAAAGGCGCTTTAAGGGTGTGAAATACAAATCTGACAGGTACTCTTGACAGTATGATGATAATTACGGCCGCCCCTGCAGCAAAAAAAACCGCCGGTGGTGAGTTAACTGAAGCACACACCAGTATAAGTATAAACAGGGAGAGGAGCTTCCACCTGGGATCGAGGGAATGGAGGGGAGAATCGAGATTAGCGTACCTATCGATCATCGTGCAGTCGTGTGAGGGGAGGACTTTTTCCAAGTATCAATTCAGGTTTAATTCTAAGCAATTGTTGAATCACAAGAAAAGAGATAACCCCCTCTACAATGGCAAGTATTCCCTGGGATATGGAGAAAAATACGGCCATACCGGTAAAGGCTTCCGAAGAAAGTGCCAGAAGGGCTGCTACCATCAGGGTGGCAAGGAGAATGCCCAACCCTGAAAATACTCCTCCTGCAGCAGCGAGCAGAGTCTTCTTACCCGCTAATTTTGCCCTGACCTGAGAAAAGGCATAATAAACAGCCAGTGCAGAACAACCCATGGTTACAGTATTTACTCCCAGGGTAGTTAGACCTCCATGCTGGAACATGACCGCCTGGAAAAAAAGACCGGTGAGAACAGCCAGTATGGACGGCGCACCCAGTACTATCCCGGTTAACCCTATCAGGGTAAGATGAACAGAAGTGGGGCCGATCTTAAAATGGATAAGTGAAGAGACGAAAAATGCAGCTCCCATCACAGAAACTTTCGGAATATCTTCTTTCTTTAGTTTTTTTAAGGCAACTGCGGTAAGAGCTGTTGCAGCAACATACCCTCCCACCACATACTCTGCGCTTAAAACACCCTCAGATATATGCATTACCTTTTTCTCCTTGAATACATGAATAGAGCCGTACCAGTAAAGCCCCAAACAACGCATAGAGCAAGAACAGCTTTCTGCAGCCAGGTAAATCCTGCGCTTTTATTAACTCCCTCTGCAAGGGTAAGCGCCTCATCGACCTTCAAGTTGATTCGCATACCATGTCCGGTATCTTCCAGTACCTGCAATACCCAGGTACCGCTTTTATCCGGCTTAAAGCAGACAATCCCTCTACTGTCTGTTCTGGTAATGATAGATGCTTCTGCCTCTCCCGGTGCAAAGATAAGAACCCTGGCATCCGCCATAACCTCTCCCGTATCGTACATGGCCTTAACCCCAATAATCCCATCGGTTAGTAGCTCGTATTTTGTACCATGAGTAAATCCGTAAGGTACCGTCAGTATTAACAGTAAAACTACTCCAGTAAAATAACGCAGAACTTTCCGCTTATGCTGTCCTTTCATCGATCTTACACCCCGAAAATTGATGTTGCTCTTACCCTTCTATTTCTCCGGCAGAAGACTGATTTGTACATTCACAATGACCCTCTCCAAGGTGCCCAAGCGTCCATACGGCCCGGATCAAGGTGGCATATCCTTCTGCCCTCTTCATCTCCTGCTGGGATACATCTACCCTTCCGTTCTTCTCGAACTTACGAAAAAAATCAAAACCTACAGATCCGGTGTTTATATGATCGTCTGGAGGTGCCTCTATATCACCGAATAGGTGGTCGAAATGGAATGTCATCTCCACCTCGGTCCCGCCTCCAGGTGGAAGCAGCCCCTTTAACTCTTCTCCCACATATCCTTCCTTACCGTCAAAATCCATCTCTTCATCCACCTTTATCACAAAAGGAACAACTCTCCCTTCCCCGGAAGCCTCTCCCACCATTACAATAGAATAACCCTCGTATTCGCCGGACTCCTTCCTCCCTATTCCGAAGCGCAGGGATTGGTAGTTACCGGGAGGAACATCGTGGACTTCTCCCAGTACTATTGGTTCTGCATCCGGGCCACCGGCAGCAAGGTCTGTCCAGTAAGAACCTTCGAGCACTACCTCTCTTCCATCTTCTACAGGGATATATGCAGTGGGATTTACTATATTTACAAATAGCTTATCGAAGCTTATATGCCAGCCGTTCTTATCAATAAAGCCCTTTCTTACAAAATCCTCTCCGTTGGCAGTAAACACTATTTTACCAAGACCGGTTGGAGTCTCCGATTTTGACCCTTCTGCTCTTTCCCCCGAACCACCGGCATGAGAGAAGGATACCACTGCTAACAACATAATCAAAAAACTTGTTAGTCGTTTCAATTTTTTAACCCTCCTGGAATTCAATTTGCATCGTTTATGGGTACCCCGGAATAGCTCTCTGCTACTCCTCTGAAATTTTATCTTTCACAACCATGGGTAACCAAGAAAGTTCATTCTTGTAACACATTTTTCTAAATTGTAACACTATATAATCGTTATGTCAAGTGCAAGAAGAGATAAAAATTGCCAGGTCGATTTTATATCTTTGCAGATCGAATGTAAGCGCCCCAGTAACCCGTTCCTACAAACACTCCCCCTCCTATAATATTTCCTATTGTGACAGGTATGAGGTTTTTTACCAAAAAGGAGCCCCGGTTTAAAACCTCAGGATTTACACCGGACGGAACAGCTATTCCTGACCATGAGTGAAGAAAGATTCCTGCAGGTATAAAGTACATGTTAGCCACGCAGTGCTCGAACCCGATGGCAACAAAAGCCATGATAGGGAAAAATATAGCGAATATCATTCCGATGGTCTGCCTGGCTGCAAGAGCCATCCACACTGCCAGGCACACCAGCCAATTACACCCTATACCTCTTACCAGGGCTTCACTAAACACCAGATTAAGTTTATCTGTGGCTATTTTAACAGCAGATGCTCCAAGAGCATTATTCCGGTTTTCCAGAGCCCGGAGAAGTAAAAAAGCAAAGCTACCAATCCGGAACCAATGAAATTAGCCCCATAGACCAGTCCCCATCGTTCGATCATGGTACCATAAGTTATTTCCCTGGTAAGGGCACTGGAAATCATAAGGTTGTTTCCTGTAAAAAGCTCTGCACCTGCGATAACTACCAGCATTAACCCGACGCTAAAAACTGCTCCGGAGAGGAACCTGGAAAACCCGGTTCCCATTTTTTTCTGCCAGATAAAAGTTTACCGAGTTGGCCAAAAAACCCGCCAAATCCGATATAAGCTCCGGCCAGCACACCCAGTACCAGTACGGAAAACCAGGGTGAAGTCGTTTTTTTTTACACCGACAATGCGGGCGACTGTTTCTGCAATGGTATGAGGAGCCTTGTCTTCTATATCAGGAACGGGAAACTGTATAATCCCTATCACTTTTTCAAATTTACCAATAACCTTTTTCTCTTCGGTTATTTTGCACCTGATTGCCTTCTTTACTGCTTCGGTAATTTCTTCTGGTGTAAAGGGCTTTGATACATAATCCATTGCTCCTCTTTTCAGAGCCTCAGTTGCTCTTCCAACAGTGGGGTATCCGCTTATCATTACAATGGCCGAATCAGATGAACGCCTGTCGATTTCTTCAACCACATCCATGCCGTTAAAGCCTGGCATCTTCCAGTCTGCCAGTACCACATCAAATACTGAATCTGAAATAAGCCTTAAGCCCTCTTCTGTACTGGATGTGGTAACCACGTGGCAGCCCTGTGGGGAGAATATCTTCCTGCACGAGTCCAGTACTACCTGCTCGTCCTCGATCACAAGCATTCTTTCCGGCCATATTATCCTCCTCTATAAGAAGATCACCAGATCTCTGCTGACAACCTCTGTATCAGCCAGCATTTCTGTGTCTCGGTGAGCTTACCCATGTTTTCTTCCAACCAGTTTATGTCTCCTGTAAGGATTGCCAGTTTTTCAGGACCGGTCAGCTCGTACTCATCGAGCGCATCAGCCCCTTTATAATACAGGGAGGCAACAAAATCATTATCCTGGGCTGCCCTCTCCAGTACTTTTATTATTTCCTCTTTATGTATAACTCTCTGCTCCTCCGGTGGGGTGGCGGATGCCTTTTGAAGTACCCTGTTTACAGAGTCTACTATATCGTCTGGAGTGAACGGTTTTTCGATATAATCAAAAGCTCCCAGTTTCATAGCCTGGACAGCCGATTTTACTGTAGCATAACCTGTAATAATAACAACAGCTTGCGATGGTTTTGTTCGCTTAATGTCTCTCAGCACCCGCATTCCGCTTATTTCAGGCATTCTTATATCCAGGAATATTATACTGTAATCATCCCGAATAGCCATTTCCAGACCTTTGCGGCTGCTTAGAGTGCCATCTACCTGAAAATTTTCAGGTGTGAGAATCTTTTTAATACTATCCAGAACTATTTGTTCATCGTCTATGACCAGAACTTTACCTTTTCCCATGGTTTTCTCCTTTTCTCAAAATCTTTTTTACTGATGATAAAAGCTCATCAGGGGTAAAGGGTTTTGCCAGAAAATCCTTTGCTCCTCTTTCAATCAAATTATTGATGGTATCGAGCGTGGAATATCCACTTGTAGCCAGAATAGGAAACTCTTCCCACTTTTCCAGAGGCCAGTTTTTTTTTATTTTCTCAAGAAGATAGAGGCCGTCTCTATCAGGCATTTTAATATCCATTATCATCAGATCAAAATGTATTCTTCCGAGTAATTCCAGTGCCTCTTCAACATTCGATACCAGTACGACCTGATATCCTTCGGCCTCAAGAACTCGTTTGCAGCTTATAAGCACTATTTTATCGTCGTCCACTACCAGTATCCTTTTAGCTCTCACCTTTCTCCTCCAGCGGGAGCCAGATAGTAAAGGTGCTTCCCTTTCCCACTTCACTCCAAACACGGATTGTTCCCCCATGCCTTTCCACTATTCCGTACGAAACCGCCAATCCCAATCCTGTTCCCTGACCAACATCTTTGGTGGTAAAAAAGGGATCAAACAACCTGTCCAGATTTTCCTGAGGTATACCGTGACCCGTATCTGTAACAGATATTTCAATGCCTTTTCTATTTATCTTTCCCGGAGAATACCCCATACCTGTTTTAATTATGACAGAGCCTCCCGGTTCAGTAGCATCAAAGGCGTTTATAATGATGTTCATAAGGACACTCTGAAGTTGACTCCTGTCAACGGTTATCCGGGGAAGACTTTTACCAGGTAGAAACTCCAATTTAAGACCTTTAACAAGGGCTTCATTGTCCACAAGCGTAACAGTAGCATTGACCAATTGGTTAATATCGGTGGGTTCGGACTCCAGCTCGGTTTGTCTGGAAAAATCAAGCAGCCCCTTTACAATCTGGCGAACCCTTTCTGTTTCATTGGCGATAACTTTCAAATCTGAAAGAACCTCTTCATTGAGATCTGCTCTCCTCAAGAGCAGGTGAGTGAATGTTAAAACTCCGGTAAGAGGATTGTTAATTTCATGGGCTACCCCTGCCGCCAATCGCCCTATGCTGGCCTGTTTTTCCGATTGCAGAAGCTCTGCCCTCTGGAGTTTATCCCGTTCCCTGAGTGAAGAAAGCATCCTGGAGAAAGTGTTTTGAAGAACACCAATCTCACTTGCTGACAGCGGTCCTATATCCGGATTGAGGTTGCCTCTCGATACTTCCTGACTCGCCGATATCAATCGACCAACCGGGCGCATTATATTGTTGGCTACGAGATAACCCAGACCAATAGAGACCACCATTCCTGCAAGAGTGATAAGTATGAAAACGGAAACTACATTCTTCCTCACGTCAACATATTTCTCTTCCAGCACCCCGGTATAGAGTATTCCGACTTTTCTTCCGAAAATATCTTCTATAGGTTCATAGGCGGTAATGTACCAGTCACTAACAACAAAGGCGCGGTCGGTCCATCTTTCGCCCTTGACAAGTACCCTGTTTCTCACCTCTTCAGAGACCCTGGTACCAATAGCCCTCTTACCCTCTGGAGTTAAAACATTTGTGGATATTCTGATATCATTATAAAAAATTGTAGCTGTTCCTATGCTTCGACCCTTATAGACTTCATCCCTGAAAACAGTTTCTCTGACCGTATCTACAATCTCGTTGTTCCTGGAAAGAACAATTCCGCCATAGATTACCCCAAGAAGTTTGTCATTTTTGTAAATAGGAACAGCAGCGCAAAGAGCCATTGTAGAAGTTTCGATTTTTTCTTCTATTGGTGCTGCCCTGGGTGTTGGTATAAGTTCAATTCTGGCCTGTTCTGCCAGGCTGGGATTTTCATCCATGAGAAAAGATCTATCCAGCACTACCGTACCCATGGCTGTTTTACCGTAATTTTCAATTAAATATTTCACAATAGGATTTTTAATTTCCTGAGGCTTTTCAGAAGCAGGAATAGGGCCGATCCTGCAGTAAGTCTCTCCTTCTGCATCGGTTATTCCTAAAAAATCCAGATTTGCTTTTCTGGCAATGTTTTCAAGCTTACTTACAAGGTGAAGCTTTTCCTGGGAATCGTAAGTGTTGATACTCTTATCCAGAGAAGCAATATCCAATGCAGTGTAAATATTTTTTATCCGTGAATCATATATCTCACGTGCAGCATTCAGATCCAGCCTTATACGGGTATAAGCCTCATTTAAAACGGTATTATATAAAAGACGTACACCTATAAATAAGGATACAATACCCACCAGCAAGGAAACCCCCAGGAGGCTTAAAATTAATCTCGTCCTGGTAGAGGAAAACAAGTTTTTATTCCTTAAAGAACAATCACAATTTAAAAATAAAAACTATATATACAAAAAAATGTTATTTATCTAATAT
>Ga0180301_10001349_pt1 | contig 19390 bp, 14 predicted proteins | sample GuaBasSediGuay16_FD_121797 | JGI IMG/M metagenome (GOLD analysis project Ga0180301, IMG submission 121797) | Subseafloor sediment microbial communities from Guaymas Basin, Gulf of California, Mexico - Guay16, Core 4569-2, 12-15 cm | ecosystem: Environmental > Aquatic > Marine > Hydrothermal... | reverse complement strand
ACCACCGGTGGTATGGAAGCCCTTGTAGCAACCAACCAGTGACAAGATCAGCCCAAAGCAGGCCGACTTGACAAGACCATTGAAGATGTCCTCCAGTTCTACGATCTCAATCATCTTGGCCATATAGATCCCAGCATTGATTTTCAGCAGCCCCACACCGACCATATATCCCCCTATAATACCCACAAAATCCGCGATGATGGTCAGTACCGGCAGCATGAGCACGCCGGCAACGATGCGCGGCACCACGAGGTATTTGATCGGATTGGCCGCCATGGTATAGAGGGCATCGATTTGTTCAGTAACCCGCATCGTACCAAGCTCTGCCGCCATAGCAGAACCGGCCCGCCCTGTAACCATCAAGGATGTCAGAACCGGCCCCAGTTCACGTGTCATGGCAAGTGCTACAGTGGAGCCTACAAGGCTCTCCGCGCTGAACAGGCGAAACCCGTGATAGGCTTGAAGTGCCAGCACAGCACCGGTGAAGGTCCCTGTGAGGATAACAACAACCAGGGAGTTCACCCCCACAAACTCCATTTGCTTGAAGATCGCCCGAAGGCGCATGGGGGGCCGTACCATCCAGGTAACAGTGGCCGCCAGGAGGAACATGACCAGGCCGAACTCTTCAATGAAGCGGATAAGGCCACGGCCTATGGTTTCGATAACCCTCATCATTGATCCTAATTTGGTGGTCGTGCTGAAAACCACAGCCCAACCTCTCCCCTCTGATAACATTTACCCAAAGTCGTTAGTGGTCGCTTTTTTGGCCTTTTGCTATGTGTCTTATTTCTTGGTCAGACGGAATACACCGTCCCATTTTTCACCAGGAGCGACCGGTGGATTTTCTTTAAATGCTTTGCAGCGCTGAATATAAACTTCAGATGGTGTGGTTTTCCCGTCGGTTATCCGTTCGATTTTGAGGGATTCATTAAATTTAGCAATAGCTTCGTCCCACTCCATCTTGAGATAATGCTGCATGCCCTCGTCAAATACCTTAAAGAGTTCTTTCTCCTGATCGGTGAGTTCTCCCTTCATGGCGCAGACTTCGTAAACCTTGACGGGCTCGGACTTGCCCACAACGGTGATGTTGTCGATCATGCGGACCTCGACCATGTCCCTGATTCTTTTTGTCTCGCCGTTTTCGTTGAACTCTAAGTCCAGTGTGTACTCGCTTACCATGGTGTAAATGCCGTACTGCTTGCCTGCTGCTTCCAGACGAGCTGCAAGGTTGACGGGATCTCCCATCATTGTGTAGTTCATGCGCATGGAGCTTCCCATGTTGCCCACGACCATTTCTCCACTGTTGATTCCGATCCGCATTTTCATCTTATGAACAATCTTGGGCCATTTGTCTCCTGGAATCCACTCATCCGGAGGCATGTTCTTGGTATTGCGGTTGGGTTCGTCAGGAGATTGTTTTTCATTGCGCCACTTTTCTCGGAGCTCGGCGAGTTTATTTTGCATGGCTACAGCCACCCGGCAGGCCCTGAGTGCATGATCGGGGAGATCCATAGGGGCCCCGAAAAAGGCAATGATCGCATCACCCTCATATTTGTCTAGGGTCCCTTTCTCGGCGATGAGAATATCTGTCATGGCAGAGAGATATTCGTTGAGAAGCTCCACCAGTTGATGAGCCGTGAGTTTTTCGGAAAAAGTGGAAAAGCCCTGGATGTCGGTAAAGTAAGCGGTGATGGTTCTGGCTTCACCCCCAAGTTCAGGCATGGTCTTGGTGTTGTACATGTCTTCAATGATCTCGGGTGCAAGGTAGCTTTCGAATGTTGCTTTAAGAAATTTTTTATCTCGCTCTTCGGTAAGGTACTTGTAGACTGTTAGGCTTACATACATCAGGACAAGGACGGCCACAGGATAGACAATGTTCAGCCAGGCCCCCTTGTGTGTGAACAGATACTGGCATACGAGGATGTACGTCACAAGCAACCCGATGGTCACGACCATCCCGGTCAAGGCCCTGACCCGCGGAAGTAACAATCCAAGGCTAAGACCAATGACGCCTATAGCCGCCAGGTCAAAGATAGCTGCCCAGTTAGGGCGCTGGAGAAAATCCTGGTGCAAGATGTTATCAATGAGGTTGGCATGAATCTCAGGCCCCGGGAATACGCTGGAAAAGGGCGTGACACGCATGTCGTATATGCCGATCGCGGTGGCACCAACCAGAACAATCTTATCCTTGAAGGTTTCCGGGGGTATCCTGTGGTGGAGGATATCCGTAATAGATATATGAGGAAAGGTCTTTGCGCCGCCGCGATAGTTCACCATAAGGCGGCCGAACTCGTTTGTGGGTGCAGTCAGTTTACCGATTTGTATCTTTTGAACGCCATAGTCAGTTATGACCACAGAGGGCGTCCGGCCCATATAGGCTCGAAGGGCTTGCACAGCAAGGGGAGCATAAAGGTGTTTTTGGCAACGGATAACCAAAGGGACCCATCGAACCCCGCCATCCCGATCAGGAAACATGTTGAAATAGCCTGAATACCGACTAGATTGGGCAATGAGAGCTATGTTGGACTGAGGCATAAAGGCTTCTTGGAGCGGGACTTTTTGTGCTTGATCTGAGCTATAGCGAATCAGCGAATAGCGTGCGTTTCGTGCATTTTTGATCTGCTGTTTGATGATATTTTCATCCAGGTGCTCTAGGCCTTCTGGGGTCATTTGAAAGAAGAATCCCAGGACCACTTTGGCCTTTGATCGTCTAATGGCTTCGGCAAAGATCAGGTCATTATCGGCCTGGCGCTTGGTCTGCTTCAGGTATGCATCAAGCTTGTCGTCTCTGATGCCAAGGCTTTTGACCACATGTTCAAAGGTGGTTATCGCCTCAACCGTGCTGTTCTTGTCAGGCTCTAAGAAGCCCACGTCAAAGACAATGACCTTGGCACCGCTGTCAGAGAGTATCTGAACCAGTTCTGCGAATTTGGACCTGGGCCAGACCCATTTCCCCTGCTCTTCCAGGCTTTTTTCGTCAACTACCGCTAGGACGACTTCTGAGCCCGGGGTTATCGGACCCCGAGAAAGAAATCTCAGGTCCACCGTCTTCAACTCCATGAGGTCCAGGAAAGGCACACCCCAAAGATAGACCCCCATCCCCAGCACAATGATGCCAATGGTGATCGTTGCAGCATTGACCCTGAAGAGCCTTTTCAAAAAATTCTTCTTATGGGATGGGCGTGCCGACATACTGCGACCATAGAAGATGTAAACGGGAAAGTCAAGCTAAAGCTTTATTTTTATTGACACTATCGGTGTATATGGATAGGCTGGAACCGCTATTGGAGAAATGGAGAATTGGAGCATCAAACCCGTACAAGCCGGAATCAAACAAAAAATCTTTCGTGTCGGTGTCCGTTTCCCGTGTCCGAAAAAAACAAATCTACGGACACGAAACACGGGCACGGGCACGTTTGATGCATATTTCTATTGTAGTTATGTTCATAATTTTCTGCCAGAAAAAACACGAATTTCACTACTAACGGACTAAATGAAGCGCATTCTAACCATTGCCGGTTCAGACTCGGGAGGGGGGGCTGGGATTCAGGCCGACCTCAAGACTATAACCCTCCTTGGGGGCTTTGGCATGAGTGTGCTGACAGCCCTTACCGCACAAAACACGCTAGGCGTCACGGCCATCCACGCTGTGCCCCCGGCGTTCATTGGGCAACAGCTCGATGCCGTGCTTTCAGACATCGGTGCCGATGCCGTGAAGATCGGAATGCTCTATGATGCGGCTGCCATTGAGATGGTGGCTGACAGGCTCTTGACTTACGGCATCGAAAAGGTTGTGGTTGATCCGGTCATGTTGGCAAAAGGGGGAGATGTCTTACTCGTTGAGCAGGCCAGAGAAACCCTTGCCAGGCGCCTCATTCCCATGGCCTTTGTGGTGACGCCCAACATCCCCGAGGCAGAAGTCCTTTCAAAGCGGTCGATCAGCACGGAAAAGGACGTCCATGAAGCTGCGCGAGTCATACATGCCATGGGCGCAAGGCATGTATTAATCAAGGGGGGGCACCTGAAAGGCCCTGCCAAAGACTTTCTTTACGACGGAAAAGCTTTTTTCGAATTCTCGAAAGACCGTATTCATACGCCCCACACCCATGGCACGGGGTGTGTTTACTCGGCCGCCATTGCCACATACCTTGCCATGGCGCTTGAAGTCAAGGTGGCCGTGGAAAAGGCAAAGGCCTTCATCCATACGGCTATTCGCTTTGCTTTGCCCTTGGGTCAGGGGCACGGCCCAACCAACCTTTTTGCCCAATTTGCACGTGAACAGGAAAAGTACCGGGTCCTCGAAGCCCTGAAGACAAGCTTGACCCGCCTCATGCAGGTCCCCATAGGGCATCTTGTGCCTGAGGTACAGTCGAATTTGGGCTATGCGCTTCCGTTTGCTGAAACGCACGCAGATGTGGCTGCTTTCCCTGGTAGACTGGTGAGGATCGGGGAAAATATCGAGGCTGTGAGCGGTCCTGCTTTTGGGGCATCCCAGCACATTGCCTCCATCATCCTCACTGCCATGCGTCATGATCCTGGGTTTCGCTCGGCCATGAACATTCGATTTTCAGAGGCGCATATCCAACAGTGCCAGGCCCTGGGCTGGAAGGTATGCTCCTTTGACCGCGCTCACGAGCCAAAGGCCACCAAAGAGGTGGAGGGGAGCAGCCTTGAATGGGGTACTGAAAAGGTCCTTTCACAGGAGGCCACGGTCCCGGACATGATCTTTGACAGGGGTGATGTGGGCAAGGAACCCATGATCCGGGTGCTCGGAAGGAACCCGGACGAGGTGGTCGACAAAGTACTCAGGCTGCAAAAGCCATAATAAGTCCCAGGTTTGCTCCCCACTCCCTACTGCTTACTTTCTTCCTATGAGCCTCCTGTGTCCTTGGTGGTGTGGCATACAAAGCAGCCGCCGGTATTCTCGCCACTGCCGGCGATCATCCCGCTGTAATCCCACCTGAGCATATCAGGTTTGGGGCTTCCGTGTGCACGGTGGCATGAGAGACATGAGACCTGGTCGCTACCCGGTGTTACTGTTTGGGAAGGACCGGTCATGCCCGCAAGAACCGTCGGGTCCCTTGCAATAGGCGCTTCGGGACTATAAGTGGTGTATGATGCATATTCCCCACTGTTCGGCAAGACATGATCTGATGGATGCCTGATCCAGGAAGAGCCGCTCTGGGTATTAGCCGTTCCATGAAATCCTTCATGGCAGCAGGCACAATACTTACTTATGGAGTGTGAATTCCCTGAAGCAGGGGCACCTGCATATTCATTATGGTCTGTGGAAGTTACTGTTTTCTCCCAGTCAGAGTCTTCGATGCCTTCACATCCATAGAATCCCAAACCTTCTTGAAAGCTGGATGGGTGATAATAGGTGAAGCTTAGGAACCTGTAGTATCCCCCGCTTTCACCCACAACAGTTGCACTATCATCGGCATGATGGGCATCCTTAGCATCGTGGCAGAAAACACATTTAGTAAGTACCATATTACCACCGCCATGGCAGGCACTACAAGTGCTGCCAGTTCCACCAGGGGTGGAAGTAAAATTACTATCCTGGCTTACCCCAGGGATATCTGTGACATTATGCCCTTTGGTTTGATCTTGCGCCACATAGTAAAAATTCCCCGCAGCCAGGCCCTTTTGGGTATTGTAGCTGGGTGCAGATGCATTATAAACAATGGGGGCCCCGGTGACGGCATCCTGCCAAGTAGCACCATCTGCTGCCGAATGGCACCCAACACAATTGCTTGTGGTTAGATTTTGATACGGCCCATCGGAACCCCAACTCGAAAGTTGAGTTCCATTCTGGCTGTAATGCATGGTGTGGCAGTTGGAGCACACACCTGTGACCTTGGCAGAGGAATTGCCGGGAAGGAAAAGAATCAGGGAGAGAATTAGCCCTAAGGTGGCCCAAAACGCACCGACCCTTCCAGGATATGTCCTTTGAGTCTTCACCAGCTTACGCCCCCTCCCAATAAGCACAAAAACGAGCTGGTTATTGCGTGTAGTCCATTTTTTCACGGCCGGAAAATACCGGAAAATAAGCGAGGCCGCTACACGATTAGAGCTTTTTTAACCATATACTCCCTTTAAGGGATTGTCAATCGTAAAAAACTCTTATTTTTGTTGTATTTTGTGAGTATTAACCTTCTGGAACGTACTACTTTAGTTGTATAAAGGGGAATCCGGCCATGAAAAAAGCCCATCTTTCTCCCGAAAGAATGGGCATGGGATTCAAACACTCAAAAGCCGGGCAGCCCTGCCGCCTTATCCCAATACTTGGGAACTTAGGCCGATGGCTTTGCGTCCCACCCTTTCAGGAGGTTTGCCTTTTATCCATCTCTTTTATCGGAACATTTGACGGAAGCCTTTAGAAAAAATTAAAAAGCGGATTATTAGCCTCCTGTATCCTTGGTGGTATGGCAGACAAAACAGCCGCTAGTATTCTCACCGCTGCCAGCGATCATGGTCGTGTAATCCCACCTAAGCATATCAGGATAATCACTGGCATGGGCCACATGACAGGAGAGGCACGTGACAACATCAGAGCCAGGGTAAACGGTGTTGCCTATAGAATCAGGTACCGTTGTCCTGCCTACAGGGGCCTCTACACTGTAAGTTGTATACGCTGCATATTCACCACTCGAAGGCAAAACGATATCAGACGGATGCCTGGTGAAGGGTGAGGAGGTATCGCCGCCTATTCCGTAGACGAAATGAAAGTCGTCATGACATGTCCCACAGAACCCGCTTATGGTATTGCTTGCTGGGCTTGCGTTCATGGAGTCAGGAGCGAAAGCATGACAGTCAAAACAACCACCGTCCGTCATAGGCGTGCTTGCCCCATAGTACTCATTATGACTATCAGCAGCCTTATTCTGCCACTTATCTGTTGTATTTTCAAGGCCTTTTACACCTAATAAGAACCTGTAGCTGTTGTAGAGATCATTAGCAATGTCGCACTTTCCATCTACATTCTGGTGGTGAGTTCCTTTCATGATATTTGATGCAGTCCCTTGATTCTTGTACCGGTAACCATGACAACCATAATTTCCGGCACAGGTGAGTTGTGTATTTGAAACCGGATAAGCGCAATTCCAACCCGGGGGACTGTCCAGGAGATCATCAGTGTTACCAAGATCGATGACATTATGCCCCTTGGTATCCGATGCACCCGTGCCCTTGGCGCCAAGGATATAGGCAAAATTTCCAGCGGCTAAATCAGTAGAATCTGTGTGATAGACTTGGGGAACCAGACTACCACCTATATTTTCAATCTTATTTCCAGTGCCCATGCCATGGCACCCCAGACAGTTGCCACGGGTTAGGGCCGGATATGGGCCTTCACCCTTCCATGGCTTGCCCTCGGCACCATACGTTGCCATCGCGGCCCCATTCTGGTTGTTGTGCATGGTGTGGCAGTTAGAGCAGGGCCCTGTGACCTTGGCAGAGGAATTGCCGGGAAGGGGAAGAATCAGGGAGAGAATTAGCCCTAAGGTGGTACAAAACGCACCGACCCTTCCAGGATATGTTCTTTGAGTTTTCACCACGCCCCTTCCCAATAAACATAAAAACGAGCTGGTTATTGCGAGCAGTTCAATTTTTTCATATCCGGAAACATAAGCGAGGCCGCCACATAACTATCATTAGAACCCTTTTAGAGCATATGCTCATTTCAAAGAATTGTCAATCGTAAAAAACTCTTATTTTTTGTTGTATTTTGTGGGGATTAACCTTCTAAATATATGAGTTTAGATGTATATGGAGAATTCGGCCATGAAAAAAGCCCATCTTCCTCTCATCCATCTTTCCGATAGGAACATTTTGCTGAAGCCTAAAAATTAAAAAACGAAAGAGACCATAGACGCGTCCATCAGCGCACCCTTCATGGACCTAAGGGGCTGGCTAACCTTTCCTTCTGATATCTATCGAGTATACATAAAGCAGATACGCTTCCAACGAACTCAATGAGCTCTGGCAGGGATATCCTTTGGTTAAATCCACCCAGGTGTGGACCGGTATGGATCATGATGTCTTTGGCGCCTTTTTTGAAATTCGCTATTTCCTCCTCGGGGTATCCACTCTTTTGCAGGAAATCCCTGAATGCTTCATCTGTCATTTGTTCTTGGTCTACCACCCTTAAGACCTCTTCCATATGGCGATCCACACCCATCTCTTCAATCATGCGGGAGGCAAGTTCATCGAAATTAAAAGGTACCTCGCCAGTAAATTCGCTTTCTACAAAGCCATGGTAATAGCTAAGAAAAATTCCCTGGATAAGTGCCTTAAGCGCGGATTTATCAAAAAGCTCCCGGGCATCCACTGGCGCACCTTGTCCGTCGAGTCCCACTTTTTCTGGATCTTTATGGCGAAAATAGCTGCCTGTGACCAGTAACAAGCTCAAGATGTGCGTGCCAATGTGGGGATAAAGTTTTCGACTGAGGCCGTTAAAGGCAATGAGGTGTTCAAAGTCCCTGATACCTGTAAGGCCAAAATTAGGATAGGCACAGGAACCAAGCCACCTGTCAAGCCTTCCCCCTCGCTGCCATTCATATATGCCGTTATCCGGTCTTCTATGCCTTTGAATCCGGTTATGAAAAAGCGGAATCGGCGCACAATGGACAATGCCTAGCGAGGTCAGTCTTCCTAATAACCAGGCATTTCTCAATATAACCTCCCTGAATTCTTCCATCGTCAGTCGCCTTTCCATTCGATGGTCATTGGGATAAGTGAAATAACCTTTGTGGGCAATAAATCCAATGGCATACCGCTTTGGATGAAGACCGATGCCTTCAGGCATCCTTACGGGTATGTTCTGTAATCTGAATACATAGCCTCCCTTTATCTTGATGGGTGTCGGAATATGAAACCTTATAGGAAAAGAATAGCCGCCTGAATTCAGATGTTCCATCCATACCGCTTCTCTCAGTATGGACTGAAAAGAATCTTCATTGCAGGCCAATTTGACGACCAGTAATCGTTCTTCCTTATCAAGACTAGCAATCAAGCTTCTTCCAAGAACGGCCGGGGCATGACCATTTGTCGTGCCATTTTTTCCCAATATTCCTTGCCAATTCACCGAGGGTATATCCTGTATTGTCATTTCACTGATCTTAGGGCCATGAATGGAAAAGGGGAGAGAGCCCAAGGCCTCGGCCGTTGCCCTGTGTGAGTCACCAGCGACTGTGCCAAGAACATGCTTTAAGGCAGCTATTGCACACTCAACCGGTTCCCCGCTGGCACGGACAACCACAGAAGCCAGCGCATCAGCGGCTTCCCTGTAGAGGAAGTAAGCCTGGGTTTGAGAAGCGTGTTCCCGGCCCTCAAGAACACCCTTCAGGATCGTGATGGTCTCCGGTTTGATGGTCTCAGGGTATGTTCGGACAATGGCATGTAAATCACGAACAGCCAGATATGTGGCTGTAAAATCCAAGCCTTTGGTCTTGAGAGCGTTTTCTAAGGTCTTTTTCTCTCTTGCTATATCCCAGCCCATGCTCCGCTCAAACGCTGAATCGCCTTCTGTGTTAGTTCTGTGGTCCGACACAGCATGAAAAGGGAGAGGTTTTGCAAAGGTTTCAATCTATCCAAACAGACCCGCCACACAGCCTGTCATCAGGCAGGCCAGCGTGGCAGCATAAAGGGCCCGGAAACCCAACCGGGCGAGATCTTTTGCCCGGGTCGGTGCTAGGGCTGAAAATCCCCCCACAAAGATGGCCAGAGAGGCAATATGTGCAAACCCGCAAAGGGCATACGAGGCAATCGTAATGCTCCTCATGTTCGTAATCACCCCGTCCTTGATCAACTGGTGCAGGTGCTGGTAGGAAACTACCTCGGTGACAATGGTTCTTTCCCCGAGAAGGATGGCGATGTGTTCCGCGTCCTGGATCGGCACCCCCATGATGAGTGTGATCGGATAGTAAAGGTATTTCAGAATCAATTGCAAGGAGAGATCAATTCCGAAAACCTTGGCGCCAACAAACCCCAAGAACCAGTTGAACATGGAAAGCAACCCCAGGAATGCCAACAAAAGGGTGATGATTCCAACACAGAGTTTCACGCCGTCATTGGCCCCGGTGATGATCGACTCTATCCAGGTGCTGGAACGATGATCTTTTTCCCCCTGAACGCTTATCCCCAGGGTCTTTGGTATCTCAGTCTCAGGGACAACCAACTTTGACATGATAATGGCAGCTGGTGCGCTGATGACCGATGCCGAGATTAAGTGGCCAGCTATGGATGGAAATTCCCTGTGCAAAAATCCCACATACAGGGCGAGGACCGTGGAAGCAATCGTGCCCATGCCTGCTGTAAGCACCGTGCAGAGCTCTGATCTGGTCATCGCCTGGATATAGGGCCTGATGGTCAGGGCGGATTCAATCCCCACAAATATATTGCTCGAGGCGCACAAGGCCTCTGCCCCGCTGATCTTCATCAAAAAGGTAAATATCCTGGCAAATACCTTGATGATGGCCGGGATGATGTTCAGGTAGTAGAGAAGAGACACCAATGATGAAAAAAAGATGATCGAAGGGAATACCTGGAAGGCAAGGATGAAACCAGGGGAGGTTTCTCCCCTGGGGCCGGTTTCTCCGGGTGATACTGACAGGGGCCCAAAAACAAAGTACATGCCCTCTTTGGCAAAGGAGATCACCTTTAATGCTGCATCGTTCAACCAGGAGAAGATGGCCACGCCCGCAGAGAGCTGAAAGACAATGGACGCGAACACACACTGAAGAAGGAGGCCAGTGAATATCAATCTGACATTGATGTTTTTTCTATCACTTGAAATCATCCACGCCAGAAACATCAAGACAAAAAGACCCAACAGGTTGATTAGTCTATCTACGATCATCCATCAGTTCCTTTCGTCATCGTTCACCTTGCCCCTGAGCTTTTACATCCCTCCTTGTGGCTCGAGGAGGGCAACCAGTTGGTCGGCAACTTTTGTGCTAATTGTTCCTTTGGCCTTGGCCAGATCAACCGTGTAAAGGCCCAGGCATCTGTAAAGCGGAAGGAGCCCGGGGGCATCCTTTTCCATGGCCTGAAGATGGGCAGTTACGGTTGCCACGTCTCCGCGCGCAATGGGTCCTGTCAGGGCGTCGGGTATCCCGTTTACACCGATATTACTCAGGGTGCCCCTGATCAAGGGAAGGAGCGCCTTAAAGGAGATATCATTGGACAGTCCTGCTGCTTTGTTTAACTCAAGGGCAAGGTGTGTCAGGGTTACCAGGTAGTTCGAGGCTGCCACAGCTGCTGCGTGGTATAGGGTCTTTTTCTCTGCTGTAATTTCCAAGAGGATACCGCCCAGGTCTTTGACCATTTGACGAACCACGGGAAGGGCTCCCTGATCACCTTCAATGGTGCAATAAGAACCAGGGACCAGACTGACCGCCTCATCTATTGAGGCAAAGCTCTGAAGGGGATGAAGGGTTGCCACCACGGCCCCGCAGTCCCTGGCCGACGACAGGATGTCTGATGAGAGGGCGCCGCTGCAGTGAATCACCACCGCATTTTTTTCAAATCCCTGATGTTCAGCAATGGTTTTGCATGTTGATTGGATCGTATCGTCAGGCGTGGTGATAAACACCACGTCGGATCCTCGACTGACATCCCAGGGACAATCAGAGAAACGGTTTGCACCAATGGTTTTGGCTGCCCTGCGGGCCGTCTCAAGGCTTCTTGTTGCAACCCCTGTCATGCGGTAGCCCGCACGAGAGAGCAATTTCCCTGTGGCTGTGCCTACAGTGCCGCAACCGACTATGGCGACTGTGGGTTTCATCTTTCCGCCAGGAAGAGCTTGCAGGTGCCGAGCCCCTCGTCCTCGATCTGCAAGGTTACATGATTTATTCCAAACTCTTTATTGATCAATCGGGTGAGTTTCCGCAATATTTCTTTATTGCGCCCCATATCTTCAACAACCACGTGTGCACTTAACGAATCCACTTGCGAAGTCAGGCTCCATATGTGTAGATCACACAGCCCAGTGACACCATCCACAGATAGCATAGCTTGCTTGATACTTTCCAGATCAATATGAGGCGGCACGCCCTGCATCAGGATGTTCACTACATCCCACAGCAGACGCCATGCGCTGTAGATGATCAAAAGCCCAATGAGAACGCTGACCAGCGGGTCAAAAAGCATCCAACCCGTCACGCTGATCGCAACGGCCGCCGTGATTGCCCCTACGGATCCGGCGGCATCCCCCATAAGATGAAACAGGGCCCCCTTGATGTTCAGGTTTTCCTTTCCAGCCTTAAGCAGAAGATAGATGCCCAACAAATTTATCATCAATCCTATGATGGCGATGAAAAACATGGGCATGCTTTTCACCGTGGCCGGGTGCTGAAAACGGCTGTAAGCCTCCTGGAAAATCCAAAGCGCAATTAGGATAAGCAATATGCCATTGATAAAGGCGGCAACCACTTCAAAACGGTAGTAGCCATAGGTCTTGGTTGGGGACGGTTTCTTAGAGGAAAGCCAAAAGGCAAACAGGCTGAGTCCCAGGGCAAACATATCCGAGAGCATGTGCCCTGCATCGGAGAGAAGCGCCAAACTGTGGGTCCAAAGGCCCCCCAATACCTCGACCACGAAGAAAAAAGAGGTCAGGATGAGGATGAGACGAAGCCTTGATCTAACTGTTTTTCGGAAGGGCGCATGATTGTGGTTGTAATGATGATGTTCCATGAAGATTTTACCCAAGGCAACTTAGATAGAACTTGATCATATGGGCTTGCCCTGGATCGACAAGCTCACCGGATTCAATCTTGTCCAATAATGTCAACGAGATGGTTTTGGCTTTATCTTCTCTTTGGGCGGCAACCAACCTCTTGAAAAGGTAGTCATAAATGCTCGCCTGAACAGCTGTCCCAGTTGTCACAAACAGTTCAACGGCCTCATCCCAAAGGGTTTGGTCGCTCAAATAAGCAATAGCAAGGCATTGATGCGTGCCTTCATCGTACTTATTTTGGTAGGACAAGAGATCTGGAAAAACCTGTTTAATGTATTCATTAACCTCAAATGGGCTTGCTGGTGCGCAGTAATAATAGGGCAAGAGATAACCCTCAGACTTTGTCCCGTACAAATTTTTGGATGGGTTGTTCTTTTCAACATTATTGCACAACGGCGTACCCTGATAAATCCTGCCCCCCACCGTATATTCATAGGCCCTCAGCAGACCCACGGGATATTCCTTTATCCTGCGTAACGTATAATCTATGGTTTCATATGTCTCTCCCGGGAGACCGAATATGAGCGTGACCGTACAGTGTATCCCCACCTTATCGCATGTCTCTATGGCCTTGATGATGTCGCTTTCTCGGTAAGAGACCTGGTTTTTTTCAAGTATTGTATCTGAAAAGCTCTCACAGGAAAACACAACGGAAAAGCCGGCTTCCGCTAGCCGTTTTGCAAAATCTAGGTCAAAGCGTTTGGGTATAAATTGAGAAACAAAACGAAAATGCTCGTGCAGCCCTGCCTCTAAGATAGCCGAAACAAGCTCAGAACCGTATCCTAAATCAGGGACATTAAATTCAGTGTCCACAAAAAAGATGGTGCCGGTCTCCCATGAACTTTCTGCAATGGCTTTTAGTTCATCAATGACATCATCAATACTTCTGAAAACGAACTTGTTTCCTTCAATTAACGGTTCCACACAATAGCTACACGCCTGATTGCAACCTCGTTTCACCAGTACGGGAATGCCGTTCGTTTGATAAGAAAAATTGAATTTGGGCTCCCTGTGGAACTGGGCTGAATTTGGGCTAAACGCGTATGGTCTTCGTGGGTTGATTGAATAGCCTTTGTCGCAAGGATAAACCATATTGGGTATCTGCGATATTTTGTGTTTGTCTGGGAAAGCCTCTATGAATTGGAGAAAAGGTTCTTCTCCCTCGCCTATGATCCCATAGCTTAGCCCGAGGTATTTCAGTATGGCTACCGGGGATATGGTAAAGCCGCCGCCGCCAACCACAATAGGGATCCGGGGTATGGTTCGTTTAACTTCAGCAATAACCTCTTTTACTCGGGGGAGAAAATAGAAGGTCTGATAATCGTTTCCTTTAAAATCGCCGTATTCCTCACACGACATACAGGTGTCAAGGTTACGTATCCCAATGCCAACAACATCCGGGTCTATTCGGTTAATGGCGTCTCTGATGTTCTTTTTGAAATCCGTATCCGGCAAAAAAGGGTACTCAACCGTCACCGTGTGCCCCCTTTTTCTTAGGTGGTCGGCAACCAGACTTAGCCCTAATGGGTAGACTTGATTGACTAAATAGTACTTGTCTGTGTACCAGAGCAACACCTTCATGGGAATGTAACCCCATCCATGGGCGTGAGGTTAGGCATGAGATTGGTTGAAATTATGGCACCTTGTTTGCTTGGTTGCAAGCCAGAAAAAGGAAGGATGATCGGCTCAAATAAAAAAGGGCTGGCACGAGCCTGCCCCCTTTCCGGTATCAAGTATGTAAGTCAATTTATCGGCTTGGCAAATATGGGCTCAGGTCTTCAACGTATTCGGTCAAGACCTTAAATCCTGCCTTGGTTAAGGCTGAAATCGCCCTTTCCCCATTTGCAGCGCCAACCCTGAGTACGAAATGATAAATCCCGGGGTATTGCTTCTCTGGCCAGGTAACAAGGCTGCGGATGTTGATCTGCTCCTCCTTTAAGATCCTCGACACCTCGGCTATCATGCCTATGCGGTCCTCGACCAGCACGACGAAACGGGTACTTTCTCCGTCTATACCGATGGCTTCAAGCAATACATCCATCACATCCGTGGTTGTAATGATGCCGACCAGCTTTTCGTTTTCCATGACGGGCAATGAACTGATTCTGTTTTCTTGCATAATATGCCCTGCACGCTCAATCGTTGTGCCGGGGTTAATGGTAATGATTTTTTTGGCCATAATCGTCTCTACGGTCAGCTGCTTCAACAGATAATTCAACTCATGAGCGCTAAGGGCTGTTGCCGGAGACGCCCAGGCCTGCTTGATATCCCTATCTGAAACGATTCCAACAAGCTTATTACCCTTGTCGATCACCAGGAGGTGTTCGATAAGCTTTTCGGCAATGATGTCTTTGGCTTTTACAAGAGATGTATCAGGGGTTACTGTTACCAGGTCTTTGCGCATGATTCGACCGACGTGCATGGGAGCCACCTCCTTTTTCACGAGCTGCGGCCATGGTAGCAGAGAGCGTATCTACTGGGTTCGTAAGCGATGACAAACTAAACAATATGAAATGCCCCCTGCTGTGTCAAGCAAAAAGCCGACAAGCAGACCGGCCCGGGCTGCTTGTCGGCACGCGAAGCGCTGTCGCAAGGCAGAACCCCTTTCCTGTAGACGAGGAGCTTTACAAAAGGAGAATTCGGTTGTAAAAAATGGTGCAATCTGTTAGCCGTTGCCGTCTGAAATAGCTATAATAACAGGAGGCTTCTTGGATAGCAACAACACAATTCCTTATAACCCCATTAAGATGGCAACAGACAAACTGATTGCCCTAAGTGTGCTGGCCTTGTTTTCTCCCGTCATCATGCTGATCCTGGTTGGTATGCCTCTTAGTTCGATTTTCCGACCGCAGGACCGGGGCCCCATGATATATCGCGAACCCCGTTACTCACAGGGAAGACGTTTCTACATATTGAAATTCCGGGTGCTGCGAAAAGAAATACTTCATCAGGTTGAGCGCATGGGACAACATGCCAGGGTTTATGAGGGGAATGTGGCCAACCTCACTTGGGCGGGGCGCTACCTCAAAAAGTGGTACCTGGATGAGCTTCCACAACTCATGAATGTCCTGCGTGGCGACATGAGCTTGGTCGGTCCGCGACCCTGGCCAGAGGCAAACTATAAGAGCCAACTGGATCGGGGCGTTGCCTACCGAAAGCTTGTCATGGCCGGTTGGACAGGGCCGGGACAACTCTGCAAGGGGCGTGTGCCCGCAGATAAAATTTCTCAGTGTAGTGAAGAAGCCGATATCGCGTATGTAGCCAGATGTCGAACCTCTAGTCCCTTGTCCTTACTCACTTACGACCTTAAGCTTCTGCTGAAGACGGTTCGCACGATGCTGGAGGGAAAGGGCATATTTGATTAGCTGGCGATTTCAACGACCTTTTTGTTGAACTTGGATCCGTTTTTCAGCGTATAGGTCTTGGAAACCACGCTCAAACGACCTTCTGCAAATAGCTGAATGCATTCTGGGTAAAGCTGCCATTCCAGCTTGAGGCCCTTTTCCCTGACCGTATCAATGGTGTCCTCGGGCGTAATTTCGAAGGCCTTCTGTCCAATAACAGGTCCGGTATCTTCTCCATAGTCAACAAAATGAACAGTGCCCCCCCCTACCTTGCAGCCGTACCGATACGTGTCACCATAGCCATCAGCACCCGGAAAAGACGGAAGAAGGGCTGGATGGATATTCATAATCCGGGGCCTTGACGGGTTGGTATTAACGCGGTCAATAAAATAGGGGGTAAGGATTCGCATGAAGCCGGCCAGGACCAGAAGGTCAAAAGGATAGGCCGCCATATGTCGAAGGAGCGCATTCTCGGCGATAGCCCTGGTGCAAAAGAATCGCGTCACATGGTCGCGTTCCGAAGGGCCAACAATGAGTTGTTGTCTGGCCAGGACCGTATCCAAATCAAAATCCTCGGGAACCAGATTTTCCAGCGGCTTTCCACGGGTCTCTTTTATGATGGCCTGGTAATCGACCGTAAAGGTGGGAATTCCATGCTTTCGAGCCCTCTTAAGGCCGTCAGCCTCTGGGTTGTCCGAACCCACAAAAGCAACCCTTGCATCTATCTGATCTGACTCACAGGCATCTATAATGGCCTGCAGATTGCTTCCTCCGCCGGAAATCAGGGCGCCCACGCGAATCTTGTTAGCCATAAAATTATCAGTACCAGGGGGCCTTCAGGGTGTCAATAGGAATACAGGTTGTTGCCAAAACAGCTGTGCACCTGGCATGAGGAGAGCAAACACCAAAAGAGGACAGAGACCTAAATTGTCGTAATTTAGGCAATGGCCTGGAATACAGAAGACCCATTTTTACCTTGACTTTGAACCTCTTAAAATCTATAGTTTTTTTATGCAAAGTCACCGCCTTGCGCGCCTTCTTCGCGTGATCGTTGAAGTCAAGACTCGGCCTGACAAGTCTCCTGAGCAGATCGCCAAAGACCTCGGGATATCTATCAGACAATTCTACTATGATCGAAATAAGCTCGCTCAAATGGGGTTCCGATTTTCACGAGCAAAGGGGCGGTTTACGATCCTCAGTGACCCTGTGGTCACGATAGGGAGCCTCCCGCTGAGCGAGGTCTTGGCCCTTGTCCTGGCCACCCGCCATTTGTTTGCCACCAGAGACTTTTCCATCGTACGACGCGCCCTCAAAGGCCTTTACAAGATTGTTGACCACATGCCGGATTCGCAAAAGCAACTCTTGAGGTCGCTCATCCAGGATGTGATTATCAAGGACGGTTTTGGTTGCAATCCAGATATCCTTGAAGACATTGTTCGTGCGGTGGACGAAAAGAGGCGCATCCTGGTGCACTTTCGGCATGGCGCCCCAGAAAGTCGAGTTGCACTGGACCCCTTTAAACTCTATTTTAAGCGGTCCAAGCTCTTCTTGGATGCTTATGCTGTTGAAAGAAAGAAGCATGCACGATATCGTGTTGAAACCATAGATAAAATTGTTTTTACCCCATTTTACAGGCCAGAATATTCACACACATGAAACTCCCATAAACTTCGTGATAAGGGCATATACATCTGGTCTTGCCCTGTCTTGCTGAGGGCTGACAGCTCAGTGCATAAACATGAGAGATGAGAGTGGCTTGGCCGCCGGGGTGTGAAAATCGCCTCTCCCGCGGTTTGGGACAAGGAAAAGGAGGATCCATGAGAGATGTTGTCATTGTGAGTGCTGCCAGAACAGCCGTTGGGGCATTTCAAGGCACTTTGTCAAGCATTCCTGCTACTGATTTGGGAGCTTATGCCATCGTCGAAGCCATGAAACGAGCTGGCATTTCCTCTGATGATGTCGATGAGGTGATCATGGGGAATGTTTTGCCCTGCGGCTTGGGTCAGAACCCTGCCAGACAAGCCTTGCTCAAGGGCGGTTTGTCCCACGATGTGGGAGCCACAACCGTCAACAAAGTCTGCGGTTCGGGGTTAAAAGCGGTTATGATGGCGGCCCAAGCCATCATGGTGAAAGATGCGGATGTGGTCGTGGCAGGGGGCATGGAAAATATGAATCTGGCACCTTATTTTCTCGAAAAAGCCCGAACAGGCTACCGCATGGGACATGGCAAGCTGATAGACGGCATGATACACGACGGACTCTGGTGCCACGTCAACGACTTTCATATGGGGATGAGTGCAGAGCTTTGTGCTGAAAAGTATGAAGTTACCAGAGAGGACCAGGACAAATTTGCGCTAGATTCATACAACAAGGCCTTGAAGGCCCAGACAGAAGGAGGCTTTGACAAAGAAATATTTCCAGTAGAGGTCCCGCAGCGAAAAGGGCCTCCGGCCTTGTTTGACCGGGATGAGGTCGTCCGTGAAACCTCTATGGAAACCCTGGCCAAGCTTTCCCCGGCCTTTAAAAAAGACGGCACAGTCACGGCTGGAAATGCCTCCAAGATCAGCGATGGCGCTGCAGCCGTGGTCCTTATGGCTCGCGAAAAGGCTGATGCCATGAGCCTGAAGCCGATGGCACGCCTAGGAGCCCAATGTTCCGCGGGTATTGATCCGAAGTACGTGCTGGTCGCACCCATTCTTGGGATTCCCAAGGTGCTGAAAAAGGCAGGCCTTACCATGGATGACATTGATATCTTTGAAATCAATGAGGCCTTTTCCGCCTCATCTGTTGCCATTATCAAGACCCTTGGGCTTGATCCAGCCAAGGTGAACCTTCGGGGCGGCGCGGTGGCCCTGGGTCACCCGATCGGTGCAAGCGGGGCAAGGGTCCTGGTGACCCTTGTCCATCTGATGGAGGACAAGGGGGCAAAGCGCGGCTTGGCTTCATTGTGTCTGGGCGGCGGCGAGGCGGTCTGTCTGATTGTGGAAAGAGACTAACCCGGACAAGCCGTAACCAAACAAGAATGGTTAAGTCTTGTAAAGTCAGGTCAAATTTGGCTCAAACAAATGCCTAAAGTGAAACTAAAGTTGAAAGTGCCTAAAGTTAAGGAATGCGCTTTCAGCGCAACCTGTTTTTAAGACTGACCACGTCGAAGGCGTGCACATTAACTTTAGCTCACTTTAGACATTTTAGTTGTTCCGGTAAAAGTCAAGAGATTTTTTTCAAATATTTGCGGGTAGGTTATGCCGCAAATATTGTCAAATCGTTCTTTGAAAATTCGGTAAAATCTGTACACAAGGCCGATGTT
>Ga0180301_10001348_pt1 | contig 19406 bp, 18 predicted proteins | sample GuaBasSediGuay16_FD_121797 | JGI IMG/M metagenome (GOLD analysis project Ga0180301, IMG submission 121797) | Subseafloor sediment microbial communities from Guaymas Basin, Gulf of California, Mexico - Guay16, Core 4569-2, 12-15 cm | ecosystem: Environmental > Aquatic > Marine > Hydrothermal... | reverse complement strand
GACATATTTTCATATAAGCAAATCTATTGTTGAATGTGAGGAAAAATTATGGTTAAAACAGTAGGGATTATAGGTGGAACAGGTTACGAAACACTCCTACCTAAGGGTTCATGGTTAGCTACAGAGACCATATATGGTAAAGTAGAGTTTATGGAGGTTGATTTTGAAGGGCTAAAAGTAATATTTATACCTAGACACGGTAGGGAACATAATCTTCCACCTCATAGGGTTAATTATAGGGGAAATATTTGGCTTTTGAAAAGCAGAGGGGCCGAATACGTTATAGCAATTAATGCTGTTGGTTCTTTAAGGAGGATTCTGAAGCCGGGTATGATAGTTATACCTACGGACATAATAGATTTTACTAAAAACCGTTACACAACGTTTTTCGACGATAAACCTGTTCATGTAGATTTTACAGAGCCCTTCTGCATGAAGCTAGTTAGGGTTCTTGAGAAAGCTTCCGAGAAAGTTCTTGGATACTCTATTTCCGGAGCAGTTGTAGCTGTAACTGAAGGTCCACGATTCGAATCTCCCGCGGAAATAAATGCCTTAAGAATTTTAGGGGCAGATATTGTCGGTATGACATCGGCTCCTGAAGCAGCATTAGCTAAGGAGCTCGGATTATGCTATGCTTCATTAGCTTTAGTTACAAACTATGCTGCCGGAATGCAGGAGAAACAGAGTTCCGAGGATGTTGAGAAAGTGGCTAATGAAAAACGACAGCAAGTGTTCCAAATAATTCTTGAAACGCTTAAGATACTGAAAGAGCAGGAGTAAGCGGACTCTGTCAACTCTGTTTATTTACATATATATTAATATTGAATAAATTTACTTGACATACGGGGCTGTGTTTCGCATGAGTAGTTTAGATAGGGAAATCTTCACATCGTTGAAAAACGCTATTGATAAAGGCGAACCCGTAGCTCTCTGCATAATTGTTGAAAAGGAAGGTTCAGGACCTAGAGGACCAGGAGCTAAAATGCTCGTTTTCCAAAATGGCAAAACAGTCGGCACAATAGGTGGAGGACCATTCGAAAGAATGGTTGTTAAGGAAGCTATTGAAGCCCTTAAAGAAGGTAAGCCTAGAACAGTCAAGTTTGCTTTCAGAGAAGACAATGTCCCCTTAGGTGCTTATAAAACAGGCTTAATATGTGGTGGTGTTTTAACAGTGTTTATAGATGTTATCAAGCCTAAACCTAGAGTTCTAGTTTTAGGCGTAGGGCATGTTGGAAGACCTTTAGCATATTTAGCTGCACTACTTGGATATAGAGTTTGGGTAGTGGATGACAATCCTAAGCACGCATCACCCGAGAAGTTCCCTAATGCGGAGAAAATAGTTGTTAATGATTGGGAAAAAGCGATCGATGAAGCACACATTACAAACGAAGACTACGTACTAATAGTTCATGGAGAAGTAAAGCATGACTATGTAGCGTTGAAGAAAGCTTTAGAAGCTAATGCAAAATACATTGGGCTTTTAGGTTCCAGAAATAAGGTTAAAACCTATCTTAAAATGCTAAGTGATGAAGGATATGATTTAAGCAAGCTTAAAGGGAAACTGTATGCTCCAGTTGGTTTAGATATAGGTGCTCATACACCTGAGGAAATAGCTGTAAGTATTTTAGCTGAAATACTCAAAATTGAACGTGGAAGTTCAGGTAAGCATTTAACAATAGTGTGATGGTTCTAATGATAGCTCTGGTAGTGTTGGCTGCTGGGAAATCTGAAAGATACGGTAGAAATAAGTTACTGGAGAAAATAGGCGATAAAACAATTATAAGAAAGGTTGTTGAAGAATCTTTAAGGTCAAAAGCAGATAGGGTTTTTGTTGTTGTGGGTTTCGAAGCAGACCGAATAATTGATGAGCTAAGGGATTTGAAGGTAACATTCGTTTACAATGTAAACTACGAGGAAGGTATGAGCTCATCAGTCAAAGCAGGTGTTTTAGCGGCTAAAACATATAATGCAAAAGCTGTAGCAATCCTACCAGCAGACAACCTACTAATTACGCATGGTGTAATAGACAAGGTTATTGAGAAATTTAAGGAAACACATGCGAAAATAGTTGTTCCATCCTACAAGGGTAAGAGAGGTCACCCAATACTTTTAAACATGGAAATATACTATGACATAATGAGTATTTCTGAGGAAACACAAGGCCTAAAATATGTTGTAAGAAAATACAGAGACGAAATAGTTGAAGTACCCGTTAATTCACCGGAAATATACATTGATGTAGATACTCCAGAAGATTTAGAAAAACTTAGAAACTTAGGGTTAATTAAGTAAATATACTGTACCAAAATAATACAGTAGTAGTTAGAGGTGCGTTTGATTCATTGGATTTCATACATACAGCAGACATTCATATTGGAGCTTTTCCACATAGCGTACTTAGAAGGGCAAATATTGAAGCACTAAGTAAAATAATAGAATTGGCTCTTTCAGAAAACGTTAAAACACTGGTTGTTGCAGGCGATCTCTTCGAAACACCCAGGCTAGGTCACGAAGCAACATTGAACGTTATTAAGATAATAAAAAACGCTGTTAGGGAAGGAATAAAGTTTGTTGTAACTCCGGGTTCTCATGATTTAACAGCTAAAGGTCATGGAGTTCTTACTATCTTAAAAGAAGTTGGCTTAGTTAATGTAACAGAGGCTATTGAGGAAAAATATAAACTTCTTTTAAAACCCCTAGAGGCTAATGGGCTAGTTTTCTATGGAATACCGGGATTAAGAGGTGAAAGAGAAGTAGAGTACTTAGAGAAAAGAAAAGTTGTTTATGAAAACTATAGCGAAAACAGAGATAATGTTTTAATTGCACATACAGGCTTGTACGTTTACTCAGGCCTTGACATTTCCAAAATAAGCCCTAAATACCGTGTAATAAAGCTTTCCGAAGAAGCTTACTCCTCAATACATAGGCACTTCAAATACCTAGCCTTAGGCCATATACACTTCCCAATACCTCATCACGAGTTTTTCGAAGGAAAAGTTGCCGCCTACCCCGGAGCACCCATAGGAAGGGATGCGAATGACATTTACGAAACATATATTTTAAGAACAAAGCTTGGAACGAATAGGAGAATTCTTCTTGTAAATCTGGGCTTGAGAAATGCTAAGGTTAGGGCTTTAACGGACAACTTCGGTGTTGACGTAAGAGTTATGGAAGTTCATGGTATAGAAGGATTAGCTGAAGAGGTAAGGAAGAATTTGAAAGATATGAGTGAAAAATATAGGTGCTTAATAGTTTACACAGGTAAAGTAGGCTTAGAAGAATATAGTAGGATAAGAAAAATAGTTGATGATGAAAGCAGAAAGTTTAACGCATGGTTCCATGTAATTAGGAGGGAACCTCAAGAAGAATACATTACACTTCTAGAAGAGTTTCGCTCAGATCTTTCAAACATTGAGGAACTTGAAAGAGAAGCAATAGAGAAAGCGCTGGAAAAGTTCGGATTAAAAATTCCTCCAACAACAATAGTGGACCTAATATCTACTTTAGGTAGGGAATATGGTGAAGGGATGAGGAAGGCTGATGTTAATGAGGAAGTTACTGATGAAGCTCTTAAAATATTAGAACAGATATTTGAGGAGCTTAAGAAATGAGTTCGCTAATAGATAACTTAGGCGATTTACTAAATAAAATATCAAGCCAAATATCGGAAGTTTCTGAAGACCCAATAACCGAGCTTACGCGAATTGCTTTCAAAAACTACTATAAAGTAAAGACTTTGGAGAGGGTAGTTGGTTCAGAAATAGGTTTTGTAGATGCCGGAATATATCCTCTTGATTTATCGGTTGCTACATTAATGTATATTCAGCTTGGAGGTTTAATTAGAGATCGCTCCGGAAACCTTAAACTAGTAAGTAGCGTTAGCGGATTAGAAAGGCTTCCTCCAATAGAGAGGATAATTCTATCGGTCACTAAGAGAAGAAAAATGGTCAATGGAACCGTAAGGTACTTTTTCGAAGTAGAAATAAGGTCTCCTGAGAAAAACTCACTACTTTTCGAAACACCTGATGATGCAAGAAGGGTTTCTAAGAGAATAACTGAAATGCTTGGGGCTCTAGGATTAACCGTTGATTTGAAAAAGCCTAGACTCTACCGTAAACTCTCAAAATACATTGAGGGACTAATAGAGCTTGCTTACGGTATTAAGCTTCTAAAGGAAGCTAAGCTAGATAAGGTAGTTATTGATGGAACACTTGTTAGATGGTTGAGACCTAAGAGGCTAAGGAAAGACTATAAAATAGATGGAATAAACATCTTAGCCGCTCTTACCGATTTGAAGGAGAATGAAGTAATTAGAGAGTGCCTTGAGGGAATATATGGTATTTCTAAAACAACAGCTTTCCCAACAGTATCCCGCGCCATGAACTTGTTTAGTGAAGCAATAGGCTATGGGAAACATGAACTATATACTATAGTTGATGATGGTGGAATAAATTATTTGAAAATGAAGCTTGAAGAAGCTGAGGATAAATTTTCAAAAGAAGTAGTTGAAGATGTAATTAAAAGGTTTGGTTCAAAAGTGTTTCCGCAAAATAACGTTTGGGTTTTAAGATTCCCTATAACTATGGATGGAAACCACGTAATGGTTCTTGATGTTTACTCGGAAAAACCAGTAATATACTATGTCAAGGAAGGACGCAACGAAAGAGTTCTAAAGATTTATCCGGAAACAATTGCGAAAGTTAATTCTAAGGTTGAAGAAGGCGTTTTAAAGATATTTTACGTGAAAAGCCCTCTTATAGGAAGACCGCCCATGGGTCTTATGGAAGTTGATGAGCATGTTAGGATAAGTGGTGAGTTAAGAAAAACGATTATGTCCTACCTTCAAATTGCCGCGCTAAAGTATGCTGGAGGGGATCCCTCAATGCTTAAAACACTTTTCCAAATAATAAGTAGAAGTATGAGATTAAGGTATGGTTATGGTGAGTAATATGGGCGAATTTATTGGACGAATATTTGAATCTTCAAGGGATAGAGTCTTGATTGCTGCGCATCATAGTGCTTCCTCGGTAAGTGTAGGAGACATATTATACGTTAAGTTAGGAGGTTCTTTAGACAGAGTCCTTCTCCTTCACGTAGATGATGTTCTAAATAAGCTTCCTACTGGAGCGGACAAAACACTTGGTTTACTTCCTAAGAATATTGAGCCTAGCGGAGCATTAATTGATGCTGGTAAAGAAAAAACAATTATTTCATCACCCATGTTCATGATCATTAGAGAAGGAGGAAAAGTTTTTGTTACAAGACCTTCGATCCCGCCGCCATTGAACATTGAAGTTCATAGGTTAGAAAGGGGTGACGAGGAGTCCGAAGAAATTATGGGAATGTTTAGCTTAGGAATACCTGCGCAATCATACTTAGAGAAAACAGTGCCAATAGCCATTCTCAGAAGCGGTTCTGCTTCAACAGATAGGGAGAAGGCTCTTAAATACTTTGAGAAAGCGGAAATAAAGGTTGATATTTCATCATTAATACCTAAGCATATTTTAGTCTCAGGTCAAACAGGCGCTGGAAAAACAACCGGAGTTATGGGTATAATTCTTAACTGGGCGCTTCACGGGAAAGATCCTGTAAGCTGGCTAATAATAGATAGGCATGGCGAGTACAGTAAGTTTTCAAGTGGAGGAATAGAGTATTTTGCAAATAAGCTTTCAAAAGCTATCCTAAATAACCAAGTAGATGATGTGGCGAAGGAGAGAATTTTTGTTTACAAATTCTCCTTTGCAGAGAAGGCACCGGAAATCTACGGCAATGTTGAGATTAGAGAGACGCCAATAAACATTGGCAGTTTAACTGTAAGCGATATTTCGATGGCTCTCGAAGTTTCTGATGAAGAAGCAGCAACATTAGAAATGATGCTTGAAACATTGGAGACTATAGTTGAAGCTTCAGATCTTTCAGAAACCTGGAAGAACATTTTTAGAAGTAGAGAAGGTGTTATAAGCGGACACCTAATACCCTTACTTATAGCCGTAATAGACAACATGTGTAATAGTGAAGGTGTTGGTGAAAAAGAAAAGAAAGGTATCTATAAGGAATTTGTTCAGCAGGGAATCTACATTCAGAAACTTAGAGTTTGGAGAACAAGACTGCTAGCCCTTTTAAACCTAAGGTTTAAGAATGTAACCGAAAACGGCGGAGTAATAACAGTTTACTCTGACGATAAAAGCATCTTTAAGCTTAGTGAAGTATTTAAGAAACCAGGTCTTCTACGTAATCTTCTTGAAAAAATAGCTAGAAGCCCTGTACTTAGAGCTAGGCAAAGCATTTCAGAGTACAAATGGTATAGAATAAGGCCTTCTGAGGAACTTCCTGTTCTCGAAGGAGGACTAAACATCGACCATATAGTTGAGAAACTTGAGGAAGGAAACATTGTAATCTTAGATGTCTCATCAACGCCCTCAACTCAAGCCGATGCTGTTGTTCTAAATGTTGTTAGAAGAATCTTAACGAATAGAATGGGGCTTGATCCAAGGGAAATAGCTAGGAGAAAAGTTGTAGCTATTGTTTCGGAGGAAGCACCACTCTACTTATCACCTGAGAAAGTTAGGAGCCCTAGAAACGCTTTCGCAAGAATAGCTCGTGAAGGAAGGAAGTTCAAAATAGGGTTAGTAGCTATAACGCAGCTTGCAACAATAATTGAGAAACAGCTTCTAGCAAACATGAACACGATAGTAGTTTTGAGAACCAAGTTTAGAAGTGACATAGAGTATTTCTCATCAATAGGTGTTCCACCTTCAGAAATACCGCTACTTAACGATAGGGAGGGATACATTTACACACCAGACATTAGAGTTAGAGATCCGATACCAGCTTACTTTAAAGGTTGGTTTGAAATAGATGTTAAAAGTAGAGAGGAAAAGCTAGAGGACATAGCTAAGATGATGTTAGAGGTTTAATTTAGCAATGATAATTAAGGCAGTATGGTTACACAATATAAGATCCTATAAGGATGAAATAGTTGTTTTCCCTGAGGAAGGAATAACTGTAATTTACGGAGATGTTGGCTCAGGGAAAACAAGCATCCTTAGCGCAATAGGGTTCGCAATTTTCGGAAACGTTCCTGGAACACCATCGGATCCTCTTTCCAGATTCGCAAATCCTACGGCGAGAGATCTTTTAAGGAAAGGGGAATCAAGAGGCTTCATTAGACTATGGCTGAAGAGTGGAGAGAGAAACATAGTAGTTCATAGGGAAATTGTAGAATCCGGAACCACAGTAAGTGATAGGGGAGGTTGGGTTCTAATAGTTGAAAAGAACGGGAAAACAAAGTATAAGAGACTTACAGCAACTGAAATGAGAAACTATATTTTAGAAACCCTCGGAATACCTGAGGAGAAAACAAGAGCTAGGAGCAGGGTTTTCGCATCAGCGATATATGTTCCACAATTCGGAATACACTCAATACTCAACGTAAGTGATAAGGAAAGATTGGAAATAGTCAATAGAGTCCTTAATCTCATAAAATATAGTTATGCTAGAGAAAGAATAGATTATGTTAAGAAGGTGGTAAGGCGCAGAATTAGGGAGAATTTAGAGAAGAGAGAATCTGAGTTAAGAAGTAAAATCGCAGAGGAAGAACAGGTAAGAGAGGAGCTAAGAAGAACTGAGGAAGAACTAAAACGTTTAGAAGAAGAACTCAAGGAATTAAGGGGGAAGGAGGAAGAACTAAAAAAGGTTATTGAAGAACTCGAAGATAAGGAGAGAAGACTAAGAGAAATTGCAGGAAAAATAGGTGCGCTAAAAACTCAGCTAGAGCATTTGAAACAGGAAAAGGAAAGAGAGGAAGTAAGGCTTAAAGGAAAAACAGTAGGGGAAATAGAAAAGGAACTTAAGAGGAAAAGTGATGAGCTGGAAAAGTTCAAGCTAGAACTTGAGGAAGTGAGAAAGAGAAAGGAGGAAATTGAAGAGGAAAGAGAAAATGTTGAAAAGGAGCTGGAGAGGAAAATAGAGGAAACATCTACTTTAACCTCGAAAATATCGGCAATAAATGGTAAAGTTGATGAGCTTAGGAAGAGGCTAAGTGAAATCGAGGAACTTGAGAGAAAAGGTGTTTGCCCTGTATGCTTACAGCCGGTAACACATGCTCACGCCCATGAACTTAAAAGTAAAATAGCTGCTGAAATCGAGGAACTTGAAGCAAAGAAAAAACAGTACATGGAGAATCTGAGAAGAGCAAGTATTGAAGTAGAGAAGCTTAAGCAGAGAAAGGAAATTCTGAGCACTGAATATTCTGAAATAGAATCTAGAGAAAGTAAGCTTAACGAGAAAATAAAGAATCTCCTAGAGACACTATCCGAACTTAAAACATTGCTTGAAGTTGCTAAGAAAGTTTCAGAACTTGAAGCCAAAATAGAGAATGTGAAAAGGGAACTTGAAACTGTAGGTAAAGCATCTAAGGAACTTGATGAAGTAACTAAGAAACTTTCTTTCATGAGGAAGGAATACGATGATGTTCTTAGGAAAAAGGAGGAATTAAGTACACGTAAAGGTGTTTTGCAAGGAAAAATCAGTAATTATGAAAGTAAGCTTGAGGAGATAGAGAAGCTTAGAGAAGAACTTATAGCGGTAAGAAATGAAATAAGTAAGAATAAATTCTACATTGAATTTCTAGACAAGCATGTACTAGCAATTATAAGGGAAGTTGAAAGGTACGTTAAGTCTAAAGCCTATGTTGCCTTTAAGGAGGAATTTCTAAGAATATTTAAAACGTTAATGATGGGGTACGAGAACATCGATGTTGAAATAACACCTGACTTTAAACTTCAGTTTAAAGCTAAAATAGATGGAACAATGGTAACGATAGATACTCCAAGTGGAGGCCAGTTAACAAGCATTTCATTAGCCTATAGACTAGCTTTAAACAGGGTTGCTAGGGCTATGATACCTCAGCTTAGAGAAGGCATTCTAATACTTGACGAACCAACCTATGGTTTCTCGCCAGAAAGAGTAGAACTACTGAGGAAAGTCCTATTTAGCGGAGAAGGACCTAAACAAGTGATTATTGTGACACATGATAGGTCCTTCTACGATGTTTCAGGAGAGGAAAGATTAAGCATTATAAGGCTTGAGCTTGATCCGGAAACAACAAAGACTAAGATTCACTACGAAAATATTGATCCGGAATATGTTGAAAAAGTTAAGAACACATTCAAAGCAATAAGCAAGAAAATATTTAGCATGAGTATCGAGGTAACACAACCAGTCAAGGAAACGTTTAAACCCGAAGTTAAAGTTCCACTTAGCGAGAAAGTCCGTAAGAAAACGACATCACTACTAGACTTCATATCTCAAACCGGCGAAAAAAGGGATAAACATTAATTTTCCCTTTATAAACAGTATTTCTGAGTGAAAATGGTTAAAGCAGCTAGAGAAATTCTTCTAACAGAAACAATAGATTTAGACCTCTTCCTACTAGGGGTCTTAGCCTTAATTATTAGAACATTCGACATGGCATTAACCTATAGGAGTATTGCTACCTTGGGGGCCAGAGAGATAAATATTGGATTACTGTTCTTCTTTAAAACGTTCGGGTTAAAAATGGGGATACTTATAACTCAGATTCTCTCGGCACTAGCTATTTTCTCGATAGTCTATCTTTCACAGAAAGCAAGAAGATACGGATTACTTCTCAGATTCAGCCTTCACATACTCGTCTTCTTCCATATTCTTGGCTTATTCATAATACTTAACTATTCTTCAGCCGAAATTCTTCTCAAAACGGTTCTCGTAACACCTATAACAGTTATCTTACTCATTTTAGGAATAGATCTGTTGAGAATATTTCGTAGGAGGAACATAGTTTGAACTATGTTTTAGCCGTGGATTTAGGGGCTACATACGTTAGAGTAGCTATAGCATCATGTGATGGAAAAATAGTTTCTAAAGCTAAGGAAAGAGTTGTTAGAGAAGGAAGAGAGGACGCTATAGCAAAACAGATCATTAAAATGTATGAGAACCTTATAGAGAAAATAGGTAAAGTAACTATCAACAAGATCGCTATAGGCTCAATAGGTCCATTGGATATGAGAAAGGGAATTATAATTAATCCTCCAAATCTTCCATTCGAGAAAATAGTTTTGAAAGACCCCCTTAAAGAATACTTTAAGGCAAATGTTCTCATACTTAACGATGCTGTTTCGGCTGCTTGGGGTGAGAAACACTTCGGCTTAGGTAGAAATGTAGAGAACCTCGCATACGTAACGTTAAGTACGGGGATAGGCGTTGGTGTAATAGTTAATGGAAAACTACTTTTAGGCAAGGACGGTAACGCTCATGAAATGGGACATGCTGTAGTAAATTATGATTCACCTTTCAAATGCGGATGCGGTAGAATAGGGCATTGGGAAGCCTACGCTTCCGGAAGAAACATTCCAAGATTTGCAAAATATCTAGCCCAAACAAGGTTCAAAGAGCTTCTAAATAAGAGCATACTGAAAAGCAAAATAGTCAATAATACATTGGAAGCTAGGGATGTTTTCGAAGCAGCCAAGAAGAATGATCCCTTAGCTTTGAAAATAATAGATGAGCTGGGTAAGGTGAATGCTTCAGGTTTCGCCAACGTAATTAATGCTTATGATCCAGAATTAATAACTGTAGGTGGAGCTATAGCGCTAAATAATCCTAAAGAGCTCGTCATAGATCCTATATTAAAATATCTTGACATGTACGTTGTTAACAGAGTTCCTAAGATAGAAATTACAAAACTAGGAGACGACATAGTACTATACGGTGCTGTTGCAGCAGCAATAAATCCTCCTCTGTAGTTCCTCGGTGAAACAATGGATCCTTTTACTTGGAAAAGTCCCGGTAGAGCTATGGAATTAGCTAAGGAACTAGCTAAAACATGTAAGGAAACTTTAGGTTCACTTGTTGATTCGGTTAGTGTTGTTGAGCTTAAAGAAAACGTTCTTTATAGGGCTTTAACATTAAAAGGCTACATAACATTATCTAATGGTTTATATACAAATATTTTAGCAATGTCCATTAGAGATAGAAAATCATCGTTCATAGGATTCGAAGGGGTCTTTAAGGACAGGGAGCTAAAAATTCCGGAAGCACAAATAGTCTATGTCGACACTTTCCTATGGACTAAGTGGAAATTTAGAGTTTCACCCAGGGATGCTAGAAAGAATCCTCTAATACTTTTCATGAGAGAACATGAGGAACCTCTTAAGAGAGAATATTTTAAGCAAGACTTAGGTGAAGGCAAAATATACTACTTTAGAGTATATTTGGGTGAAGACTCGGAATTTAGAAGAGTTAATGTTAGAATTAACATTTGGATGAAGAATGGCTTGATACGTAAGAACGCAATAGATTTAATACTTAAAACAATAGAGCTTCTAGAAACATATTTTATGAAGAAAATTTCTCAGAAAAAACCTCCAGAACCCCTCAGAACCTTCAATATTAAATCACTTTAGCACAAAATTCGGAAACAGGACAGATGCTACATTTAGGTTTTCTGGCTGTGCAAAACCTTCTACCAAGCAATATTAGATATAAGTGTGCTTCAAGACACTTATCAGGACAAAATAGCTCAATGAGCCTTCTTCTCACTTCTTCATATTTAGCATATTTCGCTGTAAAGCCTAGTCTGTAGGATACTCTCATAACATGTGTATCTACAGGTACTGTAGGCTTATTTGCTATCATAAGAAGTAGAATATCGGCTGTTTTTGGACCAACACCAGGGATTCCCGTGAGCTCAGTTCTAGCTTCCTCTAAAGGCTTTTTAAGAATAGTTGATAAGTCACCCTTAAATTTTTTCAGAATATATTTTGAAGCTTCAATAATTCTCTTCGCTTTAACATAGCCTAAACCACCATGCGATATTAGTGAAGATAATTCATCTATCGTCGAGTTAGCTAAGACGCTAGGTGTTATTTTAGGAAACTTCTTCTTTAAACTAAAGTATGATTTGAAAGCATTTTTCTCATTAGTATTTTGCGTAAGTATCGTAGCTACAAGAGTTTCAAAAGGATCCCTAGTTTCCAAAGCAACCTTAAACGCTAAAAACTCATTAAGATCTACTTTACCAAACGTACTCTTTAGAATCATAAGTATTTCATGTGCTCTTTCTTTTAACAAATACTTACCCTCCTTTACCATTAACAATATAGGTACATAATAAATTAATTTTTCAATAAATAATTGAAATTAATGGAGATAAGGGTAATGTATTTTTCCAATACTTCATTAAATTTAGATTACTTATTTATGCAAAATGAGCATTATCTAACCTTAATTTAGTACTTAACATCCCATAAGGGTTAGAAATCCTAATATTGAATAATGGATATTTCTAACTTAAGGCTCTGATTTCTTGAAATATTATGATATTGCACAAAACTATGCTTAAATAGCCTACTCTTACTATGTTAAATTAGGCGAATAATATTAGACTAGCCTAACTTTGATTGTGGTGACGATTATGCGGAAAATTAGGGTAGCGCTAGTAGGTAATCCGAACGTAGGGAAATCTGTAATATTTAACGAACTGACTGGAGGAAAAGCTTGGGTAGGTAATTGGCCGGGGGTTACTGTAGAGAAAAAGGTTGGTTCACTTAAGGCTGGCGAGTACGAATTTGAAATAACTGATTTACCTGGCATATATAGTCTTACAGCGTACAGTATCGACGAAGTTATTGCTAGAAACTTTATTGTTGAGGAAAAACCTGACGTAGTAGTTAACATTGTTAATGCTGCAAGTATTGAAAGAAACCTTTATTTAACAATTTCGCTTCTGGAAATGGAAGCTAATGTAGTAATAGCGCTCAACATGATGGATATTGCTGAGAGCGTAGGGTTAAAAATCAATGTTGATTTACTCTCGAAAAAACTATGTAACATACCCATAATTCCGATGATCGCTATTAAGAAGGTAGGGTTTAAAGAGCTAATTGACGCCATGATAAATGCATCTAAAACGAAGCCTAAATGTGAGAAAATAGTTGACTACGGCAGTATTGTTGAAGAACAAATAGACTATGTTAAAGAGAAACTTAAGGAAGTAAAAGATATTGCTGAAAAATATCCTTTAAGATGGATTGCTATTAAGCTCCTTGAAAATGACAAGGAAGTTGTTAATAAAGTTAGGAAGTTCTCTGAAAAACTAATTGCTGAAGTGGAGGAAATTAGGAAGAAGCTTAGTGAAAGACTAGGTGTTGATTTAGAGGAGTATTTCGTTGAGAAGAGGTACGAGAAAGTTGCTGAAATAGTTAAAGTAGCCGTTATTAGGGTTAAGGAGGCTGGGTTAACCTTTAGCGACATTATTGACTATACTGTTACGCATAAGTACTTAGGAATACCTATAATGATAACAGTCCTATACATGCTGTTCAAATTTGCATTTGATGTAGCAACACCATTCGTTGATCTAATAGATATATTGTTTAACAACATACTTTACAATGCTGTTGTTAATAGCGGTTTACCTAAGCTCTTAGCTTCATTCCTAGCTGACGGTGTAATTTCAGGTTTAGGCGCAATACTCGTATTCCTACCTAGTATTGCATTATTGTTCCTAGCTTTAGCATTACTTGAAGATGTAGGTTACATGTCTAGAGTAGCTTTCATAACCGATAAGATAATGCATAAAGTAGGCTTAACAGGCAAATCGATAATACCTATGGTTATAGGTTTTGGATGTAATGTTCCAGCAATAATAGCTACGAGAGTAATTGAGGATGAAAACGATAGAAAAACAACAGCACTAATACTTCCCCTAATGTCATGTAGTGCTAGATTGCCAGTATATCTTGTTTTTGCTGGAACATTCTTTGGTGCATACGCTGGAACAGCTGTTTTAAGCATGTACCTTCTAGGATTAGCTTTGGCTATACTCATAGCTACTTTTCTTAGAAAATTTGTTTTCAAAGGGCCCTCTACAGGATTTATCATGGAAATGCCCCCATACCTCATACCCCAAACAAGAACAGTTATTTTAAAAATGTGGGAAAGAACAAAGAAGTTCCTTTTCAAAGCTGGAACAGTTATTTTCCTAGGTGTAATAACGGTTTGGAGCTTAAGTATAACAGGTCCATCAGGAATCATAGGTGTTGAAGCTCTTGAAAACCCAGAGCTATTTAGTAGAAGCTGGGTAGGAATAATAGGTCATGCTTTATCATCGATATTTACGCCTATGGGTTGGGATTGGAGAGCAACTGCTTCACTAATTTTCGGGTTAATAGCTAAAGAACTAGTTGTAGGAGTTATGGCTGTTCTCTATGGTGTTAGTGAAGAAAACCTTTCTCAGGCGATTTCAGCGGCTTTCACTCCCATATCAGCTTATGCATATATGGCTTTCACACTAATTTACGTTCCATGCTTAGCGACAATAGCAGCAATAAGAGGGGAGCTTGGAGTAAAATATGCTTTAATAGCTTTAGCGTATGAGCTAATCCTAGCCTATGTTATAGCTTTCATCATAGTTTCCCTAGGTAGTCTATTAGGCTTAGGGTAGGTGATAAATAATGAAATCCTATGTTAAAGCTTTAGCGGGAATAATAGGTTCGCTATACGTAATCTATGGTATCTTAGCCTTGTACAATTGGGTTTCCGAAACATTCCCTCTAAACGTTAACCCAATAGGTAGCTTTCTAACGCTTAATGTTCCATCAGATATTGGGGCTTCAATAGCATTAATAACTATAGGTTTAACGTTAATGTTGCCGCTTTTCTCAGGGAACAATAGTGTTCAAGGTCTTTCAGCCTTAACTGTAGGTACATTTCTTGCAGTAGCCCTCTTCGCACTGCAAATACTCATAATTATGGCAAATATAGCTGATACATTAATACTTAGTAGTGTAGGTGAAGAGGTAGAGTACAATATCTTAGATGATATTCAAAGAATCGAGTTTTATGGAGGGGCTCTCTCGCTAGTGTTAATGTATTATGTAATTAAAGAGCTTTCAAGAAGGAAAATAATAACTTCGATATTTTCTAGGAGAAAGTAGTGTTTTCATTAAAAAATGTTTTAAACATCTATTGGAACATATGTACGTAGTATAGTTTATCCTTTAAGGAAGTGATGTAGGAGTGACCTATAGTATTGTCGCCTTAGATAAGCGTAGGAAGCTTCTAGGTGTAGCGGTTATTTCGGGAAGTTTGGCTGTAGGTTCTAGAGTTCCATGGGCTAAGGCAGGTATTGGTGCTGTGGCGACACAAGCTCATACAAACCCTGCTTTAGGACCCTTAATCCTTGAATATTTAAGTCAAGGATTAAAGGCTAGAGAGGCTTTAGAAAAAGCCTTAGCAACGGATAAGTATCCTGAGAAAAGACAGGTAGCTGTTGTAGACTTCTACGGAAACGTAGCATACCATAGTGGAAGAGAGATACCAGAGTACAACGATGTTTTTGTGGGTGATGCTGTTGTTTGCTTAGGGAATCTCGTAATATCTAAAGAAATACCTAGAGCAATGTGCGAAGCCTATGATATGAAAAGGGAGAAGGACTTCATATGGGCTTTGCTTTCGGCGTTAGCTGCCGGACATAATCTAGGAGGAGATAGAAGAAAGGATAGAAGTGGGGCGCTAATAGTTGTTGGAGAAACACCCTATGGAAAATACTATGACTACATAGTTAACTTAAGAGTTGATTACTCTGATAATCCATTAGAAGAGCTTATGATGCTATACCAAATGTATAAGGAAATATGGTTCTAACGTAATCCGTTGCCCTTATCTTGTCTAAATCCCTCCTTATGCCTCTTATAAACGCTCCAGTTTATGAATATTGACCTAGAAATTTCAAGTATAAAGGCATAGTAAAATGACTTATCAACTTGATCTAAATCGTCCATTCCAGCCTCCATAAGGAATGTGTCAAAATAATCCTTAACCTTCAAAGCTATTTCCCTAAAAATATTCATTTGCTCCCTAATGAACTCATCAAGCTCGCTCCTATGCTTAACTAGCTCAGTCTTCCTCGATGACACCATTATCAGAACCCTACATTCTCTGTAATTACTACTCTCTTTAAATATTTCCCGAAAGAACCATTTCCAAACAAATTTAAAGTATCACTAAATCCGCAGATCATAGCGTATTTTAGCTACACAATAGCGGCATTTATTTTGAAGTTATTTCACTCATATAAAGCATATTTCATGATATATCGTTTGGCCTCATACTGTTTAAAAACGGGTTACATTGTTGAAGAAGGTCATCATTTAAACAGTTACTAAAAATATCGTATAAAATAAGATAATATAATATAGTTTTACCTAAAGAATGTTTTACCTAAAGAATCTTAGCTCCCAAAATTCAACATATGCTGCAATAAGCAGGAGAATAATAGCTAAACCCACTAGCTTAAGAGCTTGCCCCCACATTTTCTCCTTAAAATAAAGAGAAGCTGTGATGAAGGTACTGTATGAGAATAGTTCAAGGAAACCATAGGGGTGGAAAGCAACTAGCGATGTTATTATTGCCCTAAATTTCTCTCCCGAAAAGTAAATGCTGTAGACCGCTGATCCCATAATGAACCCTGAATTACCTCCAGCAACCCCTATTATGAATGGGCCTAAATAGGGTATGGCTCCCAATAGTCCTTTAGGTAAGTTAAAGAGGAAAATCATTATAGGGGATCTTAGCGAAATAAGCGCCTCACCAACACTCTTAACAAACTCAACTGCTTCTGATGCTCGAACGTATGAGTAAAGTAGTCCGCTTAACATTCCTAAATAAAGTGTTATCACGATTAGAACCCATATTCTTAAGGAGAAGTAGAGAAAACTTGCCTCTCTAGGCCCCTTAGTTATGAACGATGAGTACAATAGGAAAAGGAATGTTCCGAAGCATAATGAATGTATTATTACATTGTACCCCTGTAGGAATGTTGTTAGTAGAGCAGCTATGATAGCTAAGAGCGCAATGAGCAATTTAATATTAGGAGGTTTTCTTGCCTCCATAACGTAGAACGTATCTGACATAAGCGCGAATATCCCTCCTTGGTAAAAGTGTTTTCTAGGAGATATATAAATTGAAGCGTTACTAGGAGATTAAGACTATTGTAAGCAGAAGTGTGGCGGCAAGCACTAAGATTACGCCGTAAAACATGCTTCCAGGCTTTGTTGTATGTGTTCTTTTAGCTCTAAAACCTAATCCTTTAATGTAAAGTGTTTCTGAAACCCTATTAGCTCTCTCAATAGCAACTGCTGTAACAGGTATTAATGCCTTAGTAATTCCAAATCTTCTAAGTCTAACCGACATTATAGACTCTATAATATCCTTCAAAACTAAAGGTATAAGTCTCCATGTTAAAATTAGCGATTGAGTTAAGGTAAATGGTACACCATGTTTCTCCAGGAAATCAGCAAGCTGCGTTGGATTAGTTGTTGAGAAAACAATTAAAAACGATGTTGCCAAAACATACATTCTCAATACAAGAGTTAGTACGTAATTAAATGTTTCATACGTGAAAAGGCCATAGGGTGAGAAGATCCACGTAAAGAATCCGAGAAGACCTATAGGTACAGCAACAGCTAACGTACTTTCGTAAAACAGTTTTAATCTTTGAGACATGAGTACTAGTAAGGCTAAATATGTTGCTAAGATAAATACCTCATTTAAGCTATTTACTAGAGATACTGCTATGAAAAATAGTGCTAACGAAATAAACTTGAGCCCTACGTGAGCTTTGGTTAACAATGTCTTATCTTTAGAGTATGTAAATGCAACCCTTATTTTCTCAAGTAGCCATAGAAGCATTGTTAATAGTGCCCCCTCACATTAAATGGTTTTTCAACGCCGAAGCTTTCTAGGGAAGGTATTTTAAGTAGCTCACTAGTTTCTCCTTCAAACTTTATTTCGCCATCATATAGGAGTACTGCTACATCGCAAACTTCACTTATAAACCATGTATCATGAGATGCTATTATCAATGTTGTATTTAGCTGCTTAGCTATGTTGTTCAGAATTTCTGCTAAAACAGTTTTCCCTTCAAAATCTAGATATGCCGTTGGCTCGTCAAGTAAGACGATATCTGGCTTTCCCACTAATGCTGAAGCTAGAGAAAGTCTTCTCCTATAGCCGAAGCTTAAGTGTAAAACAGGCTTTTTAGAATATCTTCCGAGACCAAGAAGCTTCAATATTCTCCAAGTTTCAGCTTTAGGCTCCCTTACCCCCATGTTTTTTGCTGTTTCATAAACTTCATCGTAAGGGGTAGGTCTGGTGAACGATAATGTTGGGTTTTGGGGAACATAACCTACTTTTAAATCATTATGTTTAGTAACATAGCCTTTAGAGGGCTTAAGTATACCAGCAATAATTTTTATTAGAGTTGATTTACCGGAACCGTTAGGTCCTAAAATTCCTAATTTAACCCCTTTGGCTATGTTCAAGCTTATGTTTTTTAGAGAATACTTTTGCGACCTAGGGTATCTGTACCATACATTCTGAAGCTTTACTATAGCTTTACTACTAGAACCTTTTCTCTTTCTAACACCTCCACTTACTTTCTCTCTAATGCGCTCTTGAGGCTGGTACTTTAGAATTTCATTAAAACTTAGTTCTTCAATATTCCTTTGGGAAACAACTTCTCCATCTCTTAGAATAATCAATTTATCCGCTATTTTCAATGCTTGATCAAGCTTATGCTCTATTAGAATTATCGATATTCCCTCTTCATCCGCTATTTTCCTTAATTCACCATAGAGTTTTCTAACGAGAGGTGCTTCTATGAAGGCTGATGGTTCATCCAGAATGAGAACTCTAGGTTTCAAAGCTAAGATAGAGGCTATAGCTACCCTCTGCATTTCACCTCCACTTAATTCGAAAATAACTCTGTTCATGAGCTTCATTGAGTCAATAACGTTTAAAGCCCAATGAGCTCTTTCAAAAACTTCCTTAAGAGGTAACCCTAGGTTTGAAGGACCAAACGTAACTTCGTCTCTAACGGTTAACGTTACAAGCTGTACTTCAGGGTCTTCACCGACATATCCAACGTATTTGAATGCTTCCTCAGGTTTTTCGAGAATATTAACTGAGTTAACCACTATTTTCCCTTTAATTTCGCCACCGTAGAAGCTAGAGAGTATTCCAACAGCTGCTTTAGCTAATGTGGTTTTACCTGAGCCATTAGGTCCTACGAGTAAAGCGATTTCTCCATCGTTTAAGAAAATATTTATGTTTTTAAGAACCCAGTTTTCACCACTACTATATCTGTACCATAGATTCTCTATCCTTATCAAGTCTCTACTTTAGCCCCCATAGCTTTAATCGTTCTTGCTAACGGTAAAGCAGCTAATAACCCTATTGTCGCTTGCCCTAAATTAACAGGAATTTCTAACGCAGCAACCATTGGCGGATACCTTAACACTACTACTTGGTATGTGAAATACCCTAAAACCATTTCTAAGCCTCCCAGTATTATCGCGTAAACG
>Ga0180301_10001347_pt1 | contig 19410 bp, 21 predicted proteins | sample GuaBasSediGuay16_FD_121797 | JGI IMG/M metagenome (GOLD analysis project Ga0180301, IMG submission 121797) | Subseafloor sediment microbial communities from Guaymas Basin, Gulf of California, Mexico - Guay16, Core 4569-2, 12-15 cm | ecosystem: Environmental > Aquatic > Marine > Hydrothermal... | reverse complement strand
TTTTAAGGACATTACTGCTTTAGATAATGTCACTTTTAACGTTAGGAAGGGAGAAGTATTTTCTCTTCTAGGACCGAACGGTGCTGGGAAAACAACATTATTGAAAATCATTTGCGGAATACTTCCTCCAGATAGTGGAGAAGTAAGGGTCTTAGACATAGATGTGTTTGAGAAACCTTTTGAAGCTAAAAGGAAAATAGGCTATGTTCCTCAGGAAAGCATAGTTTACAATAAGCTTAACGGTTGGGAGAACATTGTTTTTTATGCTAGCCTTTACGGTCTAAGCTTTTCTCAAATTAAAAATAAGGCTGAAGAACTAGTTAGAAGACTCGATCTAGAAAACCATGTTAAGAAGCTTGTGAAGACATACTCTGGAGGGTTAAGGAAAAGACTTAGTTTAGCAGTTTCATTAATACATGAACCTGAAATACTAATTCTAGACGAACCAACTGTAGGCCTAGATCCTTCGGCTAGAAGGGAGTTTTGGAAAATAATAGAGGGTCTTAGGGAGGACGGTGTAACAGTACTTATGGCTACACACTATATGGAGGAAGCTGACGTTCTTTCCGATAGGGTAGCTATAATTAATGAGGGAAAAATAATAGCCATAGGCTCCCCCGACGAACTTAAGAAAGCGTTTGGCGAACTTACGGTAATAGAGATTTCAGTAGCTAATCCTAAGCCAGATACTGAAGAGTTTCTTGAAGAGTTTACTGAGGGTTCCATTCTCGTTAAGAACAATAAGGTAAGAATTCATGTAAGGGATTATGAAAGTTCTCTCCCAAAGATTGTTGAAAGTCTTCTTAAAAACGGTGTTAAGATAGTTCAGGTATCAATAGTTGAACCCACACTAGAAGATGTTTTCCTAAAACTTACAGGTAGGGGTTTGGGGGAATGAATTGGAAAGCAGTTATTGGAATAGCTAGGAAAGACATACTCTATGTTTTAAGAGACCCTATGACCCTCTTCTGGATAGTTATTTTCCCAGCAATGTTAGTGCTGTTGTCAGCTTACATTTGGGTTCAGGAACCACAAGTTCCAACGTATACTACGGGAATATATGTTGCTGACCAAGGCAATATCTCTAAATACATTATTGAGGCTTTAAATAAAACGGAAATAAGCGGTAAGAAGGTGTTTCAAACAACACTCTATAATAGCAATGAATCTTTGATAGAAGATATTAGAGGTGGTAAGATATCTGTAGGAGTTGTTTTTCCGGAAAAGTTTAGCGAAAACATTACTAAAGGGTTCCAATCGGAGATTTACGTTTACATTTATGTTAAACATCCCATTTTAGCTGAAACAACTAAGCAGTTCATAAGCGGATACTTCAGCTATATTTCAAGAGAAATGGGATATAGGAAAGTAGAATATGTAATGAAATTCTTTGAGAAATCCAAAAACATAGAGAAATATGTTCCATCAAACGTTACCTCCCAGTTTCCAGGCAATTTCACCGAGCTTATGAAAGCATGGATGCTAGGTTTAGTTGAACCGCTGAAGGTGAAGGAGGTTAAACCTGAAACGTTAATGACAAAATCCACTATTCTAGGATGGATTGTAGTAGCTGTTGTTGGTGTTAGCGCGCTCTTTTCAGGACTAATAACTGGAGCTACCGCTATCGTTGAGGAAAAAGATTATGGAACGCTCCATAGGATACTTGCTTCGCCAATTACAGGTTAGGAGCTACTATTAGGGAAAACATTTGGAGTAATATTCTCAGTAACTATTTCGGGCGTTGTAGCAGCACTTGTGGGAGCATATGTTGGAGCTAAAGTCAGTTTCAGCTTTCTAGAATTGGAGGATTGGATGGCTATAGTAATGCTAGCTTTAGCTACATTGTTCTTCACGGGTTTAGGATTAATACTTAGCATAGTGGTTAAAACTGCGGAAGCAGCTTCGGGATTAGCTATGGCCATAGCCTTCCCAATGATGTTCACTTCTGGAATATGGTGGCCTCCGAGAGAAATGCTTCCCGAACCTCTTAAAACATTTGCAAGTTATAATCCAGCAACATTGGCTATCGATGCAGCCAGAGCAGTACTTGTATTTAATGAAGGATTAGACGTAATCGTTCAGAACCTGCCAATAATAGCTGTTGGGACAGTGCTAATATATGTTATTGGAGCGATAGTGTATAAGATAGTTTTAAGGAAGCATGCTCTAATGTAGTAGGAGCGTGAGAAATTCGGGTTTGAAGTAAAACTGCCAAACCCAGATACTAAATAGTAGAGTTCAAAGCTTACATTTTGAGGAAGAAGCTTATGATAGATGATGATAAAGTTTCTTTCATAGTTAAGAGAACAGGTCTTCCTAGAGAAGTTATTGTAAAAGTGTTGGAAGCTGAAGAAGAGTTCTACTATATGAAGTTAGAAGAATACATGTCATATGAGGAATATGTTAGAAAAAACGACTAGACATTATTTCATAAAAGTATTGCAGAGTATTGTAAGGACGATTAGCGATTTATGAACAAAGATTTATAAAATGGATTTTGTTAGATATAGCAGTTCTTTAGCTATTTGTGCTCCCTTCTCCTTGGTTGGTTTTCTAAGTATTTCTTCACCATACGTTGCTAACACATACGCTAATGCTTCTTCCTCGTCGGGTTCTTTAGTAACGTACTCTTTACTAATGATAGGTAATAACATTACTTGTGATAACATATAGTCAAGTGTGTTATCGTGAACTTCGTTTTCTATGAAGACTTTGAGAAAAGATTTAGAAAGTTTAGGATTAGTTTCAACTACAGCTTTGTTTTCAACAGTATCTACTAATCTAGCGTAAATGCTTCTTTCAATAATGCTCTCTATTTCGTTGTAAAATATTTTCCCAGCATACCATCTGAAAGCTTTAACAGCATCGTTTGTGAAGTAAAGTATTGCTTTGTGTAGCTCTATGTTTAAGACGTCTTCAACAATGTTTTTAGGTGTTACATTGGAAATCGTTATTGAGAATATTTCTTCACCATTACTTCTAGATATCTCATTTTCAGCATAGAATATGTCGCTAGCAACACTTCCACTATGCACTCTTATCGGAATCGTATTAAAGAGCCTATTTTGCAGTTTTAAGTCTTCTATAACCTTATCTATTATTGAGCGAATATCGGGGTTCACGTATATTTCTATAGCTACTCTGGGCATACTTTAGAGTTCGCACAGTCGGGGTTTATAAGGGTATTAGCTTCAAAACTCATCGTTAAAAATTTTAAGCCTAGAACGAAATAATAATTTAGGAAACAAATTGGTTATTATGGTTTAAAAAGGGTGTAAAATGTATGCGTTCTAGAGCAATTTCTAAAACAGCCGCAATAATCATAGCCGCAATAGTCATCATCGCAATTATTGCTGGAGCGGCAATGATGATGGCGCCTAAGCCAACAGCGAAGAAGATAATTTGGGTTTCAACGCAGCTAAACCCTCCAGAGGAACAAGCATTTGTGAAAGATGCTCTATTGAAGGAGTTTAAGGAGGAAACAGGTATTGAAGTAGAGTTCGTTGCGTCATCCTATGAAGACTTAGCTACAAGGCTCGAATCGGAGGAGAAAGCTGGTAAGGTAACAATAAGTGTAATAGGAGAGCTACATGGAGGACTAGACTACTTCGCATCTAAGGGTTGGTTAGAGGATCTAAGCAAATTCGGAACACTTAGCGGAAGAACGTTCCCGAAAGTACTTGAAGATTATAGCCACCTATACGGGATCAAAGCATATATGCCATGGATGACTGCAACATACGTTATGGTTGTTAACAAGAAAGCATTCGACTACCTACCTGAAGGACTAACTAAGGAGGATATCCTAACAGGATCATCCAAATGGACATATGAAGCCTTCTTAGAGTGGGCTAAGAACCTATATGAGAAAACAGGAGGACCCAAGGTAGGATTCCCAGCAGGACCCAAGGGCTTATTCGTAAGATTCCTACACGGATACCTATACCCGGCATTTACTGGAGCACAAGTAGTTAACTTCGCAAGCGACGATGCTGTTAAGCTATGGGAGTACCTTAAGGAACTATGGAAGTACGTACACCCAAGCAGCACCACATGGGATGCTATGGCCGACCCACTACTTAAAGGAGAAGTATGGATTGCATGGGATCACACAGCTAGAATTAAAGACGCTATAGTTAACAAGCCCGACGAATTTGTTGTAGTACCTGTACCTGCAGGACCTAAGGGTAGAGGTTTCATACTGGTAATTGCTGGATTAGCTATACCTAAGGGTGCTCCAAACCAGGATGCCGCATGGAAGCTAATAGAGTACTTAACAAGACCTGAAACACAAGTTAAAGTATTAGAGAACGTAGGATTCTTCCCATCAGTACAGGAAGCATCGGCAAAAGTAACTAAGGGAGCACTAAAGATCCTAGCTGATGGTGTAGGTAAGCAGCTAGCAACACCTGATGCATTAGTAGCTCTAATACCAAGCCTTGGAGCTAAAGGAGGAGACTTCAAGAACGTCTACTTAACAGCGTTCCAGAGAATAATTCTAAACAGCGAGGACATAAGAACAGTAATTAATGAGTTAGCACCACAGCTAATGAATCTCTTCAAAGAAACAGGAGCACCATTGCCAATGCCTGATGCGGCAGTAACGCCATCACCAACAACGACAACGCCTGCTGCATCTCCGAAGAAGAAGGTGAAGATAGCTGTCGTTTCGGACATTGGAGGAAGAGGAGACCTATCATTCAACGACATGGCATTTAAAGGTGCTGATGAAGCAGCAAAGGACTTCGGAGTAGAAGTAATAGAGCTAATAAGCAAAACTGAAGCAGACTACCTACCAAACCTTAGAGCTGCAGCAAAAGACCCAGACGTAGTCTTAATAGTTGGTGTAGGATTCCTACTAAGCGACGCATTACTTGAGGTAGCTCAGGAATTCCCAGACAAGAACTTCGCAGGAATAGACACCTACACTCAAGCATTAGCTAAAGAGAAACTAGGACACTATCTACCAAACATGTTAGACATTAAGTTCGAAGAGCATAAGGGAAGCGCATTAGTAGGAGCACTAGCATGCCTATTAGCTGCACACTACGACTACCCACACGTAGGTATGGTGCTAGGTATAGAAATACCCGTACTATGGAAGTTCGAAATAGGTTACAAGTGGGGCTGTGACTGGGCTCTCAAATGGTACAAGGAACACTTCCCAGAAGAGTACGAGAAGAAATCTAAGAACCCGAACAACATACTATCATTAGATGTTAAAGACAGAGTCCTATGGACATACACTGGAACATTTAGTGACATAACTAAGGGCTACGAAGCAGCAAAGGAAATGTATGCTAAAGGAGCAATAGCAGTATACAACGTAGCAGGACCACTAGGTTTAGGAATAAACCAGGCGGTTGAGGAAATAGCTAAAGAAAAAGGATTAGATATGGGACCACCATTCTGGATAGGTGTCGACGCGGACCAGGACTGGATTAATCCAGGATTCGTAATTGCAAGCATGATGAAGAGAGTTGATAAAGGAGTATACTACGCTACAAAGCTAGTTTTAGAAGGTAAGTTCAGAGACATTGTCAAGAGAAATGAAGGCGTACTACTTCTAGGCATCGGTACCAAGGTTGACGGAGAACTTATGGAAGGCATATCCATAAGCACACTCGACGACTTAGACGAATTCATACAGATGGGTATTGAAGCAGAGAAAATGACAGGAAAGAAGATACTACCAATGCCTCCAGAAGAAATTAAAGCCAAAGTTAAGGCTATGAGGGAAGCACAACCAGAATGGATATGGCAAGCAGTTAAGGAACTAGAGGAGAAGATTAGAAAAGGCGAAGTAGAAGTACCACTACCACTAACCAAGGAAGACATAGAACACTGGAGAAGCATTCTAGGCTGAAACGGTTTCTTCCACACATTTAAAACAAAAATTTTTCTTTACCAAGATTCCCCACACTTACTCCGGAGGTTCTAAAAGTAAATGTCCGGTCCACCTTTCCATATTAAGTCTAAACCGGGAGAAATAGCTGAAAGAGTTATTATTGCTGGGGATCCGGCGAGAGTAGAACAAGTTTCTAAAATGCTTGAAAACCCAAGAGTAGTAAACACTAATAGAGGCTTTCTAACCTATGCTGGAAAATACCGAGGAGTACCAATAACTGTCGCAACACATGGTATAGGTGGTCCTTCAGCTGCAATAGTTTTCGAAGAGTTAAGAATGCTTGGAGCAAAAGTAGTTGTTAGATTAGGAACATGTGGAGGCTTAATTAAGGAGCTAAGTAAAGGAGACATAGTAATAGCTACTGGAGCAGCATACTATACAGGAGGAAACGCTATAGGAATGTACGCTCATGAAGCATGTATGCCTACAGCACCCCATCACGAAATTACTTCAGCACTTGTTTCATCCGCCGAAGAATATGGTGTAAAATATTTTCTAGGCCCAGTTATAAGTAGCGACGCATTCTATGCAGAAGACCCCGACTTCGCTAAGAAATGGAGTGAAAGAGGAGTAATAGCTGTTGAAATGGAATGTGCAGCACTCTTCGCCCTAGGTTGGATGAGAAATGTGAAAACAGGCGCATTACTTGTTGTTAGCGATAGTTTAGTTAAGCCTGAAGAAGCTAGCTTAGCTGACGCTAAAGAACTAAAGGAGAAAGTAAATACTGCAGCGAAAATAGTTTTAGACGCTCTAGTAAAAGTTAAAACGTAATAACTACAATGTAACTACTTTTTCCTCCAAATAGTAATGGCTCCATAGAACGTAAGCTTCCTATTTAAATCAACATATACTTTATCATTTATCTTATTAAGCACTTGCTCTCCCACGATAGTTCCTCTATCATCAATCACGGTTATGGTTATCGGCGGTTTAACAGAGCCTTTAGAGAAACTAATCATTATAGTCGATAACGTGTTAAGGTAAGGCATAATTTCAATATGCTCCCTTTCCTCATAGTACAGTTTAACATGTAATAATGCTATGCCATAGTTTTCAAAGTAAACTATCTTTAAACTATGCTCTCTCGGAGAAATAACTGCTGAAGATTTCGAAGCCCTCGGTGCATGTAAGTTCCAATCACTTAAGACAATTTTGTTGTCTAAAAGTATTCTTACACCATCGTCACTCATAACGTCAAAGTACATTATAGATGTTTTCTCAAGCTTAAACTTTGATTCAAAAACTACAGCAAACCTATCTGTCACTCCACTAAAGAACCATGGATTACCAGGATAGTTGGGATTGTCTGAAAAGTAAATTTCAGAAACACTATAGGTTCCAACCTGGTCTAGTTCACCATTAACTATCATGCGGTAAAGTTCCTCGTAGCCTTCTGGAGTCCAGTCATTCCAATTGTTTGGAAGCCTATAGACCTTAGCAGTATAAGTTAGGTTTAGCATATGTCTTTCATGCTGGGTTGTAGAGGGATTTATTGTGAAGAACATTCTTGCTATACCGTAATTTTCATAGTATAAAATGTCTATGACATGGTACCCTTTCTTCAAGAACACTTCTGCCTTATTCCACTTTGGCGCGTGCAAGTTCCAGTCATTAATTACTGTTTGGTTGTCTATGTAAACTACGACTCCATAATCATTATATGTTTTAACAACATATTTTCCTGAGGTTAAAGCAAAATACCTTATTCTCCAGTGAACAGCGAAAGTATCGGTATCACTTATAGGCCATGGGGATCCTCCGTAGGAAGAATGATCTGTGAAATCCAATATCCTATCTATGCCCTCATAAAACACGTCTTCCTCACATTCACCCCTTAGGAAAATGTTGTAATCCGGTATTACTATATTTTGAACTATCAGATATATCGTAGTATTTCCCGTGAAAACCATTAACCGGAGTTAGTGGACTACTTTTAGAGTAAGCTGTAGAAATGTAACCGAAAAAGTAATCTATAGTTTCACCATAAATAACGAGGTTACCATAGGCTTCTTGCCCGCTTCTCATAACAACCTTTAACCTATAGTTTCCTGGTCGCAAATTTTCAGTTGAAACAAAAGCTACAATTGTACCTCTGGGAGATACCATAGGATTAGGCGTTGCGAAAGTAGTTTTTACCCAGTTTTCCCGTCAGGGGACAAATATATTGAGTCTAGAAGATCACTTACTTCACCTATGTTTCTTAAATGAATAACTCCTACTCCTTCATAATATGCGTTTTCAATTTTAATTAGGGAACTACCTGAAGTACTTAATTCCCCTTTAGATTCTCCTACAGTACCTGATATGTACGTGTAGAGTAATGCTGCTGCGGAAAACACTGTAGCAATGATTATTAAGACTGCAAGTACTTGTGTAACAGCCTTCTTAATGAACATTATTTTACCCTATATTTTCTCCGAGTTATTCTCCAAGTAAATAGTATTATGGGTGAATAAGCTTCTTTAGGCTTTCCCTAATTAGTTCTTCAACCCTACTTTGAGGTATAAGGAATACTTCAGAAAGGGTGTTTAAGGGTTTTCCTTGAAGAAACCTCATTATTAAGGCTAGTTTTTCCTGCATATCTAACCTGCTAAATTTATTCTCCATAATCTCTTTCGCTATGAACAGAAACGCTATTTCAAATATGTGTTCATGGTAGGGTATTTTCCCCTCAACATATCCCCTTACTTTCACCATGTCTCTACTGTCTATGCTGAAAATACTTGGGAAAACATATTTAGAAACACTACTTATTGCTTCTAAAAGCACTTCGGCTTGCATGTCTCTGTAAATGCTGTTTGATGTGAAGATGAGTTTTCTTTTGAATAGGAAAACAATGTCTTTAAATATTCTTTCGAAATTTCCATTTAAAGGCTTAAGTACTGCTATGTTTTTCTCGCCAGTTACCTTATTGTACCTAGGTGAAATGTAGAAAACACTATAGTCGTTTCTAACCCAGAAATGTAAAACGTCGTTTCTTGAGAAAATAGATGCTATCCAATCATTATCTCTAAACTCCTCCTCGATTCTCCTAAGGAGAAAACTACCATAACCTTTCCTCTGCAAGCTAGGATGAACAGCAATCCTCACAATCCTTACTCCTTTCGTACTTAAAGCTTCATCTACACCATATTTTGCAAACTTATCTATTATGAGCAATCCCTTAGCCTTACTTAGATCTTTTACGTTCTGGCCTTTTTCTAAAGCCAATTGCGCTACAGCAATGATTTCTCCTTTGCTATTTACTAGAGCCCTTATTTTATGGTGTTTAGCGTCTAAGAGTGTTACTAAATCGTCCGGCATATTCCTATAGTGAGCTATTACAAGTAACCCATAAATTCTCCTTAAAATCTCCTGGTTTCTAATGAGTTCCTCTTTATTGATTTTTGAATACTCTACTTTATTCTCAGATACAGGGTAGGGTTCGATATTTAGTAAGAAGGTTTCGTAAAGCCATTGCTCTAAGGGGTCGTTGAGCCCGTATCTTATTGGTTTCTTGAAATTAACGATTACGGGGTTAGGTATGTTCTTTAAAACTATTTGTTCGAGAACATGACCTGAACCTTCGTAGCCATGTATTGTTGTTGCTGCAACTACTTTCCTAGATTTCCAAACTATTCTTCTAAGCCTTGCAATACCTAACGCAGATGCTTCATCAACCACTATTAGCGCGTATCCCTCAACGGAAGCTGGATCTTTGAATTCAACTTTAAACCATGGACCGTAAACTGCTTTAATTAAGCTTTTTCTTTCAATAACCCTATATTTTATGTTTAATGCTGTAAGTGCTTTCTTAAGCATTCTCATGAGTGACTGTATGCTTTCAAGCGAAGGTGCTGTTACCGTAGCGTTTCCAATGTATCTAGCTAGAATTGCTTGAGCTAGAGCTAGTCCTAATGCTGAACTTTTTCCTCTACCCCTATCTCCCTTCGCTAAAAGGACTCTACCCTTACCCTTCATTAGCTCTACGAATTTATCTAGGAAAGTAGCTTGCTCTTCTGTAGCACAAAGCCTTATAAGTTGCTTGTGTGCTCTAAACTTTCTAAATTCTATTCTTTCCTCCTTAGGTAGAAGTATTGTTGTTTTAGGATATCTTATCTGAAGTACTCTTTTCTCTTCACAATCATAGTGAATTAGCGGGTAGGCTTTTGAAATACGTTCTTTAATGTATTTTGTGAAAACGCCTTCAGATAGCTCCTTAGCTAAAGGAGTTGGATTCCATGAGCTCCATTCTTTTGTTAGTAAAACTAATGCTCCTCCTGCCTTAATCATTTCCGTTGAAGCCGCAATAACGTTTGGTCTAAGAACTTCGTATACGTCAAGAATTACGTAATTGTATTCTTCACCTAGTCTTCTAAAAACTTCTGATGGTGACTCCAGAAACGTAACGCTTTTCCCACGTAAATACTCCTTAAAAACGCTAGCTACTTCTCCTGAGAAATCACCGTACCCTCTAACGTAAAGGATGTTATTAATTGATGTTAAGCAAGTGTTTTAGCTGCTATCCTAGGGTTTCCGCTTAAAATTATGAGGCCTCTACTGTTTCTTCTACGTAGTTCGTTTAGAAACCTCTCTATCTCCATAAGTACTGCTCCTATGTTCTTACGTGATCCTATTTGGAACCTATTAGTTTTACTCCCACTTAAGGTAGGTGCTTGGCTACATTTATCATTGCTTCAACATAGCTTTTAGTATCTATTAATGAGTGAGCTGCTGGCATAATGAAGCGATCTATTACTATTGGTGTTAGTATTCCTATTACGATACATGCTATTGCAAGTATGAATACTGGTGTTGCCATTAGGATTTCCTCTTTAACATTATACTTGCTTTCCTCCTGCGGTAGAGGCTTAAGATACAACACATAAACTATTTTTAGATAGGCTAGGAAAGCTAAAATGCTAGGTATTATTATTAGAACCGCTAATATTGGATGTCTACCTACAGCAGCTCCATATAGTAGGAACTTGCTCATAAAAGCGTTTAGCGGCGGAACTCCCGCCAGAGAGAATGCTGCAATAGCGAACGAAAACGTTGTTACTGGTAAGAGTCTTCCGACACCAGCGAGCTTGTCTATTTCCCTAGTTTTGAATGCGTGAATGTATGTTCCTGCTGAAAGGAAGAGCGCTGATTTAGCTATTGCGTGATTAACTATGTGATATATTGCTGCCGCAATACCCAGCAGGTTACCTAAGCCTAAGCCTGTAGCAATATATCCTATGTTAAGTATTGTACTGTAGGCTATTAGCCTCTTAATGTCCTTCTGGACAAGCATGAGTATTGATCCGAGAAATGCCGAAATAATACCTGCTATCAGTAAGAAAGCCAGTATTACGTCCATGAAGTTTCCTAAAGCGCCGGAACCGTAGAATATTGTGTAAACAAATCTAGCTATAGCGTAAATACCTACTTTAACAACTAGGCCTGAAAGTATTGCTGAAACAGATGATGGAGCAGCAGCGTGCGCGTCTGGAAGCCAGAAGTGATTGGGGAACAGTGCAGCTTTAAATGTGAATGACCAAAGCGCGAAAACTACGAATAATGCTATTCCGTAATGAACTATTCCGAAGGGACCATTAGTTACAGGCATATTTGTGAATCCAGCGATTTTCAAAACCATATCTGCCATGTTAAGTGTTCCTAAGCTACCATAAGCGAAGATTATTGCTGTAAAGTACATTGTTGTAGCTAATGCTCCGAAAATAGCATACTTCATTGCGGCCTCAATAGCTATCTTGTTGTATCTTCTAAAAGCTACTAAGGCATAAGCTGAAACACTGGTTACCTCAATCATTACGAATAAGTTGAAGAAATCACCAGTGTAGAGACATCCCAGCATTCCTGCTTCGATGCCTAAAAGCAGAGTGTAGTACCATTGTAAACCATCATCATGTTCCATGTATTTTAAACTGTAAAGCGTAACTAGAAACATTATTGAAGTAACCATTACTCCTAGAAGTCCGTTGAAAACATCGACTTCGTAAACTATCCCTAAAGGTGCGGGCCATCCGCTAAACGTGTATATTAACGGCTTACCTACTTCAAGTACTGCCAGAAGCAGCCTATATGAAATTAAAGCTACAATAAACGATATTACGAGGTTATATACTCCCCAAACCCTTTTATCTTTAATAACTAGCGCTATTAATGGTAATGCGAAAGCTCCTGTTGCACATATGAGCACAGCTAACCCTGGGAGAGAGGCTATTGCTACGTTGTAGTAGGGTATTAATTGTTCAACCATCATATCTCACCCCAAACTAATCGAAAATTCTTTTAGCATATTCTTCGAAGGTTTTAGATATTTTCTCATAAGTTAATTTCTCATCAATACCCTTAACGTCAATCCAATGTACGAAAAGCTTCTTCTCTTCCTTATCAACATCGACAGTTACTGTTCCTGGAGTGTTTGTTATTGAGTTAGCTATGGCTACGAGGGCGTAGTCTGTTTCAACATGATAAGGTACCCTAACTATTCCCGGATTTATAGGCATTTTAGGGCTAAATATTCTCTTAATAACATCTGAGTGCGCTCTAAACTCTATTGCTGTAATGTAGTGGAAGAAGTACTTGATTAAAATCGCTAACCTATTTAGTTCCGTAAGCTTCTTATGTTGCTTTACGAGAACTTCGGAAATTAATGCGGAAACTATGAGTGAAGCTAATGCTCCAAACACTACGTCTTCTATGCTAAATGTTCCGGCGAATATAAGGTAGAGTATGAATAGGGGTATTGCTATAAGCACTATTTTAGCGTAATTTGCCATGGCTTCACCAACCCCTCATCTTAATTACCTTTCTAAAGTCAAGTGTACCATACAACCTGTAAACTTGAATTGCAAGGAAAGCAAGCAGAGCTGTAACGGCCATGTTAATTACGATAGCTGTAATTACCAGTACTTGAGGTGTTGGATCAACAGTTCTTGAAAGAAGCATTTCGAGAACATCCCTTGAGAACGTTCTTTCAGGAAATATTGGCGGTAATGGCTTGGCTACAGTGCGGTAGCCTAGGAATATTATTATCGTGTTTGCAGTATCGCCCAGAATAGATAGTGCTATTATTTTCTTTACAATATTAGGTTTAATCACAACTCCGTAAAGTGCTATAGCGAAAACCGCGAAGAACATTGCATAAATGTAGGTTACAATTAGTGTTTCAAGCTCCACTTTCAACACCCTCCATATCCTTCTTAAATACACTTTCAGGCAATGAGATTAGGAGGAATATTGCTAAGAAGCCCATAGCTACATTCAAGTACTCTCCAATATCAAGGTAGAATAGTGAACCTCCCAGTTCGAAAGGCCCTAATTTCACAGGATATCCGGGGAAGGCTGCCCACGGTTTTGGCTGATTCTGTAGAATAAATCCTGAAAGCAGGGGTGGGAGAATAGCTACGAAAGCTATTATCAGTAATCCTAAGGTTCTTAGGGTATGTGATATGTTTATTTTGAACCCTAATTTTTCAAGAAAGCTTCTAGAGAACGCAGCTATTAGGAGAAGTGGTGCTACTGCAAATGCTGAACCCGCTTGGAATCCTCCACCGGGGGTTATGTGTCCATGTAGGGCAATGTCTATTGATATTAAGAGTATTGCTGCAACAATAATGCTTGTAACAACCTTTACAATAACTGTTAATTCCACCCCTCCTTTCTCCTCTAGTTCCCTAAGAAATGATGGTTTCCTAAGTCTAAAGATAGCTAAGCACCCTATTACTGCAAGGTAAAATACCGTGGTCTCATAGACCGTATCTAAACCTCTATAGTCCCAAAGAGCGGCCGTTATTGTTTCTGGCGACGCAGCCCACCATGTTTTTTCTTCCTCGTTAAACGTGAATTTTACAAAATGCTCACCTAAGGGCCTAATTTCCTCCTTAGGTGAATACCCTATTGTACCATAGCTAATATACGTTATTACCAACGCGAAAGCTATCACCATTAGGACTATGAAGAGTGCTTTAACACTTTCCATCCTAATTACGCCTCCTCAAACCTACTTGTCTTTAAAACAACATAGAGTAGAATTATTGAGTATACGCCTACACCTATGGCGATATAAGCTAACATTATGTCAGGAGCTAGTAGTGCAGCATAAGCTATAGCGTAAGCTACCGATTGACCGGCAGAATACACGATAGCTTTTATGAGATCCTTTTCAACAATAGCTTTATATGTGAAAACAACAGCGACAGTTGCCAAATAGGCTATTATGAGTAACCCTACCGATATCATGTTTCATCACCTTCTTCGCTAACCTTTCTTTCAGCCTTCATTCTCTCATGTTCTTCAAGTAAATCACAAACCTTAGGCTCTACGGGTACAGCTCTAGACTTATGGGCTGAATATGCAAGTGCGTGAGATCCTGCCGGGGCAACGAGAAGAATTATGAGAGCAGCAACTAGAGCACCACCACTAATTGCCCATTTGAAGAATCCAAGTTGATCGGATACCAAAGCTATTAAAGCTACACCTATTAGGGGTATGACTGCTCCTCCTATTGATCCTACTGTTGCCGCATGCAATCTAACGAAGAAATTAGGAAACCTAACCATACCTAATGCTCCAGCTAAATCACAGAACGCCCCTATTGCAACTAGAATCATTCCCAATGCTAAGATTATGTATTCTAGTGGTTCAAACATTTTCATTTACGACCTCCAAGCTCTTTTGTTAAAAAGTATTTGGAAATGTAGATATCGAGAATATAGGCCCAGAGAGCTAATGCGATAGCGCCAGCTATTAGAAACGGTGTATCATAGTACAGTGAAAGTAGGGCTATGAATACCGCTAAATCGAAAGCTAAGCAGTCAACAGCCAATGCCATGTCGAAAACCGTTGGCCCCTTAACTATCCTTACAATGTAAAGTGTAAATGATGTAAGAAATACTGCGAAAATCGCGGGAAGAAATATTGAAAGTATAGGTGAAGTGTCCACTCTCCAAGCACCTCACACAAGCGTTATGAGCGGTGGTGCGAACCATACGAAAGATCTTACCATCATATATATAGCCATTTTAACCATTATGCCACTTAATAGAGCTGATATATTGCTTGGAGCCTCAGAGTGCGCATCGGGAAGCCATGAGTGGAGAGGATATATTGCTGACTTAACGCTTAGCCCTACTAGAAGAACTATGAAAATCCCAGCTATTAGCATGGGGTTTTGCTGAGCTGTAAGAGCAATAGCTATTTTCACGTTCAAGTAGTCGGGATTGAATCCTGCTAAGTAAATAAGTGTAAGTAATGTGAACAGTATTATGAATTCCGAGCTTGCTTTAGCCATGAAGAAGTATTTATAAGCCGCTTTACGCGCTGCATCCCTCCTATACTCGTATGCTACTAGGAATTGTGAAAAAACTGTCATTAGCTCCCAGAATATTATGAACCAAACAAGGTTATACACTGTCAAAACCATGTACATTGAAGCTAAGAATAGCGTATATGTTGTTCCAAAGAATTCTGGACTATATTTGCCAATGTAATGTTCGAGATAATTTAGTGAATATATTGAAACGGCTAAACCTAAAATTCCAAGCGCTACAAGAAAAACTGCTGAAACGGGGTCGACAACGAGCTCTAACCTGTTAAGTCCTAGGGAGAGCATTCCGGCAGCGTATGAAAACACAATGTACGAAAGCTTATTGGCGTATAAGAGGACGTCTAAGCCGATATATATCATGAAGAGAGATGCCGCTGCCGAAAGTATTGAGTAAAGATATATTCCCAGCTTTCCTCGAGCAAGCAATGATACTATAAACGCTATAACTAACAAACTTACTGGGACAATAAGTAATGATGCGTTCAGCATAAACACTAACCCTTCATGATAATGATTCTGAAAGTTGATTTCGAAAGATTATTTAATATCTTTTATCTATTGTACTCCCATTATTCCTAAGTATTTTAAAAATAAATATCCCCAGAAAGCTATGGACAATAACTCATTATCTTCTCTCTAGGAATCTATCTTTAATTACTTTTAACCCGTGTTCTTTTGCTAACTCATTATCCTTCTGTCCCCCATCGTGCACTGCTATTGCTTCAACACCTTTATCCTTAAGCATTTTGAAAACTAAGGGTTTTGCACTGCGCCTTAAATGTCTATAGGGGTTTTTTAGGGTGTCGATGGTTTCTACTTCGTTTTCCTTCCACTCAACAATTATGAAGTATTTTGCTCTAGAAAACTCGTTTTCTGGATCTCTTCCTTTAACAGGTATCGCTATCTTCACTATCAAAGACCCTCTTAAATTTAGATTATTGCCTTCTCTGTTGCCTTATCGAAAATATGTATGTGCCTCAGATCTAAAGCAACCCTTATTTTAGATCCTATTTTATAATGGTGTGCTCCACTTATCTTCATAACTATTATCATGCTTCCGGTGTTTATGTGAACTATTGTGTCGGAACCTAATGCTTCAACGAAATCTATTGTTCCTTCGATCTCTGATGTTTTCTCTCTAGAAGCAATTAGGTCGAGCGGATACATGTGTTCGGGTCTTATACCTACAATCACTGTTTTCCCATCGTAGTTTTTGAGAGGTTCTGAAAAATCTCCTTCAAGCGTTATTGTGAAATCTTCTGCATCCAGGAAGACATTTTTGTCTTCTATTCTCACCGATGCTTCGAAGAAGTTCATTTGTGGTGAACCTACGAATCCTGCTACGAAAATGTTCCTGGGTTTCAAGTATATTTCTTCGGAGGTTCCAACTTGCATTATTTTTCCAGCGTTCATTACAGCTATTCTATCTCCCATGGTCATTGCTTCGACTTGGTCATGTGTGACATATATTGTTGTTACCTTGATTCTCCTTTGCAGCTTCTTAAGCTCGCTTCTCATTTTAACTCTTAGCAATGCATCGAGGTTGCTTAGAGGCTCGTCCATTAGTAGAACGTCTGGTTCAACAACTATTGCTCTTGCAACAGCAACTCTCTGCCTTTGCCCACCGGATAGCTGATGAGGATACCTGTTAAGCAACTCGGATATTTGAAGTAGTTCAGCTGCCCACTTAACCTTCTTATCTATTTCCTCTCTAGGAACCTTCTTTATTTTCAGAGGGAATGCTATGTTATCGTAAACCGTCATATGAGGCCATATTGCGTAGCTTTGGAAAACCATTGAAACATTCCTTTCCCTAGGTGGCAAATATGTTACTTCTCTATCGCCGAAGAAAACGTGGCCTTCGTCCGGTTTTTCTAGTCCTGCAATAACTCTTAATGTTGTTGTTTTACCGCAACCTGAGGGTCCGAGAAGGACGATGAATTCTCCATCTTTAATATCTAATGTTATTCCGTTTACTGCAATTGTTTTTCCGAATTTCTTCACTATGTTTTTCAAATGCACATCAACCATACTGTATCACCTTAACGTTATACCCCACATTGTTATAAGGTATCTTCTAGCTATAAAAACGAAGATCATTGCTGGGAGAATCATAATGAATCCTGCTGCGAACTTTATGAAGTCAGGTGCAGCCATTGCTGATGTAAGTATGAATGCAGGAAGTGTTCTGTTTGTTAATGTTAGAACTGAGGCTATGAATACTTCGTTCCACGACATTATGAATGTGAATATTGCTGCAGCAGCTAAACCCGGCAATGCAAGAGGCATTGTTATTCTCATGAAGGCTCCTTTCCTATCGAGACCAAATATTAGAGCTGCTTCCTCAAGCTCCTTAGGAACTCCTGCGAAAATGCTTGACGTAATAACTATTACGAAGGGTAATGCCATAGCAGTGTGCGCTAAAGCCACACCTAATGGCGTATCTGAAAGTCCAAGTCTAATGTATAGTGTAACTAATGGAACGGCGATAACCATTATTGGAAACATTCTCAAACTGACTATGAAGAGTTTCAAACTGTCCTTGCCCGGAAATATGTACCTTGCGAAAGCATAGCCTGCTGGTAATCCCAATAGGAAACTTAACCCTATTGTCATAAGGGCTACTACGACACTATTTATTATTGCTTTCGTTGCCCCTAAAGCAAGCAGTTTCTGTACGTGCTCGAAAGTATATCTTAAAGGCAGAATGACGTTAGGGCTATAATAATCCGAGGGATTAGTGAAGGCGTACAGGATTGCTATTACGAATGGCGTCATAATCCATAGTACAGCTAATGTAGCTAATCCTGCAATAACAATTTTTATTAGATAGTATTTAGCAATGGACATTTCATCCTTCTTCATAGCTCATTACACCTCAAGGTATTTTGCTTTGAAAAGTTTAATGTAGATGTACCCTATTGCTACAGAAATTAAAGCGATAATTAACGCGTAAATCGCTGCTACGCCAGTATGTTTTAACTCTACTTGCTCATAATATGCTTCTCCAGCTAGAACCGGGATGTCTCTTCCGGCAAGAATCCATACTACACCGAATATTTGGAATGCGAAAAGAGTTCTAATAATCAATGCTGCTTGAAGACTAGGCTTAAGCATAGGGAAAACAATGTACCTTATTCTCTGCCAAACAGTTGCTCCGAAAACCTCAGCTGCCTCAATATATTCCTTACTTATCATCTGCAATCCGGCAAACAATATTACGAAAACTATTGCTGTAGCTCTCCAAAGCTCGGTTAATATAATAGCTAAGAACTCCATAGGTCTGTACTGATATCCGAAGAACTGAATAGGTTCACTAATCAGTCCTAAATTAATTAGCAATTTATTGAAGAAACCGTTTGAAGATAATAGAGAATACCATATTAGTCCTGCAGCAACGTCACTTATAGTTAAGGGTAAAACTATAATGTATAATGCTGTGTTTCTCCCGGGAAACTTCATGTTAAAAAGCATCGCTAAACCTATTGCTATAGCTACTTGAATAGGTATTATAACTATGACTAAAAGTGTGGTGTTGGTGAATGCTTCTTCGAATCTCGAGAACGGACTTGTAAATAGATAGTCTATGTTTTCCATACTAAATCTTCCATTTGGAAATAGAGCCAAGTAAAGCGCTTGCACCAGAGGATATCCTATGAAGAATATTAGGTAGCTAAGCGCGGGAAGAATTAGAAGATAAGGAACATACTTTTCAAAGTCAGTGCGACGCTTAGACATTTCAGCTGCATTCCCCGGTAAGCTATACTATCTTCTAATGTAAGCTATATTGGTGCTAATATATAAGAAAAAACTTTTGGTTTAGCGGGAAAGTATTTTATGAACCATAAACTCTACAAAATAAGTATCTTATTGAATTTAGGAACTTTATATGTAGCTGATGAGTAATGATACCGGAAAAGGCTAAAATTATTTTTTCAAGACACGCTAAAGAGAGGATGAGGGAGAGAAAAATAGGAGATAATGAAGTTTTAAATGCGCTATTAAACCCTGTACAAATAGTTTATGATTCATGGAATGATGTTTACATTGCCGTTTCAGGTGAAGGCAAAGCAGTAGTTTATGCTTTTAGAGGATCTGTTGTCGAAATACTTACCGTTCTAGGTAAGAGAGAGTATGAAGCACTACTTTCGAAATTTAATAGGAGATATAAGGTTTTAATGTGATT
>Ga0180301_10001346_pt1 | contig 19410 bp, 15 predicted proteins | sample GuaBasSediGuay16_FD_121797 | JGI IMG/M metagenome (GOLD analysis project Ga0180301, IMG submission 121797) | Subseafloor sediment microbial communities from Guaymas Basin, Gulf of California, Mexico - Guay16, Core 4569-2, 12-15 cm | ecosystem: Environmental > Aquatic > Marine > Hydrothermal... | reverse complement strand
CGAACCCTACACGGTGTATTTGGGTCACAAAAGAACACTTGAATACGTAGAGGACATTTGCAGAACACTTGGCAATATAGTAGATAACTTCAAAGCAGGAGAAGTCTATAACCTCGGCGGGGATGAACAGTACGAAATCAAGTACATATCAGACCTAATATTAAAATATCTGGGAAAAGATGATTCAAAGGTAACATATAAGGAATCTGAACCTTTTACAACTAAAGTTAAAACCCCAGATTCAACTAAAGCCAAGAGAGATTTAGGATTCAAATTGACTGTAAAGCCGGAAGAAGGAATACCGAAGACAATAGAATGGTTTAAAAAAGTTTACGGCTTCAAGGAGTGAACAATTATGAAATTTGAGGAAATATTAAGTCATTATACGAGTAAGAGAATTCTAGTGACTGGTGGAGCTGGTTGCATTGGCAGCAACCTCGTTAAAACGCTTTTAAAAGCGGAACCCGAAAAAATCATAGTAATAGATGACCTATCATCAGGACACAAATGGTTACTTCCAGACGACCAAAAAATATACTTCATACATGGGAGTATACTAGATGATGAAAAAATGAAAAGAGCATTCAGCCTCAAACCTCACTACGTATTCCACTTAGCAGCACACTTCGCAAACCAAAACAGCGTAGACCACCCAGAAACAGACCTACTCGTAAACGGGCTTGGAACGCTCAAAACATTAGAATATGCAAACCTTACAGGTGTTGAGAGATTCGTATTCGCATCATCGGGATGCTCCGTATATGGAAGTCAAGCACCACTACCGCTAAGAGAAGACTTCGTATCACTACATCTAGACACACCATATCAAATCAACAAACTTGTTGGAGAACTCTACTGCAACTACTTCCACGATTACTATGGACTTCCTGTAGCCATAGCTAGGTATTTTAATGTCTACGGTCCTGGAGAAGTACCTGGCAAATACAGAAACGTAATACCAAATTTCATCTGGTGGGCAATGCACGGAAAACCACTACCGATAACTGGAACCGGTGAAGAAACAAGAGACTTCACATACGTAGAAGACATAGTAGATGGAACACTAAGAATGGGAGTAATAAAGGAAGCCATCGGTGAAGCTATCAACCTCGCCTCTGAAACCGAAACAAAAATAATTGACCTAGCAAACTGGATTAACGAAATAACCGGAAGCAAGGCCGGAATCGTCTACAAACCGAAGAGAGATTGGGACAAGTCTACAAGACGTAGGGCATCAATAGAAAAAGCTAAAAAAATACTAAAATATAACCCAAAAAATGACATTAAATCCGGCCTAAAGAAAACCTATGAATGGTTTAAACAAAATTGGGAAAACATAAAGAAAAGCGTTAGGTTCTGACTATGAATCTCACAGTTATAGATTTTGATGATTTTCTTTCCAATTTAAGAAGATGCACAAAATGTTTACTGCCAGAAACCTTTCCAGGAATAGAGTTTGATGAAAATGGCGTCTGCAACTACTGTCGAAACTATGAACCAATCAAAGTATTTGGGGAGGAAGCACTTAAGAAAACTTTAGATAAATACCGTGGGAAAGGAGAAAAATATGATTGCATAGTTGCTATAAGTGGAGGAAGAGATAGTGCATACGTACTTCACCAAATAGTAACGAAATATAACATGAGAACACTAGCACTCACAGTAGATTCCGGTTTTACAACACCAGAAGGACACCGCAATATTAAGGCTATCACAAAATCTCTAGGTGTAGACCACGTATACATTAGAGATGAGAAACATATAAAGACCTCTTGGAAAAACTTGAAGATCATGTTTCACGCATGGCTCAAAAAACCCTCCATAAACACCATAGTCCCCACATTAAACGCTGCAGATAAAACAATGAACCTACAAATCTACAAATACGCACATAAAAATAGAATACCACTAGTCATTGGAGGAAATAATATAGGAAACTGCTCCTTTGAACAAGAACACTTCAAAACAGGTTACATGGGAATATTCCCCGATGAACGTGGAAACTACACGACAACAGACAGAATAAAACTAGTCATCCTATTCACATACGAATTCCTAAAAAACCCAAACCACTACCACTGGTCAGTAATAAAAAGCTACGTAAACGGCACATTAGTCTACTTCTTCGAATCAATACTAAAACCGTCCAACGTAGACACACTCGGCTTCTACGACTACATATACTGGAACGAAAAACAAATACTCACCACAATCACCAAAATAGGTTGGAAAGGAGCAGACGACACCACCGCCACATGGAGAATAGACGACATGATGTACCCCCTAATAGACTACATCTACCTCAGATTAGTCGGATTCAACGAATTCGACGAATTCTACAGCAAACTAATCAGAGAAGGACAAATCACCAGAGAAGAAGCACTAAAAAGATGCCTATCAGACCGCATCCCAAGGCCAACAATATTCAACAAACTTCTTGAAAAACTTGAAGTAACAAAAGAAGAACTAGACGAAGTCTTAGACAATTACAGAACAAGACTCCTACCCAAAATCTTAAAGAAACAAAGAAAATGAACGTACTTATAATCGCTCAATACTTCCCCCCAGATTTAGGCGGCTCAGCAACCCGCGCATACAACATAGCCAAAGGACTAAAACTAAACAAATGCAACATAACAGTAATAACAGCATTCCCCCATTACCCCCACGGAAAAATACCAAAAAAATACAGATGGAAACCCATAAAAATTGAACAACTAAACGGAATTAAAATTATCAGAGTATTTATCCTACCACTAGAATCCAAAGGACTAACCAAAAGAATATTACTATTCCTAACCTTCATAATCTCCTCTCTATTCGCTCTACCAATAGTGGGAAAAACAGACATCATCTGGTGCGCAAACCCTGACATAGTCGCAATAATACCAGCCCTAATCTACAGCAAACTAAAAAGATGCCCAATAGTCTCCAACGTCGACGACCTAGCAGTCGAAGACCTATTCGACCTAAACCTACTCAAAAAAGACACACTACTCTCCAAATTCATCCACACATTGCCCAGAATCCTTTATAGCAAAGTGAAAGCACTAACCCCCGTAAGCCCAGGATACATAAAAACACTTGTAAAAAAATACGGTGTAAATAAGGATAAAATACATGTAATTTATGGCGGAGTAGACCTAAAAACATTTAAACCAACCAACCCTAACAGACAGGAAAAAGACGAGTTCATAGTTCTATATAGTGGAGCTTTCTCAACCGCATACAACTTCGATCAAGTCCTCATGGCAGCAAAAACAATAGAAAAAATAGATAACAAAATTAAATTTATTATTCAAGGAAAAGGAGAACTCGCAAACTACATAAAAACAAAAGTAAAGGAACTAAAACTAAAAAATGTAACCATAATAGATAAATTATTAAGCAGAAAAGAAGTTGCAAAACTACTCAACCAAGCAGACATACTCCTACAACCACTAGGAGACTACGGAAAACCCCACATGGGAATATCCACAAAACTATTCGAATACCAAGCCGTTGCAAAACCCATAATATGCTGCTCAAACGGAACACCAGGAAAATATATTTCAAAAACAAAATCAGGCATAGTAGTTAAACCCGGAGACCACAAAGCACTAGCCAAAGCCATAATATACCTGAAAAACAATCCAAACGTTCGGAAGAAAATGGGTGAAAACGGAAGAAAACACGTTTTAAAGCACGCATCCATAGACAAAATAGGATTAAAAATGAAACTCTTATTCAAACAGATATTGAAAAACGATGCAAAAAATGTTTAAACGCATAATATTAATTACAGTGGACTGCCTTAGAGCTGACCATGTAGGTTGCATAAGTGGAAAAAACCTAACCCCAAACATAGATAAACTCGCAAAAGATGCAGTTATTTTCACAAGGGCTTTCGCTAACGGCCCAGGGACAAATCAGTCCTTCCCAGCAATACTAACCTCAACCTATTTCCTAATGCACGGCGGCCTACGCCTAAAACCCAACTACATCACCTTAGCAGAAGTTCTCAGCAAACATGGATATAAAACAGTGGCTTTTCATTCAAACCCATTCCTATCAGCTAAACTCGGCTGGAATAAAGGCTTTCACGAATTCTACGACTTCATGGATGCTATTAAAAGCCCGTCAGCATTCATCACCAAAAGACAAAGTAAAGGCCTTAAAGGAAAACTATTGAGCATCGCATCAACCATGCTACGAGGAGGAAGAAGCGCCAAAATCCAACGTTTACTAAAGAAAATTTTTTATCGATTCTCCGGCCTCGAAATCCCCTATCTAGAAGGCAAAAAACTAAACGAAAACGTAATCAACTGGGTAGAAAAAAACAAAAACGAAAAATTTTTCCTGTGGATGCACTATATGGACCCACATGACCCCTACATTCCACCAGAAGAATACCTCACAAACTTTTCAACCCGTTATGAAGCCCTCAAATTCAACCTAACAATAGATACAAACAACCTTAAAGAAGAAGAACTAAAAATTCTAAAAAAACTATACCAAAGCGAAGTTAAATACACAGACAAATGCATAAGCGAATTCATCCACTACCTAGAAGACAAAAAACTCTTAGATGAATCACTCATCATAATTACAGCAGACCACGGACACGCATTCATGGAACACGGAAGATTCGCCCACGCATACGACATCCTCTACAACGAAGTCATCCACATCCCACTAATAATATTTGGTCTAGATAAAACTCAAAAGATCAACATTAAAGTACAACTCTTAGACATCCCACCCACAATTTTAAACATATTAAAAATCAAAAAACCACCAACTTTTATGGGCAGCAGCTTACTACCAATATTAAATGGAACTAAAATAGAAAAAACAATATTTTCTGAAAGCGCCGAACCAGACCTTATTAATCTAAAATATAACGTCAACAAAAAAGCAGTTTCATGTATTCACGGCCCTTACAAAATCATAATAAATGAGTTAAGAAACACCGTGGAACTATACAACATCGATAAAGATTTTGAAGAAAAAGAAAACACCATCAACTATGAAAAAGATGTCACAACCCAGCTGAAAAAGATGATACAAAGACACCTCCTCAGAGAAAAAACTTTCAAAGCAAAAACACGTCTCCCTTTATAACAAAGTCCGTGAGCGTCTCCGAAATGAAAATCTTACATGTTTATCATATAGAGCGCGCTATTGCATCTTTAATTCATGTAAACGCCAAGGGAAAATGTAATGTTTTATTCAAGGTTGTTATGTGCTGTAATCTAGGAATAAAAATGTTACAAGCATTAGGCATTAAAATAAAACCAATATCGTGGCCCTTTTCTGATACCATAATTAATGTCAGATTCAAAGGCTATACATGGAAATTTTATTGCCCAAAGGGATACGATTATAACATATACTTGATTCCTTATTATCATGAATACGATGTACACTTATTTGTTTCTTATATTCTCAGAGAGGGTGACGTATTTATAGATGTGGGCGCACATGGCGGCTCTTATACCTTGTTAGCATCAAAATTAGTTGGTGTTAATGGAAAAGTAATAGCGATAGAACCTAATCCCATCAATTTAAAATTTCTTGAACAAAATGTACAGCTGAATAAGTTGAAAAACATCATTATAATTCCTAAAGCTATAAGCGATAGATGTTCTAGAATTAAATTGTATTACAGAGAAGGGAGAACGGCACTAACATCGATCTTCGGTAGGTCCGGTAAAATGATAGAGGCTTCAGCAGTCACTCTTGACGAAATTACCTCAAAAATAAATAGGATAAGAATATTGAAAATCGATACGGAAGGGAATGATTTTAAAGTGCTCAAAGGAGGAGTTCGTACATTGCGTAAAACGGATTACGTAATAATTGAACAAAACGATTTAAATGTTAGGAAGTTCCTTCATAAGCTTAACTTTGCCGTCCGTTCTTTGTTTCCATCACATTATCTAGTTGCAGTCAATAAATCAATTTTGCCTCAACATCAACGGCTATTTTGCGAGGGGACTTTATGAGAATATTACACGTTTACCACATTTACCCCGCAATTATGGGAGGCGTTTCAACAGCAGTTTATCAAATTACAAAAACATTATCTAAAAGGGGACATGAAGTCGATGTTCTCACAACAAATGCTTATTTTAATGGTGAAAGAAGATTCGAAAATGAAAAAGGGATAAATGTTTACCGCTTTATGTTGTTTTCAGAAAGATTATCCAAACAGAACATTGTGATGCCAAATATGGAGTTTGTTTCTTGGGTAAAAAAGATGATAAGAAGATACGACTGCATTCACTTACATGGATATAGAAACCTTTACAACATAATTATCCACCATTACGCAAGAAAATATGGCGTTCCCTACATTTTACAGGCTCGTGGCTCACTTCCTAGGATAATAACGAAACGAAGATTAAAGTGGGTTTACGATATTTTCGTTGGGTATAGGTTATTGAGGGATGCCTCTAAGGTTATTGCTCTCACTCAGACGGAAGCCCAGCAATATAGGGATATGGGCGTGCCAGAAGAGAAAATCGCTATAATACCTAACGGAATAGATTTGTCTGAGTATACGAATTTACCGCCTAAACGCTCTTTCAGGAAAAAGTTTTACGTAGATGACGATAAGAAAATAGTATTGTACTTGGGCAGAATTCATAAGATAAAGGGATTAGATATTCTAGTTAGGGCTTATGCTTATGTAGTCAATAAATTAGGGGTTAATAATGTCTTGCTGGTAATAGCTGGAGCGGATGATGGCTATTTAGGTGAATTAGAGGAGTTATTAAGCCAATTAAGGATGACTAACAATGTTTTGCTCACAGGGCCTCTTTATGGAAAGGATAAACTTGAAGCTTATGTGGATGCGGACGTCTTTGTCTTACCTTCGTGGTATGATACATTCCCTAATGTTGTTTTAGAGGCTTATGCTTGTTCTAAGCCTGTGATAGCTTCAAATGTTGGATCCATTTCAGATATTGTCTTACATGGAAAAACGGGGTTGCTGTTTAAGCCTGGTAATGTGCAAGAATTGGCGGAGGCAATTGTGCACATGCTCGCGCATTTGGAAGAGGCTAGGGATATGGGTCATAGAGCCCGTAAGCTTGTAGAGGAGAAGTTCTCAATTGACAAGGTCGTGGAGTCCCTTGAAGCTCTTTACGAAGAAATCTTAAATGGGAAATAGGAGGCAAAAATATGCGTGAATATAAAATTGGAATCGTAGGCGGTTCAGGCTTCATAGGTTCTTCTTTAGCCAAACATCTATCTTCGTCTTTCAGAGTAAAAATATTGGATGTTAAAGAACCTAAAAATAAATTGAAGAGACTAACATTTGAACTGTGCGATATTCGAAACTTCGAGCAAGTTAAAAAAGCACTAAACGATGTTGACTTAGTTATTCATGTAGCCATTATTCAGATTCCTCTCATTAATGAGAATAAACGATTAGCATATGAAGTTAACTTTATAGGCACACATAATGTTTGCAAAGCCGTTGATGAACTACCGAATGTTAAGGGACTAATATTGACTAGTTCATGGCATATTATCGGTGAAAAGGGATTAAAGGGCGTTATCAATGAGGAGTTTGGGTATAGGCCCGATAAAGTAGAGGATAGAGCTAGATTATATGTGCTCTCCAAGATAGCTCAGGAGACTATAGTTCGCTATTATGATGAGATGTCGGATAAAACCCACGGTATTGTAAGGATGGGGACAGTTTTAGGTGAGGGTATGCCAGAAAAGACTGCTGCAAACATCTTTATAGAAAACGGATTAAAAGGGAAGCCCCTAACACCATTTAAACACAGCATGCACAGACCAATGTTATATGTAGATATTAATGATGTATGCTACGCTTTTGAAGCCTATGTCAGAAAAATTCTCAGAAGAGAAGTGAAAAAAGGCAACAGTTTAGATCATATTATAAATGTTTTCTATCCTGAACCCATAACCATTTTAGAACTCGCAGAAATAGTAAAAAATACTATAGCGAAATTAACTAATGGAGATGTTGTACCTAGAATAGAGATTGTAGACCAAGGAGTAGAACCATTATTCCAAGAGAAAGACAAACTAAGGTTTAAAGTAGATATTAGTAAAAGCCTAAAGCTCCTAGGAATGAATAAGCTTACACATCCCCAAGAAGCTATAGAAAGGATCATAAGACATCGTTTGTCATCCAGTAGAAGAAATCCTGAGCAATGATACAATGATTTTTGGCTACATGTCTAAAAGGGAGCATCCCTGGGTAGAATCGTATCTTAAAGAAAAGTATCCAAGCGGTATAGAACTTACATACCAATATAGAGGAGGAAAAGCTTATTTCTTCACCAATAATACAAACTTCGATTTCTGCCAATACTATCATGATGAAAATAATGTATTGCTTTTCGAAGGTGTTCCAATAAGGGGATCTTATAATACTGGATATGAAATAATTGATGCTATCAGAAAACAGGATCTCGATGGAGGATTTCTTAACTTGATAGAAGAAATCGTATCAAATGTGAGCATAATTTTCTTTGAAAAAGAAGATTTACGCCTATATCTAGCTTCAGATAGAGCGAATACAAACCGCATATACTATAGGTACATAGACGGGGGTTTGATGTTCTCTTCAAGTTTCTCCATTCTCGCACATTTAGGTTTATCGAGAATAAACTATGAAGCAATTTATTCGATTTTGAAGTATGGTTGTATTCCACCACCTATTTCTCCATTTAAACAAATCTATGTTGTTCCACCGGCGCACTACATTGTTTTCAACTCATCAACCATTCTTGAATCTCAGTACTTTAAATTCTCCTTCACAGAAGAGCATGGAGCTAATCTAGATACACTAAACACTATTCTGAACGCAACTTCTCAAGTACTTGGTCAATTAGATTGCTCTCTGCTTTTAAGTGGAGGTGTGGATTCAACACTCCTTGCTCATAAAATCCATGAAAGATCCATCAATACAATTCGAACATATTTTTTGGCTTTAGAGAAAGGAGACCCTGAAATAGTATATGCAGAAGAAGCTGCCAAATCAACAAATGCGCATCTCGATATCGTTTTCATGGATGAAAGTAAGCTTTCGGAAATCATATATGAAATCGCTGATTCATACGATTACCCCTTCAACGACTTCTCCACAATTCCAACCTACTTTCTATTCAGACACGCGGTCAATAAGGGGGAAAGGATAATTGTTGATGGAAGCGGGGCTGATGGTTGTTTTGGATTTGGAACGATAGGTCCAGACAAACTCCCCTACATAGTGGCGTATAGCTTACCGATTTTTATGAAAAAGGTGGTTCATTTAATCTATTCTCGGTCAAGTCTTTGGAAAAAGGGGGGTGTTTTGGAAAATGCATTTCGCACAATAGCAAAATACAATGAGGTTAACGACGTAAATTTAGGGCCTTTAATCATGATTCCGTCAAATAACGTTTTCCCCTTACTGCCAAAATACAGTGAAAGATTAGGAAAGTTGATAGTCAATTTAATTGATACCTTAATTGAACCATCCTCTGTCCCAAAGACTTTCGAAGAAAGAGCAACCGTTGCAGACATAATATTTTCCGCCGCAGCTATAATGGCGGAAAAAACACATCTAAGAGAGAAATTCCCAAATGTTTATACTCTATACCCCTTCCTCTGGAGAGACATTTTACGGGAGCAAGGCAAAATTTCCTGGGCTGCCAAAATTAATGATGGAATTGTAAAATGGCCTCTTAAGAAACTTCTTGAATCCTACATGCCTCACTCATTTGTATACAGGAAAAAAGCTACCCCCACTCCAAACTTTGAAAGTTACGTTAAGAACGAAAAAACTTACCAACTACTTAAAGATGCTCTGAAAACCGGAAATATTCCTTCAAATCTCTTTGACAAAAACAAACTTGACATGCTCATTGAAAAAATATTGAATATTGATAACTACTCTCGCCCATTATGCCATCTTCTTTGGGGCATACTCTTTACCAGTTTATGGTTTCGTAAGTTTTCATGCGAGTACATTATATAAATGGTTTCATAATAGTGGCTTGTGAAATAAAGACTGAAGATTATCGTTTATACTTATGTAGACAATCAGCGATTTTTAATTTATTAAATGATAACGATATAGCTAAAGAAATGGATTAAAAGGCAGAAAACTCGTTGAAGAAAACTTTGCTATAGAAAAGGTGATGGAAAGATTAGAGAAGGCCTACGAAGAAGTAGTTGAATGGTAAAGTGCTATGAAGGTTCTGATTACCGGTGGGGCAGAATTCAACGGTTCGCATCTAGTTGAAAACTGTTGAAGTTGGGTTATGAAGTTAGGGTTCTTGATATTCTGTCTTCAGGCTCTCTCGAAAACTTTTCGCAAATAATGGATGGAATAGAGTTTATTAAGGGAGACTGTAGGAATCATCGAGACGTACTTGATTCAATGAAAGATGTTGAGGTCGTTTTTCATCTAGCGGCTAATCTGGAAGTTAGGCTGGAACTATGCGACCCTGAAACTTGCTTTAGAGAAAAACCGGAACAGTTTATCGCGTATTGTCGATGTTTACTATCCAAAACCGATAACGATATTGGAGCTGGCTAAAATTATTAGATAATGCTATAATAAAATATACTAGTGGCAAAATAAATCCACGAATAGAAATAATAGACTAAGGACAACCCTGCTTTTCACCAAGGAAAATAAGGCAAAATAAAAGTAGATATTACAAAAGCTAAGAAGTTATTAGGCTTGGAGAAATTACAAGCCCAATAGGGTACATAGAGAAAATAACAAAAGACGAACTTAGCCTTAATATGAGGAAACATCAAAACTTAATTTTAGGTATTCTAAAATGAAGATTAACGTTTGTATTGTAACGTTTCCATTAGGTAAGGGGGGGTATACCCCTCTATCAAATTTAGTAAATTTGCTCAGTAGACTTGCAAATAAAGTTTATGCAGTCTCTGGTGCAGTATTGGAAAAATTAGAAAATTCAAAATTAGATACTAACGTTCAGACAATTAAAGTCATCCACCGGGTTAGCTCAAAACCTTTAATGAGGATTATTAACTACCTGCATACACAGCTAAAAATTATGCGATGTATGATCGGGGTCTCCAGAGATACTGACCTTTTTATTTTCTTCATAGGCGGAGAAGAGTTAATTCTTCCATTTTTGTTGCTAAAGTTCACTAGGAAGAAAGTCTTATTGATGCCAGGTGGTGTTACAACAAATGTTCATGCTGTAAAAAGAGATCCTTTTTATAAATTTCTAACATTATTAACCAGCATTAATTTTGGCTTAGCTGACAAAATAATTGTTTATTCAGGTAGGTTATTGCAAGAATTGGGGATTGACAACTACGCAAGTAAAGTCATTATAGCGCATGAACATTTTGTAAATTTTGCAAAGTTTACGGTTGAGAAGAAAATTTGTGAGAGGCCGAACATGGTAGGATATATAGGGCGTTTATCTGAAGAAAAGGGAGTTTTAAACCTAATTGAGGCCGTACCTTTGGTACTAATGAAAAGGGCAGACATCTGTTTTATGATAATCGGTGGTGGAAATTTAAGCAACGAAATAATTAAAATCATAAGGGCTAATGGTTTGCAAACTCATGTTAAGTTGACAGGACACGTCTCACATAATGATATTCCAAGATATTTAAATGAATTAAAATTACTTGTTTTACCTTCATCTACCGAGGGATTACCCAATGTTATTTTAGAGGCTATGGCTTGTGGCACACCTGTGCTTGCTACGCCTGTTGGCGCTATTCCAGACATAGTTAAAGATGGTGAAACAGGTTTTCTTCTGAAGTCTAACGATCCAAAGCACATCGCTAATAGAGTCATTGAACTTCTCGGCAAGCCGAAACTTCTAGAGAAGGTAAGCGTAAACGCCTACAATTATGTTAGAGAAAACTTCAGCTATGAGAAAACTTTGGAGACTTGGCGAAAAATACTGAGTGAACTCGAATTAAGTAAATGACAACTAGTGAAACAATATGTTCTGGCGTGTTCTATCTATGTTCTACGCGTTCTAGAACGTTCCATAAAGTTACGTTAATATATGAGCCGCCCCTCTGATATTATCTAGGATGATAGAATTATCTCTTAGAGATAACATAGTAGAGTATGTTTCGAGGAAGTATGAGGGGGAGGGGTTCCTTCATAAGAGAGGTACTCAGAGAGTTCAATATTCACCGCGCGCGAAGTTTAAAAATGGTAATCCTTGTAATGAGAGAATCAGAATTTATAGGAAGCCACTTAGTTGACAAGTTGCTTGAAAAAGGCTTTAACGTGAGAATCTTTGATTTGGTTAAGCCGCACAGAGACGATGTAGAGTAGATCAAGGGAGATTTAATGGATAAAGATCAAGTACTTAAGGAATGTGGAGATGTAGAGTACATTTTTCACCTTGAAGCCATCGCAGGGCGCGCACTAGAAACTTGCTGAAAGAAGGGATGAGCTACACAGAGGATATCGTACTTGAGGAGGGTAAAGGAAAGAATAGCCGAAGAAGTCCGCGCCTTTAAAAGCCGTCAGAGGCAGTCTCTCAAAATGCTTAACGAGGAAATGGAGCTTCTCGGAAAAGCAGAAATGAACAACATAGTGACACGAAACATATACAGGGCAGGAGTCGATACATTAGCCAACGCTATACTAAACGATCTAAGATTCCTCACAATGCTCATGACGTCGGTCCTAAACGAATATCTAGCGAAATAGACCGAAATCTTCACCCAAATAGTCGAGGAAAACGCCGAAAAAATAAAACAGGAAGCAACAAAACTGTCCATAATCGCCGAACTAATACAAAGCCAAACTAAAGGATAGAGATTACGTGTTAAATTTTCAATTGTATTTGTATCTTGAGGGAGAAACATGAGAACTGAAAACGTTAAGGTAGCCATTCCAAAAAATGAGAGATTTATCTTTCTAGTATTATTCATGAGTGAACTGACTTACTTCATATCGTCCTTGACAACTATGTTGCCATTACTTAGGGCTATAGTCGCTTTTCCTTCCTTGTTTGTCCTTCCAGGTATGATGCTTTTAGTGGTTATGAGAGACGGTGCTTGTGATATGGTAAGGTTAGTCGTTGAGGGGTTCTTTACTTCAACATTAATTTCAGTTGTATTGACATCCCTCATGCTTATGTTCGGTCTCCCTATAATTCCATTCACCTATTCCTCTGTGATGTTAATCCTCGTAAGTTTATTCGCCGTGATTGCATTGGCTAGAAAGATAAAGCTTAAGCCAAGCAAACTCGATACTGCGTTAATTGCTGCTGCATTCCTATTATATGTTGTCTTACTGTTACATTTCAGCAAGCTTCCACGATTTTTCGCTCCGGACGAAACAAGCTACATCTTTTCAGCAAGGATGGGTATCTTAAACGGTGCAGTACCACCAATGGGCGTCATGCCGAATAAAAACGAGATTACCGCAGTATTTCAAGGTAGACTTTTCTGGATATACCTTATAATTTCATTTATTGGCTCAACAAGGCTACCAGCCTATCAAGCAGGTCTGTTAGGCGTTAGCTTTTTAACTATGACTGCTTTAGCTTCGTCGTTGCTAGTGAAGAATAAATGGTTAAGGACAGTTGTTTTCGCAACAGTAGCCGTTAACCCTCTTTTGTTCTCGTTTTCAGCCTTAACCTTAAATGATTTAGCTGTCTCATTTTACATAGTCTTTGCTATATTATTTTTCGTCGATGCTTTTTCCAAAGCTAACGGTAAGGTATCCATCAGTATTAGAAGCTTATTTTCTTCTCTGTTAGCTGTGGTTATTACAGCCTTGATTAAGCCAAACTTGCTGTTCTTTGTAGTTATGTGGGTAATCCTAGTTTATATCATGCTCCGCTATAAGCTTTACAAGCTAAATTTCAAATACAAAATTCTATTGGCAACAATATTAACACCGGTTCTAATGTACGAACTCTGCGTGGACATACCTTATGTTATATCTGTATGGATGTTGAGAAGCGAACTCGGAAGTTTGTTTGGTAAATTCTTGTTCATGAGTCCAGCTGAAAATTTCGTAGGCTGGTTTTTAGCACCGTGGTGGAACCCGACAGCTCCAACTCTATTTACCCGCAGTTTTGCGGATTATCTAGACTACTTTTATAGGATTTTGATGCCTGAATCTTCAAGCTTAATAATTTCGGCCGTTATCTTAACTTTACCCGTTCAAATCCTGTTGTGGCGTAAACGTAAGGAGCTGGATAAAAATATACTTGCTTGCTTCGTAATCCTGTCCCTAAGCCTATTCTATTTCCAAGCGCTAAGTTCGTTTAGCCTCAGCGATGTAAGCAGGCTTTCCCTTTGGACGATTCCCTTGTGGGTTCCTTTGGCCCTCACGGTTCTGCAAGATATAAATGGCAGTTCATCTTTTAGACATTTTCTTCCGTTATTTATTGGCGCGCTTGTCCTCTTATGGGTAAACATTTGGTTATCCAGAGAGAAGGGCGGCGTCTATGTTGGATACGGGTTATCTTCTAGGCTGTGGACTGCAGACGCTATCATGATCCAGCTCATAGCGCTGATAATGATACTAAGCTTGTTATTCCTAAAGGAGGATTTGCTCAAAGCTAGATTGGCAATTAGGTTAGCCATTGGTAGAAGGCTGCCTGTAATAAAGTCGGTAAATTTGAGGAATACTGTATTTTTCCTTGTAGTGATTTTAATTCTTTTGAACGAAGTCTATTTTAGTTGCCAATTTGTGGAGAAGTCGAGACTTTATGAGGATCATGGTTTAGCCACAATAAATGATGCTCTGAATGATCTCGCAAACAATGGAAGCCTAATTTTCGCTAACAACTACATATACATGAAACCCTACGTAGATGACATGCTACTACAACAAGGCTTGCTATTGCCACTTCCAGATACAAAAGAAGATTTCCTAAAATTACTAAAGGTAGCACCAAACAACACTTTGCTTCTTATAAGCGATGATGATGCCACAACATGGTATGAGTATGCAAATAAGTACATAAAAAACTACGTGCACTCCTGCGTCATAACCCCTGAAAAACCAGATGTTTCAAAGTTACCGAGGCTGAATTTAACAGAACCTATCTTGATAATGACTTTTGATGACCCAAGTGAGACAACGGTAATCGACTATAGCGGCTTTGGAAATAATGGTATAAATCATGGAGCAGATTCCGTTAAGGGCTACTACGGAAGAGCCTTAAGGTTTAACGGTAAGGAGTACGTCTCTATACCAAACAACGAAATTCTAAATGTTCAAAACGAAATAACAATAAGTTTCTTTGCAAAAATAGAGGAAGCCGAGCCCCTGAAAGGTTATATGATCTTATCTAAGGGTTATGCGGCAAGCTATGAAGGATCCTATGACGTTTTCATCTGGAACGGGGAAATATACTTTGAATTAGGAGGAGTGGGATATCTGTCCATCTCTGCAGAACCGTACATTGGATCCTGGCATCACTTCATCTTCACGTATAACGGTGAGGAAATGAGCATATATGTAGATGGTTCACTAAGGGCTTCGAAGCCAGTAAGTGGGCTAATCAGATATTCTTCCTATCCTTTAGAGATTGGGAGGGACAGCCAGAGAAATGGCTATTACTTCGTCGGTTTAATAGATGAGCTTCAAATATCAAACGAATCTCTGAATTTCATAGATTTTGTAAAAGCGTATTTCACTCATTATGCTTTCTTAGTTTCCAAGGTATCTTTACCGAATGGACAAGCTAGGTTGTTTAGAGTTATTAACACAAATAAAGATAAAGTAAACCAAGACATCATAGTGAAAAGTTCAAGCCTACGCATCGATGAGAATTACACTATTACGTTAGAGGTTCGGATCGAAACGCTGAAATCGAGGAACGTTACAATCCTTATAGGCACAGATAGATTTACGAAAGTTTATGTAACACCTTTATATCCAGGTCGTAATGATATAAAAATTCAGTTTGACTATATAGTTGATCCTTCGTGGTACGAACCCGGTGGATTTTACTGGCTACACCTCGCTCAAGCAAGGCTAGTAGTAATAGATAATAATAGCATAGTTTATAACAAATTTATTACAATTCATGATCTTAAATTAATGAACGTCTTTCTTTTAGCATTATTATCAGGAATATTTATAACGTGTTTCATTGCCTTCTACAACGAAAAAATGAGAGATATAAAGATGCTCCGAAAGCTTCTGTACCTTCTAACAGTATATCTCCCATTAAGGATTAGAGACTTATGTATTAACTTCTTGACACTCTTTATTAAGCGCGACTATGCCATTAAAGTAGCATACAAGTTACTTAACGGAAAAGCTTTGATGGGGGAGCTACCCGATGGAAGTCTGATATTTTATCCACTAGATGATTTTAAATTGTTATCTATTATCTCAGAGATTTATCATAAGAAAATCTATGATGTAGAAGGTTGTGAAAGTTTTAAGTGCGTTTGTGACGTCGGTGCGCATATAGGGTTATTTACCTTAAGAGTATCCAAACAAGCTCCAAATAGCAAGATAATAGCAATTGAACCCAATCCAATAAATTTTAAATTTCTTGTTAAGAACATCTTCATGAACAATTTAGAGGACAGGGTTCACGCATTAAATGTGGCTGTGGGGAAAAGAAAAGAGAGAAGTGTTTTTTACTTAAGCAAGGTAAGCAGAGGCGATAGTTCCTTGAAAAGGTGGCATAGTAATACTGGAACGCTGGGAGTTTAATAGTTGATGTGATGCCTCTTGATGACGTTTTGTCCAAATTGCAAATGAGGGATTGTGACCTGATAAAAATAGACGTAGAGGGATTGGAAAGCGAAGTTCTTAAAGGGTTACAAAAGCAATACATGAAGGTCAACAGATTGGTCATAGAAATTCACATGCCCGTTGTCGACGTAACCGAAATCTATGAGTGGTTACGTAATCATGGTTTCGCGATAACAAAGACACAAAAACTGTACGAAGATTGTCTGCTAATGGACGCCCGACGTCTTTGCGCGTAGCGCGCTTATAGGTATTGATAACTGAAAATTTGATACCGATATACCGCGTGATTAAGAGAAAACATGTTGTTTTTTAGTATAAGCACACAAAGTTTACAAAAAGATCTCTAGTTTATAATTTTATGAATAGGATCGGTTAGTGTCTAAAAATGTTCATGGATACGCATTCAGATAATCATAAAGGGGGAGGAAAAGATAGGTAAAAATATGAATAAAGCAAAGTTTAGACGTGCCTCCACTTAACTTAAAGGTGCACATTTATGAAAAACCTGCGGGTTCTAGTAATACATGCATCTATAAGTGGCTTAGGTGATAGAATAAGAGTAGAACAAGTATTGAAGTTCCTTAAAAAATCAGGCTTCAAAGTATATGAGGTTACTTTGCCCTCAATAACATTTAGATGTGTTAAGAGAGAAGGACTATCTAACATATTAGCCCACATATTACCGCTTCGTAAACAGAAAATCTATAGCCTGAAAAGACCTATTATTAATTATCTCAATCTTAACCTAGCAGAAAACTTTTTACGTAGGACTATTCGCAATTTAGATTTTGATGTAGTCTTAGCTGAAACCTCTCTAATGGGTTGGCTTACATATAGAATCCTAAAAGACAGTTCGGCATCGCTTATTGTGGATGTGCACGGATTAACTGGAGCAGAAGCTAAAGGAAGAGGAGATAAGTATTGGTTTATTAAAGAAGCTTTAGAAGTCGAGGTTTTCAATAATTGTAGTCATTTACTCGTAGTAAGCAATAAAATGAGGAAATATATAGTCCATCATTTCGGCGTTTCTAGTGATAAAGTTTCCGTTATTTATAATGGTGCAGAGCCACAGAAGCATCGAGCGAGATTCAATCATCCCCTAAAGGTGATATACGCCGGAGTTTTTGCTTACTGGGAAAAAGTTGATGATTACTTAGAAATCGCCAAAAAAGCTGACTCAAGTAGCTTTAAATTTTACTTGGCAGGAACTGGACCTATGAAAAAGCATATTTTAGCACGAATAAAAAGAGAGAAAATACCTATCAAATATTTGGGCTACGTCCCTCGGTCAAAGATGTTAAGTATTATGTCTAAAATGCAAGTCGGTATAGCTCCCTCAACTAAAGATCTAGCACGTTTAGTGGCTTTTCCCATAAAAGTGCTGGATTATATGTCATGTGGCCTTCCAGTAATAGCTCCACTAATCGGAGATTGGGGTGAAATGATCAAAACAGAGAACTCTGGCATTGTTGTCAAAGACGATTCCGTAGAAGAATATGTAATGGCTCTAGAAACGCTAAAAAGAAAAGATGTATGGCTAGATAAATCGGATAATGGAATTCGAGCGATAAAGGTAAAATACAACTGGAGTAAGGTTTTGTCGCCTCTTAAAAGTCTAATAATTCATTTATCGTAAATGTAACTGAAGAAGAGAGAGCGTTATGGTTTAGTTTTTTTGTTTTGCTGTATGGAGTTTTTAGGGATAGGGGGTGAATGTTTGGGTTGTGTTGCTTTTGGTTGGAAGTTTTAATGCTTTGGTAAACCCGTTTTGTGCTTTGAGTCTTGGAATCATTGGACGTTTATGCTCGTTTACCCATTTTCTTTTTACGCTGCAAATGGTGTTGAAAGGATTTGTACTGGGTTTCCTTTGGTCGATTACGGTGTCTGCAACATTGTCATATGTTAATGAGTCCGGGTTACCGGAGGATATTTTTGTTTTCCGACCTATTATAAGGATGCTCAATTAGGTGCTATAAAATATATGAAAGAAATGTTTGCAGACTATATCATTGGGTACTCCGACCACACGTTAGCGCGCGCTAAGGAACATGAGATTAAGGGTTACGCTGAGAGAATAGAGGAAAGGTTGTCGAAGCTGGAAGAAAGAATAAATTGTTTGGTGAAAATTGTGAGAACAGGTTTCGCCTCTTTGGGTGCGATCTTTGATTGTCCGTTCTGCGGAGAGAACAGTAAGTTTGTTTATGATAGAAGTAAAAAGCTTGGCGTTTGCATGAATTGTGGGAAAACTATATGAATGTGAATTGTGGTTTTATGAAGAAAGTGTGGGGTTTTGGGTTGAATATTGGTTCGAAGTATTGGTTTTTGTTTTGTTTCTTTTTGGGGTTTTTTGTTAGGTTGGTGCCGGAGGTTTTGTCTTATCCTTGTCCGATTGGTTTTGATACTGTGGAATATGCTTTTAGGTTGGAGGAGGGTGTGATCTGGTTTCATTGGTCGAGGTTTTTTACGGAGACCTGGCTTTTATATGCTCTTCTAATACCTTTGTACAGGGTTTTCGATGGGGACCCGTTTTTGGTTTTGAAAGTGGTTTCCCCGATTTTGTACGGTTTGAATTCCGCCGGAATTTACTTTTTTGCTCGTAGGAGTTTAGGATGGGGTGTGGGGAGGAGTTTTGTTGCTTCTTTTGTTTTTTGTTTTGGTTTGGGTTCTTTGAGGATTTCTTGGGATTTGTATAGGAATATTTTGGG